>ENA-OQLI01000117-OQLI01000117.1-human-gut-metagenome-genome-assembly--contig:-NODE-117-length-119301-cov-7.155353_pt1 | contig 119301 bp, 109 predicted proteins | sample MGYA00242805_ERZ504812 | MGnify/ENA primary metagenome ERZ504812 (study PRJEB26092, sample SAMD00036430) | human gut metagenome | host: Homo sapiens | study: EMG produced TPA metagenomics assembly...
GATGTGTGGGGGTCTTTGGGACGGCGGTTTGGGGAGATCTGTGTGGTAGGACCGTGTGGGCTTGTAAATGAGCTCGCGCAGGGGGGGAAACGTCTTTCGGGTGGTGGGCCCCCGGGTGTGTGGGCGCTCCACCGGCCGCAGGGCCTCGATCACCAGCGCGTCGCTCTGCCCGCCGCCGGCGGCCCCGCCATACAGCACTTCGTTCTCGGTGCGCTGCATGAACCGTGCCTGGGCAGGCTGCGGCGACCAGATCACCGGTCTGCCGTCACGCATCCTCTGTTCCGCCATCCACTTCCACCTCCTGCTGGCCGTCCGTCTCACTGGCTGCCGCGATCTCCACCATCGGCGGACCGCTCTCGCTGTCGGTGTTCTCCGCCGGGACCATGGCAGCAGCCTTTTCGGCCACTTCCATCAGCACCTTGGCCACACCGGCCGCGTTCTTGTCGCTCATCACCCGGCCCTCGTACCGCTCCAGTTCGGCGTTCAGCCGCCTGCGTTCCGTGTCATCCAGCTGCCTGTCATAGCTGCCCGGGCTGGCATACACCACAAGGCCGGTCTCGGTGGCATCCGCCAGCTCCTCCGGGTCATCCTTCAGCAGGGTGCCCACGGCAAAGTCCCGGGCCCGGGTGTCCTCGTCCAAACGCCGGTGCAGCCTCTCCGTGATCTGCGCCGCCCGTTGGCTCTCAGCGGCCCGGCCCTGCAAAAAGGTCACCTGTGCCCGCACCCCCAGGCTTGCCCGGATGGCGATCTCCCGCGCGGCTTCCTGCCGGGCCTTTGCAAAGGCATCACTGCGGCCTGCCTCCTCGCTCATCCAGCTGCGGATGGTGCTCTCCGGCACGCCGTACTTCTTCGCCACAGCGCAGACGGAGTTGGAGCCCAGCATGGCCATCACCACCTCGGCCCGGAACGCCGCCGGGTATTTCTTTCCCCGCTGTTTCCCCTTCACGGTATTCTTGCAGTACGCCCGCTTTTTCGCCAACTCTCTCACCTGCCTTTGCAAATAGCCTATCACGTCTCGCCCGCTCAAAATACCCCGGACATTTGCCCGCCGGGCAGCAGCCCTGCATCCGCTGCACACACTGCCACGGTGCTCAGGGCTTCCAGCTCTTTGGTGTAGTAGGTCGTCCGCCCCACATACAGCCGGGCGATCACCTTTTCCTCGGGCAGACCTTGCAGGTAGCGCAGCCGCAGCAGCTGGGCGCATACCGGGTCATTGCGGTCGTACCAGGCCAGCACCGCCCCGATCACCTGAGCCCAGGCAGCACAAACAGACCCCTCGCCATATCGGCGCAGAGCCTGCCGGGTCGCTTTCTTCTGCTCTTTTGTCACCGCTCCACCTTCTTTTCGCATGGGTATAACGCGCAAAATACCGGTGTTTTATCTGTCAGGTGCGAAGAATCGCAGCCTCCCTCCGACGCAGGATCACATAGCATTGTGGTTCCAGCCGTTCCCAGCCGGTTCCTTCCCGCTTCGGGCTCTCATGCAGCCCGCCGGGCTCCAGCACGATGCACTTTTCCATCTTCCAGCCGGGAAACCGCTGCTCCCACCACTTGGCATCGTTCTGCTTTTCCCCGCAGGCGGCCCGCAGCTGTTTCCGGCTCCATCTCCCATCGTTGGGGGCCTGCTCAATGGCCGGGCGCAGGTTGGCCGTTTCCACCCACAGCCGCTCCTTGTGGCCGTAGAGGTAGCCCACCGTGCCGTATTCGCCCTGCCCACTCTTGCCCAGCAGCTTTTTCATGTCGATCCGATCCACGTTCATGGTTCCCAGCGGCTCAAACTCGTTGGAGCCGGGGATACGCCGCCGCCACAGATCCTCCAGCATCTCCCGCCACTCCCGTCGCCGGGCCGCAGTCAGGCCCGGGCATTCCGCAAAACCGTGCATGTGCAGCCGTCCTGCTTCTCCCTTGCGCACCGCCACCAGCATCAGGCGGATGTCCTCCCGCCTTGCCCCGAACCGCTTGCAGGTGGCCGCCATCACCCGCCGCTTGTAGTTCTCCACGTCTCTCCGGCAGGCCAGAATATCCTCCGGCAGAAATGGATCCTCGTATGTACCGGTCAGGAACATTCCCGCCGGACTGAAATTGGTCAGCGCCTTTCTCTGGCGCTTGCGCAGGGAATCCATTTTGTTCTTCGCCTTCTGCCCCTCGCTGGATTCCTTCCGCTTCTTGCCCCGGCCCCGGTGTTCCTGGGGGATGATGGAGAACACTCCGACTGCCATGTAGTCATCCCCGCACTGGTATTTTTTCTCTCGGATGTAGTTACAGCGCATCCCGGTGCCCTCCTGCTGGCTTTCACTTTCTGCTGATATTCTCTTTCCCGTGAGCCCACCGTCACAGAAATAACGGGTATACTAGCTCCCCAAAGAGGGCCCTTCCCCCTCTTTCTTTATAAAGGTATTATGAAACGTAACGGATACGGTGGACGTGTTAGGTTCATCGTATCCGTTGCTCTTCATAATAGATTCATGTGTTTAAGGCGTTGCGGGCTTTCCTTTTTCCGCCCAGTATCCGTAGGTCAGTTCCGGCTTTCCAATTTTCCGGGCCTTCTCGTTGTAGATCATCAGATCGTGCACGTCGTAGGCCAGGGCGCTGGGGTCGATCACGCCGCCAATTGGCTTGCGCTTCACCTTTGCTGGCTGATCCGGCAGCTTCATGGGGTGCCGGATCCGTTTCTGGCACAGCTCCATCTCCATCCGCGTAACGCCGCCGGGCTTGTACACGCCGCCCCGCTTGCGGTAGCACTCGTGCACTGTGCCCTCGCTGCCAAACAATCCCTTGTCCTTCAGCTCTGCCGCCGTGCCCTTGCCCAGCAGGGTGCCGTCCGCACCGTAGCAGCTGTACACCCGCACTATCCGGGTCTCGGCCCGCTCGTCCGCGCTCAGGCCCTCTGCCCGGGCCCTCTCCACCCGGTCGTCCTTGGTGCTCTTCCGCTCCATCTTCCACCGGTAGTTCTTCGGGCTGGGGTTCTTGCACTTTTCCAGATTATTCCAAACGCTGCTCAGCTTGTTCACATCGGGAAAATATCCCTGCTCCACCAGCTCCACGCTGGTGCCCTTGGCCACCACCTCGCCGGTGTCCCAGTCCATCAGGGTGTATACCCATCTGCATCCGCTCTGCATCTTATCGTCCTCCTTGATCCTTGGCTCCCATATCAGGGGAGCTCTGCAAGGCGCTGGCATAGCCAGACCGCAGCGGTGAGAGGTTGCTTCCGGTAGCCGCTGCCATGGCATCCGCACATTTCTGTCGGACAGTCAGTTCGTTAGTCATACAGTGTCTCCTTATCGTTGGCGATGGTCATTTTGACCAGCTCTTCGTGGATGTGGTCACACAGCTGGAGCAGGTTGCCTGCGGCGTGGTTGAAGTCCTCGCCGGTGCCGACGAGCCGCTGGAACGAGGGCAGGGCCATGCCCCAGATGCCATCAATGTTCAGGTAACAGCTGTCGGCGGTCTCCTTATCGGCGACCAGATCAGCCGGAACCACAGCCTGCGCCTCGGCAAGCTGCTGCTTCAGCTCGTCCATGTTCTTCTGCAGCCTGGCCTTGTCGGCCTTCAGCTCTTCCGTCATGTCAGCCGCAATGCTGTATGCCTGCTGGTGTGCCCGGCGATCCACTTCTTCATCTGCCATATCGGCAAAAAGCTTTCTGGCCTGTCGGGTCACTTCCTCTTTGTCCACCACCGCCGTGATGGGTTGTTTTTTCAAAGCGTCTTCGGCATTTTTTGCTCTCTCTTCGGCCCTGTCGCGCTCGGCTTCGGCCTTCTGGCGCTGGAGGTTGGCCGCAATGCGGCTTTCGTACATTTCGTTATAGCTCCGTTCTGCTTTTTCTTTCTCGGCTTTCAGCCGGGCATTTTCCTCGTCCAGCCCCTGCACATCCGCAAGGGCGGCATCCAAGTCGTTTTTGGCAGTCTGGGCTTCATCCTGCGCCTTGCTTACCATGTTCCACGCCTCTTCCTCCCGGGCTTCGGCAGCAGCGGCACGGTCCTTCTCGGCCTTGATCTGGGCCATGGCTTCCTGATACTCCTTGTAGGAGGTGATATCCCCGGAGAACACCGCCTGTTTCACCTGTGTTGGGGTGGAGGGCTTGGCAGCGGCATACAACAGCTTCAGGGGCTGAACGTCCAGAATGGACTTACCCTCCGGCTGAATGTTGCCGAACTGTTCGGCAACTCTCACCATGTTTTCACCGGTGTCCCGGCTGATGCCCACAGCGGCGCACCACTTGCCCCAGCTGCCTTTGTAGTGGTTGGCTGTCAGGTCGTGGGCGTGCTTGGCCGCCATGATCCGGGCCATGTTTCCGGTGATAAAGGTCTGGGCATCCTGCAAAAGCAGGGCGTTGGTCTGCTCGTCTGCGCCAAAGTCAAAACCGGGTGCCGAAGGCATCGGTGCAGAAGAACCGCCCGCCGATGCGGCAGGGGCCGATTCGTAGTTCTGCAGGGATGTCGCGGGGGTCGATGCGTTCGCATCCGCCCCGCTCTCCGAGGTGGTCGACGTTGCCGCCGTGGCAGAGGCAGTCATCACAGCAGGGGTGTCCATAGTCACAGCAGCATCCATATTCGGGGCAGATACACATGAGAAAATCTCCTTTGCTTTTTTTATGTCGGCAAGAATCTTTTCCATTTCCTGCTGCGGTGTCATGTCCTTGCGACTGCCATTCGGAGTGAAAAACTGACCAAACAGCTCTCTTTTTGCGGCAACACCTTTCAGATTCTGAGTGCAGGTGATAGTCAGGCAGTAACGGCCGTCAGATCCATAGTCCGATGCACGAATATCTTTGGAAAATGAGCCGAAAATCTCTCTGTCTGGATAAGTGTCTTTGATCCATGCGGAGACCTGAGACAGAAAGTCGAAGTCCAGACTATGCACTCGACAGGTGCATTTGTCCTTGATAGAGCCAGCGAACTCTGACGCATAAGTGAGGGTCTTGCTCATCCGGCACTCGTAGCCCCGAGTCTCCCGGCTGACAGTTCTAGCACTTTCATCCCATTGAAAGTCTCCGTATGGCATGGCATAGGGGCATCCCCAGCACTCATGGCCGGGTGCGTAACCAGATAGGCGGTTTCCAGTGGTACTGGCATCGGTGGATTTCTTCACTCGCCGTCCGCATTTGCAGATATAGGTGGTCACACTTTCACCTCCGTGCCCTTCAGGCTGCCCAGCAGCTCCTTCCGTCTGGTGATCCGGTCAAGCCGGGTGCGGCCCAGCCCCCACAGCTCATGTAAGGCGATCTGCCCGCACCAGCAGGTCAGCTGCACCACGCTGTCCTGGGTCAGGTCCATCTCCGCCGAAAGGCTCATCTTTGTTTTCATGGTAACTTCTCCGTTCTTCATATTCCCCGCACGCCCGGTTCCGGCCCCCACAGCTCAGGCACCGGCTCCGGGTGATCTCAAACACATGTACACACTGGGTCTTATCCATCAGGGTTCCCCGGTCTCGGCCATCATGGCGGTCAGGTCGCCCAGCATCCCGCTCACCGTGCGGGAAAGAACGTTGATCGCATCCTCCTGCAGGTCGCCGGGCAGGGCCCGCACCGCAAAGCCCGCGTTCACCATCTCGTCCTTCAACCGGGTGTTGATCCGGCTCACCTCGGCCCAGAGCTTTGCCTCGTCCGGGGTCATCTTCCGCCGCCCGGGCCGCACAACGCCCTTAATCATGGCCGTCAGCTCGTGGAACTCCTCATCGGTCAGGCTCCTGTCGTTCCCCGCCTCGGCAATGGCCCGCGCCCGGTCGCTCGGCGTTCCCGTCCGCAGGATGTTCTTGTAATCTTCCAGCGTCATTTCTGCTTGTCCTCCATCGCCCGTTTCATCAGCTCTTCCATAAAAGCAGCTTCTTTCCCCTCAAAATGGCCCGTCACCGGTTTATGGCTCAGTGCCAACCGCATTTCCAGTTCAGCGACCTTTGCAAAAGTCCAAACGGTCTCCTCTTTCTGGGCGTTGTTCAAGTCACTGGGCACGCTGCTGACAACAAAACTTACTGCCGACTGCATGATCACCCGTGTAACATCCGCAGCACTCTCGCCATCCTCAATGCTCAGACCGCTATCGTTTCCATTTCTGTAAATCGTGATTTTCATCCTTACCCCGCCTTTCTGCCGCAGACGGCTTTCTTCACCGTGTTCTCCGGCACCTTGTGGATCTTCTGCGGCTCCTTCCGCTGTTCCGCCACCAGGCCCAGCCCGGCCAGCGCCAGGGCTGCACACCCCAGCACGATGGCCAGCAGCGTGTAGCCCAGCATTGCCCAGCCGTCGGCCGCGTTCTCAATGGCCCCGCCGCAGCCTGCTGCAGCCAGTCCCAGCACAATGGCACCGGCGCTCAGCACGCTGCCCGTGATCTTCTTTTTCATTTGCAAATCCTCCAACTCTGTGTTAAACTTCTGGTGATGTGTTGTCAAACCATCACCCTGGTTGGCTCGTCGGTGTTCCCGCACCGGCGGGCCTTTTTGCTTTTCTCGCATCTCTGGCCGCCTTCCATTCCTGAAATGCAGCCTCATTCTCTGGTTTTGAGTAAAAATCCTGTGTGATGTGCAGCAATTCAATAATTTGCCAGTGCTCAAAGGGCAGTTTCTGCTTTCGGCCCATGGCAGCACCTCACAGCCACTCGGCGCAGATGGTCTCCACCACAGGCTTTGCAAAGCCGATCAGTTCATCGCCGCGCTTTGCGGCCACGACTGCCGGGCCCACCAGCTCTGCCGCCGTCATCTCACTGGCGCGCTGGTTCGTCAGGGGGCGCTCCTTCATCAGCCCTTCCTCGTTCACCAGCAGCAGAATGCCGTCCACGTTCTTCTCCCGCGCCCACTCGGCGCTCAGCAAGGCGGGCACCGGCTTGATTGGCCCGCCCACCAGCTTCTGCAGGGTCTCCAGCTTCATGCTGTCACCATCATCACACTTCATGTTGAATGCCCGGTTCTTCGCCGGGATCACGATCATATAACGGTCCACTCCTTACTCCTCCTTATTGGAATATCCGGTCTTCTCGGCCTTCTCCACACTCACATCGTCGAACACCCCTTCCAGCACCCGCAGCACCCGGCGCTGTACCGTAGGCCTCAGCCCCGCCCGGCGCATTGCGATCAAGCAGTAGCCCATGCAGGCCGCGTTGCTCCAAGGGCCGTTGATATCCTGGAAGCACGCCATAATTTCTTCGTACTTCATAATTTCTCCATTTCCCCCGGCTCCCAGCCTGGGCTTTTTCATGTACTCTTGTTCACCATTCCTTGTGCTCTCAGCAGAATCATGTTAAGCTTTCAAGCAGAAAGGAGGTGAATACAATGTCCTATCGAATTGATTTTCGCATCGGCTGTCCCCAGTGCTTTTCTTACGAGCAGGAACCTTATCACGCTTCCATTGTTATTCTTCAATCACCGGATTCCCCTGAGCCTTTCTTTAGTTATCCGGGCGGTTGTGGCGGTTACCACGATTGCCCTACTTGTAACTGGTGTCTGAAAGCCATCCGAGAAATGTTCATTGATGGAGAAATCAACTTCTATCGGGATCCTCAATCGATTTACAGCACCTCTTGTCAGACACTTCATCAGCCGATTCACCCTCGTTCTGAATAATCCGCTTCAATGCTGTCTTGGTTTTCTTTGCCAACATCTTGCGGTATGTTTGATCTTCCCGCTGCCACGGGCTGTTCATTGCAGCATACCAGCAATTCAACGCCATGCAAAGTTCGTCCAGTGCGGCACACAGCGGGTCTATTTCCCGAAATGTCACATCGTATTCCCTGCTCTCCGCTTCCACCGGAGCGCAGGGCTTTTTGTTGTCTGCCACCTCTTCACTCCCTTTCCTCCCCCGGCTCCCCGCCGGGGCTTTTTCATGCACTCTTCTTCGTGTCAGTGGGGTCGAGCTGCCGGCTCATTAGAATCTTTTTGAGATACCAACGAAGCAAAAAATATCTCGTTCACTTCCTCGGCGGTCAAGCCGTAATGCTCCTGAATGGCTGCAATCTCATTCTGCCGAAACTGCGCTCCACGGTATTCGTTGATTTTAGCATTCAGCCGTGAAAGGCTCATTTCAAGGAAATCCGCCAGATTTTGTTGCGATTCCCCGTGCAACTGCATAACAGCATTGAGTTTTCTCTTATTCACCCTTTTTCACCTCCGTTCATCCATCCCCTTAAATATTGTTCTATATTTAAGTATCTTTTTAGGATACTTAAATATTAGCATGTTGTATGAATCTTGTCAAGATATTTTTTCTTGCTTTTTAGATTATCTGTGTTATTATTAAGATACAACGTATGAAAGGGTGATGTCCTATGACCACCGGCGAACGGATACGCCAGCTTCGCATTGAGCATCAGATGACACAGGAAGAACTCGGTGCCAAAGTTGGTGTGCAAAAAGCGGCCATCTATAAATATGAAAACGGCCTTGTTGTCAACCTGAAACGTTCTATTCTTGAAAAACTTGCATTGGTATTAGATACCACTCCCACTTATTTAATGGGAATGGAAGATGCCGAACCGGCACAGGCCTCCCTCACCAAGGCCCAAACCTCTTTGCTCTCGGTTTTCGATAAACTGAATGAAGAAGGTCAGTCTAAGGTCATTGAGTATGCAGAGGACTTGCATCGTACAGGATACTATAAAAAACCTGCTGCGGATGGATTGGTTACGAAAGAAGCGTAAGTAAGGGAGGAATTATGGTGGTTGATCCAAAATCACATAAATATCGCTTTTTATTTCTTATCACGATTCTAATGATTGTTTTTCTTCTTGTTGGCTTGTACTTCGGTATCCGTATTGGTGCCGGATATTATGATTTCTATCGTCCTGATTCTCCATATTATCAAAATGCCGTTTCTCAGATGTCCCACGATAGCTATAATAATGGTTGGGACGATGGATTCGATGATGGCTATGCTCAGAATCAGGAAGCATCATATAACAAAGGCTATAAGGCGGGATACGAAGCTTGCCAGGTGGAAAACGAAAGTATTCGCAATGAATATGATGCTGGCTATTCGGTAGGTTATGATGAGGGCTGGGATCATGGTTATGACGCTGGTTACCCGGACGGCGCAGCAGACAATTATCAAGAAGCCTATGACGAAGGCTATGAACATGGCTACGATGACTGTTTTGACGCTGTAAACTAAGTTTTCATTGCAGAAAGGATATACCCATTATGATTCACCGTACAACTTGCAATAATTGTGGTTCACTTTTGGAGTATGATAGCACATCTACTCATGAAGGACTTCGGGATCTTGAAGATATTTTATGCCCGGTTTGCGGGAAAAAAGTTGCTACCGTTTTTACAAATCTTATTCCTATCGCAACGTTAGTTAAGGCGGAGGACATTAAATGAAAAGGACACTTATTTCCCTTGCACTAATTGTTCTGCTAATGGTTTCTATCCCTGTTTCCGCATTTGCATCTGCTGAATTTAATCGCAGCATTTTTAATGGGAGAGATGATCTCAGCCTTACTGCAGATGATATGACTGGAATAACCTATGTTCGTTCCTCAGGATGGGCAGATGGTAAAACTATTGTCACATCCTCCGCAAGTGCTGTTATCTTAGTCAGCCCCTTTATCAGTCTAACAGATCCCGCCGATTTTTACGTTTTGGAATTTGATTATCAGGGATACCATTGGGCAGACCTCAACTCGATTCTCATTAAAATCGGTGATAACCGCTACATATTCTCTAACTGTAATCATTCCTATTCGCTCGGAAGCGATGGGACCGTCTTCGAAAACATCAGTTTTGATTTGACAAATCAAATGCTTTCTTTCATGGATGATTTGATTCAGCATCAAAATGATGAGATTAAAATAAGGCTCCAGGGAACAACGCAAAGCTTCGACTTTACTCTCACTGATGAAATGAAAGACGAAATTCTCACTTTGTACGATGTTTATGTCAATGGTGGCGGTATACGCAAATCCAACCTTGACGGCATAAGCCTTGCTGAAAAAACAGTTGTTACCAAAAACGGCTATCCGCTCAAATAAACTGTATCCATTTTGGAATCAGTCCCACAAACAAAAATAACCTCGCCAGTGGGGCAACACCAGCGGGGCAAAACAATCCCCCCGCCGGGCGGGCCGGTGGGGGTGTGAGCATCCATGCGTATCATGGCGGGGCTTTTCACGTCTTTTGTGGAGCGTTCTATTGAAAATATAACTTTTAAGTGATATAATTCATATTGGAGGAAGTGATTTTTCTGAACAAAGATCGATTTTTGCGGTTGTTGATTGAACTGTTTTCAAAATATGAGAGTATGATAACCTTGCATTCCGCCGTGATCAGCGAGCTGCTTGCGGTCCTGAAAGGCGCAGGTGTCGAAGGGCAGTTCCTGTCAAAGCTGGAAGAGTATCTTTTCAATCTGAACTCATACGGAGATGATGCGATCAAAGGGAAAGGAGCTCCCATGGAGCACCTCGCCGGAGAAGCTCCGCTCTGTTCGATGCGTTTTCCATTTACGTCATCCAACGTTCGGATCCTGTTCGTTTATCAGGAGGGGCACCTTTACTTATTGGCTGCTTTCTATGAACGGGCAGGCAAAAAGAAAACCAGTTATTCAGCATATACTCCAATCGCAAGGCAGCGTTTAGAAGAATTGTTAAAGGAGAGATGAACATGTCCTGCAAAGCAACGTTGACTGATCTGGTGGAAGCTCTGACCCAGAGCATGTCTGTTGTAGAAACAGCTAAGACCGCGCTTCACATTGAACTCAGTCAGATCATCCGGGAGGCGCGCAAGCAGCTCAATTTGTCCCAGAAAGAGCTTGCCGAAAAAATGGGTGTAAAACAAAGCCTCGTATCCCGCTGGGAAAGCGGCGAATGCAATTACACCATCGACACCTTAGTGGAAATCGCAAATGCGCTCAAGCTTTCTGTACAGTGTCCCTTAACTTTTGATGAAGTATCTGTCTCTGTTCAGCTTTTTCCTGTGCGTTCGCAAAGTATTCATACCGTTGTTTCTGAGGAAACCGAGTTCTCAAACGCGCTCCGTATTGATTTCAAGAAAGTGGCACCGGGAGGGATCGCATCGTGAATGTCAATGAATTTTCGGCCAACATCCAATATAAAAACAGTTTCATTACAGAATGCACCATTACAAACAACTTGCTTGATATTGGCGATGATGCTGTTTTGAAAACAGACGTAAAGGTGGCAGTGAGCAAGCTTTCACTTTCTGATGATGAAACAGAAAAGCTGGGCAAGGTTCGTTTGACCCTTGATGGAAGTTATTCTGTTCCGGACAACACCGATGCCAAGCTGGAATATCATATCGTATTGATCGGCGAGTTTTGCACTTCTGCATCCACAAAAGATGAAGATTTCACCGCATCCTTGTGGCTGAATGGTTCAACCGCTCTCTATAGTATCGCCCGGGGTAAAATCGAAACAATTTCTACCACCGTCCTGAATAACGGTAAGATCATACTTCCCATGGTAAATATGATGGAGCTTCTAAGGGCGCAGTTGGGGGCAGACTCCTCAGAACATACCAATTAAAATCGTACTGCAGACCCCGCCGCGCCTCTCAACGATGCGTACCATGGTGGGGTCGTTTTTATTGCAAAAAGAATCCCCGGCAGCTCTGTACGATAGAGCCGCCGGGGCCAGATGGGGAATCTGTCTGTCGGAGAATAATCATAGGATAAGAAAACACGCCTGCTGAGCAATTTCATTGTACCATGATCCTGCTCAGCGCACAAGGAGCAATCATGGCAAGAAAAAAGAAAGTATCTCCCGGGAACCGTCTGGTTGCCTACTACCGTTACAGCGGCGGTTCCCAGCAGACCGAGCAGAGCATCGAGGGCCAGCGCCGGGACTGCGAAGCCTACGCCCGGCAGCATGGCTTGACAATCGTGCATGAATACATTGACCGGCACATTTCGGGCCGTGGTGTTGAATCCAGGCTGGCTTTTCAGCAGATGATCGCAGATAGCAGCAAGCATCTGTTCGATCTCGTGATCTGCTGGAAAACCGACCGCTTCGCCCGCAATCGCTATGATAGCGCGGTCTACAAAAAGAAACTGCGGGATAACGGAGTTCGCATTCTTTATGCAGCCGAAAGCTCTGTGGAAGGGCCCGAGGGCATTATTCTGGAAGGTCTGATGGAATCTCTGGCCGAATACTATTCCGCAGAACTGGCTCAAAAGATGCGGCGTGGTATGCGGGAATCCGCACTCAAGGGGAAGGCAATCAATCCTAACCGCCCCCTGGGGCTTACTACGGATGAACACAAGCGATTTATTATCGACGAGAAAAACGCCCCGACCATTCGGTTCATCTTTGAGCATTATGCGGCCGGAGAGAGCAGCGCTTCCATCGTGGATCAGCTGAACGCTGCCGGGCTCCGTACCAGTAAGGGCAATTCTTTCAACAAATGCAGCATTCCTCGCATCATCCAGAATGAAGCCTATCATGGTGTCTATATCTGCAAAGCCTACGATGTCCGTATTGATGGGGCAATCCCCGCCATCATCGACGATGATTTATGGAAGAGGGCGCAGAAAATGCTCACGCTCAATAAACAGCACCGTGCACCACATAGTTCCCATGCTGATTACTTGCTCTCTGGCAAGCTTTTCTGCGGTTGCTGCCACAGTCTGATGCGGGGTATCTCCGGCCACAACTGCCGCAACGATGTTTACTATTACTATGCTTGCGGGAATAAAGCTGATGGCGGTACCTGCAAAAAGAAAAACATCCCAAAAGATGTTGCCGAGAATCTTGTGGTCAATGCCATCTGTGAAAATATCCTTCGTCCAGACACTCTTGAAGATCTGGCCGACGCTATTGCCGCTGCACAGCAGGCAGAAGTCAACCAGCCCGATCCAGAGCGTGCAATGTTAGAGCAAAACCTGGCTGATGTGCACCGAAAAATCAACAATATCATTGAATCCATTGAAAACGGTACTGCCAGCTCTCGTCTGTCCGCCCGCCTTGCTGACTTGGAGCAGCAGGAAAGCACCCTCAACTATCAATTAGAATCCCTGAAAGAAGTTCATCCACCCGTTCTGGATCGTGAGCGCATCCTCTTCCTATTGGAGCAGTTCCTTATCTCTCCCAATGAACGTACCGAGGATTATAACCGCAGGATCATTGATACCTTTGTAAATCGCATCGAGATCACAGACACGGAAATGCTTATTTATTTTAATCTTTCCGAAGCGTCTGCTTCCGAAAAACAAAAAAATTCCCAGCCGAACAGTTGTTCGACTGGGAATCATCTGGTCCGAGTGGCGAGAATCGAACTCACGGCCTCTTGAACCCCATTCAAGCGCGCTACCAAAACTGCGCTACACCCGGATATCGTCCTCTGCCTCCCTACCGAAGCATTGGCGACAAAAGATATTATACGCATCTTTCCGGGTTTTGTCAACACTTTTCTGCATCTTTTTCTGATTTTTTCAAGAAAAGTATGATTTTCGTCGTATGAGCGCCGCTTTACTTTTTTGCTTTTACGCCAGTTTCCGCTTCCGCGGCCCGCAGCTGCCTGTCCTTTTCCAGCAGGGGCTTGAGGTACTGGCCGGTAAAGCTGCCGGGCACCTCGGCCACCTGCTCGGGCGTACCCTCGGCAATCACCAAGCCGCCGGCGCTGCCGCCTTCAGGGCCAAGGTCAATGATGTGGTCGGCACACTTGATGGGATCCAGGTTGTGCTCAATGACAATGACCGTGTTGCCCGCATCCACCAGCTTCTGCAGCACCTCGATCAGGCGATGCACGTCCGCAATGTGCAGGCCGGTGGTGGGCTCATCGAGGATATACACCGTCTTGCCGGTGCTGCGGCGGGCCAGCTCATTGGCCAGCTTGACCCGCTGGGCTTCGCCGCCGGACAGGGTGGTGGCACTCTGGCCAAGGGTCACATAGCCAAGACCCACATCCAGAAGGGTCTGCAGCTTGCGGGCGATCTTGGGCTGGTTGGCAAAGAACACCACCGCCTCCTCCACGGTCATATTCAGCACGTCGGAGATGGTCTTTTCCTTATACTTTACCTCCAGCGTCTCGCGGTTATAGCGCGCGCCCTTGCATACCTCACAGGGAACATAAACATCCGGCAGAAAGTGCATCTCGATCTGCAGAATGCCATTGCCTTCGCAGGCCTCACAGCGGCCGCCCTTGACATTGAAGCTGAACCTTCCCGGGCCGTAGCCGCGCATCTTTGCATCCTGGGTCTCGGCAAAGACGGCGCGGATATCGTTGAACACGCCGGTATAGGTGGCCGGGTTGGAGCGGGGCGTGCGGCCGATGGGCTGCTGGTCGATGCCAATGACCTTATCCACAAACTCCAGACCCTCCACCCCGTCGCACTTGCCCGCACGGCTGCGGGCACCGTTCAGCTCACAGGCCAGCGTCTTGTACAGGATCTCATTGATCAGGCTGGACTTGCCGGAACCGGAAATGCCGGTCACACAGACGAACTCCCCCAGCGGGAACCGGACATCAATGTTGCGCAGGTTGTTTTCCCGGGCACCTTTCACGGTCAGGAAGTTCCCATTGCCGGTGCGGCGGGTCTGGGGCACGGCAATGCGCTTGCGGCCGGAAAGGTAATCGCCGGTGATGCTCCGCTTGGCCTTACAGATATCCTTCACGGAACCCGCCGCCACGATCTCGCCGCCGTGAACGCCCGCGCCGGGGCCCACATCCACGATATAGTCCGCGCTGCGCATGGTATCCTCATCGTGCTCGACCACGATGACGGTATTGCCGAGGTCCCGCAGGTTCTTCAGGGTTGCAATGAGCTTGTCGTTATCGCGCTGGTGCAGGCCAATGCTGGGCTCGTCCAGCACATAGAGCACGCCGGACAGCGCACTGCCGATCTGGGTGGTGAGGCGGATGCGTTGGCTCTCGCCGCCGGACAGTGTGCCGGCCGCACGGGCCAGGGTCAGGTAATCCAGACCCACGCTCTGCAAAAACTGCAGGCGGTTCCGGATCTCCTTCATGATCTGACCGCCGATCTGCCTCTGCTTCTCGGTCAGGTTCGGCTCATTTTCGGCAATAAATTTCAGCTCATCCCGGATGGACATTTCGCAGAACTCGCTGATGTTCTTATCCCCAACGGTCACTGCCAGCACCACCGGCTTCAGGCGCTTGCCGTGGCAGTCCGGGCACTCCACGCCGGACATGAAGCTGCCGATCTCTTCCTTCATCCACTCGCTGTTGGTCTCCCGGAAGCGGCGCTCCAGGTTCTCCACAATGCCCTCAAACGTATTATAGTAGACACCGCTGCCGAACTCGTTGGTTCGGTGCATCTCGATCTTTTCGCCGTTGGTGCCGTAGAGCAGAGCGTTCACCGCCTCGGTGCTCATATCCTTGATGGGCGTGTCCAGCGTAAAGCCGTATTTTTTACCCAGACCAAGGTAGTACATTTCGCTGACAGAGCCCTCAGCGTAGTACCAGCCGCTGGCCTTGATGGCCCCCTGCCGGATGGACAGGTTCTTATTGGGCAGGATGCGCTCCTCGTCCACCCGCATAAACGTACCAAGGCCCGTGCACTTCTCACAGGCACCCTGGGGGTTGTTGAAGGAGAAGAGCCGGGGCGACAGGTCCCCGATGGAGATGCCGTGCTCCGGGCAGGCGAAGTTCTGGCTAAAGGTCATGCACTCCCCACCGATGACATCGATCTCAGCGATGCCGCCGGTCAGGGCCAGCGCAGTTTCCAGTGAATCCGCCAGACGACCGCGGATGCCCTTGCGCATGGCAAGGCGGTCCACCACAATCTCCACCGTGTGCTTGATGTTCTTTTCCAGCGTGATCTCTTCGTCCAAGTCATACAGATTGCCGTCGATCCTCACACGGGAGTAGCCGCCCCGCCGGGCGGCATCCAGCTCCTTCTGCTGCGTGCCCTTGCGCTGGCGTACCACAGGAGCCAGCACCTGGAATTTGGTGCCGTCCTCCAGCTTGAGCACGGCATCCACCATCTCATCCACGGTCTGCTGGCTGATGACGCGGCCGCACACCGGGCAGTGGGGCACGCCCACCCGGGCATACAACAGACGCAGGTAATCGTAGATCTCGGTCACGGTGCCCACGGTAGAGCGGGGGTTGTGGCTGGTGGTCTTCTGGTCAATGGAAATGGCCGGCGACAGGCCGGTGATCTCATCCACATCGGGCTTGTCCATCCGGCCCAGGAACATCCGGGCGTAGCTGGAAAGGCTCTCCACATAGCGGCGCTGGCCGTCGGCATAAATGGTATCGAAGGCAAGGCTCGACTTGCCGGAACCGGACAGGCCGGTCATAACAATGAATTTTTCGCGCGGGAGGGTCAGATCAATATTCTTCAGGTTGTGCTCCCGTGCGCCTTTGATGACGATCTTATCGTTTGCCAAGGTACTTTCTCCCTCTTCTCTGTGTCTGTGCATGGTTCTGCCTGCGCTCGGTCTCGGCATCCGAGTCCACGGTGGGGTTCTCGCCCCGGCGCAGGCGGTCGATCTGGTCACGCAGGAAGGCCGCATGCTCAAATTCCAGCAGCTTGGCAGCCTCCTTCATCTCCCGGGTCAGGCGCTCGATGGCAGCTTCCCGCTCCAGTTTGCCCATGCGGCGGGTATTCCGCTTTGCGTTCTCCGCCTTATCGCTGATCTCAATGCTGTCCGCAATGGCCTTGACGATGGTCTTAGGCACGATGCCGTGTTCTTCATTATAGGCCATCTGGATGGCGCGGCGGCGCTCGGTCTCGGTGATGGCACGGTCCATGCTGTCCGTCACCTCATCGGCGTACATAATGACCAGACCCTCGGCGTTGCGGGCCGCGCGGCCAATGGTCTGGATGAGGCTGGTCTCACTGCGCAGGAAGCCTTCCTTGTCGGCATCCAGGATCGCCACAAGGCTGACCTCGGGCAGATCCAGACCCTCACGCAGAAGGTTGATGCCCACCACCACATCGATAGAGCCCAGGCGCAGATCTTTGATGATCTCCATCCGTTCAAAGGTATCCACCTCGTGGTGCATATATTTGACCTTGATGCCCTGCTCAGTCAAAAAGTCGGTCAGGTCCTCGGCCATCTTCTTGGTCAGGGTGGTTACAAGAACGCGCTCGTTCTTCGCCGTGCGGGCGTTGATCTCGCCCAGCAGGTCAGTCACCTGCCCCTCCACGGGCCGCACCGAGATCAGCGGGTCCAGCAGGCCGGTGGGCCGGATGACCTGCTGCGCGATCCGGGTGCTGTTCCGGCGCTCGTACTCGCCCGGCGTGGCCGAGACGAACACCATCTGGTTCAGTTTGCTTTCCACCTCCTCAAACTTGAGGGGGCGGTTGTCAAAGGCCGACGGCAGACGGAAGCCATATTCCACCAGCGTCTTTTTGCGGGCGTAGTCGCCGCCGTACATAGCACGCACCTGCGGCAGGGTCACATGGCTCTCATCCACAAAAAGCAGAAAATCCTCCGGGAAATAATCCAGCAGGGTGGTGGGCATACTGCCCGGCGCACGGCCCGACAGCACCGCCGAGTAGTTCTCGATGCCCTTGCAGATCCCCACTTCGGTCAGCATCTCGATGTCGTAGTTCGTTCGCTGCTGGATGCGCTGGGCTTCAATGAGCTTGCCCTCGGCGGTAAACTTCTTCACCTGCTCGTCGCACTCGGCGCGGATCTTTTCAATGGCCGCTGCCTTTTTATCGGCACTGACGATGTAGTGGCTGGCCGGGAAGATGGCCACATGCTTCACCACGTTCTGCCGGGTGCCGGTAACGGGGTTGAACTCCGTGATGCGGTCGATCTCATCCCCGAAGAACTCCACCCGGATGGCAAGGTCGCTCATGTAGGCCAGATAGATATCCACCGTGTCGCCGTGAACGCGGAACTTATTGCGGATAAAATTGATGTCGTTCCGCTCATATTGCAGGGTGACCAGCTTTTTGCACAGGTCGTCACGCTCCATCTGCATCCCGGGCCGCAGGCTGATGACCATGCTGCGGTAATCGATGGGGTCACCCAGAGAGTAGATACAGGACACCGATGCCACAATGATGACATCCCGCCGCTCCGAAAGCGCCGCCGTGGCCGAATGGCGCAGGCGGTCGATCTCATCGTTGATGGCGCTGTCCTTTTCAATGTAGGTATCGGTGCTTGGGATGTAGGCTTCGGGCTGGTAGTAATCGTAGTAGGAAACAAAATACTCCACCGCATTGTCCGGGAAGAACGAGCGGAACTCGGTGCAGAGCTGGGCCGCCAGCGTCTTATTATGGGCCAGCACCAGCGTGGGGCGGTTGCACCGGGCGATCACGTTGGCCATGGTAAAGGTCTTGCCGCTGCCGGTCACACCCAGCAGGGTCTGGCAGCGGTCGCCCCGCTCAACGCCCTCTACCAGCTGCTCAATGGCCTGGGGCTGGTCACCCGTGGGGGCATAGTTGGAGACGAGATGGAACTGTTCATCGGCCATGTCTCGGTTCTCCTTTCTGTTCTCAGATAGAACTACAAATAGTTGTGCTTTTCATGTTGATTATAACACAATTATTTTATAATATCAATACGGCCTGAGCATCTCCCCGGTCTGGAAATCGTAAAACGGCAGGCGGTTGGCCTCCCGCATGGAGAAATATTCGCTCTCGGTCAGAATGATATGATCCCGCAGATGTACCTTGACCAGCCCCAGTGCCCGGACGATGTTCTCGGTGGCCATCAGATCCTCCCGCGAGGGCAGAGCCACGCCGTTGGGGTGGTTATGGCAGAGCACCACGCTGTCGGTACCGCCCTTGAGGGCTGCCGCCACCACATCCTTGATCTCCAGACTCACCCGGTCGCTGGTGCCGTCCCGCAGCCAGAACAGCCCCTTGATGCGGCTGCGGCCATCCAGCGCAGTCAGCAGGGCGCGTTCCTGCACAGTCCCGGCAAACTGTGCCATCAGGTATTCGGCCAGCTGGTCGGTGGTCTTCATGCATTTTTTGCCGTTGACCGCACACTGGGTATAGTATCTGCCGATCTGCGGCAAAAGATGCAGCATCCGGGCGGTAGAGGGGCCTACCCCCTCCACCGTCAGCAGATCCTCCTCGGAGGCATCCAGCACCCCGGCAAAGTCTCCGAACCGGTCCATGAGGACATGGGCAAGGCCGTTTGTGTCCTTGCGGGTGTTGGTGATGTAAAGGACATATTCCAGCGCTTCGTGGGGTGCCAGACTTTCCAGTCCGTACTGCTCCACCCGGGCGCGCATCCGCTGGCGGTGCCCCGTATGCGGGCTGCTTTCCTTCGCCATGGTCGTTCTCCTTTTGCGTTATTACTTTAATAGTACCGTTTTTTCAGCAAAACACAAGGGGGCACAGGAAATATTCTGCGTTGACTTCAAAGAAAGGGTGGTTTATTATAGAGAAAAGGCTTTTTTATGAATCAATATGCCCTCTCAGTCAAAGCCTGCGGCTTTGCCAGCTCTCCCAGAGGTGGATCTGCGAAGCAAAGACGGAGAGGGCTTGTCTTTCATCCAATAAAAGGAACGATCTTATGAAACAATTTACTGCCACCGCAAACGACGAGGGCGTGCGGCTTTCCCGCTTTGTCCAGAGCGTGACGCGCGATCTCCCCACCAGCCTGCTGTACAAGAGCTTCCGCAACAAACGGGTCAAGGTCAACGGCAAAAAGGGAGCCCCCGAGGATCGGCTCAAGGCGGGCGACCTCATTGAGCTGTACATCAACGATGAATTCTTCCCGCCCGAGGGCGCAAAGCCTGCAGCCCGCAAGCCTGCCCCCAAAAAGCAGCAGAACCAGCCCAAGGTGACCGTCATCTATGAGGACGAGAACATTGCCGTGCTGTACAAGCCCACCCACCTGCTCTGCCACAGCGACCGCACCGGCGATGCCAACCTTGTGGACGCGTTCACCCAGTATCTGGCCCAGAAGGGCGAGTACGATGCGGGCGGCGAGAATCGCTTCAAGCCCGGCATCTGCAACCGGCTGGACCGTGGCACCGAGGGCCTTGTCATCGCTGCCAAGAGCTACGCCGCCCTGCGGGACATGAACGAGATCATCCGCACCGACCTGCTCAAAAAGGAATACTACACCATCACCGTGGGCATCCCCCAGAGCGGGCGGTTCACGGCCTGGTGGGAGCACGACGAAAAGAACAACAAGGTCAGCATCCATGCCCACCAATCTCAGGATGAGCGCCGCAAGCAGATCATCACCGATGTGGACGTGCTGCGCACTGCCGGGCCTTTTGCCCTGTGCAGGATCGGCTTGGTCACGGGCCGCACCCACCAGATCCGCGCGCATCTGGCCTACCTGGGCAAGCCGGTGCTGGGAGATATCAAATACGGCAACCGCAAGATGAACGAGCGCACCGGCACCCGGACGCAGGCTCTCTGCGCCGTCCGCATCAGCTTCCTGGATATCCCGGAGGAGAACACCCTGCACTACCTCACCGGCAAGGTCATCAAGCTGAAAGACCCCCAGATCGTCAAACAGTTCGACGCGCTGGATAAGAATAAAGAAGGAGCAACATCATGGCAGACCTGAACGCCTATTTCAAAAGCGTCATCGACCAGGACCGCGAATCGGTGGTCATCTGCGATCTGAACCACATCATCATTTACATGAATCCTGCTGCCGTGGTGGATTACGGCAAATACGGCGGAGCCGCCCTGCTGGGCAAAAGCCTTCTGGCCTGCCACAACCCCCATTCGGTGGAAGCCATCCGCAAGGTGGTCGAGTGGTTCGCGGCGGATGCCAGCCACAACATCGTCTATACCTATCACAACGCAAAGCACGACCGCGATGTCTACATGGTTGCCCTGCGGGATGCAAGCGGCACCCTGATCGGCTACTACGAGAAGCATGATTCCCGCAAAGCTGAAACTATGAAGCAGTACGATTTGTTCTGACAAAGAAAGGCGAACTCCACACAAAAAAGACTTTGCCGCCTACCCCCATGCGAAGATGCTACTCTGCTATACCTCCCGCATAGACAAAACGAACGCCTGCCGGGCTTTTCTCACTCGGCAGGCGTTCGTTCGTTTTTATGGGGTTGATTCGTTACTTTGCCAGCAGCTCGTCAGCCAGCACATCCATCTGTGCCTCAGCGGCGGCATTGGCGGCAGAGCGGATGGTCACAACGGCATCACAGACGGTGATGTTCTTCATGCCGTCCAGCTCGGCACGCATCAGCTTTGCAGCCATGGGGGCCCAGGTGCCGTTCTCCATCAGGCCAACGGTGCGGCCCTGGAAGTTCTTGGTCTTGAGGTGGGTCAGCAGATTCTCCATCGGCGGGAAGAGGAAGCCATCGTAGGTGGCACAGGCCAGCACGATCCGGCCGCAGCGGAAGGCCTCAGTGACGGCATAGGAGACATCGGTGCGGGTCAGATCCATCTCCACCACCTTGGCACCCTTGGCGCGCAGCTTCTCAGCCATGGTGTGGGCGGCGGCTTTGGTGTGGCCGTGGATGGAAGCGCTGGCCACCAGGATCTTCTCCGGCTCCTCAGCCTTGTAGCTGGACCACAGGTCATAGTAGTTCAGGTACTTGCTCAGATCGCCGGTCAGCACAGGGCCGTGCAGGGGGCAGATGGTGGCGATATCCAGCGCGGCGGCCTTTTTCAGCAGAGCCTGCACCTGCGGACCGTACTTGCCCACGATGTTCAGGTAGTAGCGGCGGGCCTCGCTGGCCCAGTCGGCGTTTTCGTCAAACCTGGCCACTGCAACAAACCGGCCAAAGCCGTCTGCAGAGAAAAGCACCTTTTCACTGCTCTCATAGCTCACCCTGACCTCGGGCCAGTGCCCCATGGGGGCAAGCACAAAGGTCAGGGTGTGGGTGCCCAGGCTCAGGCTCTCGCCGTCCTTCACCACCACGCGGCGCTCCTTGGCAACGGCATCCGCCCCAAAGAACTGATCCATATACAGGAAAGTCTTGGCGTTGCCCACCACCTGCATTTCCGGGTAGAGGGCAGCCAGTCTGGCGATATTGGCACCGTGGTCAGGCTCCATGTGGCTGACCACCAGATAATCCGGCTTGCGTCCGGCCAGTGCCTCGGTCAGGTTGGCAAGCCAGGGCTCCGTGGCACGGTTGTCCACCGTATCCAGAATGGCAGTCTTTTCGTCCAGAATGACATAGGAATTGTAGCTCACGCCGGTGGGCACCGGGTACTGGCTCTCGAACAGGTCAATGGTGGTATCGTCCACACCCACGCCCAGAATGGCTTCGCTGATCTTTTTCACGCTCATAGCAGACATCCTCTCTATCCATATTGCTGTGCCGGAAAAGCGGCAGTATAATACTAATAACGGTTCCTAGTATAGCACATTGTTAAAGATTATTCAAGCTCCTCCGGCAGTCTTGCTGCCACCGGCCGGCCGGGCTCGGTGTCCAGCTCCAGCAGGGCTGCTGCGCTGGCATCATCCAGGCTCTGGACACTGCGGAGCTTGCGGCTGATGGCCCGGCTGCGGACACCAATGAGGTTGTCCAGCTCTTCATCGGTCTGGCGCAGGCGCTGCTGCATCTTGGAGAGCCCCTGCCCGAACTTGTCGAACTCCGTCTTAACGGCACCCAGCAGCTGCCAGACCTCGCCGGAGCGCTTCTGGATGGCAAGGGTCTTGAAGCCCATCTGCAGGCTGTTGAGCAGAGCCGCCATGGTGCTGGGGCCTGCAATATTCACCTGATAATCCCGCTGCAGCACCTCCAGCAGACCGGCGTTCACCACCTCGGCGTACAATCCTTCAAAAGGCAGGAAGAGGATGCCAAAGGTCGTGGTGTAGGGCGGCTCCACATACTTTTCCCGGATATCCTTTGCCTCGCTCCGCAGCACCAGCTCCAGCGCATGGCGGGCATTCTCCACCGCCTGCGCATCGCCGGAGGCCTGGGCATCCTGCAAGTGCGCGTAGGTGTCGCCGGGGAATTTGGAGTCGATGGGCAGCCAGACCGTACCGCCGTCCGTGCCCGGCATCCTGATGGCATATTCCACCCGCTGGGTGCTGCCCGGGATAGTGGCCACATTGGTCTCGTACTGCTCCGGAGCCAGGATCTCTTCCAGAATGGCCCCCAGCTGGATCTCGCCCAGAATGCCGCGGGTCTTAACGCCCGAGAGCACCTGCTTCAGCCCGCCCACATCAGCGGCAAGGTTCTGCATCTCGCCCAGCCCCTTGTACACCTGTTCCAGCTGGTCGTTCACAGCCTTGAAGCTCTCGGTCACCCGCTTCTGCAGGGCATCCTGCAGTTGCTCATCCACGGTATGGCGGATCTCATCCAGCTTTTTGGCGTTCTCGGCCTGCAGGGCGGTCATGTTTTCCGCAAGGGTCTTGCGCAGCTCTTCCAGCTTCTGGGTGTTGGCGGCCTCCAGACTCTGGAGCCGCTGGGTCAGGATCTGCTGCTGGCCGCTCTGGCCCTGTGCCAGCGTGGTGCTCATGCTCTGCACTGAGGTCTGCAGCGTCTCACTGACACTGCGGATGGCGGTGTAATTCTGCTCCGCCATTGCCGCCTGTCTGGCTGCAAAGTCTTTTGCCTGTGCATCGAGCTGCTGCTGCATCCAGCGCTTGAGCTCCTCGTAGTCTCCCCCGTTCCGGGGCTTGTTCAGTTTCCAGAGCACCACCGCCAGCAGCAGGCAGATGGTGACCAGCAGCAGGGTGTACAATCCAGCTAAAAATTCCATTGATTATAAGTCCTCGAAATCGACCAATTCTTTCCGGGTATCCAGCGCATCGCCATAAAGGCCCACGCCGTCCACCTCGCACTCGCCCGACTGGTTATCATAGGGGTCGGAGCGGAACCCGTACATCGGCGGGTCAAAGGGTGCCTCAAAGGCGCGGTTTGCCACCATGCGCCCGGTGTCCAGGCTGCCGAAGTAGTGGCGGCGCAGCTCTTCCTCGCCCTGCCGTGCCATGGAGGCACCAAACGAGCAGTCGGCATACATCCAGCCCTTGGGGGCAATGTAGAACATGGCCCAGTCGTGGCAGCCCACGCCGGTGGGCGACACCGACAGGCCGCTCTGCCAGCGGGCCGGAATGCCCACCAGACGGCAGAGGGTGATGAAGGTCAGGGCCATAATGCCGCAGTCACCGCGCCGGTCCCGCGCGCAGCGGTCGGGCAGGCATTCCTGCACAAAGTAGGCGGGCTGATAGTGATACCGCACGTTCAGGGTAACGTAATCATAGATGCGCTTTGCCTTTTCCGCCGGGTCGGTGATTCCTTTGGTCAGCTGTGCAGCCAGCGCCCGCAGGTAGGGCGTGAACACGATATGCGGGGCCTGCTCCTCGGTATCAAAGGTCGGCTGTTCCGGTGCAGGCACAAAGTCCAGCGGGTCAGCATAGACTGCCGTTGTCTTGTAACGGTACTGCACCCCGAAGCGGCGGTTTTCGGTCAGGTCAGCCTCCCAGCAGACGGTGCGCTGGGGAGCGTTTGCATCGGCGATGCGGCCCGGCTGCTCGGTAAAGCTCTGCAGCTCGATCTCGCTCTGGGCCAGGCATTCCGCCGGGATGGGCAGCCAGGCGCGGACGTGCACGCTCTCCCGGCCCTCTGCCTTTGCCTTGGCCAGAGCGGCGGCAAAGGCCTCATCCGACATTCCCACGCTGGTCTTCAGCGTGATGCGGGCACTGGCCTGCCCTTCCCGCTCCATCTGGTCATGGATGCGGTGGCGGCGCTCCCGGGCCAGCGCGGCCGGAGCGGGCGGGTCGAGCTGACGGGCGGCAAGGTCGGCGTGGGTGGCGATCAGCGTCTCGGCAAAGCGGTCAAGGTAGTGCTTCTCCCCTTCCACAAACCGCCAGTCCACCCGGCCCTCATGCACCAGCCGGCGGAACTCCTCCACCGTGAAATCCCGCACAAGGCCCTGCATCCGGGCCACGGCCTGTGCCTCGTTCCAGCAGTATTCCTGCGGCAGACGGCACATGATCTCCTTCTGCACCAGCAGGGCATCCCGCAGCGCGTCCACTCCGTGGGGCACAGGGTTGGCGGGCTGCTCATACTCCGGCATTTCCAACCCCTGACTGCGGGGGCTGTTCTGGGTCTCCGTCCAGTCCTCGGCCAGATATTCATCGATCCGCGCCATAGCCTCTTTGTAATAGCCTGCGGCCTTCAGCCGCTCCACATCATCGGGCAGACCGACGTTCAGATGCACAAATGCTTCGTTCAGATCCTTCATCCTGTTTCATCCTTTCTCTCAGGCGCACTGCTCTTCCCAGAAAGCAGTGGCTTCCACCAGCCAGTTCTCGGCATCTGTTCCGGTGCCGATGCCGCAGACGTGAGGTGCATTGTTGAACACCCGGTAAACATGCTTGACGTGATTGGCCTGCAGGGCAGCTTCCAGCTGCGGTCCCTGCCGCCAGTAGACCAGCTCTTTCAGCAGCGTGTCGTTCACGCCGTGCCAGTGGTAGGTGGCGGGGTAGTCCGGCGTGATCTCATCCGAAAGGTTCCGGGTATAGTATTTGGGGCCGTATGCACCGATATCCTGAATGACATGGTAGATGGGCTTGATGTAGGTCATATCGTTGATGGGGTAGCCCAGCAGCAGGGCAGCGGGCTTGGGCACATTGTAATGCTTATACCCCACCGATTCCGTGCCGAACAGACCCGTCAGGTGGCCGCCCATGGAATATCCCACGATGGCGTACTGCTCCGGCTGGATGCCAAACTCCGCAGCGTGTTCCTCAATGTACTGCATGGCCCGGCCGATGTCCTCCAGCGGAGCATCATCGGAAGCATCCGTCCAGACGCGATACCGCAGAATAAAGGCGGCATAGCCCAGCTCATGCAGCTGCCAGGCCGTGCAGGCCCCCTCCTCCAGCTCGGCGCTCTCATTGGCACCGCTGCCGGCCAGGATCAGCGCAAACTTGGCATTTTCAGCCTTGGCCGGGAAATAGAACAGGCCGGTGTTGTTTTTGGTGCGGTCCGCCGCCTTTTCCGCATCCGTGTAGAACGAGTGGGTGACCTGAACGCCATTGTTGTAGTTCTCAATGACCAGATTCAGCCCCTTGGCGCAGCCTTCGGCCACATACTCGTTGGTGTAGCCCTCCACAGTGGTCATCTCCCACAGAGCCTGACCCGGCGGGCAGTCCTTATCCTGCGAGTAGGTGTAGAAGCCGGAGTTCTTGATGCCCGGGTTGCTGCGCACTTCCTTCATGGTGGTCTGAGCCGTGATGTTGGGCTCTCCCTTTTCCATTACGGCACCGGCGGGCAGGGCCAGCAGTGCCAGCAGACACAGCGCCATCGCGACGATTCGTTTTGCCTGTTTCATGTTCCGTTCCTTTCCCCCGGCACCGCCCTGATTGCATTCTCCCACACAGAGGACTATAATATGAGACTGCACAGGCGGCACCGGTTGGTTTTTTTCTATTGTATCACACCCGCCGGTATTGTCAAAACAAATCTGTCCGCAAAATCCATGCGTTGTGATCTCCGCGCTTCCGGGGGCCGGGTATTCAGATTCCGGACACTCTGCCCGGCCTGAGGTGAACAGGTTTCCATTGTGATTTGCGGCAGATTCTGCTATACTGAAAAGAAATATTGCACACGCAATGAGGGGAAACCGGAGCATTGCGGCTCCGGTTAGAATAGGAAATATGAGTGAGATCACAGTCCGGCCCATGATGCCGGAGGATTGGACTGCTGTGTCCAAAATATATCTGGAGGGCATTGCCACCGAGCACGCCACCTTCCAGACCAACTGCCCGCCCTACACCGCCTGGGACGCATCCCATACCAGGGAATGCCGGCTGGTGGTGCTGGACGATGGGGTCGTAGCCGGCTGGGCAGCCCTGCATCGGGTAGACCCCCGCTGGTGCTACCGCGGCGTGGCCGAGGTGAGCATCTATGTCGGGGAGAAATTCCGGGGCAAGGGACTGGGCTTTCACCTGCTCACAGCGCTCTGCCGTGAGGCCGAACAGGCCGGGTACTGGACGCTGCAGTCCACGGTGCTGCAGGACAACGCCCCCTCCCGGGGCCTGCACCTGAAATGCGGCTTCCGCGTGGTGGGCCGCCGGGAGCGCATTGCCCGGGACTGCCACGGCCGCTGGCTGGACACCTACCTGATGGAGCGGCGGTGTACAGCGGACGAACCGGCGGGCTATAAAAAGCTGTAAGGCGCTTTTTGCGGAAAAGATTTACAGTTTTTTCAAAAAGCGGCCTTGAAAATCCACAAAAATATGATATACTAACGTAACGATACCAAAACGAGAGAGGAGGCGCGCGGAATGGCACCGACCAAAGAGCGTCCGGCAACCAAGACGATTGCCACAAACCGGGAAGCGCGCCACGAGTATTTCGTTCTGGAAGCGCTGGAGACCGGCGTTGAGCTGAAAGGCACCGAGGTCAAGAGCCTGCGTGCCGGCGGCGTAAACCTGAAAGACAGCTGGGTCGATATTGAGGACGGTGAGCTGCTGGTCAAGGGAATGCACATCACCCCCTACGACCACGGCAACATCTTCAATCAGGATCCCATGCGGGTGCGGCGGCTGCTGGCCCACAAGAACGAGATCCGGCGGCTGCACCAGCAGTGCAAGCTGCAGGGCTACACCCTTGTGCCGCTTTCGCTCTACTTCAAGCATGGCCGCGTCAAAATGGAGCTGGGCCTGTGCAAGGGCAAAAAGCTCTATGATAAGCGCGCAGATGCCGCCAAGCGCGATGCCAAGCGCTCCATCGACCGGGCCGTTAAATCCAACGGCGTTTACTATTGATTTCAGGCAGCATTCCTGCCCGGAAACTTCAAAGCTTACCCACACCGCAGGGTGTGTTTTATGGGGGCGTAAAGGTTTCGACGGGGGGAGCGAGGCCTGGGCAGCGGGTAGCAGTGGGGGACCTGCTCTAAACTCCTCCAAAAAATTAACTGACAACAATAATTATCAGTTGCTCGCAGCCTGAGTGCTGCGCGTTCCGCCCACTCTTGTGTCGTGTGGGGCCGGGGCGTCCTTTAGACACAGCACCTGAACGGACCTAAGCTTTGCGGACCGGCAGGAACTCATGAAGCTACCAATGCGTTAGCCTGGCGACCGGCGTGACGCGGAGGGAATGTTGTTGATCGCCTGCACCCGGAGACACCTACGCTGAACTCTTTTCGGACATGGGTTCGACTCCCATCGCCTCCACCACACAAGAAAAATCCGAACCTCTTCCCATCGGGAAAAGGTTCGGATTTTTCATTTGCTGCATTTCTTACAGCGTCATTTTCATTTCCAGTCTCAGCAGCGCGGCTTTTTTATCGATGCCGCCTGCATATCCGGTCAGGCTGCCGTTTGTTCCGACAACGCGGTGGCAGGGAATGATGACAGAGATCACATTGTGACCGACAGCCCCGCCCACAGCCTGCGCAGACATCCGGGAAAGGCCGCGCTCTGCAGCCAGCTGCTTTGCCAGTGCACCATAGGTCGTGGTCTGGCCGCAGGGGATGCGGCGCAGCAGCGCCCACACCTCCTGCTGAAAGGCAGAGCCAGCGGGATGGAGCGGCGGGGTAAAGTCCGGCTCCTGCCCGCCGAAATAAACATCCAGCCAGCGTCTGGCCTCGGAGAGCACAGCGGTCTCCTGCTCCTGATGCACCGCATCTAGGGTGCGGGCAAAGTACTTCTGCCCCTCGAACCAGAGGCCGGTCAGGCCGATGTCATCAGCGGCCAGCAGGATGCCGCCCAGAGGGGACTTATAGTGCTGTGTATAGATCACCGTTTATCGGATCTCAATGCCCAGCTTGAACTTCAGGTTGCCCAGCACCTTCTTGACGGTGCGCTCGACCTGTTCAGCAGAGATTTCCTCACTGGGGTCAGACAGGGTCAGGGAGAAGGCCATGCTCTTCTTGCCCTCGCCCAGGTTTGCGCCGCGGTAGATATCGAACAGCTTGACCTCGGTGACGAGGGAGCTTGCCTTCTTGATGGTGTCCTCGATCTCGCCGCAGGTGACCTTTTCCTCGCAGACAAGGGCCAGGTCACGCTTGACGGCAGCGTAGGGGCTCAGCGGCTTATAGCGCAGCTCACCGTCCACACAGGACATCAGAGCCTCATAGTCCAGCTCACCCAGATAGATGTTCTGGCTGTCCTTCTGGTCCTTTGCGATCTCCAGCTCGCCGTTGATCTCGTTGGAGAGCTTGCCGAACACGCCCAGACGCTTGCCGTTGCAGTAGACAGCGGCGCTGATGCCCGGGTGGAGCCACGGGGTGGTCTCGCGCTCGTAGGTGAAGGTCAGGTCAAAGCCTGCGGCCAGCGCCTCCATTGCACCCTTGACGGTGAAGAAGTCCTCCTCGGGGCCAAAGGCACCAATGCAGAGGGTCTGACGTTCATGGGGATGCTCACTGATGGGCAGCTCCTTGGCCAGATAGACGGGAGCCATCTCGAACAGGCGGCCCTCGGCATTGCCCTTCTTGAGGTTGTCCACGATGACATTCAGCATGGACGGGGTCAGCAGGGTGCGCATGATGGACAGGTTCTCGCTGATGGGATTCAGGATGCGGATGGCCTTGCGGGCGGCATCCTCTGCAGGGATGTGCAGCATATCCAGCTCCGCGTTGGAGTAGAAGGCCAGGGTGGAGGCCTCATAGAAGCCCTGTGCAGCCAGCAGACGCTTGGTCTTGAGCTGCTGCTTCTGCGCGTAGTTCAGGCCGCCGTTGGTGACAGAGGCGGTGTTCAGGAAGGTGGGGTTGATGTGGTCATAGCCGTACTCACGGATGACCTCCTCCGCCAGATCGGGGAAGCTCTCCACATCCTCACGGTAGAGAGGAGCAGACACATCCCAGCTGCCATCGGCCTGCACATCCACAGTAAACTCCAGGCGCTGCAGGATATCGATCATGGTCTGCTCGGGTACAGTAATGCCCAGCACGCCGCAGATCTTGGCGGGGGTGGTCACGATGTGCTTGCGCTCCAGCGGGCGGCCATCGGTCAGGTCATACTCGAGGGTGGTGATATCGCCGCAGTCCAGCTCCTGGATCAGGTGCAGGGCACGGGCCAGGCCCAGCTCGGGAGAGTTGCGGTCCACACCCTTTTCATAGCGGGCAGAGGAATCGCTGTTCTGGCCCAGGGCACGGCTGGTCTTGCGGACGCAGTCACGGGCGAAGGTGGCGCACTCGAACAGCAGGCTGGTGGTGTTCTCATCCATGCCGGAGTTGGCACCGCCCATGATGCCGGCCAGAGCCACAGGCTTCTCGGCATCGCAGATGACCAGATTGTTGGGGTTCAGGGTGAACTCCTTTTCATCGAGGGTCACGATCTTCTCGCCCTCGTGGGCACGGCGCACATCAATGGTGCGGCCGGCGACCTTGTTCAGGTCAAAGGCGTGCATGGGCTGGCCCATTTCCAGCAGGGTGTGGTTGGTGATATCCACCACGTTGCTGATGGAGCGCAGGCCGCACAGGGCCAAATGGCGCTTCATCCAGCGGGGAGATTCGCCCATGCGGATGTTGCGGACGTAGTGCGCCATATAGCGGGGGCACAGGTCAGGGGCCTCCACCTGGACGGTGATGGGAGCATCCGGCTCGCAGACAGCCTTGTAATCCATGGCGGGCATGTGCAGGGGCTTGCCCAGAATGGCAGCGACCTCGCGGGCAATGCCCAGCACGGACTGGCAGTCGGGGCGGTTTGCGGTGATGGAGATATCGAAGATATAGTCATCCAGACCGACAACGGGTGCGATGTCGGTGCCGGGAACGGAATCCTCGGGCAGGATGAGCAGACCATAGACCTCAGAGCCCGGGAACAGGTCATCGTTCAGGCCCAGCTCCTCGCCGGAGCAGAGCATACCGTTGGACTCCACGCCCTGCATCTTGCGGGCCTTGATCTTGATGCCGCCGGGCAGGGTGGAGCCATCCAGAGCGGCGGGCACGCAGTCACCCAGCTTCATATTGGCGGCACCGGTGCTGATGCGGATATCGTGGCCGTAGTCACCGCAGTCCACCACACACTTGGTCAGGTGGGTGCCCTCCTGCTTTTCCATCTCCACGATCTTGCCAACGACCACCTTGCTGATGCCTGCATCCAGCGGGATCAGCTCTTCCACCTCAAAGCCGCAGGAGAACAGCTTCTCCTCCAGCTCCTGAGCGGTAACGTCGATATCAACGAATTCTTTTAACCAACTGAAAGGTACTTTCATTGTCTGTTCTCTCCCCTCTTATTCATGGAACTGCTTGAGGAACTGCAGGTTGTTCTCGAACATCAGGCCGATGTTGTTGATGCCGTACTTCAGCATGGCGATGCGCTCGATGCCAATGCCAAAGGCGAAGCCGGAATACTCATCCGGGTCAATGTTGCAGTTCTCCAGCACCTTGCGGTTGACAACACCGCCGCCCAGAACTTCGATCCAGCCGGTGTGCTTGCACAGAGGGCAGCCCTTGCCGCCGCACTCAAAGCAGCTGACATCGACCTCCACACTGGGCTCGGTGAAGGGGAAGTAAGAGGGACGCAGGCGGGTGCGGGTGTCCTTGCCGAACAGCTTCTGCACAAAGGTGTTCAGCGCGCCCTGCAGGTCGCCCAGGGTGATGCCCTTATCCACGACCAGACCCTCCATCTGGTGGAACATGGGGCTGTGGGTGGCATCGGAATCGGAACGGAACACACGGCCGGGGATCAGCACCTTGATGGGCGGCTTCTGGCTGTCCATGGTGCGGATCTGGCCGCCGGAGGTCTGGGTGCGGAGCAGGAACTCGTCGGACAAGTAGAAGGTATCCTGCATGTCGCGGGCGGGGTGATCCTTGGGCACGTTCAGGCGGGTGAAATTGTGGTCGTCGTCCTCGATCTCAGGTGCGTCGGCCACGGCAAAGCCCATGCCGGAGAACACGTCGATGATCTGGTTGGTGACCAGCGTCAGGGGGTGCAGACCACCCACCGTGCGGGTCTTAGCGGGCAGGGTGATGTCCACGGTCTCAGCGGCGTTGCGGGCGGCCAGCTCGGCCTCCTTCACCTTGGCGGCGGCGGCATCGTAGTCTGCCTGCACCTTCTGCTTGAGCTCGTTGATGATCTTGCCCATGGCGGGGCGCTCTTCGGGCGCGACAGAACGCAGATTCTTCATCAGCGCGGGGATCTTGCCGTTTTTGCTCAGATATTCCTGCCAGAACGAGGCCAGCGTCTCCTTGGAAGAGACCTGACCGAGGCACTCTGCGGCCTGTTTGGCCAGCTCGTCGATCATTGCTTGCATGGAAATTCTCTCCTTCTCAGTTCGTGTTTTCAAAGCGGGGCAGCAAAAAAGGCCCCGTCCCCTGCCGGGCCATTTCTGGCCGGACAAAAGGGACGAAGCCTTTGCAAATCCAATGCTCCGCGGTACCACCCGGTTTCCGCCCTGCACAAAGAAGGGCGGCTCTCAAACGCCGTAACGGGGCGCACCGTCCTGCCCTAATAGAAACCGTTCGGGCAGGCCGCTCAGGAGCGAACTTCGGCACACACCCACGCGGAAGCCCTTTCAGCCGGTGAAGCTTCTCTCTTTGCTGTGGAACTGCATGCGTACTCTCTCCGTCGCTGCGTTTTCAAGATATTCAGGTTTCATAACCGGATATCATCTTACCACACTTTGGGCCTGTTTGCAAGCCGGGGCGGCACTTTTTCCCTGAATTTTACGGTTTTGCTTGTGTTTTGGCCGAAAGTATGGTATTGTAAGCGTAACGTTTTACTGAAAGGAGGGTACACCCAGATGGGTTGGAATGGCTGCATCTTTTTCAAAAAAGGTCAGATTTAATACGTTCCGGCTCGAAGTGTACCCTTTTATTGGAAACAAAACCTCTCAGTCTGCGCTCTGGCGCAGCCAGCATACGGGTTGCGGCACCCAGCATCCACTTCGTGTTGTAAACAACACTTGTGTCTTGCTGGCCGCGGCCCCAACAGCAATTCCCTGTGTCCGCCACTGGCGGCGGTCATTGCTGTTGCCTCGTAGGGGAGCCAAATCGAGGAAACCTTTCAGCAAGACGTGGAGCATGATTTTCAGCGCCGCGCAGCTTTGCTGTGGGGCGCTTTTGTTTTGCAAAGGCAAGGCTATACTCTGTACAACCTCTCCGTCAATGCTGACGCATTGCCACCTCTCCTAGTAGGAGAGGCCTTGGCAGTCAGGCAAAGCTATACGCAATGCCAAGGGCTCCCCTACTAGGGGAGCTGTCGAACGAAGTGAGACTGAGAGGTTGGACGAAGGACAGCTTTTGTTTTGGGTACACTTTCTATTTTGAATGATTCACTATAAATAGAAAGGGTGTTCCCAATGGATCATAAACTCAATTTAAAAAAACAGCTCGCCTGTATTTATACTTCCGATTTCTTCTCCGGCCTGCGCATCACGGATGCGGTATGGGTGGCCCTGCTGGCGGCCCGGGGCTTCTCCCTGTGGGAGATCGGCCTGGCCGAAAGCGTGTTCCATGTTGTCAGCCTGCTGTGTGAGGTGCCCAGCGGCATGGCGGCAGACCTGTTGGGCCGGAAAAAGACCCTCGTATCCGGCGGCGTGTGCATGGTCCTGCAAAGCCTGCTGATGGCCTTTGCGTCAGACCTGTTCACCATCTGCTTTGCCATGGGGCTGAACGCGCTGGCCATGACCATGTTCTCCGGCACCACCACGGCGCTGCTCTACGACAGCCTGAAGCAGGAGGGCTGCGAGGAGAAATACATTCAGGTCTCTGCAAACAGCTCTCAGATCTCCATGCTGGCCAACGCCGTGGGCTCCATGGCCAGCATTCTGAACCGCTTCCTCGGCTTTGCGGGCTTTTACCTGCTGAGCGCTGCGTTCGAGGGCGTTTCCACCGCCGCCCTTGCGCTGATGGAGGAGCCCATCGTCACCAAGGCACAGGCCAGCCGGGGAAAGCACCCGCTGCGCGCTCTGCCTGAACAGTTCCGCCAGCTGGTGCGGGACAGCCTGCATGTCCTGCACACCTGCCCAATGGCGGTGAAGCTTATCGCATCCAGCGCCCTCATCAGCGTGCCCAGCTTCCTGACCAAGATGTTTCTGCAGCAGCGGCTCGTTGAGCTGGGCTGGCCCACGGAGCTGCTCTTCCTTCCCCTGCTGCTGGGCGGTCTGGCCTGCGTGGCGGGCACCGAGATCGGCCGCCGGGTGAGATGCCGCTCCATGCGGCGGCTCTACACAGCCTGTGCCCTGCTCTGCGGCGTCGGCACGCTGCTGGTGGGCCTTGCCCCCGCGTGGGGCGGTCTGTTCGGCATGATGCTGGTGCAGGGTGTGTTGGAGGTCTATCTGCTCCACGAGAGCCAGAAGCTGAACGATGCCATCCCCAGTGACCAGCGGGCCACCCTCATCAGCGTGGACAGCATGGCCTACAGCCTGCTGATGATCCCCGCAAGTCCTCTGGTGGGTGCCGTCGGCGATGCCTTCGGGCAGGCCGGTGCAGGCCTTGCCCTGCTGGGCGGGGTCATCGTGCTGAGCGGCGTGGCGCTCTTGGGGAAAAAGCCGCAGGAATTCTGATACAGCAAAAAGCGGATGCGTTCCGGTGGGAGCGCATCCGCTTTGTTATTTTGCTCAGAACCGCCGCCAGGTGTCCGGCATAAAGAACACCAGCATGGGGAAGATCTCCAGACGGCCCGCCAGCATGTCAAAGATCATAACCAGCTTGGCGGGGTTGGAGTAGCTGCCAAAGTTCATCATGGGGCCCACCTGGGCAAGGCCGGGGCCGATGTTGTTCAACGTGGCGGCAATGGCGGTGAAGTTGGTCACCATGTCAAAGCCATCCAGACTGATGAGGAAGAAGGATGCCGCAAAGATGAAGATGTAGGCGGCCACAAAGACATTGGTGGCGCGGATGGTCTCATGGTTGACCACCTTGCCGTCCATCCGGACGGGGGCCACCACCTGCGGGTGAAGGGCCTGCTTGAGCTCCTTGCCCACAGTCTTGCCCATCAGCAGGAGGCGGCTGACCTTTATGCCGCCGCCGGTGCTGCCTGCGCAGGCACCCACAAACATCAGCATGACAAGGATCTCCTTGGAGAGGGTGGGCCACAGGTCAAAATCACAGCTGGAAAAACCGGTGGTGGTAATGATAGAGCCCACCTGGAAGGCGGCGTGGCGCAGGGCCTCGCCCAAGCCGTTGTACATGCTGTAAATGTTGGCCGTGATGATGACCACAGCCACACCGATGATCACAAAGTAGGCGCGCACCTCCTCGCTGGCGGCAGCGCGGCGGAAGCGGCGCATCAGCAGCAGGAAATAGGCATTGAAGTTCACGCCGAACAGGATCATAAAGATGGTCACGACCCACTGGACATAGGGCGACATGCTGGCAAAGCTATCATTGCGGAAGCCGAAGCCGCCGGTGCCCGCTGTGCCAAAGGAGGTCAGCAGGGCTTCAAACACCGACATCCGCCCGGCGATCAGGAACATGAATTCCAACACCGTCAGGAGGAAGTAGATGCCGTACAGAATTTTTGCCGTGGACTGCACCTTCGGCACCAGCTTATCCACCTGCGGGCCGGGGCTTTCGGCTTTCATCAGGTTGACATGGGAACCGCCGGTCAGGGGCAGCAGGGAGAGCAGGAATACCAGAACGCCCATGCCGCCGATCCAGTGGGTGAAGCTGCGCCAGAACAGGATGCCCCTGGGCAGGTCCTCCACGGCGGGCAGGATACTGGCACCGGTGGTGGTGAAGCCGGAAACGGTCTCAAACATGGCATCCACCGGGTTGGGGATGCTGCCCGTGAGCACAAAGGGCACCGCGCCCACCACACTGATGAGCAGCCAGCAGAGCGCCGTGGTGGCAAACCCCTCCCGCATGTAAAAGATCTGGCTCTTGGGCTTGATGCGGTGGAGCAGTGCGCCCGCCGCTGCAGAAAGTGCTGCCGTGAGCAGGAACACGCCCAGCACCATCCATTCACCGTAGATCAGGCTGGCCATGGCAGGCAGCAGGAGCAGCGCGGCTTCGCAATAGAGGATGTAGCTCAGCAGCCGCAGAACGATCGCATAATTCATGCCGCGCCTCCGTTAATCTTCCACGATGTCCCGCAGGTCATGCAGGCCGTGCTCCAGCGTGACCACGATGACGTTGTCGCCCACCTGGATCTCATCGCCGCCGCGCGGGATCTTGATCTCGTTGCCGCGGGTGATGCAGCAGAGCAGCAGGTTCTTTTTCAGATGGAGCTGGCTCAGGGGCACACCGGTGGCGCGGCTCTTCTCATGGACCGTGAATTCCAGCGCCTCCACGCGGTCGTCCAGAATGCGGTACAGGGTCTTGATGTTGCTGCCTGCCTCGTTCTGCAAAGCGCGCACATACTGCACGATGTAATCGCAGGTCATGTACTTGGGGTAGACGATGCTGCCCAGATCAAGCCCGGCCAGGATATCGTCAAATTCCAGGCGGTTGATCTTGGTGACCAGCTTGCCGTTGGAATGCTTCTTGGCAAACAGGGTCAGCAGAACATTTTCCTCGTCGATGTTGGTCAGGGCCACAAAGGCCTCGGTGGAGGTCAGGCCCTCGGAGAGCAGGAACTCGCGGTTGGAGCCGTCCTCACACAGGATCTGTGCTTCGGGCAGGGCCTGGGCCAGCACATCGCAGCGGGCGGGGTCCCGCTCCACGATCCGCACCCGGACATGGTTTTCCAGCAGCTCCTGGCTCAGATAGAAGGCAATGGCACCGCCGCCCACGATGAGGGCATTGCGCACCGGGCGCACGGCCAGATGGATGCGCTGGAAGAACGCGTGGGCCTTTTCCTGCGTTGCAAGAAAAGTGACCTGATCGCCGGTCTGGAGCACAAAATTACCGTTGGGGATGATGACCCCGCCGTCGCGCTCCACGGCGCAGACCAGGATATCGCTCTTGAGCCGGGTGGGGATCTCCCGGATGGCCACGCCGTCCAGTGCCTGTGCCTCGGTCAGGGTGAACTTGATCAGCCGCACCCGGCCTTCCGCAAAGGTATCGATCTTGCTGGCACCGGGGAAGCGCAGCAGGTGGGAGATTTCCCGCGCCGCCGCCATCTCCGGGTTGATGATGGCCGAAATGCCGATCTGCTTTTTGATGAAGTCCAGCTCATGGCTGTAGGATGGGTTGCGCACACGGGCAATGGCGTGGCAGTGGCCCGCCTTTTTGGCAAACATACAGCAAAGCAGGTTCAGCTCGTCCGAGCCGGTGACTGCAATGAACACGTCCGCCTCCTCGATCCCCGCCTCGGACAGCGTTGTGATGGAGGAGCCGTTGCCGGTAATGCCCATCACGTCATAGGATTCGCTGATATGCTCCACACGGGCCTTGTTGGTATCGATGATCGTGACATTGTGGCCTTCCTCGCTGAGCTGACGTGCCAGCGCTGTGCCGACTTTGCCGCAGCCCACCAGAATGATCTTCATAGAAAATGTCCTTTCCGTCCCTCCCGCCTTGCGGGAAGGATGCTTTCTCAGTAGCGCTCCACGCCGTCCTTGGTGACAAGGGCGTAGACCAGCGGGGCCTCCTCGGGCTTTTCCGCACCATAGACCAGACCGCTGCGGTACTCCGCAGCAGCGGCTTCAAACTTATCTGCCGCACCGTAGAAGGTGGCCAGGCTTTCGCCCTTGTGCACATAGTCACCGCGCTTTTTGTGCAGGGTGATGCCGGCCGCAAAATCCAGCGGGTCTCCCTTCTTCTGGCGGCCAGCGCCCAGCAGCACACTGGCAGAGCCGATCTTCTCGGCATCGTTGGCCACGATGTAGCCATCCTGCTCGGCCAGCAGCTCAAAGCTGGCTGCGGGCTGCTCAAACAGGCTGTAATCGTCCAGCACACGGGTGTCGCCGCCCTGGGCCGCAAACATCTCCTTGCACTTGGCAAAGGCAGAGCCGTCCGCGATCACAGCCTGTGCCATGGCACGGCACTCTGCCGGGGTACCCTTGCCTGCCAGCACCAGCATATTGGCGGCCAGCTGCAGGCAGACCTCGGTCAGGTCGGCAGGGCCCTTGCCCTTGAGCACGTCCATGCTCTCCATGACCTCAAGGCTGTTGCCGATGTTGCGGCCCAGCGGGGTGTCCATATCGGTGATCATAGCGGCCACCCGGCGGCCATGGTGGGTGCCGATGGCAACCATCAGCTCAGCCAGCTCAATGCTCTGGTCCACGGTCTTCATAAAGGCACCGGTGCCGGTGGTCACATCCAGCAGGATGGCATCAGAGCCGGAGGCCAGCTTCTTAGACATGATGGAGGAGGCGATGAGAGGGATGCAGCTGACCGTGGCGGTCACATCCCGCAGGGCGTACATCTTCTTATCCGCCACGGCAATGCCCTCGCTCTGGCCAATGACCGACAGCCCGATCTTGTTCACCTGGGCAAAGAACTCCTCCTGCGAAAGGGCAGTTCTGGTGCCGGGCACGCTCTCCATTTTATCAATGGTGCCGCCGGTATGGCCCAGGCCGCGGCCACTCATCTTGGCGATCTTTACACCGCAGGCCGCCACCACAGGGGCGATCACAAGGGTGGTCTTATCGCCCACGCCGCCGGTGGAGTGCTTATCCACCTTGATGCCGGGGATGGGGGAAAGATCGACCATCACGCCGCTGTGGGCCATCACGTCCGTCAGCTCGGCAGTTTCTTCGTTGGTCATGCCGCGCAGGTAGACCGCCATCATCCAGGCGGCCATCTGGTAATCGGCCACCTCCCCGCTGACAAAGCCGTTGACAATGGCCTCCAGCTCTTCCCGGGTGTGGGTACCGCCATCGCGCTTTTTCGCGATCAGATCATAAATACGCATCGCAATTCTCCTGTCTGACAGTATGACTTTCAATAAATTCCATTATAACAGACTTTTTGACAAAGGCAATCCACATTCCGTCTCCTTTGTCGGGTTTTGAACACCAAGGGCGCAGCTGCCCGGAAAAGCAGCTGCGCCCTTGGAACAAACCTCGCTCAGCGGGAACCCTTGTCGTAAGGGATACCCTCAGCCTTGGGGGCCATGCTGTTTTTGGAGGTAAAGGCCAGAATGATCATGGATGCGATGAACGGCATCATGTTATAGATGTTGCTGGACCAGTGGAGCTGCGCCAGGAAGGTGGAGTCCGCAATGTTTGCCAGGCTCTTGAACACGGCAAAGAACATGGCGGCGGCACAGATGTTGAAGGGCTTCCACTGGCCAAAGATCATAACAGCCAGTGCAAGGAAGCCCGCGCCAGCCACGCCGACCTCAAAGTTCCAGGTCTGCACCGGGGGCACGATATATGCCAGACCGCCGATAGCGCCCAGCGCACCGGAAAGCAGCACACCCGCGTAGCGCATCTTGTAGACGTTGATGCCCACAGAATCGGCTGCCTGAGGATGTTCGCCGCAGGCGCGCAGGCGCAGACCGAAGCGGGTCTTGTACAGCACCACATAGCTGATGACGAGCAGCACGATGCCCAACGGCACAAAGATGCTCAGCTCCAGGCCGCCGATGCTGAACAGGAACGGCTTGTTGGAATAGTTCAGCTTGGCGCTGCCGCTGTCGCTGAAATACTTGGCAATGACCACGGCAATGGCAGTGGCCAGCAGGTTCAGGGCTGTGCCGCCGATGGTCTGGTCCGCTTTCAGGTTGATGGAAGCAAAGGCCAGCAGCAGGCTGTACACGATACCGGCCAGCGCAGCCACCAGGACCGAGATCAGCACCACCAGGAACGGCGACATGTCGGCCGGAAGCATGGTCAGGGTCAGAACACCCGCCACACCACCGATGACCATGATGCCTTCCAGCGCGATGTTGATGATGCCGGAGTGCTCACTGAACATACCGCCCAGTGCCACCAGCATCAGGACGATGCCATACAGCAGGGTATATTTGATCAAAAGCAGCATCTTACTTGCCCTCCTTCTTCGCGTTGGCCTTTTCCGCCGGGGCAGGCTCTGCGTTCACATTGGTCTTGTCCGCATTCTTGAACAGCAGCTTCTGGATCTTGCCGCGGAACAGCATGGAGAATGCACACAGGTAGATGATGATGCCGCTGATCAGGTCGGCGATCTCCGTGGGATAATACTTGGTGGAAAGGAAGGTGCCGCCCACCGAGATGTGGGAGATGAACAGGGCCGAGAAGATGGTGCCAATGGGGTTAGAGCTTGCCAGCAGGGCAACGGAGATGCCGTTGAAGCCCATGGCGGGCAGGCTGGTGGAGTTCAGGGGGTTCCACTGGCCCACGTTGGACAGGTAGAACAGGCCCGCGCCAAAGCCTGCCAGTGCACCGGCAATGGCCATGGAGAGGATGATGTTCTTCTTTTCGTTGATACCGGCGTAGCGGGCAGCACTCTTATTCAGGCCGACCGCCTTCAGCTCATAGCCAAAGGTGGTCTTGTTCAGCACCACCCAGATCAGGATGGCCACCACAGCGGCCAGGAAGATGGCAATGGTGGTGCTGTTGGTCTGGAACAGCTTGTTCAGGCCGAAGTCCGGGATGACGGACTGGGCGAGATCCGCGTTCTTGCCCAGGTTCAGGGTGCGGGTGTTGCGCACATCATACATGGGGCCGGTGCCGTTCTGGTAGACCAGCTCATTGACAAGGTACAGGCCGATCCAGTTGAACATGATGGAGGTGATGACCTCGTTGATGTTGAAGTAGGCCTTGAAGAAACCGGGGATGGCACCCCACAGACCGCCCAGAATGGCCGCAGCCAGCAGGCAGACGAACCAGGGCAGCTTGAGCATGATGGCGCAGTAGAGGGCACCGTAAGCGCCCAGCGTGTACTGACCGGCGGCACCGATGTTGAACAGGCCGGTCTTGAAGGCAAAGCCCACGGAAAGGCCGGTCATGATCAGGGGCGCAGCGTTGGCCAGTTCCTTGCCGACACCATAGGGGGCATCATGGAAGCCGCCCTTGAGGATGCGGACAAAACCGTCTGCCCATGCGTGGGCCGGGTTGATGGCCAGCAGCACGAGGAACCCCACAAACAGACCGATCAGGATGCACAGCAGGGCAGCCATCACGCTGGTGACAGAACCCTGCAGCCCGTTGTGGGAAAGTTTTTTGTTTTTCATTTCTGCTTACTCCTTTCCCTGCTTGCGGGCACCGGCCATGTACAGGCCCAGCTCCTGGATTGTGGTGGTCTTGGGGTCAAACTCGCCCACGATCTCACCCTCGTACATCACAAGGATCCGGTCAGAGAGGTTCATCACCTCGTCCAGCTCCAGACTGACCAGCAGCACGGCCTTGCCTCTGTCGCGCTCATCCACGATCTGCTTGTGGATATACTCAATGGCACCGACATCCAGGCCGCGGGTGGGCTGCACTGCCACCAGCAGCTTGGGGTCTTTGTCGATCTCACGGGCAATGATCGCCTTCTGCTGGTTGCCGCCGGACATGCTGCGCACGATGGTGGCGCTGCCCTGGCCGCTGCGCACGTCATACTGGGCGATCAGCTTATCGGAGTACTCCCGCACCTTTTCACTGCGGATAAAGCCGTTGTGCTGGAACTCGGGCTGCCAGTAGCGCTGGAGCACCATGTTGTTCTCCAGGCTGTAATCCAGTACCAGACCATGCTTGTGGCGGTCCTCAGGGATATGGCTCATGCCGTCCTTGGAGCGCTGGCGGATGCTCTCGTTGGTGATCTCCTTGCCGTCCAGCAGCACCTTGCCGCTGTTGAACTTTTCCAGACCGGTCAGGCCGTAGACAAACTCAGTCTGGCCGTTGCCCTCGATGCCCGCCAGACAGACGATCTCACCGCCACGCACCTGGAAAGAGACGTTCTTGACGGCATCCTTCTTGTGTTGGGCATTGTGCATGGTAACGTTCTGCACGTCCAGCACCACCTCGCCGGGGGCGGCGGGCTTTTTGTCCACCTGCAGCTGAACATCGCGGCCGACCATCATGCGGGAAAGCTCTTCCTTGGTGGTGTCCTTGATGTCCACAGTGCCCATATACTTGCCCTTGCGCAGAACCGTGCAGCGGTCTGCCACTGCCATGATCTCGTTGAGCTTGTGGGTGATGAAGAGGATGGATTTGCCTTCCTTCTTGAACCCGCGCATGATCTCCATCAGCTCGTCGATCTCCTGCGGGGTCAGCACAGCGGTGGGCTCATCAAAGATCAGGATCTCGTTGTCGCGGTAGAGCATCTTCAGGATCTCAACACGCTGCTGCATACCAACAGAGATATCACTGATGAGTGCATCGGGGTCCACACGCAGGCCGTACTTCTCGCTCAGGGCCACGACCTTCTTGCGGGCCTCAGCCTTCTGCAAAAAGCCCAGCTTATTGGGCTCCACGCCCAGAATGATGTTATCCAGCACGCTGAAGCATTCCACCAGCTTGAAGTGCTGGTGCACCATGCCGATGCCCAGCGCGTTTGCATCGTTGGGGTTGCGGACGGCGACCTCCTTGCCGTTCTTGAGGATCTTACCGGCCTCCGGCTGGTACAAGCCGAACAGCACGCTCATCAGCGTACTTTTGCCAGCGCCGTTTTCGCCCAGCAGGGCATGTACCTCGCCCTTGCGCAGCTGCAGGGTGATATCATCGTTTGCCTTGATTCCAGGGAACTCCTTGGTAATGTGGAGCATCTCGATCACAAAATCCTCTGCCAATCTGCTCACTCTCCTTTCGTGTCAAATCGACACCTATACTATTCTGTGTACCATTATACCGTATTTTTGCGGTTTTGCACACTTCTTTTTGATTTTTTGGCGGGATGTACTCTTATAAGTATTACTTTTGTGCAAGCTGCACGATTTTTCGCGAGACAAAAACGACCCTCTCCGTCAAAGCCTGGCGGCAATGACGGAGAGGGTCGTTCCCTGCAGCCCTTGCGGACTGTTCAAATTTTACTGGATGTAGGTGACGTTGGTGAACTCGCTGACGGTGGGCTTGGTAGCATCGTCAGAGCTGTTGTCAACAACGATCTCGCCGGAAGCGATCTTCTGCTTCAGCTCCTCGTACTCCTCAACCGTGAAGGTCTCGAAGTTCCAGCTGTCCTCAGCGGTGGGCAGGCCGACGTAATCGCCGTCCTCCAGACCAAAGTTGCCGTTGGTTGCTGCGATGGTGCTCCACTCGCCTGCCTCGATGTCGGACAGAGAAGTAGAAACAGCCTCGGACAGGCCCTTCATAGCGGAGGTGATGAACGGGTTGTAAGCATAGGTGCCGTCAGCAACGCCGTTTGCACCGATGTAGTTCTGGTCAACGTCAACGCCGATGACGTAGCCGTTGTTCTTCAGAGCAGCCTCAACAGCGGAGGTGTAGATGCCGCCGCCGCAGGCAAAGACGACCTGAGTGCCGTTGGAGTACCAGCCCTCCATACGGGAGGTGATGTTGGCATCGCCGTAGAACTGGCCGCCGTAGAAGTAGTTGATGTCGATGTTAGCGCCCAGCTCCTGAGCAGCAGCATCAGCACCCTGCACAAAGCCGTAGCCGTAACGGATGACAGCGGGAACAGCCATGCCGCCCAGGAAGCCCAGCTTGGTCTTGCCGTCCTTGGCAATGGCGTAACCTGCCAGATAACCTGCCTGCTCCTCCTTGAAGGTGATGCAGTAGCAGTTGGAGGGGATCTCATCGGTGCCGATATCGCCCTGGGTGACATCGATAGCAATGAACTTGACATCGGGGTACTGCTCAGCAGCCCATGCCAGAGAAGCGCCATACAGGTAGCCGACGCAGACAATGACCTCAGCGCCGTCGTTGACAGCCTGACGGATCATGGTCTCACGATCCTCATCGGAAGCGTCAGCCTCGGGGATGTAGTACTGGCAGTCATCGCCCATGTAGCTGGAAACAGCGCTCCAGCAAGCCTGGTTGAAGCTCTCGTCATCGATCGTGCCGGTATCGCAGGTCAGAGCGACCTTTGTGATCTTGCTGGCAGCCTCGGAGCCAGCCTCAGAAGCTGCAGAGGAAGCAGTGGAAGAAGCGGTGCTGGTGGAAGAGGAAGAACCACCGCAGGCGGTCAGAGCAGCGGCAGCAGCTGCAGCGCCAGCCACAGCCAGGAAGTTACGACGAGAAATCATCATAAGAAAACTCTCCTTTTTATACATTAAAAATTGCGCTTTAAAAAGGGAATGCGCACACTTGCACATTTACTGACCCAAGTATAGCCGGGTCATGTGAGGAAAGCAAGGCATTTCCGATTACAAAATCTTTACAGATTTTTTGTAAAATCCGCGTAAAAGTCGTACTATTTCGCCAATTTTAGCAAAATATCCGCTTCCCGCCTCACCCTTCCACGGCTTTGTTGCCCGCCACGTTGGAGGGGCCAAAGCCGAAGGGCAGCAGCTCGTCCATGCTGCGCTCGATGAAATCATCGGGGGTCTTTGCCATGATGACATTCAGCTCCGGTCCGCCGAACTCAAACAGCGCCTGACGGCAGACCCCGCAGGGCGAGGTGATCTGCTTGTTCACCTCGCCGCGGCGGGAGCCCACCACGGCAATATCGGTGAAGCGGGTCACGCCCTCGCTCACCGCCTTGAACAGGGCCGTACGCTCGGCGCAGCTGGTGGGGGTGAAAGCGGCGTTTTCCACATTGCAGCCGGTGAAGATGCGGCCATCCTCGGCCCGCAGGGCGGCACCCACCATGAAATCGGAGTAGGGCGCATAGGCCTGTTCCCGGGCTTCCAGTGCCATCCGGATCAGGGCTTTCTTTTCGTCTAAAGTCAGATTGGTCATAGGGGCCTCCTTTTCATTCTAAAGTATAAACAAACGTTTCTGCGTCTTTCTGAACAAATCCTATACTTTCAAACATTTTACGGGACTGCTTGTTGAAAGAATAAATTTCTGCATAGCATTGCGGATACTTCTTCTCTTTTGCCAGTGCAAGAATCTTCCCAATCACTGTTCTCCCAATGTGCCGATTCTGATACTCTTTGCAGACCACAATCGAAATTTCTCCGCTTGTCTGCAAGCATACATCTCCGCACAGAATGCCCTTATATTCAATGTAGAATAAATCACCATGACTATCCAGATACTGGTACATATTTTTCAGGATAGACAGGTCATAAATGCGATTCTGATTATCTACATGATGGCACAGTTCTGCGTCCTGATACCACGGAAGGGCAATTTCATAGGCTGGGTAATAAGGTACAAGGCAGATATCCTGATTTGGTTGAAAGTCGTTCATCTTTCATCCCCTCTTTTGCACTTCAATTATACGGCGTGTTCTCAAATTCTTCAAGAGATTTCTCGTTGTTCATTTATTATGTAACGAAAATTCTTGCATTTTTCATTACATACGCATATAATAGAATCAAGAAAGAGGTGTATTAGAATGGCAAATGCAGTCAATGTGAACTTCCGGATGGACCCAGACCTGAAACGCAACATGGAAGAGGTTTGCGCCGAGATGGGACTTTCTATGACAACGGCATTCACGATTTTCGCCAAAAAAGTTTCCCGGGAGCACCGCATTCCCTTTGAGGTTTCCGCCGACCCGTTCTACTCGGAAAGCAACATCAATCATCTCCGCCAGATCGTCCACGACATCGATACCGGAAAAGCCAAGCTCACTGAGCACGATTTGATCGAGGTAGATTAAATGAGATTGCTTTGGGAAGAGGAAGCATGGGAGGACTACTGCCTTTGGCAGACGCGAGACAAAAAGCTGCTGAAGCGTATCAACACACTTCTGAAAGACATCCAGCGGAATTCCTACGAGGGCATTGGAAAACCCGAGCCCTTAAAAGGTGATTTGAGTGGATGGTGGAGCCGCCGCATCGACGATACGCACCGCATTGTTTATAAAGAGCAGGACGGCAATATCATTATCGCATCCTGTTTCGGACATTATAGTGACACTTAAAACATAAAAGGGTTGTTGTCGTGTGACAACAACCCTTTTTGTGAATGCAAATCAGTACTCCGCGCCCAGAGCGACCTTCATCATGTTGGTGAAGCTGGTCTGGCGCTGCTCGGCGGTGGTGATCTCCGGGGAGACGAAGCTGTCGGAGATGGTCAGCAGGCAGGCGGCGTTCTTGCCCAGGACCTGAGCGTTGGCGAAGAGGGCAAAGCTCTCCATCTCCACACACAGGCAGCCGCGCTCATCCCGCAGCTTTTCCCAGTAGGTGGGCTTTTCATCGGAGGGCTGGCGATAGAACACATCGGAGGAATGGATGTTGCCCTCGATCAGGGGGATGCCCTGCTTTGCGGCAGAAGCGCGCAGCTTGTCGTTCAGGGTCTGGCTGGGCAGGGTGAGGTCCCCTTCAAAGCCGCTCTGGACCCGGGCATAATTGCTCTCGCTCACGGCGCCGGCGGCCAGCACCACATCGAACAGCCTGGCCTTGTCGGTGTAGCTGCCGGCAGAGCCGATGCGGATGATGTTGTCCACATCGTAGAACTTGTACAGCTCGTAGGAGTAGATGCCGATGGAGGGCATTCCCATGCCGCTGCCCATCACACTGATGGGGCGGCCCTCATAGGTGCCGGTAAAGCCCAGCATTCCACGGACACCGGTGACCTGGCGGACATCCTTGAGGAAGGTATCCGCGATGAACTTTGCCCGCAGCGGATCGCCGGGCATCAGGACGGTCTTTGCGAAATCGCCTTTTTCAGCGCTGATGTGGGGTGTTGCCATAATCATTCTCCTTTTTGTTTGTAAAATAAACCTCTCAGGCGCTTCACGCCAGCATACGAGTTGCGGCTCCCAGCGTCCACTTCGTGCAAAGTATTGCACTCGTGTCCTGCTGGCCGCTGCCCCAACAACGCCTCCCTTCATCCGCCACTGGCGGCGGTCGTCGTTGTTGCCTGATAGGGGAGCTAAGTTTATGCTTCGCATTGACGGAGAGGTTCTGTTCTGATTTATCGCTTTCCGGAGAACACGCTCTGCGGTGCGATGTACGAGCCGTTGCGGCGGATCTCGAAGTGGCAGTGGTTGCCGGAAGAGCGGCCCGTGCTGCCCACATAGCCGATGAGCTGGCCCTGCCGCACGGTCTGGCCCGCACTGACCGCCAGAGACAGGCAGTGGGCGTACACGGTCGTATAGCCGCCGGAGTGGCTGATGATCACAGAATAACCATAGCCCGTACCGGCACCGGCCTTGTTATAACCCGCCTTGGTCACGGTGCCGCCCGCCGATGCATAGATGGGCGTACCGGCAGAGGCACAGATATCCACGCCCTTGTGGCCGCTGCCATACCAGCGCGAGCAGTTGCGGTACCCCGGCACAGGCCAGATGAACTGACCGCTGCCGCCGATGTATGCCGCCGCACCGTTCTTTGTGACCTTCTTGGTGCCAACGACCACTTTCTTATTCACCGGCTCCCGGATGGTCTCGGTGGAAAGGATGGTCTGCTCCAGCAGCACGCCATTGGTATCGTAGACGTTCTGCATGGTGACGCGGCGCAGGCCGTTCTCGCCCTCCTGCAGGGTCTTGGTGGTTCCCTTGGTGTACTCGTTGGACTGGGTGGTCTCGGTGCCGAAGGGGATCTCCTCCTCCCGCGTCTCCACCTTGGTGATGCGGACTTCCAGCAGAGCCTCCTGCTTGGTCACGATCAGCTGGTCGCCCTCCTGGATATTGGAGTCCTCGGCCAGGGGAGCACCCTTGAAATTCGTATTCAGGGCACACAGCTCCCGAAAGGTCAGGTCGTTCTTCTGGGCAATGGCCCACAGGGTATCGCCCGCCTTGACCGTGTAGATCTTCTCCTGCTGCTGCACGCCGGTCAGCATATTCTCAATGGAATTGTCATCCTCAAAGCTGTCGTTGAAATAGACTCCATCTTCCAGCGTCACATTTTTGCTAAAGCCCACGCTGACATTCTCGTCTGCCTGATCCTCGTAGGGGGCCAGCAGGCTCTCCAGATAGCTGCGCAGGGTGTCACCATCGGAGCAGACTGCCGTCAGCTCCCCATCCAGATACAGAGCGGTGCCCTCACTGATCTGGTCACTGGCGCTCTGCAGAATGGCGTTTGCCGTCTCGCTCTCGTCCATGGTCTTGTGGGTCACGGAGATGGTATAGGTCGGCTCGATGGTCAGCTCGGTCTTGTCCGAACCGGCGTAGTTGATGCGCTGCATCACATCCTCTTTTGCGAGGTTGAACACTTCCTCATTGGCCACATAGCCAACGGTCTGGCCGTTCACCTGCACAGCCAGCGCATAGGGCTGGGCCATCGTCCTGTTCCAGACCGTGACGAACACGGCCAGCATACACAGGGGCAGGATGTACATTGCTGTCCGGGGCAGCAGGCTCAGGTTGCGCTTGAGCCCGCCCACAAAATAGCGCCCGGCCGCTTTTACGGAAGCGCCAAAGCCCCGTTCCCGGCGCACGTCGTTGGCGTGGGCCGCCACAGCGCCGAGGCCCTTGAAGAACAGGTAAAGCGGTGCCAGCAGATCCTTGAACATCTGCGCCGCACCGGGAAAGGCTGTTGCAATGATGGTATGCAGGGCATTCCTGCACCAGCGGGCCAGTCTGCGGGCCACGGCAGCAATGCCGCGCCCTGTGCGCACCACCATGTACTCTGCCGCAAAGCCCAGTGCATAAAGTGCCTCGCCAACTGCCAGCACCACGGCACTGGCCCGCAGCTTTTTGGCCACATCATTCATGTGCCGCTGCGTTTTGCGGCGGAAACGGTGCCGCCGCAGCAGGCCGGAGATCTGGACCTTTGCCCAGAAGCTTCGCAGTTTTTCTCTGCCCTTCACCGGCGCTGCAGGAGTCTGGCTCTGCGGCTCCTTTGTTTTTTCTTCGATCAAAAGGGGTTGCTCCTTCCTGACGTTTTGGGTCGAAAGTTACAAATTCATATCAATTATACACCCTGCCCGGGCTGATACAAGGTTTGTCACAGAATTTGGGCAGAGCTTTCACAGAGGTTTCACTTTATTTTCATATTTCAGCGTCCAGCAATGCCCGCATATCCTCGGGCAGGGGGCTCTCCACTGCAACGGTGCGGGCGTGTTCCTCCACCGGCGTTTCCAGCCGGATGCCGCCGGGCACCTCGGTGTAAGCCGGCACCCGGAAACTCTGCCGGGCGCAATGGAGCGCCTGCCGGGCAATGCGGTCACGGTGCCCGCCGTAAAGGTCGTCCCCGGCCAGCGGGTGGCCTATGGATGCAAAGTGCACCCGGATCTGATGGGTGCGGCCCGTCACGGGGACACAGGCGGCAAGGCTCAGGCCATGCTCTGCCTTTAATATGGTATACTCGGTGCGGCTGGGCTTGCCCTCGGGGGTCACGCACCGCCCGATGATGCTGTCCCCTCTCCGGCCAATGGGGGCATCGATGATTCCGGGGCCAAGGGGCAGTTCGCCCTCTACAATGGCGTAATAGAGCTTTTCCACGCCCTCGGCCAGCAGGGGCGCGGCATAGCCGTTCTTTGCGGCCAGCACCAGCCCGCTGGTGTCTTTATCGATCCGGTTCACCGGGCGGAACACCGGGCTTTCGCCGTGGGCAGCCGCCCAGGCGGCATAGCCGTTGGCCAGGGTGTCCCGGGGGTAGTTCAGGGTGGGGTGGACCGCCAGATGGGGCGGCTTTTCCAGCACCACGGCAAAGGCATCCTCGTAAACGACCCTGACCGGGATCTCAGGCTGGGGCTCCACGCCGGGGCCGTCGGCGGGCAGCGAAAAGCGGATCACCTGCCCTGCCTGCACACGGCGGTTGGCCAGAATGGGAACATCGTCCGCAAAAAAGCCGCTGCCATGGAATTTGACCGCCCGGGCCAGCTCCGTGGAGACGGCACACCGGCGCAGAAAGCCGCGCAGCAGCACGCCATCGGCTTCGGGCGGGACATTGAAAAGCAGCTGCATCCTTTGTCCCTCCCAAAAATTTCACGCCATATTTAGATTTATTATACCAAATTTCATCGTCACTTGCAAATCTTGTTTTTTTATGGTATCATGGGGAACGGAAAACGAGTGGAACATACGGCGGCGGGGCGGCTTTGACCGCTCTGAGGAAAGTCCGGGCCTCACAGAGCACGGTAACTGCTAACGGCAGCCGAGGGTGACCTCAGGGAAAGTGCAACAGAAAGGAAACCGCCGCAGCAATGCGGTAAGGATGAAACGGCGAGGTAAGAGCTCACCAGCGCATGGGTGACCATGCGGCTTTGTAAACCCTACCGGAAGCAACGCCTATATGGGACGTACAGCGCTGCTCGCGTGTCCCGAAGGCGGCACGAGCCTGTCAGCAATGGCAGGCCTAGACAGATCGTCGTTTAATACAGAACCCGGCTTACGGTCCATCTCGTTTTCCATTTGGTGTATCCACAGGGGGTTGTTAGAACCCTTCTTTGCCCCGCCTTCAGGCGCAGAGGCAGAGAAGGTTGATAACAGCCCTCTTTTCGTTTTGGTCAGAGTGTGGTATACTATCCTCACCACGGGAGCACAGTTGTTCGCCGTGGGCAAACAAGAGAGACAGGATGTGAAATCCTCCGATGAAAGATGGTTTTTTGAAAGCAGCAGCCCTCTCGCCCGCGCTTCGGGTGGCGGACTGCGCCTACAACACCCGGCAGATCCTCACAGAGCTGCGTGCCGCTACCGCCCGCGGCGTAAAGCTGGCCGTGTTCCCTGAGTTCTGCCTGACCGGCTATACCTGCGGCGACCTGTTTTTGCAGCGCACCCTGCAGCAGGGAGCCCTGACCGGCCTGCAGGAGCTGCTGGATGCCAGCCGGGAGCTGGACACCGTGGCCCTTGTGGGCCTGCCCCTGATGGTGCGGGGCAAGCTGTACAACTGCGCTGCCGTGTTCTGCCGCGGGCAGCTGCTGGGTCTGGTTCCCAAAACGTACCTGCCCAACTACGGCGAGTTCTATGAAAAGCGGCAGTTCACCCCCGGTTCCACCGAGGTGGAGTGGGTGAATGTCTGCGGGCAGAATGTCCCCTTCGGCACCTCCCTGCTCTTCCGCTGCCGCCAGATGCCCAGCTTTGTGCTGGGCGTGGAGCTCTGCGAGGACCTGTGGAGCGCCCTGCCGCCCTCCACCTTCCACGCACTGGCAGGCGCTACCGTCATCGCCAACCTTTCGGCCAGCGATGAAACGGTAGGCAAGGCTGAGTACCGCCGGGCACTGGTGGAGAACCAGTCTGCCCGCCTGCTCTGCGGCTACCTGTACGCCTCGGCTGGCCACGGTGAGAGCACCCAGGATATGGTGTTCGCAGGCCACGACCTGATCGCCGAGAACGGCACCCTGCTGGCCGAGGTGAAGCCCTTTGCGGGCGGCCTTGCCGAGACAGAGCTGGACTGCCAGCGGATGGAATCGGAGCGGGCGCGCAACACCAGCTTTGAGCCCAGCACCGAGGGCTACCAGACCGTGGAGTTCGACCTGGCCCTGACCGACACCGTACTGACCCGCTGGGTAGACCCCACCCCCTTTATCCCCCACAACGAGCAGCTGCGTGCCGAGCGCTGTGAGCTGATTTTAAAGATGCAGGCCGATGGCCTGGCCAAGCGTCTTGAGCACGCCCGCGCCAAAACAGCCGTCATCGGCATTTCGGGCGGTCTGGACAGCTGCCTTGCCCTGCTGGTGGCTGTCCGCGCCATGAAGCAGCTGGGCCGCCCCACCACCGATGTGCTGGCCGTGACCATGCCCTGCTTTGGCACCACCAAGCGCACCCGCAGCAATGCAGAGATCCTCTGTGACGAGCTGCACGTCAGCTTTACCGAGATCGACATTGCCGCCACGGTGCACAGCCACTTCCGGGACATCGGCCAGGACGAGAGCGTGCTGGACGTGACCTACGAGAACGGCCAGGCCCGCGTGCGCACGCTGGAGCTGATGGACACTGCCAACCGCACCGGCGGCCTGGTGGTGGGCACCGGTGACCTTTCCGAGCTGGCCCTGGGCTGGGCCACCTACAACGGCGACCACATGAGCATGTACGGCGTGAACGCAGGCGTGCCCAAAACGCTGGTGCGCCACCTTGTCCGGTACGAAGCCGACATCGCCGCCACCCCGGCCCTGAAAGAGGTGCTGCTGGACATCCTCGACACCCCTGTGTCCCCCGAGCTGCTGCCCGCCAAGGACAACGGCGAGATCGCACAGCGCACCGAGGATCTGGTGGGCCCCTATGAACTGCACGACTTCTACCTTTATTATGTGCTCCGCTTCGGCTTTGGCCCGGCAAAGATCTTCCGGCTGGCTAGGGCAGCCTTTGCGGGCCGGGAGGAATACCCGGACGCGGTGCTTTACAAGTGGCTGCGCAACTTCTACTGGCGGTTCTTTGCCCAGCAGTTCAAGCGCAGCTGCCTGCCCGACGGCCCCAAGATCGGCAGCGTGACCCTCTCGCCGCGCGGCGACTGGCGGATGCCCAGCGATGCCTGTGCCGCACTGTGGCTGGCCGAGCTGGAACAGCTGTTCCCCCAGAAGGATGCCTGAGCCATGAAGCAGAAAAAAAATCTCTGGGTCAATTTACTGTTCGCCGCTGTTGTTCTGGTGATCGCGGGGGTGCTTTTTTACCTCCGCAGTGCCGGGCAGAGCGGCAGCACCCTGGGCGCGGAGCTGATCTACGGCGATGCAAACACGGTGCAGAAGATCTCTCTGGACAAGGATGCCGTCTATGACATCGACACCGGCTATCTGACGGTGCACATCGAGGTCAAAGACGGCGCGGCACGGTTCATTGATTCCCCCTGCCCTGACCACATCTGCGAAAGCTTTGGCTGGATCTCGCAGGAGGATCAGACGGCCACCTGCCTGCCGGCACGGGCCGTTCTGACCATCGTTCCCCTTGCCTGAGGACATGTCAAAAAGGAGAATTCCTATGTTTGATGAAACTTCCCGTTCCCACACGGACGATGACAGCACCCGGCACATCCACCGGGGCCACCGCCCACCGGAAGAAAAAACCGTGGAGGTGGACAGCGCGGCCTTTTTTGCGCCGGAAACTGCCGCTCCCACCCCGCCGCCTGCACCGCCCAAGCCGCCGAAGCATTCCGGCGAGCCTGCCCCGGAGTCAAAGCCGCCCCGCCGCAGGCCGGATGCAAATACCGGCGCGGCCAACCCGAAACGAGGTACTGTTTTGCTGATCGTACAAGCCATTCTGAGCATTGCGGCCTTCTTCCAGCTCTGGCGCACCCAGATGCTGCCCGCGCTGTATCTGGTCATCATTGCGGCGCTGCTGGTGCTGTTCTGGCTGCTGGTCAAGCGCTGCCAGGAGTACAGCGCCCCCCGCAAGGTATCCCGGGTGTTCTCGGTGTTCCTGTGCGCCTTTCTGGCGCTGGGCTGTGTCTGGGCTCAGCAGGGCCTGAGTGCACTGGATAACGTGACCTCCGGCCTTGTCACCGGCACCGAGGCCAACAAGATCACCAAGGAGCCTTTTGTGGTCTACCTGAGCGGCGTGGACAACCGCGGCGAACTGACTGAAAAGGCCCGCAGCGATGTGAACATTCTCGCCGTGGTCAACCCCTCCACCAAACAGGTGGCGCTCATCAACACCCCCCGCGATTACTACGTTGATCTGGCGGGCACCAACAGCAAGGACAAGCTGACCCATGCCGGTCTGTACGGCGTGGAGACCAGCATGGCAACCCTGGGCAACCTGTACGGGGTCAATGTGGACCAATACCTCCGCATCAACTTTGCGGGCTTCATCAGCATCATTGATGCCGTGGGCGGCGTGGATGTCTACTCCGATCAGGCGTTCACCTCGGTGGGCAGCCCCGGCTATTATGATCCCACCACCTTTGCCGAGGGCTGGAACCATCTGGACGGCAAGAGCGCTCTGGCCTTTGCCCGTGAGCGTCACGCCTTTGCCTCCGGCGATATCCAGCGCGGCATCAACCAGATGAAAGTCATCGATGCCATGATGAACAAGATCAAATCCCCCACCGTGCTGATGAGCTTCTCCAAGCTGATGGATGCTGTGTCCGACTGCTTTGTGACCAGCCTTTCTCAGGAGCAGATCTCCGCGCTGGTGCGGATGCAGCTGGCAAGCCTGTCTGACTGGGACATCCAGAGCTATACCGTGACCGGCACCGGCGGCAAGAGCTCCCAGTGCTACTCCGCAAAGGGTCAGAGCCTCTATGTGATGAAGCCGGATGAGAACTCCGTCAACCAGGCCAAGGAGCTGATCGCATCCGTTCTGGGCGGCGAGGGCACCGTGAGCGATACCCAGCAGACCCCCGAAAAGACCGAGGTATACACCCCCACGGCTGATCCCAACGCGGGCACCTCTGTGGAGGAATCGCCCGACAGCGTCATTGTGGAGGAACCTGCCGAGAGCGTGCCTGCGGAACAGCCTGCCGATGAGCAGCCCGCAGAACCCACCCCCGAAGCGCCTGCCGAGAGCGAGGCTTCCACCGAAGCACCTGCTGAGAGTGAAGCCAGCAGTGAATCCACCGGCGGAGCAGAAGCACCTTCTATCTCTCTGCCCACGCAGGAGCAGGTGGAATCTGCTGCCAACTCCCTGCATCAGGCCGCTTCCACCGTGCTGGATGCTCTGTTCGGTTCCAGCAGCAGCGGAGAATAAAACAGGATAAAACAGCACAAGCCCCGGGCCTTGCAAAAAGGTCCGGGGCTTGTTGTCTGCTGATCTTACAGGGAAGCGCGATTACTCAGCGTCGCCCAGCTCAAAGGTCTTGACAGAGACAGTGCCGTTGCGGCCAGCCTTGTCGGTGCGCAGATACTGGCGGGTGGTCTCGCCGTTGCTGGTCACGTCAGCAACATAGATCTGCTCGGCCTCGGCCTCGATGGGGAACTCCTCGGCCATGCCCTTCATGGGCAGAGCGCTCAGGTCTGCGTAAGCGTCCTTCACCTTCCACAGCTTCATGGTGTCGCCGTTGGACAGGGTGAACTCGCCGTAGCAGTCAGCGGAGTAGGTGGTGCCGTTCACATCCAGATCCTCGGTGCTGACAACGCTGGCAGCAGCGGCCTCGCTCTCGGCAGCTTCGCTGGAAGCGGCCACAGAGGAAGCAGCCTCGCTGGAAGCAGCGGAGGATGCGGTGGAAGATGCACTATTGGAGCAGCCAGTCATGGCAACAGCCAGCACAGCAGCGGTCAGTGCCAGACCCAGAGTACGATTGATTCTCATGTGATAGTCTCCTTCTATTCTGAAACCATATCAATTCCTGCGCCCGGCGTAAACCTTGTACGCACCGGGCGTGCATGTGCTAGTCTACCACAACTGACTATATTGTTCAAGACTTTGCACAAAAAATAGCCCTCTCGGTCACGCTGTCGCATGACTGAGAGGGCTCATATTACTTCAGGATCTCCTGCAGCACGCTGTGGCCGTCCAGGCTGGAAGCATCCACGCCCAGATATTCACACACGGTCTGTGCAATGGTGCCAAAGCAGAGCCGGGTGCCCAAATCCACACCGGGCTTCACGCCCTTGCCGCAGACCAGATACGGCACATACTCGCGGGTATGGTCGGTGGTCTTGGTGTAGGAGGGGTCGCAGCCGTGGTCGGCGGTGATCATCAGCAGGTCGCCCTCCCGCATCCCGGGGATGAAGTCGGCCAGGAAGCGGTCAAATTCGGTGGCGGCGGCGGCATAGCCGGGCACGTCGCGGCGGTGGCCGTAGAGCATATCAAAATCCACCAGATTCACAAAGGCCAGGCCCTCGAAATCCCGGGTCTGCAATGCCTTGGTGAAGGCGATGCCATTGGTGTTGCCGGTGGTCTTGATCTTTTCGGTCACGCCCTGCCCGTCAAAGATATCAAAGATCTTGCCCACGGCGATGACATCCCTGCCGGCCTCCTTCAGCAGGTCGAGCATGGTGGCACGGGGCGGCTTCAGGCTCAGGTCGTGGCGGTTGGTGGTACGGTAGAAGGTCTCGGCGCTGCTGCCCAGGAAGGGCCGGGCGATGACACGGCCCACGCCGTACGCGCCCTTCAGCATCTCACGGGCGATCTCGCAGTAGCGGTAGAGCTCGTGCACGGGCACCAGCTCCTCGTGGGCAGCCACCTGGAACACGCTGTCGGCGCTGGTGTAGACGATGAGGGCATTTTCCTTCATGGCCTGCTCGCCGTAGTCCTTCAGCACCTCGGTGCCGGAATAAGGCAGATTGCAGAGGACTTTGTGGCCGGTTTTTGCCTCAAACTCCTGAATGAGCTCCTCCGGGAAGCCGTTGGGGAAGGTGGGCAGCGGGTTCGGGCTGACCACACCGGCGATCTCCCAGTGGCCGATGGTGGTATCCTTGCCCATGCTCTGCTCCTGCAGGCGGACAAAGGCACCGGCGGGCGCGTTGGTCTTTTCGCCCGCAGTCACACCGTCAATGTTGAACAGGCCCAGCTTTTTCAGGTTGGGGCAGTTGAAATTGGGATGCCCTGCAATGGCCCCCAGCGTGTTGGTGCCCTCGTCGCCAAAGGCGGCTGCATCCGGCTCCGCGCCGATGCCAAAGCTGTCCAGTACGATCAAAAATACACGCTTTTCCATATGTTTTCACTCCATTTTCCTCCGGGCTGCCCCGGAACAGTCGCACTTTTGCTTACCCTCATTATAAGCAAATCCCGCCGGTTATGCAAGCGCTTTGTGGTGGAAAGTTTTTTGTTCAAACCTGATGAAATCTTAGCAGTTTCTTTGCAAAGATTTTTCTTGCGCTATTGTATCCAAGAGCTTATAATGTATAGTGGTATGGTTTGTTGAAACAGCCATATTGGCGTATACTGCCGCCGCGGGCGCAAAGCAATCACTGCCCGCCAGAGAGCAGCCAGCTTGGGCTGCTGCGTCAAGATATATAGCGTGAACGTTGGAGGTATTTTATGAGAAAAACGAAGATCATCTGCACCCTGGGCCCTTCTACCGATAAGGGCGATGTCCTGCGCGACCTGATCGCAAACGGCATGAACGTGGCCCGTTTCAATTTCTCCCACGGTTCCTACGAGGAGCACGGCGGCCGTCTGGCAAAGCTGAAAGCTCTGCGTGAGGAGCTGGGCAAGCCCGTTGCCGCCCTGCTGGACACCAAGGGCCCCGAGATCCGTCTGAAGGAGTTCAAGAACGGTGTGGAGATGCTGGAAGCCGGCCAGACCTTTACCCTGACCACCCGCGAGGTGGAGGGAACCAAGGAGATCTGCTCCGTCACTTACAAGGATCTGCCCCAGGACGTGCAGCCCGGCGGCACCATCATGCTGGACGACGGCCTGATCATGCTGCACATTGAGCAGGTCACCGACACCGACATCATCTGCACCGTGTTAAACAGCGGCAAGATCAAGACCAAAAAGGGTGTCAATGTGCCCGGCGTGCATCTGTCCATGCCCTACCTGAGCCAGAAGGACCGCGAGGACATCATCTTTGGCGTGCAGAACGGCTTTGATTTCATTGCTGCTTCCTTTGTGCGCACCGCACAGGATGTGTACGACATCCGCAACCTACTGAATGAGTACGATTCCAACATCCGCATCATTGCCAAGATCGAGAACCGCGAGGGCGTGAACAACATCGACAGCATCCTCTCCGCAGCCGATGCCGTCATGGTGGCCCGTGGTGACCTGGGCGTTGAGATCGACTTCACCGAGCTGCCCGGCATCCAGAAGGACATCATCGACCGCTCCTTCTCCTTCGGCAAGCCCATCGTCACTGCCACCCAGATGCTGGACAGCATGATGGTCAACCCCCGCCCCACCCGTGCCGAGATCTCCGACGTGGCAAATGCCATCTACGATGGCACCTCCGCCATTATGCTGTCTGGTGAGACCGCTGCCGGTGACTACCCCGTGGAGGCCCTCAAGACCATGTCCGCCATTGCAGAGCGCACCGAGAACGAGGAGCACTACCGCCCCCAGCGCCACGCCGAGATCCAGATCAGCGTCAGCGATGCAACTGCTCACGCTGCCTGCCTGACCGCCAAGGACGTGAACGCTGCCGCCATCGTCACCGTGTCCGAATCCGGCAACACCGCCCGCCTGCTGAGCAAGTACCGCCCCAAACAGCCCATCATTGCCTGCGTCATGGACGAGCAGGTGCAGCGTCAGCTCTCCCTGAGCTGGGGCATCACTTCCCTGCTGATGGGCCCCGCCCACAGCACCGATGAGCTGATTGAGATGTCCACCGCTCTGGCCGAGAAGAACGGCTACCTGCACAACGGCGAGCTGACCGTTGTGACCGCAGGCGTACCCGTGGGCGTTTCCGGCACCACCAACATGATCAAGATCCACATGGTGGGCAACTGCCTGGCCACCGGTGTGGGCGTGGGCCGCGGCAAGACCGATCTGGTCTCCGCCAGCGGCAAGGCCTGCGTCTGCCGCACTCTGGAGGAGGTCAAGGCAAAGTTCCGCCCCGGCATGGTGCTGGTCGTTCCCTCCACCAGCAACGAGATGCTGAGCTATGTTCGTGATGCCGCCGCTCTGGTGGTTGAGGAGCCCGGCCTGAACAGCCACGCTGCCATCGTGGGCAACTCCCTGCTCAAGCCCACCATCGTGGGTGCTGCAGGTGCCTGCAGCCACATCCGCGACGGCCTGGATATCGCTGTGGATTGTGTCCACGGCAGCGTCCAGCGCCTGCAGGCCTGATCCTGAAGGAGAACATCATGGAACGCATTGCAAGCTTCTGTGTCGATCACACCAAACTGGACCGGGGCATGTACCTGAGCCGCCAGGACGGTGATGTGCTGACCTGGGACATCCGGATGAAGAAGCCCAATCAGGGCGATTACCTGACCACTGCTGCCGCCCACACGCTGGAGCATCTGTTTGCCACCTACGCCCGCAACAGCGCGGTGAAGGACGGCGTGATCTACGTTGGCCCCATGGGCTGCCGCACCGGCTTCTACCTGCTTACCCGCGGGCTGACCCCGGCGCAGGCATTGGAGCTGACCGTGGATTCCTTCCGCTTCATGGCCGCCTTTGAGGGGGATATCCCCGGTGCCAGCGAGGTGGAATGCGGCAACTACCGCGATATGGATCTGCCCGCCGCCAAGGCCGAGGCAGCCGCCATGCTGCCGGTGCTGGAAGCACTGACCGCTGACCAGCTGCACTACTAAGCGATACAGCAAAAGACCTCCCCATGCAGGGCAGCACCTGCACGGGGAGGTCTTTTTGCGTTTCAGGAAAGCGATTTGCGGAATGCTTACTCCACGATGATGCTCTTGCCGGTCATCTCAGCGGGGACAGGCAGGCCGATATAGGGCAGCATGGTGGGGGCGATATCTGCCAGGCAGCCGCCCTCGCGCAGCTTCACATCGCCGCAGCCAACGGCCACAAAGGGCACCACGTTGGTGGTGTGGGCGGTAAAGGGAGTGCCGTCCGGGTTCATCATCTTCTCGGCGTTGCCGTGGTCAGCCGTGATAAAGGCGCAGCCGCCTGCGTTCAGCACAGCGGTGACCACCTGATCCACAGCGGTATCCACAGCCTCAACGGCCTTGACAGCGGCATCGAACACGCCGGTGTGGCCGACCATGTCGCAGTTGGCAAAGTTCAGGATGACCACGTCATACTTGCCGCTCTCGATGCGCTTGACGCACTCAGCAGCCACCTCAGGGGCGCTCATCTGGGGCTGCAGATCGTAGGTGGCAACCTTCGGGCTGGGGATAACGCAGCGGTCCTCACCCTCGTAGGGAGCCTCCACGCCGCCGTTGAAGAAGAAGGTGACGTGCGCGTACTTCTCGGTCTCGGCAATGCGCAGCTGGGTCTTGCCGTTCTCAGACAGGTACTGGCCCAGAACATTCTTCAGCTCCACGGGAGGATAGGCGACCTCGCAGTTGGGCATGGTGGCATCGTACTCGGCCATGCAGACATAGTTGACCTGCTTGCGGCCGCCGCGGCGCTCAAAGCCCTTGAAGTCGTCATCGCAGAAGATGCGGGTCATCTGGCGGGCACGGTCGGGACGGAAGTTCATAAAGATGACGGTATCGCCATCCTGCACGCGGCCGCCCTCACAGGTGACGCAGGGCAGAACAAACTCGTCGGTCTTATCGGCAGCATAGGAAGCCTCAATGGCCTCGGCAGCGTTGGCAGCGTGGTTGCCCTCACCGTAGACGAATGCGGCATAAGCCTTCTCCTCGCGGTCCCAGTTATTGTCGCGGTCCATAGCGTAGTAACGGCCGGAAACGCTGGCGATCTTGCCAACGCCCAGCTCATCCAGCTTGGCCTGCAGGTCAGCCAGGAAGCCCTTGCCGGCGTGGGGGTCGGTATCACGGCCATCGGTGATGCAGTGCAGGTAGACTTCCTTTGCGCCCATGTGCTTTGCCATTTCCAGCACGCCGAACCAGTGGTCAGCGTGGCTGTGGACACCGCCGGTGCCCACCAGGCCCATCAGGTGGATGGCCTTGCCTGCCTCAATGGCGGCCTTCATGTTCTTGACCAGCACGGGGTTCTTGAACATCTCACCGTCCCGGATGGACTTGGTGATGAGGGTCAGCTGCTGGTAAACGATGCGGCCAGCGCCCATGTTGGTGTGGCCCACCTCAGAGTTGCCCATCTGACCATCGGGCAGGCCGACAGCCATGCCGGAGGCCTCGATGGTGGTCATGGGATATTTTGCCATCAGGGCATCCAGATGGGGGGTCTTTGCGGCGACCACGGCATTGCCGTAGGTCTCGTTGGGCACCCAGCCAAAGCCATCCATGATGCACAGAAGTACAGGTTTCTTGGACATAACGTTGAATCTCCTTTGATTTAGAACAAATAGCGCCCGGCACAGCGCTGGAAAAACGGCGCAGCCGGGCGCTGGGAAAACAGGTCAGAGGGCTTTCTCAGCCGTTGGAAGCGGCATTGACGATAACAGCAAAATCAGGAGCCTTCAGAGATGCGCCGCCGATCAGACCGCCGTCCACATCCTTCTTGCTCAGCAGCTCCTCGCAGTTCTTGGCGTTCATGCTGCCGCCGTACTGGACCGTGACAGCCTCGGCCACAGCCTCGCCGTACACTTCGCCGATGACCTTGCGGATCTGAGCGCAGACCTCCTCGGCCTGGTCAGCGGTAGCGGTCTTGCCGGTGCCGATGGCCCAGATGGGCTCGTAGGCAATGACCACATTTGCCATCTGCTCGGCGGTCACGTCGCGCAGGGCGATCTTGGTCTGCATCCGCACCAGCTCCTCGGTCACGCCCTCTTCGCGCTGCTGCAGGCTCTCGCCCACGCAGATGATGACCTTCAGGCCCGCATTCAGGGCAGCCAGAGCGCGCTTGTTCACGGTCTGGTCGGTCTCTGCAAAGTACTGGCGGCGCTCGGAGTGGCCGACGATGACGTACTCCACACCCAGATCCACCAGCATATCGGCGCTGATCTCGCCGGTGAACGCACCGGACTTCTCAAAGTGGACATTCTCAGCACCCACATGGATGTTGGTGCCCTTGGTCTTTTCCACAGCGGTGACCAGATCGGTATACGGGGTGCAGATAACCACCTCGCAGCCTGCGTCCTGCACGGCGGGAACCAGCTCGTCCACCAGAACAGCAGCCTCGGAGGCGGTCTTGTTCATCTTCCAGTTGCCTGCAATGATAGCCTTACGCTTTGCCTTATCCATGATACTCTATCTCCTTTATTTACCTTCTACTTCTATATGTGCAGTCTGTGCACAAACAAAAAGGTGCGGCGGCGCTAAAGCCGCCGCACCCATTTACGATGCCGGAAAAATTATGCGTTCTGAATAACTGCGATGCCGGGCAGCTCCTTGCCCTCCAGATACTCCAGAGAAGCGCCGCCGCCGGTGGAGATGTGGGTCATCTTGTCGCCCAGACCCATCTGCTGCACAGCTGCTGCGCTGTCGCCGCCGCCGATCACGGTGGTAGCATCGCTCTCAGCCATAGCCTTGGCAACAGCCAGAGTACCAGCTGCCAGGGTGGGGTTCTCGAACACGCCCATGGGGCCGTTCCACACCACGGTCTTGGATGCCTTGACAGCATCGGCAAACAGCTTCATGGTCTCGGGGCCGATGTCGCAGCCCTCCATGTCAGCGGGGATAGCAGTGACAGGCACCACAGTGACATCCACGGGAGCATCGATGGGATCGGGGAAGTCCTTGATGCAGGCTGCATCCACGGGCAGCAGCAGCTTCACGCCCTTCTCCTTGGCCTTGGCCATCATTTCCTTGCAGTAATCCAGCTTGGTATCGTCGCACAGGCTCTTGCCGACCTCGTAGCCCTGTGCCTTGACGAAGGTGTAAGCCATGCCGCCGCCGATGATCAGGGTATCGACCTTCTCCAGCAGATTGGAGATGACGTTCAGCTTATCGGCGACCTTAGCGCCGCCCAGGATGGCGGTGAAGGGACGAACGGGATCGTTGACTGCGTTGCCCAGGTACTTGATCTCCTTCTCCATCAGGTAACCGACAGCGGTATCCTTGATGTAGTCGGTGACACCTGCGGTGGAGCAGTGTGCACGGTGGCAGCTGCCGAATGCATCGTCAACGTATGCATCTGCCAGAGAAGCCAGCTCCTGGCTGAACTCAGGCATGTTCTTGGTTTCTTCCTTGCGGAAACGGGTGTTCTGCAGCAGAACGACATCGCCGTTGTTCATTGCGGCAACAGCAGCCTTTGCGTTCTCGCCCACAACGTTGTCGTCATCAGCGAACACAACGGTCTTGCCCAGCTTTGCGCTCAGAGCCACAGCAACGGGTGCCAGGCTGAACTTTGCCTCGGGGCCGTTCTTGGGTTTGCCCAAGTGGCTGCACAGGATGACCTTAGCACCATCGTTGACCAGCTTCTGGATGGTGGGCAGAGCCGCATTGATGCGGTTCTCGTTGGTGATCACGCCGTCCTTCATCGGGACATTGAAATCGCAGCGGACAAGGACCTTCTTGCCGCAGTAATTCTGATCGTCGATCGTTTTCTTACCTAAACCCATGGTAACAAACTCCTCTCAAATTCTTTTCGTTCGGAATCGAATTTTGCTCTTCATCGGGGGCCGCGCACTGCGAACTTCCCCGTACACCCTTATTATAAACAAAAAGCGTGTGTATTGCAAGGACGGGGGATGGATAATTTATTAACAAACATTTGTTGCAGAAGCAAAGAAATGTGGTGATTTTGCCGGAACGCACCAAAAAACGCCGTTTTTTCTGAAAAAGACCCGCCGCAGGGAGTGTTCGCCCCCGCAGCGGGTCCTGTCCATTCAGGATATTTTCCGGAACTTCTGCTTCGCTTTTTCCAGATATTCCAGCACCAGCGGATTTTTCATGCCCAGCAGGATGACCGCGTATGCAGCCACTGAGCCCAGCACTGCCGCCAGAATGGAGACGAGATTGGGCAGAGCCAGTGCCTTGACCCCGGTACAGACAAGAACGATGCCCGCACAGCCGCAGAGCACCGAGCCAACGGTGCGCCGGTCAGCTGAGACCGTGACCAGGCCCCTGGAGCAGCGGATACAGAGCATCATGGAGCACAGCTCTGCCAGCAGGGTGGTAAAGGCCGCCGCATTCTCCCGGAACCGCGGGATGAGCAGGATGTTCAGCCCCACGTTCAGCAGACCGCTGACCAGCGTGATCCAGAACAGTTCCTTTTCTCTTCCGCAGGGCAGAAGCGCGCAGGAATTGTACAGCCAGCCAAACAGACAGACGATCAGGGCAAGGCTCAGGATCTGCAGTGGCATCACCGCATCCAGATAGCTTTCCCCGGAAATAAAGAGGACGACCTCCCGGCTGAGGGCAAACAGTCCCACCACAGCCGGAGCCACCACCACGATGAGCGCGTTGAAGATATTGTTGAACAGCTTGTTGAAGTTTGCCTTGTCCCCCACGCCCGCATAATGGGACAGCCGCGGGATAGACACCACCAGCACCGCCGAAAGCAGGTTCTTTACAATGCCGTAGATCTTGCCCGCCACCGAGTAAATGCCCACATTGTAATCTGTTCCCAGAATGCCCAGAATCGTGGTATCCGAGCTGACGTAAAGGGTCGTCGCCAGTGTGGATGCAAAGATGATAAGGATAGGCTTGAGGTGCTTTTTCCAGTCGATCTTTCTTGTCAGCCAGATGGTGCAGTACCGCCGGGCCCGGAAAAAGTTGAGCACATTGGCACCTACCGCCGCAAACACCGTGATGCCCGCATAGATGCAGTAGTCATCCCGGGTCTTGACGAAGGCAAACAGCATGAAAATAGACAGCACCTGAAACAGCAGACCTCGGATGGTGATATAGGTATACTCCTCAAAGATCGTGAACACCCATTCGGTACCGATGGTCGTAAAGAAGATCTGTAAACTCAGCACCAGCATCAGGTCGGTATAGGCATGGAGCTTTGTCCAGAAAAGCATCGTCACAGCCAATGCCGCATAGGTCAGGGCCGTGGAGATCATGTTGATGGTGAACATCTCCGAGGCAAAGGCCGACAGCTTTTCCCGATCGTTCACATAGCGGGACCCCTCACGCACCGCATAGGCGGAGATGCCAAGGCCTGCAAACAGCAGAAAATACCCGCAGACGGAGCTGGCGAAGTTCACTTTGCCCAGGTTTTCCACCTGCAGAACATTGGACGCATACGGAAAGGTGATCAGCGGGAAGATAATATTCATCAATGTTTTGAATGCGCTCATCGCTGCATTCAAGCTCAGCGATTTTTTCATATTGCTGAATCTCCCACCGGTTTTCCCCGTATCAGTCTCTTTGCCGTTCTCCTGATTTTACAGAACAAATTTCCTTCATGGTACCACAGCTCATACCAAATTTCTGCCAGAAGCTCTCTGTGTGACATAATAAACTTATAATACGTTCGGTTTCTCCACGACATCTTTGCAACTGCATCCGGCGAAAGATTTTCTCCCCAGCTTTTGATTTTCTGTTTGAGTACAATTCTTTCTTTCTCAGTCACTTTCTTTGATGTATGCAAATCCTCCCATACATATGTAGTAGTTCTTGCTTTTGCATGGTCGATTTCGATTCTCAATTCAGGATATGTACTTTCTATATCCCGATAGCTCTTTTCAAGTGCATCCAGATAATCCGACATATTCTTATAACTCTTATCCTGCAGGATGCCGTTCTCATTCTGGCGGTAGTGATAGTAAGCACTGTTCAGACTGACAAACGTGTTGCATCTGTTGGTAATTTCAGCCATCACATAGATATCTTCATAGTTTTTTCCCTTTGGAAACGGATTTTCCTGCAAGATATCTTTTTTGTAAAGTCGTCTCCAGACGTGATTACTGATTTCCACATCCTCAAGTAACAGCTGCAAGATTTCTTTTTGATGATAGACAGATACTTCCGTGTCCTTTGAAAATATCCGCCGCTCAGACCCATCCGGAAATGATTTTACAAATTGGCACAACGCCATATCGGCATTGTATTTTCTCATTGCCGCTTCCAGCTTTTCAGCCATTTCAGGCTCCACCCAGTCATCCGAATCCACAAACAGAACCAAATCACCTGTAGAAATGTGCAATCCTGCGTTTCTAGCATCCGATAATCCTCCATTTTCTTTATGGAGCACTCGGATTCTCTTATCCTTTTTTACCCATTCATCGCACAATTGCGGACAATTGTCTGGTGAGCCATCATCTACAAGAATGATTTCAAGATTCTTATAGGTTTGATTCACAATAGAATCAACACATTGTTTCAAATACTTTTCTACACCGTAAACCGGAACGATCACTGAGATACAGCTATTTTCTTCCATTCAATTCTCCGTCAAATTCAAGTCATGGCCGCCGGGCCGTTTTTCAGCAGGAACAGTTTTGCATACAGCCTCCGGCTGCATCTGAGCAGCTGATACTTCCGCTGGCTGCTGGTGCAGAGCAGCTTTGCCGCCGCCGGGTCACACTCCTGCAAAAAGGCCTCCATTTTTGCGCAGCGCTCCGTATCCTGCATCAGATACGGATAGCAGTGCTCCACCACGCTCAGCATGGCGGCATCATTTTCCGACATTCCCGGGTATGCTTCCCGGATGGCCTGATATTTCTGATAGCCCATATCCAGCTTATCCTCGTAGAACTTCATGTTCCTGCGGTGAAGGATGCTGTCCGGGCGCTGATAGTAATAATACAGCGGCACCGGGCGGTATGCGACCTTGCCGCACTGCTGAAAAATACGGTATGTCGTACCCTGATCTTCCATCATCCGCCCCAGTGGATAGCGTACCTCCCGGAACAGTTCCCTCTTGTAGAGCTTATTCCAGGCAAAATCCCCCAGCTCATCCGAGACAAGGGTACTGCGGATGGCTTCCCGGCCTGTCATGCACTGCACCGGTACAGCGAGCTCTGCCGGGGCAAGCTCTTCCTCCCGTTCAAACATCCGGAAGCCCACCACAGCAACATCCGCATTCTGTTCCTGCAGGTCACGGCAAAGCGTTTCCAGCATCCGGCTGTCCAGAAAGTCATCACTGTCCACAAAGCAGAGATACGTTCCCTGTGCCCGTTCGAGCCCTGTGTTGCGCGCTGCAGAGAGTCCCCCGTTTTTCTGGTGGACTGCCGTTACACGTTCTTCCTGTGCGGCATATTCGTCGCAGATGGCTCCGCTGGCATCGGTGGAGCCATCGTCCACCAGCAGGACCTCAAGATTCCGATAAGTCTGGTGCAGGATGCTGTCCACGCAGCGACGGAGATATCGCTCCACATTGTAGACCGGGACAATGACACTGATCAGCTCTGTCTCCATGTTCTGTTCCCTCAGAAGAATGTTTCTCTGCCGATGCGGAGGATCTCCGAGGTGTACGGGCAAATGGCATTGTTGCCCTGAATATACGCCTGATAGATCCAGATGATGACCAGCATTCCCCACATGGCAGCCTTCAGCAGCTTGCGCAGACGCTCATCCTCCACGCACTTGACCACACGGCCAATGGCGAGATAACGGAAGAACGCAAAATACAGGCAGATGCGGTAGAGCGGCACATTGATGTTGCGCAGCTGGGCCGTTGCCATCTCGATCAGGATCATCACGATCCAGAAATCAGCATCCGAGCGGGTAAAGCGGCGGCAGCCCTCCCCTTCCTCTTTTGCGTACCAGCGGTACAGCACAATAGGCAGGATCAGGAAGGGCAGACGCACAATGATAGGATTCAGCGTGAAGCCGCCCGCATTGGCAACATAATAAGATCCGTAAAGTCGATCAATGAAGTCCACATTCAGGGCCAGCCTGACCACAGCCTTGCTGAAGAAGGCAAGGTAGACCGAAAGTGCCGCCAGGCCACCCTTGACCCACCAGTTGTCGAAATGCTGAAGCAGGATATAAATCAGCAGCGCACCAAACGAGATAAAGGTGGCATTGTGGAACAGGCAGGAGACCGCCAGCAATAGGACAGCCCAGTGATACTTTTTCTTCCACGCAAAGCTGAACGCCAGAAACGCCACGCCCAGCGCCACAGACTGCCGCTCAGCATTATAAGTATCGCCATAATACAGGCAGAGGTAAGCCAACCAGCCATAGGGCACAGAGACATACTCCTTATACTGCACCAGCCCGATCATAAACAGGCCGCAGGCCAGCAGATCCACCATAAAGTAGAGCCAATGGACATCGCCAAAAACATGGGCCGCCAGATAGACCAGCGACATAAACAGCGGCTCTGTTTTGTGCCGCTGCCGGATGCAGGCCAGCAGACCGTCCTGCAGTTTTGCATCTGCCACCCATTCCTCATACACCACGCTGTCCGTGCCAATGGACGGGTCCCGCAAGCCTGCCAATACCGCCATCACCAGCACCGCCAGCGCCAGGCAGAGATAAAAGCCCTTCTCGTTGTTTTTCTTCGTTCGCAGGTGCTCGCCATAGGCGGCAATGCCCACAGAAGCAGCAAAGGTCCCCAGATAAATCAGCATAACTTCTCCATTTTTATTTTTCGACTGTGTGTTTATTTTTCCATTCTCCCAGCACATAAACGGCATAGAACAGCCGCTTGCTGATCAAAAGTGTTTCCACCTTGATCCGGTCTGCCTTTTTGGCCCAGGGCCGCCGGGCAAGCGCCCGGTGTTCCTGCACAAAGCGGCAGATCCGTGCCTGAGCCTCCGGATAGCTGGCAAAATCGCCATCCAGAATGCCTTTCAGTGTCTTCAGGTATGTAACCAGCTGCAGGTATTCCGCTTCTGCTTTCAGCACAGGGACAGTTTCTGCAATAAAATGGGTCACATCCTCGCCCACATCCAGAATGACCAGATTCTTCTCGGCAATGCCGCTTTTCATGGTCGAACCGGTATGGATGCGGTAATCGTACATCGGTTCCGGAAACACTTCCACTTTTGCACAGCGGGCAATGGCCCGGTACATCACCGCATAGTCCTCGTACAGAATGCCCACAGGAAACTGCAGATCTCCCCAAACCTCCCGCCGGAAGAAAACGCCGCCTGCTCCATGCCCGATGCCCTGATGCAGCAGCATCCGGCGCATGGTCTCTTCCCGGTTCAGCAGCTCTGGGATCTGGTGCGGATTTTCCGTCCGCCCCTCCGGCTGCTCTGTCGAGAACATTTCCAGCGGAGTAAGGGCCGCGTCAGCACCATCTGCCTCACAGTGCGCCACGAACTGGGCAAGCGCCGTGGAGCGGATCAGATCATCGCTGTCCAGCAGGTAAAAATATTTTCCCTGCGTCTGTTGCAACCCAACGTTCCGGGCATCAGACTGCCCCCCATTGAGCTTATGGAACACCCGGATGCGGCCATCCTCCACAGCCAGTTCATCACAAAGTTCCCCGCTGCCATCGGTGGAGCCGTCATCTACCAAAAGCAGCTCCCAGTTCTGGTAACTCTGCGCCTGCACGCTCTGCACACAGTCCCGCAGATACGGATAAACATTATAGACCGGCACAATGACCGATACAAGCGGTTTTCTTTCCTCCAACCGGATCCCTCCACCTTACTTTTTTCCACGCCACTGCGTTTTTTCATAGAGCCGTCGGGTCATGGCATAGCCGCTGTAGGAGAGTGCCGCCGCCAGCCGGGCCTTTTTGCGGGCCTGCGGATCCAGCAGAACGTTCCGGCGGTATTTTTTCACTTCCTGCCAGAGGGCCTTTTCAATCTTTTCATGCTGCCTGTCCTGAATCTGGAACAGGATATTGCAGACATTGCTCAGATAGCGGCATTCTGCCGCACGGCTCAACCGGGGGAAATCACGCTTCACATTTTCCATCAGCGCATGGCAGTGCCGCACGCTGTCCAGCTTTCTGGGGTTGAAGGCCATATTCTGGATACTGCTGCCCCGCTGGAAATAGTAGTAATCCCGGTTTGCGATATGTGCCGCCTTATGGGCACGCTTTGTCACCTCGTAGGCCACCGGGATATCCTCATAGAGCTTGCCCATCGGGTAGCGCACCCCCTCAAACAGTGCACGCTTGTAGAGCTTGGTGGGGGTGGTCACCTCCATGCCCTCCTGATACAGAATGCGGCGCAGGCATTCCTCCCGGCTCAGGATCTCGAATGCTTCCAGACGCTCTGCGGGCACGGACTGCACCGGCTGGCCCTCGAACACCTCTTCAAAACAGCTGGCTGAAAAATCCGCTCCCGCCTGCTCCAGTGCCCGGTACAGGTTCTCGATGTAATAGGGTGACACCCAGTCATCACCATCCACAAAAGAGAGATATTCCCCCTTTGCTGCGTCCACACCAGCGTTGCGGGCATCGGACAGGCCGCCATTTTTCTTGTGGAGCACCCGCACCCGGGCATCCTGTGCAGCATATTCATCACAGAGGGCCTCGCTGCCATCGATGGATCCGTCGTCCACCAGCAGCAGCTCCATGTTCTGATAGCTCTGCCCCAGCAAGCTGTTCACACAGCGGTTCAGATATGGCTTTACATTATAGACAGGAACAATGATGCTTACCAAAGGGTCCATCTTATCTCCTCATTTCAGCAGGTCGAAGTAAAACTCTTCCAGCTTCTTCGCCTCGGTGACGATATCAAAACCGCCTGCCCGCATCTCGGCAGAGGTATCCCGCCGCCGGGCATTCTCTGCGGCCCGGATCGCCGCATCCGCCCAGACTGCCGGGCTTTCCTGCAAGCTCAGGTACTGCATCTCGGGCAGGACCTGAGCCTCCTGCGGCACCTCTGTGGAACAGATGACCGGCAATGCCGCCGCTTGTGCTTCGATCAGCACGATCCCAAGCCCCTCATACCGCGAGGGCAGAACAAAGGCATCCATGGCCTGATAGAACTTTGCGGGATCGCTTTGGCGGCCCAGAAAACGGACATTCTCCTGCAGCCCCAGTGCCTCCGCTTTTCGGCGGGCACCGTCCTCGTTTTCCCCTTCTCCGATCAGCAGTAAAACGGCATCCGGCCGTTGTTTGCAGACCTCTGCCATTACATCCAGCAGAAATTCGTGATTCTTGGCATAACAGAACCGTCCGACATGGCCCAGCACCAGTTCATCCCTCAGGCCAAGCTCCTGCCGGACGGCTTTCCGTTTGGAGGCATCATAAGTAAAGCGGTCGAGCTCAATGGCATTGTTGAACACCCGGAAGGGCTTTTCACCATAAAGCCAGCTGCCTGCCGTTCTGGAGCAGGCACAGAGCCGGGTGGGATACACTGTGGCAAAGGGACGGAGCAGGTACTTCATCACATTTTTTGCCCCTTCTCCCCTGCCCACCGTAGAATGGTTATGCGCGATCCGGTTGGGCACCCCTGCACGCTTTGCCCCCCAGAGGGAAAGCACGCTCAGGGTGTTCATGTGGGAGTGAACGATCTGGTATTCGTTCTGACGGAACAGCCGCCCGATCTCCCGTTCATACTGCGGCAGGTGGGTATATTTTGGCACCACATACACCCGGCCGCCCAGCTGTTCGATTTCTTCCCGCTGGGGCAGGGTCGAGCCTTCCAGCGCGAAAAAATCAAACTGAACTCTGGAACGGTCCATGTGGCGGTAGTAGTTCATCACCACCATCTCCACACCGCCGTAGTTCATATCTGTCATCATCTGGGCCACACGGATGGGCTGTGCATTCTGCTCCATGGTCATACCAGCTCCTTGCGGTCACAATCCTCGAACCAGTCCCGGAAGCTCTCCTCCAGCGTATAGTGGAACTTGTAATCGGTGGCGGCCAGCTTCCTGCCGCAGACATTGGTGGATACCATCAGCTTCCGGACACGGGCGGGATGGATGCCCACCTTTTTGCCCCCGATGGGTCCCAGAATGCCCGCCGCAAACAGCAGCAATCCGGCGGGCACCAACGGCACATGGCGGTGCAGGCCGGTCGCCTTCTGCATTGCATTGCAGATTTCTTCAATGGTATAGGCCGGCTCGTAGGTACAGTTATAGACCTCTGCTCCGGGGAAGGAATGATCCAGCATCCGGTACTTGAAGAAGCGCACCAGCTCCTTGACATAGATGCACGCCTTGATGGTGTCCTTCCGGCCGGCATAGAAAAAGTAGCCCTTCTTCTGCCCCCTGTACAGGCGGGTCATGTTGCCGTGCTCCCCTTTGCCATAAACGATGCCCGGCCGCACGATGGTCAGCTCCCGGGCCGGATCACGGGCCTGCCAGATCTGGTGGATCTTTTCTGCCACCAGTTTGCTGATCCCATACGGCGTGTTGGGAGTTGGCAGAGTCTCCTCCGTCTTGAGGTCCTCAGATGCGCCATAGGGTGCAATGGAGCTGGTGAACAGGATCTTCCGGATGCCGTATTTTTCCGCAAATGCGGTCACATTTTCCGCACCCCGGATATTTGTTTCAAAATAGGCTTCTTCCGGGTGGCCGGGGGTGCGGTGGACCGCTGCCAGATCAAAGATCACGTCCTCCGGAGTCGGAACGAACGCATAATCGATGGGCTTACGCACATCCAGCCGAATATACTGCACCCCATCGTTCTTTTCCACAATGCCCGGCACCACGCCCTCTTCCCCGGGCATCACAAGATCCAGGTCGTAGATCACGTCGCCGGGTCTGACGCACTCCTTCAGCAGCAAATGAATGAGATGGGTGCCGATAAAACCAGATCCACCAAAAAGGATATAATTCATTTTGCCCCTTTCCGGTCAAACACAACGCCCACCGTCCTGAACAGCAGGTAGATATCCATCCAGATGGACCAGTTGTCGATGTACTGGACATCCAGCTTGACCACTTCTTCAAAATCATCAATATCGCTGCGGCCGCTTACCTGCCACAGGCCGGTAATTCCCGGCTTCATGGAAAGGCGGCGCTTGTGATGGCTCTCGTACTGCCGGTACTCATCCAGCGTGGGCGGGCGGGTACCCACCAGGCTCATGGAGCCCCGCACAACGTCAAAAAACTGCGGCAGCTCATCGATGCTGGTGCGCCGGATAAAGCGCCCCACCCGGGTGATCCGGGGATCATCTTCCATTTTGAACATCAGGCCGTTCATTTCGTTCTGGGCCATCAGTTCCTTTTTGCGTGCTTCCGCATCCACATACATGCTGCGCAGCTTATGGATGTAGAACACCCGTCCATTCCGGCCCACTCGGCGCTGCTTGAAGATCAGCGGACCGGGGCTTTCCAGCTTGAGCGGAATGGCCACCAGCGCAATGATGGGGATGCTGATGATACACCCCACGATGCCGCCCACGATATCCATGGTCCGTTTCAGCACCTGATCCCGCAGCTTGAGTTCCACCGTGCCCATCGTCACAACATTGCCGCCCGCACAGCGGCTCAGTTCCCGGCTGATGCGCACTGCACTGGTCTCATCGCAGCAGGCTTTTTCGATCCGATCCAGCACCGGCAGGCGAAAATGGACCGTCAGGCCCATGCTCTCCATCTCCTCGAGGTAGGGCAGCATGTTTTCCTCGCTCTCCTGCGCTATATCCAGATACACTTCATCCAGCGCTGCCTGCCGCAGCCAGTCCATGAAATTATCGAAGTTCGCCTCGATCTTCACCCCATCGATCTCAGTGTGAAGCTGCCCCGGGGCAGCTTCCAGAATGGCAAGGCCGGTCACACGCTTGGACCAATCCTTTTTCAGCTCTTCCAGGATAGGGCTTGCGTTTTCCTGCGTGGTCACCACCCCCACAAGGCTCTGGATCCCCTTGGTATAGCGGGAGCGCACCAGCATCTTTTTGAGGACAGCATGAGCGCCCGTCATCACAAAGACATCGATGACGGGCACAAACACCAGAAAATAGCGGGAGTGCAGCATGGGAGCCTTGGTCAGCGCCAGGCAGGCCGCATCAATGAGAGTCAGCAAAAAATTGAACCGCACCGCAATCTCAACTTCACGGATCGGAGTGCGGTTCACGATATTCTCGCTCTGATCAAATGTAAAAAAGGTCAGAATATAGGCCAGCAGCAACAAGAAACAGGCTTCTACCAGATCGTCCAGCTGGAAGTCTCCCATCTTGTGCAGAACACCTGCGGTCAGCCCCCACGCCAGCCCAATGCTGAGAACCAGAGAGAGCAGATCAATCAGAAACAGGTATCCATACTGCAGTTTTTCACGTTTCGTAATCATACTGTTTCGTTGTCTCCATTTATTTTTACCATTTTATCATATCGGGAGAAGGGTTGCAATAGATGGAGATCGAATGCCTGCTGCATTTGTCGGATCACTACAAATGGATCGCGCCATTTTACGAAAGCACCTTATCGCATCCAAAATGGTCAGCAAAAAACGCCCTTTCTCTCGCATCACGCAAGAGAAAGGGCGCAGTCAAGCTTTATTCAGCTCAGGAGAAACTCCAATCAGCAGTTCTCAGCGAAGTACTTAATGGTACGAACCATCTGAGAGGTGTAGGAGTTCTCGTTGTCGTACCAGGACACGACCTGAACCTGATAGGTGTCGTCGCAGCTACGCTGAATTTTTGCACTTTTCCAAGTAGTTCTTCACAGTTTTGTAACAACAGTTACAGTACCAGATCATACCGTTGTCGTACCAAAACCGGTTTGTTCGTACCAAAATTATATCACGTTTCAGCGTCATTTGCAAGGATTTGATTCGTTTCGCTTCTGACCTGCATTTTTCAGATTTCAGCGTATATTTTTACGACATTCCACGGGGCTTCCGCCGGGGCAGCAGCTCTCCCAAGCACTCTCCTCAGAAGCGCTATGACAGCTAGATTGGCAACATGTTCCTGCGGATTAACCGAAATTTCTCCGGACGTGATTTTGAGCCATAGTGTGGGAAATGTAGCCATTTATGTTTGATATGGAACAATTCTATTCATTCCGAGTCACATCAATTACCATTTATATAAGAAAACCGCGTGAACTGCCAGAACTTTAGCTCTACGCTCCGACTGATTCACACGGCTCTAAAATATTTATTTCAGCTTTGCGAGGATTTCATCTGCGCTCATGCCGCTTGCCAGCAGCTTTTTCAGCACAGCTTCAGCTTCGGCTTTCTTTGCGGATTCCGCTGCTTTGGTTTCAGCTTTGACCTTCTTGGCCTCGATTCTGGCGATTTCCTTATCGATAGATTTCAGCGCTGCCTTCTTTGTTTTCAGGTCTGCTTTCAGTACATCGATATTAGCAGTGATGGATGCGATTTCAGCAGAAGCGGCTTCTTTTGCAGACTGCTTTTCAGCGATCTGTGCAGCAAAGTCAATGGTCGCTTTTACGGTCTTGGGCTTGTTTTTGCTACCTTTGGGACGGGGCATATGGGACACCTCCTCAGTATTTATAACATAAGTATAGCATTACAAATATTGGATGGCAAGAAATATCGATCAGCAGAATATGCGTTAAACAGCGTAGCCCTGTGCCTTGATGACATCCACCACCTGAGAAACGTACCTCTGGCAGGTGTCACGGTCGGGAGCTTCTACCATCACGCGAACCAGAGGCTCAGTGCCGGACTCACGCACAAGAATACGACCGCTATCACCCAGTGCTTCTGCAACGGCCTTGACTGCTGCCTGCACCGCCGGGTCATTCTGCGCCGCCTTTTTATCGGTGACGCGGACGTTTTCCAGCACCTGCGGGTAGATTTTCAGGGGCTCTGCCAGCTTGCTCATGGGCATCTTCTTTGCCAGCATGACTTCCATCATCTTGAGGCTGGTCAGGATACCATCACCGGTGCTTGCGTACTTAGAGAAGATAATATGACCACTCTGCTCACCGCCGATACGGCAGCCGTTCTTAGCCATGTACTCATAGACGTACTTGTCGCCCACGGCAGTCTTGGCGTAGCCGATGCCCTGCTCGTCAAAGGCCTTGTACAGGCCAAAGTTGGACATGACCGTGGTGACAACGGTGTTGGTCAGCAGTTTGCCGCGCTCCTTCATGTAGCAGCCATAGATGTACAGGATGTGGTCACCGGTGATCACATTGCCCTTTTCGTCCACGCAGAGGCAGCGGTCTGCATCGCCGTCATAGGCAAAACCCACGTCCAGCCCCTTTTCAACCACGAACTTCTGCAGGCCCTCGATGTGGGTAGAGCCAGCGTTATTATTGATATTCGTACCGTTAGGCTGTGCATTGATGACGTAGGTATTAGCTCCCAGCGCATCAAACACAGACTTGGCAATGTTCCATGAACTGCCGTTGGCACAGTCTAGACCAACCTTGACACCCTTGAAGGAGTAGATACCGAGGCTGATCAGATAGCCCATATAGCGGTTGCGGCCGGACACATAGTCCACCGTGCAGCCAATGTGCTCCCGATGAGCGAAAGGCAGCTCCGGCCAGTCCTTATCGAACACGTGCAGTTTGCCATCGATGTAGTCCTCAACTAGCAGCAGGATTTCTTCGGGCATCTTTTCGCCGTAGCAGTCGATTAGCTTGATGCCGTTATCGTAGTAGGGATTATAGCTGGCAGAGATCATAATGCCACAGTCAAAGTCATCCACGCGGGCGATGTAAGCCACAGACGGCGTGGTGGTGACGTGCAGCAGGTAGGCATCTGCGCCGGAGGCGGTCAGGCCTGCGACCAGGCTGTACTCGAACATATAGGAGCTGCGGCGGGTGTCCTTACCAATGACGATGCGTGCAGGCTCGTTGTTGCCGTTACGTTCACGCAGAGCGTTGTAATACCAGCCGAGGAAGCAACCAACCTTATAAGCGTGGTCGGCGGTCAGGTTCACTCCGGCCTCGCCACGGAAGCCGTCGGTACCAAAATATTTTCCCATTATCGTTATCCCTCAATTTTTCTTTACTTTCATTAGAATGCTCTTTCCAACTCTTATAAGTAAGAATATTTCCTCTGAATTATTAATCACAAATATTACGATTGATGTAACAGCCACACCTACGATATGATAATCCAAAGAAATAATAACTGCCTGAACCATTAGGAGGATGACATCGATAACATATTTTCTCCAATTGATCTGTAAGGTTACATAACGTCTGACATCTGCCATCCGGATGTGAGCAATCAGAAAATAAGAAAGCACCGTTCCCACCAAAGCTCCCCAAACTCCAATTTTTTGAATCAAAAGATAATTTGTAATTATATTGATCCCCGCACATATCAATGTTGTCCACATGCTATGTGTAGTTTTTTTTAATGTTGCATAGAAGGTTTCAAAATACGCCGAAATAGATGAAAATACAGCTGCCGTAATTAGGAGCGGCGTGTATTGCCATGCCCCGAAAAAACTTTTTCCGACATAGATTGTCATGAAAGGCTTAATAACAGCAATAATCCCTACCCCCGCGCAAAAAGTTGCAAAGCTATACATGCGAAACACGGTGGAGTAATACTCAGAGTCGTTCGAGGATTCCATTTCACGAATCGACGAAATCCCCCATGCATTCTGGAATATGGTGATAACCACATTGATAAGCGATGGTATTTTAGAAGCTACAGTATATAGTCCGAGCGCAGTCGCTCCTAACATGAACTCAATCATGATTTTATCAGATGAATGAATAATCCACCACGATATTTTATCAAGGACTAACGGTGCTGAAAAAGAAAGCATTTGTATGAGCAAATGACTATCGAACGACGCCCTTCTTAGGCTGCTCCATAATTTTTCTGAGAAAAAAATGACACCAGCAATCAGCAGTCCTGATATGATATCCGACTCAAGATACCCACGAACGCCTAAGTGAAGCTTCGCAATAAATAAGATGTTAAACGTGCATAAAAGCGCCGTTTGAGCAATACTGTATAATGCATACTTTCTATTTTTATTCTCAACCTTCAAGTATGCAAATTCAATTTGACAAGCCGTATACATAAGCATATATATGCACAGATGCCATCGCCAGGGGCGAACCGGTTCATACAACCCTACAATTGGAGTTATCGTCACCGTAACAATAGCAGTTGCCAAAAAAACCGCTCCGCTGCAAAGAAGAACATTCTCTTCTCGCAGATCATGCATCATTCCAAAGCGGAGTACAGCATCTTGAATAACAACAGAAACAATTGGTATCAATAATCTGGCAAACGTCAAAACCAAATCAGCTGTTCCGTATTCTTCTGTCGTCATGAAATTTGTGTATAGCGGCATCAGAACGAACAATATCAGTTTTGATCCTATATTCCCCAATGCAAAAATACCCGTATCTTTTATTAATGATTTGTATCTTGAATTCATTTGAGATTTCTCGCTTTTATTTAATGAACATTTATTAATAGAATCTGTATGGAAGATATGCTCCACCGTCCATGATAATCAAATAACGTATAAGTATAAACAACATTCCAATTATATATATGAACATTGCTAATCGTATACTGCTTTTTTTAAAGTATCGAGGAAAGCATACCATTCCAGCATACATACCTAATCCATATAATTCATAGCATCGCATCATCAATCCACTATTTATCGAACCAAGCACCACTAAAATGATAGAAGAATCCAGAACAAATTCTTTTAGATTTCCATCGTTTTTTTCAAAAAAGTAACAGTATAGGCAAAAGAAAGTCAACCTAAAAATATAGTTTACAATATTTGCACTACTATTTTCTCGATTGACATATCCTGCATATCGTTGGTCTATCAATGCAGCAATTCGTATAAAAATCCCCATTAATTTTCCACCGAATAGATACAATGCAATTGACACCAAAGGAACAAGCGTCTTCTTGTAGCTCGTTTTCACTTTTCTTAATATAAAAAGAACTGGAACAAGCATTATATTCATATATGCAGATGTATGGAATAATACCGGAAGTCCAACAGTCAATACCAATAAAACGTTAAATTTTGTTCTGGAAAGTAAAACGTTTCCTTCTATCCTTTTTTGATTTTCTTGATACAATTTATATAGCTTGATTACAAGAAGCCAAAAAATCAGATTGGCAAAATTCTGCCTTAATGTAACCCAAAAAGACCACAAGAATCGATAACAATAAAACGAGAAAAGGAAAAGGCATCGTTCATTATATTTTAGTCCAAGTTCTTTTATAACAAAATGAAGCAAAACTATTGTACACGCTGCATAGATAATTTGAAAGCAAATATAATTGTCAGAAATTGTTTTAGCAATCGAACTAATTAGTGTATATCCAAATCCATATGGACTATCAAATCCGCTCAGATGGGTAATCACAGGTACTGAGTTATAAAACTTTTGATAATAATAGGCATCTGTTCCACCCAAGTTTGTATCTCGAAAAGCTGTGAATGCAAACAGAACTATCATATCAATTCTGTAAAGAAGTTTACTCTTTTTCAAGTCAAAAGTTCCCAGTATTAAAAGAACTGCTACAAATACATACAATACCATTTATTTTCTCCACCGCATTATTTCTCTTTCCAAGTAGCAATACTATTTTAAGGTATGTATCTAATCGGATTTGCACCACAATGTAAAGCTTCGTGTTCTTTTTCGATCCACATTCCACATTTTAGAATGGCAGATTTCCGCAAACCACGCAAAGTGGGCATGTAGTCTCATTTATCATTTCTTTTTGTTTTCCGTCTGAGACGAAATTCTCTGGCAACATAAACACCATTTTCTATCAAAAGTCCACTGACTCCTTGATTTCTGCGAATCCGTTCCATTGCCTGATCCGCATCAACCACTTTAAAACTATTTGCCTGAAGAAATTTTTCCAATCGTATAAAAGCAGCTTCCGTCATAACACTTGGGTGGAACACATAAGTATATAAACCGAATGGCATCGCAAATGGTCCATCACAAATGGAAGGAATAAAGATTATTCCTTCCTTCATGTAAGTTTGTAATGCATAGCCATCTGAAACATATTTTATATCCGATATCAACTTCAGTGCTTTTATTGTATTTGCGTCATATGTGTGTGCTGGAGCAAAAAAGCCTTCTGGGGTAACGCCGTGCGTCTTTAAAATTTGCGTTCCTTCTTTTAGCATTGCAAGCTGTTCTTCATAAGGGACTCCCGCAAATTCTGTATGTTTTCCATGTGATTTCTGGTAATAACCCTTTCCAGGTTCATGTTCGTGCATCCGATGATGTAATCCATGAACAGCTATGCTCCACCCTTTTTTCTGCCAGGAATGCGCCCTCTCCCAAAAAAGCTTATCATTTTCCCATGCAAAATCCGGATCCTGATTTTCCGGGATCACACCAACAATTGGACGGACACTATATTTATCCAAAAGATATTCCATACGATTCCAGTTGGCGTGATTCATTGTCGGACAAGCGTCATCCAAACGAATAACATAGTGACTCATTTTATTTCCACCATACTATCAATTTTGTTTTGCAAAATATCTTCATAGAATTTTACGAGCATTTGGGCGCTCTCTTGGATATTAAATCCTCCGTCCTCTACAGCTAAAAAAGTATTTTTTCGTTCTGTGCCACGTAGTTTCATAGCCATCTTCGCCCATACATCTGCTCCATCATAAATATTAAGTGTGTGCACCAGACCACATGGAAGTTTTGCTTCTTTCTGAATATTTTCAGATACAATACAAGGCAGCCCTGCGGCTTGTGCTTCAACCAGCGAGATTCCAAGCCCTTCAAATACCGATGGAAATATGAAAGTATCCATTGCTTGCAAATAGTCAAACACATTTTTTACTTGGCCAACAAAAATAACAGCTGGTTCAAGCTGTAAATCATGAACTTTTTTCTTGACGTAATCCTCGAGTTCCCCTTTGCCGACCAGCACCAGTTTACTATCAGGTTCAATCTGATGTATCTTCATAAAAACATCAAGTAAAAATGCATGATTTTTTGCAAATGTGAAACGACCCACATGTCCTATTACATAGGTTGAATCTGAAATATTATATTCTTTTCGGATTTTGGCTCGTATTTCCGCATTGTAAATATATTTCTCAGCCGCAATTCCATTTTTTAACACGTGAAAACGTTCTGATTCTACAATCTTAATTCCATATCGGTCGATTCCGGCCTTCCGAGAACATCCCCAGAAATAATCCGCAATATAGCGGATTGGGTACGTAGATAATAAAAACACCAATGCCTTTAGGCTTTTCTCTGTATTTTTCGTAGCATGACTGTGTGCCACCGCAATTCGTCCATGTTTTTTTGCGCTTGAAAGATAAATGGCTGCAGAGCTATTTATGTGCCCATGGATAATCTGGTACTCGGGATGTTTTGTAAAAAAATCTTCCCAGTACCTTTTATAAGAAAAATAATTTACAACATTATATCGTTCCGTTGTATATATTTTTCCACCTAAAGCATAGATTTCATCATCATAAAACGCCTTTTTCTTTGTGTGGACAACAAAGTCAAACTGAATTTTTGATCGATCAATTTGCCTATAGATATTCATAATGATTGCTTCTGCTCCACCGCTTCCCATAGAGCCAATCACATGTAATATGCGTATCATACCCTTTCATCCTCTTACAAATTCAATTGCTTTGCAATCCATTCTACCGATTGCTGCGTTGCAGTGCCGTATGCTTCCACATATTTATCCCGAAATGCTCTACATTTTGCTACTTCATTCTCGAAGTCCATTGTTGCAATCAATCTTGCAAGTTCATTACTGGCACATGCTCCAGAAAGTTCCTTTCTTATGTCAAAATATAATCCACGCTTTCGATTATACTCATCATAGTCATATGCATAGTGGAACATTGGCTTTTCGGTAATTGAATAGTCAAAAAAGATACTGGAATAGTCCGAAACAAGAATATCTGCTGCCATCATCAACTCATTCAAATGAGGATAAGTTGACACATCCAGCCAATTCCCATCTTTAGGAAGCTCTGTATGTTTTGCCACCTCGTAATGCGCCCGAAACAGAACAATAAACTGCTCACCCAGAATTTCATGCCAGCCCTGAAAATCAATTGGAACACTTAGGGTGCATTGGCTAAGATCATCTAACATATATTCTCTAAATGTTGGTGCATACAAGATAACTTTTTTACCGTCTGGGATTCCCAGCATATTCCGGATCGCACAAACCTGTTCTTTTGTAACACCTAGTAGTTCATCATTTCTAGGTAGCCCAAACATTTTAAAGCGTTCTCGTGGTATCTGTCTTGCTTCCGACATTTTTTCAATTTCATATTTACTCTGCGCCAGCATAACATCGTCAGAATTCGCACGGTAGCGAGGTGCATTTTCCGTATTTTTCTTATCTCGCCCCATTTGCTTCATCGGAGTACCATGCCAGCTATTGAAGCGATATGTATGTTTTCCACAAAAATGCAGACCTCTTTGGATTGACGAATTTGTAATCCAAACGCGAGCCTTTAATGCCGTTAAGAAATAATTAAAATCATCTGTCTTTATTTTATCTATGATTTCCGGATATTTCTCAGGTTCGTGGAATGCCCATACCAACCGATATTCAGCAAATCTAGAATCATTCTTCATAAATTCATAGATTGCCTTTGGACTATCATCATACTTTTTTCCTCCGAATGAGTTAAATAAAATAAGATGATCATCCGGCTTTACCAAAAGATTCATTGTAGATACCATTGCGCTGCCAATAGTATAAAACATATTATTTACCATTGCATGGTGCTTGATATATTCCATTATATAATTTTTTATTTTCATATTATTATTTTCCCAAATTTTGACATATTATATCGGACAGACTTATAAGCAAACAATTTTCCAGCTTATTTTATAGCGAAAGTCTTTTTATAAATCTCGTACAATTCATTTCTAACAATATCAGAAGAGTATTCTTGCACCTTACCTTGATTATACTCTCCCATATATCTCCGCAGTTCATAATTTTCTTTCAACGCATTAAATGCATCCGCAAATGCTTTCGGATCTCTTGGCGAGCAGATATACCCTCCGTTTGTATCAATTAAGTCTCGAATACCACGGGTATCACTCCCTACACATGGCAGTCCAAGATCCATTGCTTCCAACAAAGAGCGAGGCATTCCTTCACGGAAAGACATCATTGTGAACACATCTGACATAGCCATTAGCTCTGCCATATCTGTCCGGTAGCCCATAAGATGGAATCTCTCCGAAACGCCAAGTTCCTCTACCAGTTTTTCCAAATTTTCTTTTTCTGGCCCCACACCGCAAGCAATATAGTGTGCCTCTGGTACATTCTTGAGCGCACGAACTACAACTTCTGTATTTTTGTTTTTATTTAACTCACCTGCCGAAACGATGACAAAGGCATCTTCCGGAACGCCAACACTTCTGCGTTTTTCTGCGCGATCAATATCAACACGAACGCCAACTTTGACTCCTGCTCCATGTACCAAATACGGTCTTTCGCCGCTGCGGAGCTTAAATTTTTGAGCTGCCACATAATCTTCATTTGTAATTGTTATGAGCACATCGGTATAATGCGCCAGTAATTCTTCTTCCCACTTATACACGGTCTGGTTAATAAGCGGTGCACCTTTAAAAAACAAAAAGCCATGAGCTTCATAAAGAACAGGTTTAATTCCTTTCTTTTTTGCGGCCAAGCGTGCAAGCGCTCCACCGATAGGTGTACTGCACATTACAGCCTCAATATCATAACGTTCGATTATACCTAAGATTTGCTTATAGGCTGCAGCATTGCTCTTATTAAAAGGATTTGTATTTATATCAATTTGCTCTATCTGGCAAGGAATAACGCTCTTATCTGCTACAAATTGAGAGAAATCAGCTGCCCAGATTACCTCATGTCCGAGCTGTCCCAACGGTTCCAATGCATTTTGAAATCCCAGTGCATATGTCTTGACCTTGTTTGTTACCATCAATATCTTCATACGTTAATCCTCTGTAAAAACCGCTTTGATACATATCTCCGTAGCACCTACACCATACTGTACGAACTCATCACGGAATCGCTTAGTGTTAGCACACTCCGCAGCGTAATCTACACTCTTGATTCGCTGTAGCAATTCACTTTCCGTCCGGCAGCTCTTATTGGGGTACTTTTCGTCTACTGCAAAATAAGTGCCGCGCTCTGCAAGATAGCTGTCATAATCGTATGCATAGCAGAAAATCGGGCGGCACAGAATCGAATAATCAAATGCGATAGCCGAATAGTCCGTAATCAAGATGTCAGCTGCAATCATTAGGTCATTGACCGCCGGATAATCGGATGCGTTACGAACAAAGTCATTATATTCTAAGCCAAGCACCTTTGTCGTCTGGTGGTGAGCACGGAAAAGGACTACATACTCATTTCCAAGTTCCTTCTGCCACTCATCAAAATGAATCGGCGGCTTGATAGCATAGGACTTGCCGCCATCCGTAGACTCACGCCAAGTCGGCGCATAAAGGATAACCTTTTTCCCATCCGGAATGCAGAGCTTCTTGCGCATTTCTTCCTTTTTATTTTCATCAGCAAGCCACAGTTCTTCATTGCGTGGCATACCACAACGAAGATAGCTAGACTCTCTCGCATTAAAAGCACTCTTGAAAACACGTTCATCATGGTCACCGGAAACCGTGAGGTAGTCCAGCGTATCAAAGTTATAGTCCTTACGACCGGGGCAGTCATTGCCGATATATTTAAGGGCAATACCATGCCATGTGTTCAAATAGACTTGGCTTTTTTTCTTAAACTTTAAACCACGCTCAATATTCGTATTGGTAATCCAATATTTAGCCTTCAGTGCCATCTTGAAGTAAGCAGGAGTATCAATCTTTACAGTCTCCAACTCCGGAAAATTTTCCGGATGCTCAAACGCCCAAACGCACCGATAGTCCTTGTACTCAGGGTGAGACTGCATATAGTCATTCAGAACCTTGGGACTATCATTAAAGTTTTTACCCATAAAAGAGACAAATAGAACCAGTCTGTCATCCGTTTTTAGGAACGTGCCCCATACTTTGAAAACAAAACTCATAATCACAACATACAGCTTCTGAATGAACTTGTTGTGTTTCAAAATGTAAATCAGTCGATTTCTCATGCTGTCTCACCTATGTTATTAGATTTCCTATTTCCCTGCTTTATTAGTAATTGCATTTCTAATTTGTGTGCTACTTGTGCTCTTTGTATAGGGGAAATAGACAATTTCCACTCCCTTGTCTTTGAAATATTCTTCGTACCTCTTAAAACGTTCTGTTCCCTTATAATCTGACCCCACGAAAAGTCGGTCATAATGCCACAAATCCCATGCATCCGCATCTTCTCGACAAGAATCGACCACCTTGTCTACATATTTACATGCTCCAACAATCGTTTTACGTTCCTCAAGCGGAATAAATGTTTCCTTTCCCTTCCATGCACCACTGTCATGGACTCCAACTATTAAATAGTCACATTGCTGTTTCGCTCTTTTGAGCAAGTTGAGGTGTCCCACATGAAACAAGTCAAATGTTCCAGAAAGATAGCCAATTTTAACTCTTTTCTTATTATCCAATCTCCCGGATTCTTTTTTGTATTGATAACTATGTAAACCATATTCGTGCGGATCATTATGATACCTTTCAAGAACACCCTTGAACGTTTTCTCATAATTCGGAATAAATCGAACATCCCGTGCAAAAAGATGTTTCACAATGTCATCTGCCAATACAGCAGTTTCCGTCAAATCATTTTTTCCGCCATAGAATCGGCTTCCTTTAAACGATGCCGGAGACACATCCAGTATTCGGTTAGTGGATCCATAAGCTTCCAGTTCGATGTTAACCGACTCAATAAATCGAACAACTGCAGCCTTAGCCGCAGCATAAACCGATGCACTGGGAGAAGACAACCATCCTGATATGCTCCCCATCACACCCGCATAGAAATTTTCTTTTGCAAGGATTCTTTCATAGAAAACACGTAAAATTTTAATAGTACTAACTGTATCAACCGTCAGTATTTTCTCGATTTCCGCGATATGATGGAATTGAAAATCTGCAATCCGTCCTATGCCTGCAGTAATCATTAGAATTTCAACGTCTTTGTCGTGCGCAAGATTTGTGTATAGTTCTTCATCAAAATCCAACAGATCAGAATGGTGATATTTCACCTTTTCCATATCAAGAACACCTTCCTCAGGTGGCAGACAATCACATATTTCCAGAGTATATCCACAATCAAGCAGTTTTTTACCGATTGCCAAACCAATACCATTACTGCCACCAATAAGTACTACCTTTTTATTGTTATTTTCCATAATCCCCATCCTTAATTATTTAGTGATAAAGCAGTAAAACTACTTTTCCTCATTAAAACAGCCCAGACTCATCTCAAAGAGTTTGAGCCGTTCTTTCTAAAGCTCTTATAATCTAATAACCGTGTGAGCTACACATCATTCTCGCAGCACAGTTATGTGAACCACACATTCAGTACAGATTTAGTGGTTGCGCTCATCTTCTCTGCGCCACTCGCCTACACTGCCATGAAAACCTTTATACTTATGCCTGATGGCACCTCCATGACCGGGTTGAGAGTCTCCATGATGTTGTCATCGAATCCCCTTGTTTATTCTTGACCGCACATTCTGGAAAAGCGTCAATTTCCATACTCTGGAATTAGCGAAAAGTCGCAGAAAATCAATGGTTTTCTCCACTCATAGCGGTGGTTTGACCCTCGGAAATTCCCTCGGTGCTTTCAGGCATAAACAGGATCTTCACGGTTGCCAGCATGATCTTCAGATCCTCAATCAAGCTGGGATGGGCGATGTACATCAGATCCATCTGCAGCTTATCGTAGGGGGTAGTATTGTACTTGCCGTACACCTGCGCATAGCCGGTCAGACCAGCCTTTGCCTGAAGCCGCAGCGCAAATTCCGGCATCTCCTCGCAATACTGGGCGGCGATCTCAGGGCGTTCCGGGCGGGGCCCCACAATGGACAAGTCTCCCCGGAGGATATTTAAAAGCTGAGGAAGTTCATCCAAACGGCAGGCACGAATAATATGGCCGACCTTCGTGATACGGTCGTCCTTATCGCCGGTGGAAAGGCGGGCCACGCCGTCTTTTTCTGCATCCACCCGCATGGAACGGAACTTGAGGATCTCGAACTGCTTGCCGTCTTCGGTCAGGCGCACCTGCTTGTAAAATGCAGGACCACCATCAGATTTGACTGCAATAGCCGTAATCAGAAACAACGGACTCAGGATAACCAGTGCTGCCAGTGAGATCACAATGTCCATTGCCCGTTTCACAAACAGAAATTCCGGGCTTGCCATATAGCGACCCACACGCAGCATAGGCAGATGGAACATATGCATCGGCTGGGCACCGCTCATAATCACATCGCCCACACGAGGGATCACGAACACATTGATACCCTGTCCCACACAGTATTTCAGGATGATATTGCGCTCATGGCTGTGGACACCGCTGATGAACACGCTCTGCATTCCATCCAGCAGGCTCAGGTCGTTCAGGCATTCCTCCACGTTCAATGTCATCTTGACATCGTATTTTTTCGAGAGGCCATATTCATTGATGAGCTTTTCCAGACCATGCCGGACATCGTAGACCACTGCGGTGGGCTGAGGCGGAAAGGTCCGGAAATACCAGCTATGGGCGCATCTTGCCCACAGGGTTGCCATCATGACCTGTCCGGCAATCGCTGCGATGCCCGGCAGAAGATTGCAGAGCCGCCGGGCCATCAGGCAGATGACAATGTACAGAATGCCATCCGTCGCCATTGCCGCCAGTACCTGTCCGTAGATCAGCTCTGAGATGCGCTGCAAAGACATCCAGAACGCATCGTAGACTTTACCCAACAGAAAGAACAACACCGCAAACAGACCGATCATGGCCCAGTTGCCCTTCCAACCAAACTTTGCATAGACCTGATACGAATAATACAGCTCCCAACAAAGTGCAAACGGAATTGTAATCATTACCAAATCGATGATTTTTACGATCTTCAACATCACATCATGCTGAAATTTTGACATAATACCCCAATAACTCCTTTAGCTTTTTCTTTTGCTCTTCGCTTAACTTTTCCGACCCGCTTTGCAGCAGCTGTTTCTGGTTGTACACCCATCGGCTCAGCCAAATGCCATCCGCAGTCTTATATTTCGCCGGAATCTCCAGATTTCCATATTGCTTTTTATATTCCTGCGCCAGCTCGTACCGGTGCTGCCACGGGTCAGGTTTCTCCCACTGCATTCCGATGGCATCCAGCAACTCAATGCGCCCTTGTGATAAAATTGCATTGCTCTTCTCCGGATTCCGATATGCATACTGCTGCCGCCGCACCCATTTTCCAAGGGCATAGCCCTCCGGCGAAATATATGCCACCGGAATGTCAAGGTTTCCATTTGCCTCAAAATACCGTTTCGCTGCCTGATAAACCTCATTCCACTGTCGGTCATAGCGACTGCCCCACTGCATTCCTATGGTTTCCAGTCGTTTGATCTGATCCGCAGACAACTTTTTCTGCTCATAGGCTAGCTCTTGATTTTGAATCCAGCGACCAAGCGTTTTTCCATCTGCTGTTTTATAATCTCGTGGAACATCCAGATTTCCATACTCCTGCGCATAGATTGCCGCAAGTGCATATCCCTGCTCCCATTTGGCATCAAATACGCTCCATGTCATTCCCAACTGATCCAGTTGTCGAATGCGTTCTTCCGTCAGCTTTCCATCGTTTCGGCGTTTCCGCGCATTGTTGATCCACTTTCCCAGAGGATAGTCATCTTTCGTTTTGTATTTCGCCGGGACCTGCAAATTCCCAAACTGTTCCCGAAATTTTCTCGCTTCTTCCAGGCCGTGCTCCCATGCGGCATCGTTGCGGTTGCCCCACTTCATGCCGATGCTGTCCAGCCGTGCGATCTGCTGTTCGGACAGGTTCCCCGGAATCTGTCCCGCACGAACACGGCGCTGGGTCGTCAGCCATTCGCCAAGGCTCAATCCCGCCGGTGTGGTATAACGCTTTGGAATATTCAGGCTGCCATGCTCCGCATAGTAAATGCTTGCTTCCGAAAAATAATGATCCCAACTGGAAGAAAGGCTTGCCTGCAACTGCTCAAACAGTACCCGGCAGTCGTGTACCTGTTCGATGACCTCAAATCGCTCGGTGATGATCCTATCGCCCTCACCGTTGGCATTCAGGCGGTAGATTGCCTCCTGCATCTCGCCCTGTAACCCAGCAATGCTGCACAGACCCTCGAAGTTGTTGACCACATCGAGGATAAGCGGTGTAGAATTTTCCCCAGCGGTCAAAGCGCGTCCAATCTGCTGCTTGTAGATGATGGGTGAAATGGTGGGCCGGAACAGGATGACACCTGAAATGCCTTCTACATGAACTCCCTCGTTGAGCATGTCGATGCAAAATAGCAGCTTCAGGCGGTCACTTTCATCGGCCTTGAAGTCGGCAAAAGCCTTGTCTGTACCGGGGTCATCCGAGTAGGCTTCGTAGACCGCCACTTCCGCATTCACCTTTGCAAACCACTCCGGCACATGGGACACCATCTCGTCCATGTGCTCCTTGTTGGCGCAGAACACGATGTACTTTCCGGACTTGTTCGTGATATGATGTTCAAAAACCTTGTCTAATCCATCTGCTTGTTCCAAGGCGCGGCGCAGGGCATCCAGATATTTTTGATTTACGTCCTGAATCCCAGCAGAACGCAGATTATCCACTCTTGTCTGATAACGTGCCAAGTCTTTCTGGTACTGATAGACGGTGGTCACATAGTTCGGAGTAGGCAAAATACCCCTGACGATTGCTTCGCCAAGGGTCATGTCGCTCGCAACACGGCCATCAAAAAGCTCTTCGGCCATATCACGGTTATTATCCAGATACCGGACGTTTGTCGCCGTCAGCCCCAGCAGTTTTGCCTCCGGGCATAACTTTAACAAAGCCACCGTGCTTTCGCCCCAGCATTCCGCACCGGCACGGTGAAATTCATCGAGTATAATATAGGCAGGTTTCTGCGCTACGATATCATCCAGTTGCGCCTGGGTGCAGCACATCAGTTTGGCATAGGTATAAAAGTGAACGTTTGCCAGCGGAAAGTCCGGGTCGTTCCTTTTCAGGCTTTCCAGCTGGGTCTTGAAGATATATTCACTGGGAGAAAGCCAAAGCACGACCTTCTCCGGGTTATCCTCGATCAGTTTGAATGCAATATAGCTTTTTCCGGTGCCAGTGGGATGAACAATGGCGGCCTTGCCATACTGCTCCATCATCCGGACTGCCGCATGATATGCTTTCTCGTTGTGCTCGAACAGACGCAGTGCCACCTAGTTCACCCCTTTCCGCAATAAAGGAGTATCCTTCACATGAAAAATGGAGGGCCATGGACAAAATATGGCGCTATTCTATCAGATTTTGCGCCTTCCTGCCCCTCATAGACACCTGATGGGAAAATATCCGATTCATCTCCCGGCGCTTCCGGGTCAGGTCAGAGTGCACATAGCGCTGCAAGGTGATGTTGGCGTTGGCGTGTCCCAACAGCTCGCTAAGGGTCTTTACATCGCACCCAGCCTGCAGGCAGGTCGTTGCAAAGGTGTGGCGCAGTGCGTGCGGGCGCACTTGACGGACAGTCGCCTGCTTCAGATACGCTTTGATGCTTTTCCGATAGCAGCGAGGTTCGGTTGGCTTGGACTCGCTGCCTGACAGGAACCAGGCAGCATTGCTGGCGCTTCCGCGCAGCTTTTTCAGCAAAATAAGCAGTTGCTTTGGAAGTGGAATTTCCCGGCGGGAGGTGCGGGTTTTGGGTGTCTGGATGACCACCTTTGTATGACCGTTTCCACAGGAAATTCTGCAGACCGTCCGATTGATGTTCAGCGTGCCGAGTTTCAGGTCAAAATCGCCCCATTGCAGGCCGCAGATCTCACCAATTCGAAGCCCCAATTCCAGCCCCAGTAGTAAGCCGATTTTGCGAGGCGTGGGGTTCGCCTGTACATATTGATGAAGTCGCTGCTGTTCCGCCGGGGAGAGAGGCGCAGAAATTTTGTCGATGGCTTTTGGCAGCGCAACTTCCAGCTCCATTGGACGAATCAAACGTAAATGAGCGGCATATTTGCAGATACGTCGCAGCATCGAGAGGCATTCCCGGGCAGAGGAGTTTCCCAGTGGCTTGTGTGCCGCATTTGTGGGCGTGATGATTTGCTGCATGGCCTGTTCCAGAAAGCTTTCCTCAAGGGATGCAACGGGCACCTTGCTCAAAACCGGAAGAAGATATTTGTGCAGCGTGTATGAATAATGCGCATAGGTGGATTCTTTTATAGCGTTTTTCAGGGAGCACAGCCACACCTCGGACAGTACTTCAAAGGTCAGGTCGGTTTGATTCAGGTTGTAGAACCCCGCCTCCGCTTTTCTCTGGATTAGTACCCGTTTGACCTCCGCATAGGCCGTTCCGTAAACGTAACCCCACTGGATCTTCCCCTCCGGTGTGCGCGCCTTGATGTACCTGCCTTCCCACCGACCGTCCTTACGCTTGCGAATGTTTTCTCCCCGTCGCGCCATCGCTGTTTCCTCCTGCTGTTTAGACTCTCATCTGACCCCTTATTTTCTCAATCCTCGTTTACAGCTGGAATTATTATACAGAACTGGGCATGACACAAAAACAGTCCGGCCTTCGCGATGTTTTTTCAGGGTCAAATGTGATACATTTATGATGATTTCTATTGAATCCCAGATATAACCATGATAAAATAAGATGAGATTATAGACAACGATGTCAAAGGAACGGTATCCTCCATTTTTCATGTGGAGGATACATTTTTGTTAAATATATTCTTTGTCGTTACGCAGCCACATATTCTCTACAACATAAAATACTTTCACGATATACGCAACTGCGTACGTAAAACCGCACGAACTTCTGTACTATCATGTTGAGGTGAACTTCATCATGACTGTAAAAGATGCCGTTGCCAAACGCTTTGAACAACTCTGCGACCAGCGTAGGATACGCCCCAACGAGTTAGCGACCCGTGCCGGTGTAACACCATCTACGGTATATAGTATGCTTGACCCATCCCGTCAGCGTGTGTCCATCGCCACCATTAAAAAGCTCTGTGATGGTCTTGATATCACGCTTGGTCAGTTCTTTTCCTGTGCGCTGTTCGATGAACTGGAGCAAGAGAACCAATAGCTCACCGAACGATCTGCTCGACTTTCCCTGCAACGCGTACTCTCTTTTCTAAGTGAATTTTAGAATTTCATATCCATTGTCAGCCTGATTTGTGCTCTTTTGCATGGGTCAGGCTTTTTTTTTTTTTACGCTAAAAGGCCCCTGTCCATCACATTTCTGTGAAAGGCAGAGGCCTTTTGCTGCTAGATTCTAATTCGGTCTGGGGAGATGGAACAACTATCTCATTCTACCGGGTCAGTGTCCCTTACCAGCTTTTTAACTCCTCCCCGGATGCTGGTGATCCGCACCACCGGGGTTTTGCTTCATGAATCATGTGGTTCATACAGTTGTGGTCGCAGGAATCTCACGTTGTCAGTAAAAAATCAACCAGAGGAACGACCGAAATTGCAACACCGTCTACCTCAATGTCAGAATCTTCCTCGTAGGTCACGATGATATGGTGGTGCGGTTCGGTCACGGTTGCAGCAATTTTCTTCAGCAGATCGTTGTTTGTAGTAGTTTCTCCCACTGCTCATTTTGTCTATCATATAAGACATTATAGCCTATTCTATGTTCTATATATAAGACAAACAAAATAATTTCTTGCATCATTGCTTGACCAGAATATAGTCCGATTTGATGTCTTCCGGCTCCATCAGGATCATCTCATTACAGCGCATCCCGGTGTCGAACAGTAACATAATACAGAAATTCATCGCGGAGATCCTTCAAACACATAAAAAAAACACCCTTTCTCTCATGGAAGAACCACAAAAGAAAGGGTGCAAAAATCTCTAAAATGGTTGTCGTACCAAATCAGGCTTGTTCGTAGTTGAGCAAGACAAACTCCAGTCGACAAATCATTCAATTTTTATCGCAGCTACGAGATCAGCAGTTCTCAGCGAAGTACTTAATGGTACGGACCATCTGAGAGGTGTAGGAGTTCTCGTTGTCGTACCAGGACACGACCTGAACCTGATAGGTGTCGTCGTCGATCTTAGCGACCATGGTCTGGGTAGCGTCGAACAGAGAGCCGTAACGCATGCCGATGACATCGGAAGAAACGATCGGATCCTCGTTGTAGCCGAAGGACTCAGAGGTAGCAGCCTTCATAGCAGCATTGATGGACTCCTTGGTGACATCCTTGCCCTTGACAACGGCAACCAGGATGGTGGTAGAACCGGTGGGAACAGGCACACGCTGAGCAGAGCCGATCAGCTTGCCGTTCAGCTCGGGGATGACCAGGCCGATAGCCTTAGCAGCGCCGGTGGTGTTGGGAACGATGTTCTGTGCGCCAGCACGAGCACGGCGCAGATCGCCCTTGCGCTGAGGACCATCCAGGATCATCTGGTCGCCGGTGTAAGCATGAACAGTGGTCATGATGCCGGAAACGATGGGGTAGGTCTTGTTCAGGGTATCAGCCATGGGAGCCAGGCAGTTGGTGGTGCAGGAAGCAGCGGAGATGACCTGATCCTCAGCGGTCAGGGTCTTCTCGTTGACGGAGAAGACGATGGTCTTCAGGTCGTTGCCTGCGGGAGCAGAGATAACGACCTTCTTTGCGCCAGCCTGGATGTGAGCCATGCTCTTCTCCTTGCTGGTGTAGAAGCCGGTGCACTCCAGAACGACATCAACGTTCAGTTCGCCCCAGGGAGCATCCTTTGCGTCCTTAACAGCATAGATCTTGATCTCCTTGCCGTCGACGATGATGGAATCCTCGGTAGCCTCGACAGTGTGCTTGCCTTCGCCGATCTTGCCGCAGAAGGAACCCTGAGCGGTATCGTACTTCAGCAGGTGAGCCAGCATCTTGGGGCTGGTCAGATCGTTGATTGCAACGACCTCGTAACCCTCAGCATCAAACATCTGACGGAAAGCCAGACGGCCAATACGACCAAAACCATTGATAGCAACTCTAACAGCCATGTTAATAGTACCTCCTAAATGTTCTTACCCTTTTATCGGATAATAATCACGGTAGCTTTATTATAGACCAAATCGCGGAAACCTTCAAGTGTCCGCCAAAAAATTAACAAGGTAATTTCACACTTTTTTGTTTTTGAACGATTTTCACAGCTTTTATGGGAATCTTTTCAGCAATTCAACCAACGGTGTGTCGGGGCATTGCAGGCCTTCCGTCACTTCCTGCCACCCGCGCCACAGTGAAAAGCCCCAGCGCGCCGATGCAGCACATGCCAAAGCCAAACAGCACCTCGGGCAGGTCGGCTGCCGTGATGCCGTGGAACAGCAGCACCAGCACCCGGGGCAGCTCCCAGCAGAAGCAGAGCAGGAACGTGCAGATCCCGGCCTCGCACAGCTGGCGGCCGTTGGACGTTTCCGGCAGCCAAAGGGCGCGGACCATCGCCGAAAGAAACACCAGCGCGGCCAGCATCTGCCAGACCATGGCAGTCGGCTCCACCCGGTGCCAGCTGGAGCTGTTCTCCATAAAGCGGCTCAGCACCCCCCAGTAGAATACCGCCGTGCCAAGCACCGCCGGGGTCATGCTCCGGCCGGGCAGACGGTATTCTCCCTTATGCGTCCAGCTGCGGCCCAGTCGGATCAGCCAGACAGCGCACACCAGCTCCAGCACGGCACGCACCAGCGCGCCAACGCCGGTCATGCCCACTGCCAGACGCACCGCACCGGCCAGGCCGACACACACGCCGCCCAGCACCGATGTAACTCCCACCGGTTTGCAGGCACTGCGCAGAACAAGGGGCTGGCGGGCCAGCTTCCTGGCGGCAATGATACCAACGACCAGCGCCGCCCACAGGCCGCCGTACCGCAGCCAGACAGAGCCCGCTGTGCACAGGCCGGTATTCCAGTCCGTCCACAGGGCAAGATCAAGCCCGCGCCCAATGGCAAGGGCACCACCACAGGTGAAAATCAGCACAAATAAAGCGTTCATCAGCGTTCCTCGATCGGTTTATATTTCTGGCGCACGCCCAGATACTTATAGGCGGGCCGGATGATCCGGTTGGCAAAAATGACTTCCTCTACCCGGTGTGCGCACCAACCCGGCACACGGGCAATGGCGAACAGCGGGGTGTAGATATCCTCAGAGATGCCCAGCATGTTGTAGATCAGGCCGCTGAACAGGTCCACATTGGCGCACACCGGCTTGCTGCTGCCCTTTTCCTCGGCAAAAATATCAGGAGCCAGCCGCTCAATGCTGCACAGCATGTTGTACTCTTCCTCAAAGCCCTTCTCGTAGGCCAGGTGCTTGGCGCGCTCCTTCAGGATGACCTCACGGGGGTCGCTCATGGTGTAGACCGCATGGCCCATGCCGTAGATCAGGCCGGAGCCGTCGCCCGCCTGCTTGCGCAGGATGCGGCGCAGATACTCGCGCACCTCATCGTCATCCTCCGGGTGCTCCACATGCTTGAGGATATCCTGCAGCTGACGGTTGACCATCAGGTTGGCACCGCCGTGCTTGGGGCCCTTCAGCGCGCCAATGGCGGCTGCAATGGCCGAGTAGGTGTCGGTGCCCGAGGAGGACAGCACACGGGCGGTGAAGGTGGAGCAGTTGCCGCCGCCGTGGTCTGCGTGGACCAGCAGACACATATCCAGCAGCTTGGCTTCCTCGTGGGTGAACTTCTGGTCCGGGCGGTAGGTGCTCAGGATGTGCTCCGCCGTGCTCTGGCCGGGCTTGGGCATATGGAAGAACATGCTCTGCTTGTCATAATAGCGGCGCTTCATCTGGTAAGCGTTCACCATCATGGTGGGCATACTGGCGATCAGGTTGATGCTCTGGTTCAGGATATTCTCCAGTGTCAGATCCTCGGCGTGCTCGTCGTAGGAATACAGGCCCAGCACGCACCGCTGCATCTTGTTCATAATATTGGGCGAAGGAGCATTCATGGTATCCATAAAGCCATCGGGCAGGGCGCGGTGCTCTGCCAGCAGCTCACAGAAATCGTCCAGCTGCTCCTGGGTGGGCAGGCTGCCGAACAGCAGCAGCCAGATGACCTCTTCAAACACAAAGCGGTCATTGCGGTAGGCCTCGTTCACGATCTCGTTGATGTCCACGCCGCGGTAGATCAGGCGGCCCGGAATGGGAATGACATGCCCCTCCTGATCCTTTTTGTAGCCCACAACGTCACAGACATTGGTCAGCCCTGCCAGCACACCGGTGCCATCCGGGTTGCGCAGGCCGCGCTTGACACCGAGACGCTCACTCGTCTCCGGGTCGATGTAGTTGTTTGCCAGATACTCTTCACACAGCGTCCGCATGGTCTGCGGGTCCAGCGACGCTACTTCTGCATGGGTATAGTTCATGCGCGAATTTCCCCTTTCTCTTATTTTTCTCTTATATACTTTCCGGCCATCCACCATGATGGCACACCCTTATGATAGCGCTTTTGTGAAGTAAATTCAAGTCTTGGATGAAATGTGCGCTTTTTCACCCCGCCGGGCTGGTACACTGGGCCCAGAAAAATGCCTGTCCGGGAGGGAAAACTACGATGAAAAAGACATTCTTTCTCCTCTGCGCCCTGTTGCTGGTGCTGGGCACACTCCTGCCGATTGCCGGTTACCGGCTGACACTGGCGGTGTTCGGCCCGGCACAGGGGGCTTCTTCTGCTCCTCTGCCGAGCACTGCAGCTTCGGAAGCTGCCCCGGACAGCGCCGCCGTGCCGCCCTCCGATCAGGACAGCGAGAGCTTTCTGCTGGCCGACCAGAGCGCCGGGGCCGTAGTCTCGGTACCCCGGCGGGAATATCTGATCGGTGCCGTGGCGGCAGAAATGCCCATCAGCTGGCCGGACGAGGCGCTCAAGGCGCAGGCCATCGCGGCCCACAGCTATGCCCTCTACTGCCGCGACCATGCCGCCGAACCGGCTTCCGGCTGGCTGAGCGTGGATCCCGTCCGGCGGCAGGGGTACTTAACAGATGCAGTCCTCCGCAGCTACTGGGGCACCGCCTATGAGGAAAACTATGCCCGCCTCTCGGCGCTGGTGGACAGTGTGCTGACCGATGTGCTCTACTATGGCAGCGCCCCCGCCGGGACAAGCTACTTTGCCATCTCCAACGGCATGACTGAGGCCAGCGAAAACGTCTGGGGCACCGCCCTTCCCTATCTTGTGGCCGTGGACAGCTCCACCGACCTCAATGCGGACAACTACCTTTATACCGTCCAATTCACCGCCGAGCAGATGCAGCAGGCTCTCGCCGGGCTGGGGCTTCTCCCTGACCTCGCCGCACCTGCCAACTGGTTCGGAGAGGCCGCGCTCACCCCTTCGGGCTATGTGGCCTCTCTGCCTGTCTGTGGGCAGAGCGTCACTGGCCCGGCCCTGCGCAAGGCGCTGGGCCTGCGGAGCGCCTGCTTCACGGTGCAGTATCAGGAGGGCAGCTTTCTCCTCACCACCAAGGGCTATGGCCACGGTGTGGGGCTGAGCCAGTGGGGTGCCAAGGCGCTGGCCGAGCAGGGACAGAGCGCGGAAGAAATTTTGGCGCACTATTTCCCGGGGACAGAGCTGCGGAGGTGAACGGGCTCACCCTCTTCGTCATCGCTTACGCGATGCCACCTCCCCCAAAGTGGGAGGCCTTGGCAGTAAATGCAAGGTTTGCGGTTTTGTCAAGAGCTCTCCCTTTGGGAGAGCTGGACGCGAAGCGGCCTGAGAGGGTGAGGATGCTAATAAAAAAGGCAGCTGACCCAACGGCCAGCCGCCCAGAAGATCAATATTCAGCCAAACAGGCTCGTCCACCAATCCTGACTGCTGCTTTCCTCGCCAGCAGCGGCTTCTGTCTCCGCCGTGGTCTCAGTTTCCGCGGCAGCTTCCTCCGCCTGCACAGCCTCTTCCAGAAGCTCCAGACCATCGTCATTGCCATCCTCGGTGATGTACCAGTAGCAGGACGCGCCGCTAATGGAGATGCTGGCGGCAGACAGCGGCACACGGCCGGAGGCAACCCCGTTGGAAGGATCGGAACAGTAGAACACGCCGTCGGTGTAGTCCGTCAGGAGCACGGCATGGGGTCTGGTGCGGTCGTACAGCACAATGCCCTCCGGATGCTCTGCCAGAATGGAGACCAGCGCTCCCGTCTTGGCCGCCTTGCCCGAGGGCAGGGTCGCATAACCCACATGCATATCGTTGTATGTAAAGCTGTGGGAGAGCCCGCCCGACCAGGCCGTGCTCTTGATGCCGTTTTCGGTCACATCCACCCAGCTGTCCATCCCGTCCAGATAGGCCCGGCGGCGAAGCATCATTGCGGCAGAGGCCAGGGTGCAGGTGCCGCCCCGGCTCTGTTTGAAGTAGAACCCAACATCAACGTTCAGGTCCACGGCCAGTGCCCCGGGGAGCAGCACGGCCATCAGGGCCATCGTTGCAAGCAGGGCAGCGAGAGTTTTCCGAAGTTTGCTTCCAAAGTGCTTGGCTGTTTCCACGTCAGTATCCTTTCTTCACAAAAGAGCGTTTCATTCACTGGTGTAAAGTATATCATTCTGTTACTCTTTTGTAAACAGTTTTGCAGCCATTTTCTCAATATTTACACGCTTTGGTCACAATTAAAGGGCAGATTGCACAATCGTGCAGTGAAGTGGTTGGATATTTGCTACAAAAGTCCGGAAAAGTTTTTCATTGTGCTTTCCGCTTTTCTTCCCAACTGCCGGTTTCTTTTTCAACGCAATTATGGTATAATCTGCCCTGAAGTTGAATTTTCAGGAGCATCTATATATGAAAGCAACCATCGTTATCCCCAACATCAACGGCAAAGGCTGGCTCAAGGACTCCATCGAGTCGGTCTATGCCCAGACAGAGCAGGATTTTGAGCTCATCATCGTGGACAACGGTTCCACCGATGAAAGTCTGGAGCAGGCCCGCAGCTACTGCGGCCGCCCCAACTTCACCCTGATCGAAAACGGCACCAACACCGGCTTTTCCCACGCCGTGAATCAGGGCATTGCCCGGGCCAAGGGCGAGTATGTGGTCATGTTCAACAACGATGCCTTTGCCGAGCCCGACTGGCTGGCCGAGCTCATCCGCACCGCCGAGACCGATCCCAAAATCTTTGCCGTACAGAGCCTGATGCTCCGCCACTTTGAACGGGAGCTGGCCGACGATGCCGGTGATTACGTCACCTGGATGGGCTTTGCCTGCAAGACCGGCGACGGCCGCCGGGCCAGCCGCTACACCAAACAGAAGCGCATCTTCTCGGCCTGCGGCGGCGCGGCGCTCTACCGCAAGAGCATTCTGGAGGAGATCGGCACCTTTGACGAGAACTTCTTCGCCTACTTTGAGGATGTGGACCTGAGCTGGCGTGCCAACAATGCAGGCTACAAGTGTGTCCTCTGCCCCACCGCAAAATGCTACCACATCTGCGGTGCCAGCACCGGCGCGGTGAAGTACAACGCCTTCAAGAGCCAGCAGAGCGGCCGGAACAGCATCCTGCTCCCCCTCAAGAACGAGCCGCTGCTCATGCTCATCCTGAACTTTCTCCCGCTGGCGCTGGGCTATCTGCTCAAGTGCTACAAGTTCCACAAGCAGGGCTTTGGCGAAGCCTGGGACAAGGGAATGCACGAAGCCTTCGCCCTGCTCAAAGAGGGACGGCTCGGCAAGCGCCCCTTCCGCCTGAAGGACCTGCCCAACTATATCCTCATGGAGCTGTGGATGATCTGGAACATGGTGCCATACCTGTGGTATCGGCTGGTCGTGGTCAGGTTTGATCTGAAATAATCAGGAAACAAAAACACCCCTGCGTGGAATGCTTCACACATTCCGTGCAGGGGTGTTCTGCCAGATTCCGGTTTTCGGTTATGCCGCCGGGCTCTCGGAGGAAGCCTCGGTGCTCTCAGCCGGGGTGCTCTCCGCAGCCTCGTCCGCAGGGGCAGCCTCGTCAGCAACGGCGCTGGCGGCGGCAGAATCGCCTGCGGTTGCAAGGATGGCATCGTTGACCTCGCTCTCAGCCAGCGGGGCGGGCTCCGCGGCAGAGGCTGCGCTGTCGGCAGATTCGGGCTTGGTCTCGCTGTCGGTCAGGCCGGTCAGATACCAGCTGCCGCTCTGGCGGCTGAACAGGTAGTCCATATACTTGGTGGGCGTGTCGGACGAGGTGTTCAGGATGCTGTCATCGCTGCTCTGGGTGGGGATATAGCCCACGGTAACGTGGAGCAGGCCGTCCTTCTTGAACAGTCTGGTGACGGTAGCGCGGAAGATGCCCACGCTGCCAGTGACGGGGATCTTATAGCACTGGGTCGTCTCGTCAAACTCGATGGTCATATCGTCCATCTCAAAGCTCCTGTGGGTCAGCTTGAAACTGGGGCCCACCAGCTTTGCCAGATAGGCATCCACATCCAGCGAGGGCAGCAGCAGCTGTTCGGTGTCGGGGTCCGTATTGTAGTTGTCAAAGCCTCCCTGGGTCTCCTGGATGCTGTACACGCAGCCCCAGACAGCGGCTTCGCGCAGGGTCAGGTCATTGATGTTCTCAATGCCGTCAAAGGGCAGCGGATCAAACAGGACCAGACCTTCCAGCCGGTCCTCATATTCCGCTTTCTGCTGGGTGTCGTCAAACAGGGTGGCCACACCCTTCACACCGGCCCGCACGACTGTTACAACGCCCACCAGTGCCAGCACGGCGATCAGCAGGCCAAGGGCCTGCCGGGCGCGGCGGCGGTGGAGCCAGGCGTGTTCTTCCGGGGTCATATAGGTTTTCATATCGTTATCGTCTCCTAAATCAGGTCATCTTTTGGGGAAATACCAGCTTTCAGTATACCACAAACTGCCCGCCGGTGCAAAACCCGGGGCGTGGATTTTTTGTGAAAGCGCGATTTATTCCCACGTTTTCCAGATCTCGGGCTGGTAGCCCACGGTGGCCTTTTTGCCGTTGCGCACGATGGGTGTTTTGAAGAGCTGCTGATTCTCGAACAGCTTGTCCTCCTTCTGCCAATCCACCAGTGCATCCAGCAGGGCCAGCGTCTGCTTGTCCTTTGCCGCCGGGTTCACCAGCTGCTCCCAGCCGCCCAGCGCGCGGGCCACGTTCTCAAACTCGCCCCGGCTCATCTCTTTTTCCTTCAGGTCGATCATCTGGAACCTGATGCCCCGCTCCTTGAAATAGCGCTGGGCCTTTTTGGTATCAAAGCACTTGCTGGTGCCAAAGATCTGAATGTTCATCGTTTTTCCTCCTGGATCCTGTGTGCTCTATTGTATCATATCTGCCGGAAAAAACCTAGGGATAATTCATCTTCTTTCCGTCCATACTTGCTTTATCACAAGCCGACCCTGAGATTGAACGAAGGGCAGGCCATTTCAGAAAGAGAGGAACTTCCCATGAAAGCATTCGTTGACCCCGATCTCTGCATCGGCTGCACCCAGTGCACCGGGATCTGCCCCGAGGTGTTCCAGATGACAGGCATCCTGGCCGTCGCTGTGCCGGGCGAGCTGCCGCCCGACACTGTACCCACAGCCGTGGAAGCCGCACAGGCCTGCCCGGTGAGCGCCATCACCATCTCGGAGTAACACCTTCACCTGCCTTCCCAACATGGGAGGGCATTTTTGTTTTTTCTACAAAAATCCCCCGCTGGCCCCCATTTTGTGTTATACTATAAATTGAGTTATAATGCAATGGAGGAGACTGACTATGCGTTTACTGGTCATTGACGGCAACAGCATTGCCAACCGTGCCTTTTACGGCATCAAGCTGCTGACCACCAAGGACGGCCGCTATACCAATGCCATCTTCGGCTTTTTGAATATTATGAATTCCCTGCTCCGGGAGTGTGAGCCCGATGAGGTGGCCATTGCTTTCGATTTGAAGCACCCCACCTTCCGCCACGAAATGTACGACGGCTACAAGGGTACCCGCCACGCCATGCCGGACGAGCTGGCCCAGCAGATGCCCATCCTGAAAGAACTGCTCACCGACCTGGGCTACCGCCAGGTATCGGCAAAGGGCTGGGAGGCCGACGACATTCTGGGCACGCTGGCCGCTGCCTGCGAGGCCCGCAGGGACGACTGCTTTCTGGCCACGGGAGACCGCGACAGCCTGCAGCTGGTGAGCGAAACCACCACCGTACTGCTGGCCACCAGCGCTATGGGCCGCAGCAAAACAGAGACCATGGATCTGGATGCCATCCACGAAAAGTACGGCATCGAACCCAAGCAGCTCATCGAAGTGAAGAGCCTGATGGGCGACACCTCCGACAACATTCCGGGCGTGAAGGGCATCGGCGAAAAGACCGCCATGACCCTGGTCAAGAACTTCGGCACCCTGGACAGCGTGTACGACCATCTGGACAGCCCGATCATCAAGCCCCGGCAGCGGGAAAATCTGCTGACCTGCCGGGAGGATGCCTACCTCAGCCACACGCTGGGCACCATCCGCACCGATGCCCCCATCGACACAGCGAAAGGGGCCTACAAGGTGACCGAGGGCAACAAGCCCGCCGCTGTTCGTCTGATGCAGGAGCTGGAGATCCAGACCCTCATCACCCGGTTCGGGCTGGACGGCATCGTTCCGGAACAGGACCCCGATACCCTGCCGGAGGTGGACGCAGCCATTGCGTCCCTGCCCGCAGAGCCTTCCGGCCACTATCTGGTGGCCGCACGCCCTGCTGTTCTGGGCAAAAAGAGCGCGGTCGTGCAGCCGGAGGCCTGGTACGCCGTGCAGGACACCACCGTGTATCCCCTCTCCGAGGAGGAGCTGGTCTCCCTGCTGGACGACCCCAAGGTGACGCTGGACGTGTTTGATTCTGCCCCCCTCTACGCCAGAGCCATGGCCGCAGGCAGCTGGGGCAGCAGCATCGTCTGGGACGGCAAGCTGGCCGCCTACCTGCTGGACGCTTCCGCTTCCCACTATCTGCTCACCACCCTTGCCACCAGCTACCATGCAAGATCAGCGTTCTCCTGTGAGGAATACCCCGATGCCGGTTTCCTGGCAGACCTGTTCGCCAAAATGAAGGCGGAGATCACCGAAAACGGCGAGGACGAGCTCTACAACAACATTGAATTCCCGCTGGCACAGGTGCTGGCCGATATGACCCGCACCGGCATCCTTGTAGACCGTGAGGGCATCGAAGCCTTCGGCGTGCAGCTGCGGCAGGAGCTGGACCAGGTGCTGACCCGCATCGAGATGGAGGCGGGCACTTCCGATTTCAACCCCAACAGCCCCAAACAGCTGGGCACCCTGCTCTTTGATACCATGGGCCTGCCCCACGGCAAAAAGACGAAGAACGGCTGGTCCACCGATGCCGAGACACTGGAAAAGCTGCGGGACATCCCGCTGGTGGAGGACATTCTCCAATACCGTGCCTGCCAGAAGCTGAACTCCACCTATGTGGAGGGTCTGCTCAAGGTCATCGGCGAGGATGGCCGCATCCACACCCGCTTCAACCAGACCGAGGCCCGTACCGGGCGGCTCTCCTCTGACAATCCCAACCTGCAGAACATCCCCATCCGCACCGAGATGGGCAGCAAGCTCCGCGCCTACTTTGTGGCAAAGCCCGGCTGCGTACTGGTGGATGCCGATTACAGCCAGATCGAACTGCGCATCCTGGCCCATGTCACCGGCGACACACACATGCAGGAGGCTTTCCTCTCCGGTGCCGACATCCACCGCAGCACCGCAGCCAAGATCTACAATATCCGGCCTGAGGATGTCACGCCCCGCCTGCGCTCCAGCGCCAAGGCCATCAACTTTGGCATCATGTACGGCAAGGGCGCTTACAGCCTTTCCAAGGACATCGGCGTGAGCGTCAAGGAGGCAGAGGCCTTCCTGCAGACCTATCTGGCCACCTTCCCCAATATCGACGGTTATATGGAAAAGACCATTGCGGATGCCCGCCAGTGCGGCTACGTTTCCACCCTGTTCGGCCGCCGCCGCGCCCTGCCGGAGCTGAACAGCAACAACCACAACATCCGGGCCAGCGGCGAGCGGATGGCCCGCAACACCCCCATTCAGGGCACGGCTGCTGATGTCATCAAGCTGGCCATGGTGCGTGTCTGGCGGCGGCTGCGGGACGAAAAGATGGAAAGCCGCCTGATCCTGACGGTCCACGATGAACTGATCGTGGAAGCCCCGGAGGCGGAGGCCGAAAAGGCCGCGCAGATCCTGCGGGAGGAAATGGAGGGCTGCGTGCACTACGCGGTGCCCCTGAGCACCGATGTGCATACTGGCAAAAACTGGCTGGAGGCCCACTGAACTATGATCGTTTTAGGAATCGAATCCACCTGCGACGAGACCGCCGCATCCCTTGTGGAGGATGGCCGCCGCCTGCTGAGCAACGTCATCTCCACCAGCGTCAAGGAGCAGGCTCTTTATGGCGGCGTGGTCCCTGAGATCGCCAGCCGCCGCCACTGCGAGTTCATCAGCGCCACGGTCAAAAAGGCTCTGCTGGACGCAGGCAAGACCATGGACGATGTGGACGCGGTGGCTGTCACCTTTGCGCCGGGCCTGATCGGCGCAGTGCTGGTGGGTGTGAACTTTGCCAAGGGGCTGGCCTATTCTGCCAACAAGCCGCTGGTTCCGGTGCATCACCTGCGGGGCCACATTGCGGCCCTCTACCTGACCCATCCGGAGCTCAAGCCGCCCTTCCTCTGTCTGGTGGCATCCGGCGGCCACAGCCATATCGTGGAGGTGCAGGACTACACCCACTACCACATTCTGGGCCACACCGTGGACGATGCCGCCGGCGAAGCCTTTGACAAGGTTGCCCGCACCCTGGGTCTGCCCTATCCCGGCGGCCCCAGCGTGGCAAATGCCGCCAAAACAGGCGACCCCAAGGCCTACCGCCTGCCGGTGCCCCATGTGGACGGCAAGTACAACGTCAGCTTCTCCGGCCTGAAAACCGCCGTGCTGAACGAGGTAAACAAGGCCCAGATGAAGAACGAGGAGATCAACGTGCCTGATCTGGCGGCAAGCTTTCAGGAGCGCATTGCGGGCATTCTGGCCGAAAAGCTGCTGCTGGCTGCTGCCGACACCGGGGCCAAGCAGGTCTGTCTGGCGGGCGGTGTGGCCGCCAATGGCCGCCTGCGTCAGCTGGTGAACGATGGTGCCCAGAAGTTGGGGGCCAAGGTCTATCTGCCTGAGCTGAAATTCTGCGGCGACAACGGCGCAATGATCGCGGCGCAGGGCTACTACCAGTACATGGCGGGCCACACGGCAGGCCTTGATCTGAACGGTCTGCCCACCCTACCCATCGACTACGAATAAACGAAGCAAAACCAAAGCTCCCGGAGCAGTGGCACTGAATGCCGCACCGCTCCGGGAGCTTTTTGCCCTGCTGCGGGCGCACAACCAAAAAGGCACCCTCGCCTTTCAGCGAGAGTGCCTTTTGTTTCAAGAATAAGAATTCAAGAAAGAACGTTCAGAAGGGATCAAATTACTTGATCTCGACCTTAGCGCCAGCCTCTTCCAGCTTCTTCTTGATGTCCTCAGCCTCAGCCTTGGAAGCCTTCTCCTTGACAGCCTTGGGAGCGCCATCGACGATAGCCTTAGCTTCCTTCAGGCCCAGACCGGTGATCTCCTTGACCAGCTTGATGACCTGCATCTTGGTAGCGCCAGCCTCAGCCAGGATGACGTCGAACTCGGTCTTCTCTTCCTCAGCGGCAGCAGCAGCGCCAGCAGCAGCGGGAGCAGCAGCAGCAACAGCAGAAACGCCGAACTCCTCGCAGTAAGCGTCGATCAGCTCTTTCAGCTCCAGAACGGTCAGGCCCTTGACGGACTCGATGATGGCAGTAATCTTCTCAGAAGCCATGGTAATAACCCTCCAATATCAATGGTTTTTGTTTGTTTCAGTTTTGTGTTAAGCAGCGGTCACGCAGCCATTAGGCAGCGGGCTCCTCCTGCTTGTCGGCGTAGGCCTGCATAGCAACAGCCAGACCGGACAGAGTGCTGGTAAGAGCACCTGCGAACATGGACAGCATACCCTCGCGGTTGGGCAGCTTTGCGATGGCGTTGGTCTCGGCAGCGTCCATGACCTTGCCTTCCATGAAGCCAGCCTTCACGACGAACTTCTTGGACTTATCGCCATCCTGGTACTTGCACAGGATGCGGGCAGCGGACATGGGGTCTTCTTCGTGAGCAAAGGCAACAGCAGTGTCACCCTTGAAGTTCTCAGCCAGGCCCTCCAGGGAGGTACCCTTGACAGCCAGACGCAGCATGGTGTTCTTCACGACCATGTAATCAACGCCTGCCTCACGCAGCTCCTTACGGAGCTTGGTGTCGTTCTCGACGTTGATACCGCCGTAAGCGACGACGCAGCCGGAAACCGCACTCTCAAACTTTGCCTTCAGATCAGCGACATAAGCCTGCTTTTCAGAAAGAATCTTTGCACTGGGCATTCGGTTTCACCTCATTTCAAAAACTTGTATCGAAAGCCGGAGCAACGAAAAAGCCTCTTTCCCGCACTGTGTCGAGAAAGAGGCATAAAACAACTTTACGCACGTTTCTCGGCAGGCGGTTTGCACCTTACGCTGGACTCCAGCACCTGCTGTCTCAAAAACAGCATCATTATTTTACCGCAAACGCGCGGTGTTGTCAAGCGCTTTTTTGAATTTTTAAAGATTTTTTCTGTCATCCGTCAGGATGACAGAAAAAACTTCAAAGCTTCAAATTAGACACCGTACTTCAGGGTGTTCAGACGGATGCCAGGGCCCATGGTGGTGGCGATGGTAGCGCTCTTGAAGTAGGTACCCTTTGCTGCAGCGGGCTTTGCCTTGGCAATAGCCTCCATCACAGTGTCCAGGTTGGTGTACAGCTTCTCTGCACCGAAAGAAGCCTTGCCCACGGGCACATGGATGATGTTCTGCTTGTCCAGACGGTACTCGATCTTACCAGCCTTAGCCTCGCTGACAGCCTTGCCCAGATCGGGAGCCACAGTGCCGGCCTTGGGGTTGGGCATCAGGCCACGGGGGCCCAGAACCTTACCCAGACGGCCAACGCGGCCCATCATATCGGGGGTAGTCACGACGACGTCAAAATCCATGAAGCCGCCGGCGATCTTTGCGATCAGCTCGTCATCGCCAACGATATCAGCGCCAGCAGCCTCGGCAGCAGCAGCTGCGGGGCCCTTAGCAATAGCGCAGACGCGGACGGTCTTGCCGGTGCCGTTGGGCAGAACGACAGCGCCGCGGACCTGCTGGTCAGCGTGACGGCCATCAACGCCCAGACGGACGTGCAGCTCGACAGTCTCGTCGAACTTGGCGGAAGCGGTCTTGCAAGCCAGCTCCAGAGCCTCGTTCACATCGTATGCCTTAGTAGAATCGACCAGCTTTGCAGCGTCGACATAGTGCTTGCCATGTTTCATTGTATATCCTCCTGTGTGGTCATGCGGGCAGTGTTATGCCCTCCCACTGTTTATGTCTCAGCCCTCGACGGTGACGCCCATGGAACGGCAGGTGCCGCGAACCATGCTGCAGGCAGCTTCCAGAGAAGCAGCGTTCAGGTCGGGCATCTTGGTCTTGGCGATCTCCTCCACCTGAGCGGCGGTCAGAGAAGCAACCTTTTCCTTGTTGGGCTTGCCGGAAGCGGTGTTGATGCCAGCGGCCTTCTTGATCAGAACAGCTGCCGGAGGAGTCTTGGTGATGAAGCTGAAGGAGCGGTCAGCGTACACGGTGATGACGACGGGGATCACATAACCCATCTGGTTCTTGGTACGCTCGTTGAACTCCTTGGTGAACGCCATGATGTTGACGCCCTTCTGACCCAGAGCAGGGCCAACAGGGGGAGCCGGAGTCGCCTTGCCGGCCTCGATCTGCAGCTTAATGTAGCCAGTAACTTTCTGTGCCATGATAAATGCACCTCCAAAAATCTGTGGTGAGTTGCGGCGCAGTGTCTCTGCGCCTCCCACGAGCGCGTGCACGCTGCACACGCTCTATAAGAACCGCACTGCGGTCTTACCTTGGTAAACGGAACTTGCCGGTTGGTTACGGCAGCTCGACCTGACCGATCTCCACCTCTGCGGGGGTCTCGCGGCCGAACATATTGACCTTGAGCTTCACCTTGAAGTTCTCGGTATCAATGGCCTCCACAAGGCCCATAAAGCCTTCCAGAGGACCGGCGGTGATCTGCACGGTATCGCCGACAGCAAAATCGACGCTGAGCGGTGCAGCCTTCTCCACGCCCATCTTCTCCACTTCCTCAGCGGTCAGCGGAACGGGCTTGGAGGCGGGGCCGACAAAGCCGGTGCAGCCGCGCGTATTGCGCACGACATACCAGGTATCGTCGTTCATCACCATTTTGACCAGAACGTAGCCGGGGAACAGCTTGTGCTCCACCATCTTCTGCTTGCCGTTCTTGTCGATCTCAGGAACCATCTCAACGGGAACCTTGATGTCGCAGATCAGCTCCTGCAGGTGACGGTTCTCCACCATGGTCTGCAGGTCGTTGGCGACCTTGTTCTCGTAACCGGAATAGGTATGCACAACATACCAAAGAGCCTCAGTGGACTCATCTACCAGCTTGGTTGATTCTTCCATTTTGGTTGACCCTCCGTTTCAAGATGATTCTCAGGCGCCGATGATCAGGCCCAGAATACCACCAAAGATGGCATCCAGCAGGATCATCACAACCGCTGCGATCGCGACGGTCACAAGCACGACGATGGTGTTGGTCTTGACGTCCTGCTTGGACGGCCAGACCACCTTCTTCAGCTCGCTCTTGGTATCGCGGAAGAACTTTGCGACCCGTGCGCAGAAGCCCTTGACAGCGGCTTTAGCTTTGGCCACAAAGCCCGGCTTTTTCTCGGTTTTGTCTGCCATTATGCTCCGCCTTTCTTTTACTTGGTTTCGCGATGAACGGTGTGCTTCTTGCAGAAACGGCAGTACTTCTTCATCTCGAGACGATCGGGGTTGTTCTTCTTGTTCTTCGTGGTGTTGTAGTTGCGCTGCTTGCACTCGGTGCAGGCCAGAGTGATTTTAACGGTCATTTGTTGACACCTCCATTATAACGGTTGTTTTGAACCTCCCTCGGGTGCGGGTGGCAGCTGTAAAAACAGGCGCACTTAATAACCCCGCAAAAGAGGTGATATCATTGTACCACGCGTTTTTCAATCCGTCAAGCAGAAAAAAGCGATTTTGAGAAACTTTTTTCGCAGCCGCTGCCTTTTTGTCCCAAGGCAGCTTTTTTGCATTCTGCTTGCATCGCGGGCGTAGATATTGTATAATGAATCGAAACGGCATTTTACCGGTTTGAAGCCGCCCCTTTACCGGGGCTTTATAAATAGGAGTGAGATATCATGCAGTCTGCAAATAAAATGTGCGTGGCTCTGTTGTTTGGCGGTATGTCCAGCGAACATGAGGTCAGCTGTGTCTCTGTGGGCAACTTTGTCCGCAACATCGACCGCAGCAAATACGAGGTGCTCACCGTGGGCATCACCAAGGAGGGCCGCTGGCTCTATACCGAGGCCACGGCGGAACAGATGGCCGATGGCAGCTGGGAAGAGCTGCCCGGCAATATGCCCTGCGTGATCAGCCCCGACCGCGCCGACCACGGCATGATCCTGTTTACCCCGGACGGCCGGGTTGAAAAGATGCACCTTGACGTGGTGATCCCGGTGCTCCACGGCCTGTGGGGCGAGGACGGCACGGTGCAGGGTCTGCTGGAGCTGGCAGGCATCGCCTATGTGGGCTGCGGCGTGCTGGCAAGCTCTGTGTGCATGGATAAGGCCGTGGCCAACGCCCTGTTCGAGGCCAACGGTGTGCCCCACACCAAGTGGGTAGCCGCCAACCGTTGGGAGATCGAGAAGGATCTGGAGGGCGTTTGCGCCGGTGTGGAACAAAAGCTGGGCTGGCCGGTGTTCGTCAAGCCCGCCAACGCAGGCTCCAGTGTGGGCATCTCCAAGGTGTCCAATCAGGAGGAGCTGAAGGCCGCCATTGCCCTTGCGCTGGAAAACGACCGCAAGGTGGTATTTGAAGCCTTTGTGGACGGACAGGAAGTGGAGTGCGCCGTCATCGGCTCCGACCCCGCTGTTGCCACCCGTCCAGGTGAGATCCTTGCCGGTGCAGAGTTCTACACCTATGATGATAAGTACAAGAATGGCGTGAGCCAGACCGTCATCCCGGCACATCTGCCGGAGGCCAAGCTGGACGAGGTAAAGACCTACGCCGCCATGGCCTACACCGCACTGAACTGCGAGGGTCTGGCACGGTGCGATTTCTTTGTGGAAAAGAACACCGGCCGGGTGCTCATCAACGAGATCAACACCTTCCCCGGCTTTACCGCCATCAGCATGTACCCCAAGCTCATGGAGCACGAGGGTCTGCCGGTGCCGCAGCTCATCGACCGCCTGATCGCACTGGCGGTGGAAAGGACGGAAAAGCAGCATGGATAATCGCCCCATCGGTGTGTTCGACAGCGGTCTGGGCGGCCTGACCGGTGTGCGGGAGCTGCGCAAGCGCCTGCCCCATGAGGATATCATCTACTTCGGCGATACCGGCCGGGTACCCTACGGCAGCCGCAGCCCGGAGACCATTCTGCAGTACGCCCGGCAGGACGTGGCCTTTCTGCTTTCCAAAAACGTCAAATGCATCATGGCCGCCTGCGGTACGGTGTCCAGCACCTACCCGGCTGCGGAAGCAGCCCAGCTGCCGGTGCCCTACCTTGGCGTAGTGGATGCCGCCGCCCGGGAAGCAGCCTTTGTCACCCGCAACCGCCGCATCGGCGTCATTGGCACAGCCGCCACCATCCGCTCCCGCAGCTACGAAAAGCTGCTGCGGCAGCTGGTGCCCGGGGTGGAGATCACTGCCCGTGCCTGCCCGCTGTTTGTACCGCTGGTGGAGGCCGGGTATGTGGATCACAGCGAAGCCGGAAAGCAGCAGATCACAAAGTTGGTCATTGCCCAGTACCTGACCGAGGTGCGCGAAGCTGGGGTAGATACCCTGATTTTGGGCTGCACCCACTACCCGCTGCTGAAAAGCATGATCGGGGAGTTTATGGGCCCGGGCGTCACGCTGGTGGACCCCGCCATGACCGCCGCCCATCATCTGGAGCGGATGCTCGCCGAGCGCGGGCTGCGTGCCAGCCATGAAAGCGGGCAGGCACACTTTTACGTCAGCGATGTGCCGGACAGCTTTGTGCAGACGGCAGACCTGTTTCTGGGCGAGTACAAAGGCGGCCCGGTGGAGCAGATCGCCATTGATAAATATTGATAAGGAAAAACAACGTGAGCAAGCCACTGAAGGAAGACTATATCATCCGCATTAAAAGCCGCATTGAGCAGCGGCTGGACGAACCGGCTGCGGAGGAAGAAAAAGAAGAATTTGTGGAGCTGATGACCCGGGGCAGCCTTGTGCTGAAGGGCGGCAGCTACTATGTGACCTACCGCGAGACCGAGACCACCGGCTACGAGGGCTGCACCACCACTCTGAAGATCGCCGCAGACGGCAGCCGGGTGGCGATGCTGCGGTTCGGCAAGGGCGGCGGGGCTGGTACCCAGCTGCTGATCGAAAAAGGCCGCCGCAACCTGTGCCACTACGAGACCGGCTTCGGCTCCATGACCTTGGGCGTGACTGCGGACGAGATCGACTGTCAGCTGACCGAAAAGGGCGGCACCGCCCGGTTTGCCTACCTGCTGGATGCCGACAGCGCCGAGCTGGTGAGCCGCAACCGGCTGGAAGTTACCGTGACCCATGTGAATTGATGAAGTTCCCTGAGACTGTGAAAGGAATCCGACCCATGACTGATTTTGAAAAGACCTACCAGAACTACAACCCCCGGCAGGCTGCACTGGACGAGGCACGCGCTCTGCTGACCGCAGCCGCCAAGGCTGCCATGGCAGACGGCACCCTGCCCGAGGCAGAACTGCCCGCCTTTATCGTGGAGATCCCCGCCGACGTGAAAAACGGCGATATCGCCTCCAACCTCGCCATGGCCGGTGCACGCACTTGGCGCAAGGCTCCCAAGATGATCGCAGACGCCCTGCTGGCACATCTGCCCTCCCTTGAGAACAGCGTTTTCTCCAAGGTGGAGGTTGCCGGTCCCGGCTTCATCAACCTGTTCCTGTCCCAGAGCTTCTGGGCAGGTGTTGTGCTGGGTGCCTGCGCCAACAAGGAGTATGGCCGCACCGACCACGGCAAGGGCGCAAAGTACAATGTGGAGTTCGTTTCTGCCAACCCCACCGGCCCCATGCACATGGGCAACGCCCGCGGCGGCGCACTGGGCGACTGTCTGGCCGCTGTGCTGGATTGGTCCGGCTACGATGTGACCCGCGAGTTCTATATCAACGACGCCGGCAACCAGATCCAGAAGTTCGGCAAAAGTCTGGCGGTGCGCTACCTGCAGCAGTTCTGCGGTGAGGATGCCTATCCCCTGCCCAAGGAGTGCTATCAGGGCGGCGACATCAAGGTGCTGGCCGGGGAGTTCGCTGAGCTGAACGGTGACAAGTACGTTGCCGCCTGCAAGGGTATGGACGAGGAAGCTCTGTTCGAGAGCGAGGCCTTTGCCGCCCTGAAGGACGCACTGGTGGCCTACGCCCTGCCTAAGAACATTGCTGCCCTGAAGCGCGACCTCGGCAAGTACCGCATCGACTACGACGTCTGGTTCCACGAGAGCACCCTGCACGAGTCCGGCGCAGTGCTGGCTGTGGTGGACAAGCTGCTGGAGCTGGGTGCCTGCTATAAGGCCGAGGACGGTGCTATCATGTACCGCAGCGCCCAGTACGCTGCCAAGTACGGCACCGTGAACAAGAAAAAGACCGAGGACGGCACTGAGGAGGAGGCCAAGGACGAGGTACTCGTCCGCGCCAACGGCATTCCCACCTACTTTGCCGCCGATATCGCCTACCACTACAACAAGCTGGCTACCCGCGGCTTTGCCAAGGCCATCGACGTGTGGGGCGCAGACCACCATGGTCATGTGGCCCGCATGAAGGGTGCCATGGATGCCATCGGCCTGAATGGCGAAGATCTGGATGTTGTGCTGATGCAGATGGTCAACCTGATGCGGGACGGTCAGCCTGTCCGTATGTCCAAGCGCACCGGCAACGCCATCACCCTGACCGACCTGCTGGAAGAAGTGCCCATCGACAGCGCACGCTTCCTGTTCAATATGCACGACGCCGGCAGCGGCATCGACTTTGATCTGGATCAGGCCGTCAAAACCGACAACGACAACCCCGTGTACTATGTGCAGTACGCCCACGCCCGCATCTGCTCCATCCTGAAGAAGATGGAGAGCGAGGGTGTGCAGTTTGCCGGTGCGGAGCACATCGATGCCACCCTGCTTACCGAGCCTTCCGAGATGGATCTGATCCGGATGCTGGCTGCCTTCCCGCAGGAGATCGTGATGGCTGCTGAGAAGTATGACCCCAGCCGCATCAACCGCTTTGTCATCGATCTTGCAAGCGCCTTCCACCGCTTCTACGGCAACTGCCGCATTCAGGGCGCAGACCCCGCCGTGCAGCAGGCACGTCTTGCCCTGTGCATCGGCGTGAAGAACGCCATCTTCAACGTGCTCACCATGTTCAAGATCAACGTGCCCGAGAAGATGTAACATAAAATCACAGGGGCTGTTGCACAGCATTTGGCGCAACAGCCCCTTTTTACGGTGTATGAAGAGAAAGCAGCTGCCGCTTCCGTCACGATTCCTCCCGTGAAAATGCGTTTGGAGCGCTCCGCAGAGCGCGACAAACGCGAAATTAAAAATAATTTTTCCGCTGAATATGCGCAAAGCAACGCGGAGCGCATTCCAAATCGTCTACCCCCAAAACAGATACAAGGAGAACCCATGGAACCTTTGAAGATCGGCAATATCACCCTGCCCCACCGTGCGGTGTTCGGCCCTATGGCGGGCTTTACGGATGCCCCCTGCCGCCGCCTGATGGCGCAGCACGGTGCGGGCTTTACGGTCAGCGAGATGGTATCCAGCCGGGCGCTGGTGTACGGCGACCATAAGACCGTCAGCCTGCTGAAGGCAGCGCCCAACGGCGCACCCTATGGAGTGCAGATCTTCGGCGAGGTGCCGGAGATCATGGGCGAGGCCACCGCCGCCATTGAGCAGTACGAATTTGACTTTGTGGACATCAACATGGGCTGCCCTGCCCCTAAGATCGTTTCCGGTGGGGCGGGCAGCAAGCTGATGCTGGACCCCGACCGCTGCGGGCGTATCGTGGAGCAGGTGGTGGCGCACACCAAGCGCCCTGTTACCGTAAAGATGCGCAAGGGCTGGGATGCCGACCACATCACCGCCGTGGAATGCGCCAAGGCCTGCGAGCAGGCGGGCGCGGCGCTGGTGGCGGTGCACGCCCGCACCCGGGAGCAGATGTACACCCCGGGCATCGACCCGGAGATCATCGCCCGGGTAAAGGATGCGGTAAAGGTGCCGGTGCTGGGCAACGGCGATATCCACTGCGCCGAGGATGCCCTGCGCATGGTGCGGCAGACGCACTGCGACGGCGTGATGATCGCCCGGGGCGCACTGGGCGACCCGTGGCTATTCGAGCGGGTGAACGCCGCGCTGGAGGGTCTGCCCGCCCCCAAGGAGCCGAACCTGCAAGCGCGGATGAACGCGCTGCGCCGTCAGGTGGAGGAGATGGTAGAGCAGAAGGGCGAGTTTGTGGCTATGCCGCAGGCGCGCGCCCAGACCATGCACTACATGAAGGGGCTGAAGGGTGCTGCCGCCCTGCGCCGCTACTGCTGCACCCTGACCCATTTAGAGGACTTGGACGAGCTGATCGCCGCCGTGTTTGAAGAGCAGCGCAAGGCCGGACTGGACCCCGATGATGTGCGGGAAGTACCGTTTCCGTAAGCCCGCGGCTCGAACAACGATTTAGAATGGCTTCCGCTGTGCTCTAGCCATGTTCAGCGGAAAGAATATTTTAAATAGAGCAATGCCGGAGCGTCTGCGGACGCTCCGGCATTGCATTTTTCACAGGAGAGGTCGTAGAGAGAAACGGCATTTGCAGCGCCGCTTCCTACGGAAGCGCGGCGCTTGCGGCGGACGTCCTTGCTCCCCGGGGGAGCTGTCGCGCAGCGACTGAGGGGCTTCAAATCGGCGGAGCCGAAAAAAACGGTTAAAAGATCTTCACGCCGAACAGGCGTGAATCTTCAGTTTTTTTCGGTGCAGCCCACTTCTTCGGGGTTAAAAGGGGCGAGCAGCCCCTTTTTCGTGGCTCCAGCGCGTCGAAATCGCTGGTGGTTTTCTGGTTCTCTTTTGCCACCAAAAGAGAACCTCCCTCGGCTGCCCGCTCCTCGCCTTTACGCCTTCGTCAACTCGTCCAGATTCTGAGTATAGCAGGGCAGACAGTGCTCCAAAAACCAGTCGGCCTCCGGGCATTGCATGGCCTGCAGCGCGGCGCGCTGCTGCGTGAGCGCGGCGTCAAATTCGTGGTTGCCGCTGCGCTGCTCCTCGGTGCATTTGATCAGCGCGCTCAGCCGGTCGGCAGCCTTGAGCAGCCGGTGCTCCTCTGCCGTCAGGACGCTGCCGTCCATGCAGGGGGTCAGCTCTGCAGCCAGCTCTGCGGGCAGCAGAGCCGCCATGGAGCGCACGCTCTCGGTCTCCAGCGCCTTGTAGGCGTCCCGCAGCGCCGGGGAATGGTACTTGACCGGCGTGGGCATATCCCCGGTGATAATCTCCGGCGCGTCGTGGTACAGCGCCGCCACTGCCACCACCTCGGGGCGGCAGGGCGTGCCGGTGTAGTGCTTGGCGATGAGGCACAGCAGGTGCGCCAGCAGCGCGGTGTCACAGGTGTGCTCGCTGAGGGATTCCGGCCGAGTGGAGTGCATCAGGCTCCACCGGGTAATGTACTTCATGCGCGCCAGCAGAGCGCTGAAGGGATACAGCATGGCAATACGCCTCCTTTTCTTCACCATACCCGCCCCGCGTGCGCTTGTCAAGCCCTTTTTTCTTGCGCGCCGCCGTGCTATACTACAAGGTGACATCAAATCCACTTCCGCGCCGGTGCGCGGAGAAAGAGGAACGCTATGGAAAAGTTCAAAAAACCACGGCTGCTCACCCCAAGGGGGCAGAGCCATAAAAAATTCTGGCAGGCGGTGGGGCTGTGCGCCCTGACGGCGGCCATCTTCTTTTTGCCGTTCTACATCCTTGACGGCGGCTTTTTCCACTATGCAGGCGATTTTAACAGCCAGCAGATCACCTTTTACCGGTATATGAACGGCTTCGTCAAGGGCGCAGGTTACCCGGACAGTGCCTTTGCCGGTGCGCCGCGCAATACCTTTTCGTGGGCGACCGACCTTGGCAGCGGGGTGATGAACGCCTACTCCTTCTACCTGTACGGCTCGCCGTTCTTCTGGCTGTCGGTGCTGCTGCCGCAGAGCTGGCTGCCCTATATGATGGTGCCGCTGCTGGTGCTCAAGTTCGGCGTGGCGGGCGGCGGCGCGTTCCTGTATCTGCGCCGCTACGTCAAAAACGAGAACTACGCGGTGCTGGGTGCCTGCCTGTACGCGCTTTCCGGCTTTGCGGTGTACAACGTGTTCTTTAACCACTTTGTGGATGTGGTGGCGCTGTTCCCCTATCTGCTCTGGGCGCTGGACGAGGCCATTTATGAAAACCGTCACGGCCTGTTCGCCTTCTGGGTGGCGGTGAATCTGCTCAACAACTACTTCTTCTTTGTGGGACAGGTCATTTTCCTGTGTATCTACTTTGTGTGCAAACTGACTGCCAAGGACTTCCGGCTGACCGGGCGCAAGTTCGGGCATCTTTTGTGGGAGAGCGTGCTGGGCGTTGCCATGGGTTGTCTGCTGCTGTTCCCGGCAGTGCTCAGTCTGCTGCAGAACCCGCGCACCATCGACCTTTCCTCCGGCTGGGGCTTTTTGGCCTACGCCAAGGTGCAACAGTATCTGGCTATCCTGCTCAGCTGGATCCTGCCGCCGGACTCCCCTTACCTCACCTCGGTGTGGTCGGAGGGCGTGATCAAGTGGACGAGCATGACGGCCTACCTGCCCCTGTGCAGTCTGGCTGGTGCCATGGCCTACTGGCGCAGCCGCAAGGCCGACAGCAAAAAGCGCATCGTGGCAGTATGCGCCGTGTGCGCGCTGGTGCCGGTGCTGAACAGTGCCTTCTACGCGCTCAACTCCAGCTACTACGCACGCTGGTACTATATGCCCACCCTTATCCTTGCCGCCATGACCGTGAACGCGCTGGAGGACCCGGATGTTGATCTGGACGCCCCCGCCCGGGGCATCGGCTGGATCATGCTGGCTACGCTGGTGTTTGCGGTGGTGCCCGTGCGGGACGATACCACCGGAACATGGTCCTTCGGCGTGCTGAAGAACCCGGAACAGTTCTTTGTCGTGCTGGGCTTTGGCCTGCTGGGGCTTGCACTGTGCCGCTACCTCTGCGGCATATGGCGGCAGGACAGCCGCTTTGCCCAGCGCATGACGGCGGCGGTGCTGGTGTTTGCCTGCGTGTTCAGCATGGTGCACATCGGCATTGGCAAGTTCGGCCAGTGGCACACCGACAGCGACCTTGTGGAACAGGATACCAACGCCCTGCAGCTGAAAAACGACCTGCCGGAGGGCGACTACCGCATCGACACCTACAAGATCCACGACAACATCGGGATGTGGCTGGATAAGAGCTGCCTGCAATACTTCGGCAGCACGGCGGCTCCCAGCATCCTCAGCTTTTACCCGGGGCTGGGGGTCAAGCGGGACGTGCGCAGCGAGCCGGAGATCACAAACTATGCCCTGCGCGGCCTGTTGAGCGTGGAGTACCTCATTACCACCCCGGAAAAGCGCGAAAGCTTTGAGGACGAGGCAGACGCGGGCTGGACCTATCTTGCCGACGTGGACGGCTACACGCTGTACCACAACGATAACTACGTTCCCATGGGCTTTACCTACGACTACTATGTGACCAAGGCTACCTATGAGGCCTCGGTCAAGACCCTGCGCTCCAACCTGCTGCTGCGGGCGCTGGTGCTGGAGGACGAGGACGTAAAGGCATACGGTCAGTACCTGACCGAGCTGCCGGACGCGATGCTGGACGACCTGCACTACGACAGCTACACGCAGGACTGCGCCGACCGCCGCGCCCACAGCTGCTCTGTGTTCCAGATGAACAATGCAGGCTTCCATGCCGAGATCACGTTGGACAAGGCAAACCTCGTCTTTTTCTCCGTGCCCTACGATGACGGCTTTACCGCCTATGTCAACGGCGAAAAGACCGATATCCTGCAAGTGGACGAGGGACTGATGGCGGTGCTCTGCCCGGCGGGCGCAAGCAGCATCGACTTTGTGTATCAGGCCGCCGGGCTTTCTGCCAGCCGGGTGGTGACCGCAGTGGCCATCCCGGTGTGGGTGGTGTACGTTGCCTACTTTGTGCGCCGTAAACGCCGTAGCACCGGTACCCCGGCAGAAGAATGACTTTGACCGGGCCAAAAAATAAAAATTTAAAAATCCCTCTTGACTTTACGAAGATAAAGTGTATAATGCAATCAAACCGATGAGGCGGAAGAGAACCTGCACAGCGCATCTGCAGTGAGCCCGGACAGTGCAAACGGGCGAAAGCGGGGCAGAGTTTCGTGGGCCGCCGAGGGCCGGGCAAACAGGCAGAAGCCCCAGTAGCTTTGGACGGAAGTCTCCGTTACAGGACAGGGGAGTGTTGGCTCTCCGTGAGTGGCTCTGCTGTATTGGATGCAGAGCAAGCAAGGTGGCACCGCAGAATCGTAATTTACCGATCCTGTCCTTGTGGATAACACACAGGGACAGGGTCGTTTTGTTTTAAGACCCGTCCCGCAAAGGGAGCGGGTCTTTTGATTTGCCGCCCGCTCCGGGAAAGGAGTTACCACTATGAAAAACCTGAACATGATCTCCCGCCGCAGCTTCCTGAAGGCCGCTCTGGCTGCTTCTGCTGTTTCTGCCATGGCACTGACCGGCTGCGGCAGCGCTGCTTCCAGCACCGCCTCCAGTGCAGCGGTCTCCTCCCCCGCAGCGGCTTCCGGCAGCGCCGCTGCCGCTGGCGAGACCTTCAAGGTGGGCATCGTCAACTATGTGGATCACGCCTCCCTCAACCAGATCGTAGAATCTGTGGAGAGCCGTCTGGACGCCATTGGTAAGGAGAAGGGCGTCGCCTTTGACTACGCCGATTATTACGCCAACGCACAGGCCGACCAGTCCAACCTGAACCAGATCGGCGCAGACCTTGTGGCTGACGGCGTGGACGTGATCGTAGCCGTGGCCACCCCCACCGCCGCTACCATGCTGGCTGCCGTGGAGGACACCGACATCCCGGTGGTCTACTCCGCTGTGACCGATCCCGCCGCCGCAGGCTTTGACGGTGAGGAGAATATCACCGGCACCTCCGATGCCCTGAACACCGACGCCATCATGAACCTGATCGTGGCGGCAAACCCCGGCATCGATACCATCGGTCTGCTGTACGACCTGAGTCAGGATGCCTCCACCCAGGCCATTGCGGACGCCAAGGCCTTCTGCGAGAAGAACGGCATCAAGGTGGTGGAAAAGAACGGCACCACCACCGCCGAGGTGCAGATGGCTGCCGAGGCACTGGTCGCCGCCGGGGTCAAGGCCGTGTTCACCCCCACTGATAACACCATCATGACCGCCGAGCTGTCCATCTATGAGAGCTTCATCGAGGCCGGTGTGCAGCACTACACCGGTGCCGACAGCTTTGCGCTGAACGGCGCACTGGTGGGCTACGGCGTGGACTACGTCCAGCTGGGCGAAGCCACTGCCGATATGGTCAGCCAGCTGCTGTGCGACGGCAAGACCCCCGCAGACCTGCCCTACCAGACCTTTGATAACGGCATCGTCACCATCAACACCGAGACCGCCGCGGCGCTGGGCTTGGATCTTGCCGCCCTGAAGGAAGCCTTCAAGCCCTACTGCACCGAGATCTGCGAGGTGACCACCGCCGAGAACTTCTCCTGAGCGCCCCGCTCCGTCAAAACCTGACGGTTTTGCCAGCTCTCCCGCAAGGGAGAGCTTTTGGCGGTTCTGGGGAAAGTGGTTTCCCTCTCCCGTGAAAATACGTTTGTCGCACTCCGCAGAGCAATGCGGTGCGCATTCAAAATAACATAAAAGGAGCATACACCATGCTGGCGAGTATCTTTTCCCTCAACGTTTTGCAGACAGCGCTGGAGCTGGGCTGCATCTACGGACTGGTGGCGTTGGCACTGTTTCTGAGCTACTCCATCCTGAATATTGCCGACCTTTCCACCGACGGCTGCTTTACGCTGGGCTGCGCCGTGGCCTGTCAGGTAGCACTGACCGGCCACCCCATCCTTGCGCTGGCAGCAGCCATGGCTGCGGGAGTGTGCTCCGGCTTTGTCACCGCCTTTTTGCAGACAAGGCTCGGGGTGGAAAGCATCATGGCCGGTATCATCGTCAACACCGGCCTGTACACCATCAATCTGGCGGTGATGGGCTTCTCCTCCACCATGTCACTGGTCAAGACCCCTACCATCTTCTCCATGGCAAAAACTTCGCTGGGCTTTCTGGGCAGCTGGTACAAGCTGGCGCTGGCGGCAGTGATCATTGCCATCGCCTGCGCGGCGATGCTGGGTTTTCTGGGCACGCGGCTAGGGCTTTCCATCCGCGCCACCGGCGATAACGCCGCCATGGTGCGGGCTTCCAGCATCAACCCCGCCTTTACCATCACGGTGGGTCTGTGCGTATCCGGTGCGTTGTGTGCGCTGTCCGGCGGACTGTTGGCACAGTACCAGAAAAGCTGCGATATCAACGTGGGCACCGGCATGGTGACCATTGCACTGGCTTCCCTCATCATCGGCGAGACGCTGGTGGGCAAGCGCACCATGCTGCGCCGCCTTCTGGGCGTGGTGTTCGGAAGCTGCCTGTACCGCTTTACCGTGGCCGCGGCTCTGCGGTTCAACGTGCTCGC
>ENA-OQLI01000122-OQLI01000122.1-human-gut-metagenome-genome-assembly--contig:-NODE-122-length-116228-cov-12.180283_pt1 | contig 116228 bp, 115 predicted proteins | sample MGYA00242805_ERZ504812 | MGnify/ENA primary metagenome ERZ504812 (study PRJEB26092, sample SAMD00036430) | human gut metagenome | host: Homo sapiens | study: EMG produced TPA metagenomics assembly...
TTACGCTTGTTTTGATTTGCAACACTAAGATAAGTGAAAAATCTGACATGGCAAAATCCTGAGCAACTTTTTGTTGCTCAGGAACTTATAAATAAAGTTAAATCAAAGTGTTGCGGAATTAAGGTTTATAAGTATCTCAATGGGAAAATTTATAAATTCACCTGTTTCGTAGTCAAAACGTGACAATCCGCGTCCATAAGTACCAACCCACAGATTATTATAGCTGTCAATATCCAGACTCAGAATCATATTTGTACTTATAGCCCCTTCCTGCCCGTCACTCAAATATGCCTTATATTCATAACCGTCATATCTGTACAGACCATCAAGTGTTGCTATCCAGATAAAACCATACTTATCCTGAATTATATCATTGACTTCACTTTGAGGCAAATTCCTGGTACGGAATTCATACTCTTCGCCATTTATTACATATTGCGGGAAAACCTTAATTATACAAGTAAATATTATGCAAAAGAATAAACAAAATTTTTTCATAAGTAACTATTCAAAATTAATTTTATACATATGAGTAATTCACAAATAAGTTCGTCCCTACAGATGCAAGAGCTCTGTTTGTACAATAGAAAAGCGAGTCCTTAGTATTGTAATCAGCAGGTCTTATCCATTTGCCTTTCAATATACGCCATAGTGTCTCGGCTGGATTAAGTTCCGGAGAGTATGGTGGAAGATAGAAAAGGAATAATCCTCTATCCTCCCATATCTTTCTTATTTCCTTTATCTTTCGGTTCCTATGGACAGAAGCATTATCAAGTACAACCACCGTTTTCTTCTTTACCTCAAAAGAGAACCTGTCAAGATAATCCACAAGCCTGTCTGCATTGATGGATTCTTGTGTTGTAAAGCCTTTATATTGATTTCTTCTGGTAATCATTCCAAAGATATTAAGTCTTGCAGCTTTCTCGGATGGAATATATACATTCTCATCTTTGAACTGCCATCCGTAAGGTACATAACCATCGGTACATACATGACTTTCATCAGCATAATAAAGTTACCTGTTGGCGGAATTAAATTATAAAAGATTTATGTTTAAAAAGTTGTGCATATTGTTGATATTTAGTAAATTAAAGGTGACTAAACTTTTAATAGACAAATATCGTATGCACAACTTATATGCAATATTCGCAAAATTACTGAACATATGCAAGCAAATTGCCGGCAATTTAGTCAATGAATCCGGGAATGTACCAAGACGAGGAGTCGTCCCTAAATTCTCAGACCTTGAAGTAGTGGCCTTGAACATGGCATCAGAGGCTGTTGGTATTGACAGTGAGTCGCTGTTGTTTGCAAAGCTACAGGAATATAGGGTTGAAATACCCAACCTTATTTCCCGCCGACAATACAATGACAGGCGTAAAATAACTTCCTCCCTATGTAATGCAATCCGAGAAGAATGGTTTCTAAAATGGATGGTGGTGAAGACTATTTCTGTATTGATTCGAAACCGATAGAAGTATGTCGTATTGCCCGTTCCAAACGTTGCAGTATGGGAAAGAAGGATTTTAGAAAAGCACCTGGGGTAGGATACTGCGCATCATAAAGCATGTATTATTATGGGTATAAACTCCATGCAGTCTGCGGGTTAAGTGGTATCATCCATTCCTTTGACCTCACTAAGGCAAGTGTGCATGACATTCATTACCTGAAGGATGTGAAAGTGGATTATAGTAATTGTACAGTCATAGGGGACAGAGGATATATAAGTGCCCAAGCGCAATTGGATTTGTTTGAAACTGCCAATATCAGATTGGAGGTACCATACAGATGTAATCAAAAAGAATGGAAGCCAACATTTCCGGCTTTTGCCAAAGCGAGAAAAAGAATTGAAACCCTATTCTCGCAATTGTGTGACCAGTTTATGATTATAAGGAATTATGCGAAAGATACAGATGGATTGTTTGCCCGGATTATTGGGAAGATTAGCGCACTTACAATCCTTCAATATATTAACTACAAAAATGAAAAGCCTATTGGCAGAGTTAAATATGCGCTATTTTAATTCCGCCAACAGGTTAAAGTTCTATTTAACCTTTGGAATCAAGGCTTTCAAGTTCTTGCAACTTCTCTTTCTTGTATGAATAGAGTTGCGGTGAGGGGGTACCCCTTGGGCGTTTTCTTATTCGCTTATATCTTGCACCAATGCTCCTAAAAAACGTTTGAAGGTAATGTCGCTGGTTTTTTTACCGGAAGCCTTTTCCCAGGCTTCGCGTGCTTTTGACACACTCTGACGGTCTTCCTCTATAGCCTTACGGACTGCTTCCTCATCGGAACAATCCATTATAGGTTTACGACCTTGGCCGGGACGTGTTTTTAAGCCTTTGATACCATTTTCTTTATAACGTTTTATCCAAGCGTATACTGTTGGTATTGTCACATCGAATATTTCAGCTATTTCTGAAGCTGATTTTCCTGATGACTTCAACAATATGGATTTGCATCTGATACGATAGTTATGAGTAGGGCCATTATGATAGCCTTTCTCCAATTCGAGGCGATTAGCCTCACTTAATTCAAGCACTTTTATATGTTTCATGATTTACATTCTAAAATATCATGATACAAAATATTTTATGTTGAATATAAAAATATTTTAGATCACTTACTTATCTCTTTTGTTTTAATAAAGTAAGTGTCAAGGCTAAAGTTACTTGTTTGTTTAGCCTTGACATTAAGAATCCGTTCCTTCGCTCAGTCTTATAACTTATTTGTCTATTATTTATATTCTTTAGGACGTCTGTATTCTTCCTGCTCATAGAACTGTTCAAGCACGCGCTTTTCGTATTTTCTTTCCAGCATCCACATAGGTCTGTCTAGTGTCATTTCCCAGTCTGACAACATCTTATAATATTTTCTTATCAAGTCAGGATGTTTGTCGGCCAGATTATTCTGTTCGCCTTCATCCTTACTTATATCGTATAGTTCTGCTGGTCTGTCAGGGAAACGCATGAACTTCCAGTCGCCGTCTCTCACAACGCCTCTGTTTTCAATTTTCCAGTAAAGAGTCTGGTGAGGACGACCGTTATTTTTGCCAGTAAGATAGGGAATAATGTCTACACCATCCAGCGGATTTGCAATTTCCTTGTCGTAACCTGCAAGATTGATGAAAGCAGGCAAGAAATCGAGGAAGCTTGTAGGCTTGTTGTAGTGGCTACCTTTCTTTATCACACCAGGATAAGAAATTATGGCAGGAACTCTTACACCACCCTCAAGGAAGGTAGCTTTCATACCGCTCAGAGGATAGTTGGAAGTTTCAGTTCCGTTAGGTCCACCGTTATCGTTAGTAAACACTATGATTGTATTTTTGTCAAGTCCCAGTTCTTTAAGCTTGTCGAACACCTGTCCGCAAGCCTTGTCCATTGCCCATGCCATGGCAGCAAGACTTTTTCTTTTACCTTTCAGGTGAGCAAATTTCGCCAGGTCTTCCTTTTCAGCCTGTAGCGGAGCATGTACAGCGTTGAATGCCAGATAAACAAAGAAAGGTTTTTTTGCATTTTCCTCAATGAACTTGCAGGCTTCGTCGGCGAGCAGGTAAGTCATATACTTATCCGGTTCCTTGAAATGAGCGAATCCGTATTCAAGTCTGTTTTCCACACCCTCATCGGCAAAGGACTCTTCTTCATTCTGATAAGGATAATAATTTCTACCTCCCGAACGGAATCCCACAAATTGGTCAAAACCTCTTCTGTAAGGATGATATTCATCTGTAGCTCCCAGATGCCATTTTCCGAATGCTCCACAAACATAACCAGCTTCGCTAAGATAGTTTGATATAAACTTTTCTGAAGTAGGAACACCCATGTCAAGTCCGTATTTACCGTGCTTGCTCATGTATCCCACTACATTGTTCTCTTCGATACCGAATCTCTGCTGGTAGCGTCCGGTCATAAGTCCTGCCCTTGATGGTCCGCTCACCGCATCGGTGGTATACATCTGGTGGAGTATCATTCCGTTTTCCGCCAGCTTGTCAAGATTGGGAGTTTCAAACTGTTTGCTTCCCTGAAAACCGAAATCAGCATATCCGGCATCATCTGAGAGAATAAACACAATGTTTGTTTTTTTTTTGTTCGTTGTTTCCTTCTGCCCATGCAATTGCCGGAACAAGTAAGAGAGTTGCTTTTAGAATTTCAGATGTTTTCATAAAACGCCATTTGTTAATAATTAAATAATAAATGGTTGCTGCAATGCAACAACCATTAAATAATTCTGTTTGTTATCTCTTGAAAACAATCTACCTTAATTATGTATACCACTTGCTCAAACAATCCTTTTCTTTATTGGCAAAGGTATTACCATTAAAAAAAACTAATCAGTGGTTTTTTGAAAAAAAAGTATGGTATTTGAGTACTTCTCCTATAAAATACTTTTAATTTTTTAGGGGAAGTTTATGTTTAAACGTATTATTCCATATTTTCGTCTATGTAGTAGCCGGAGAACCCGCATGTTTCCATATTCGTTATTAAATTCATATCTTCAGATGTAAGTTCGAAATTAAATACATCGGCATTCTGAATTATTCTTTCTTTGTTCAGAGATTTTGGCAGTGGAACAACGTTGTTCTGTAGTACCCATCTCAAACATAGCTGAGCCACCGATTTATTGTATCTTGATGCTATTTCACATAGAACAGGATACTGCAGCATATATCCGTTTCCAAGCGGACTCCATGCTTTACTGTAATATTATTTCTCTGGCAATAAAGTACTGTATCCACTTGTGTATATCCAGGGTGAAACTCAATCTGATCTACCATCAGCTGTATATTTGCACTTGTAAAATTAAATGTCTATAATTGCTTATATTGTAGATGAGAACTTTTATAAAAAAAATGCCATTGTATGCAAATACACCATATTAAAAACTCTTTTCCAATATATATAAAACACCAACTATCACTTTCTTTGCAAAAAAATTAATTTATTGTTTGCTAAAAAATCAATTTATGGAAATCAAAAACAAAAAGTGGGAGAGGTTACCTTTATTGGTAATGCTTCTGTTTTGTGTATCTGCAATTAGTGCACAAAAGATTACTATTAGTGGAAAAGTTACAGACGAAATGAAAGATCCTATAATAGGTGCTACAGTTTCTGTTAAAGGTGATAATACCGCAGGGACAATTACTGACCTTGATGGTAATTATTTTTTGGAGGCTGATAGTAAGTCGACTCTCGTATTCAGTTTCATAGGCTATGAAACACAAGAAATCTCTGTTAATGGAAAAACACAAATTAATGTTTCTTTAAAAGAAGAATCTGTTATGCTTGCTGAGGTTGTAGCTATTGGCTATGGTGTACAGAAGAAAAAAGAATTAACAGGTGCTGTTTCGCAGATAAAGTCTGATGAAATGCTAAAAATAGCAGGTTCGGATTTTACAAAAACTTTGCAAGGTAAGATTTCAGGTTTGAATATTACTGAAAGTTCCGGTCGTCCTGGAGATGGCGCTGTTATTCAAATTCGTGGATTGGGTTCTATTAATGGTAATTCAAGTCCTCTTTATGTCGTAGATGGAATACCGGCTGACGGTAATCCTAATTTACCTGCGGAAGAAATTGAAACAATAGATGTGTTGAAGGATGGTGCTTCGGCTGCAGTATACGGAACACGTGCTTCAAATGGTGTTATATTGATTACGACAAAACGCGGTAAAGCAGGTAAAGCAAAAGTAAGTTTCTCTGGTTATTATGGTCTACAGAACATTGTATCAGGAACTCCATTGCTTAGTACACCACAGCAGTTGTATGTTGATGAAATGTATCAGCGTGCTTTAGGTGGTAACTCTTCCGACTTATATTATAATCCCGATGCAATGGATTATAATACCGATTTTATTGGATCAGTAACTTTAGATAATGCCCCAATGCAAAATTATAACTTGACTGTAAGTGGCGGTAGTGATGTTATGACTTATAATGTTAATGCCAACTATTTCAAACAGGATGGTATTCTTATTAATTCCGGTTACGAAAGATTCTCTACCCGTGCAAATGCAACATTTAAGAAAGGTCGTTTCAGTGGATTTGTAAGTATTGGCTTAAATCATTCTGATAAATCTGTTGAGCCTTGGAATGTATATCAGTTTGCACAATATCAGAAACCATATATGAAACCATTGAATATGGAAGATGGAAGTGAAGTAGAAATTGATGCTGATAACAACGTAGAACATTTGGGATATTTGGCTCGTATATTGACTAATTCTGATGACAGAGTTGAAAATTCTCATAATATAGCAGCAAACTTTAAGATAGAGATTATTGACGGTCTTACTTATCAGGTGAATTTAGGTTATAACTATTGGCAATATAAAAGAGATTTCTTTGAACCTCAGTTTATGGTTTATGATAAAAACGGGAACCTTAACACAGCTTCAAGTAGAGTTGATGCAAGTCTTTTGCAGGAGGATAATTCAAGCATGAAACTTACTATGGAAAATGTATTAAGTTATGATAAAACATTCGGAAAGCACAAAGTAGGTGCTGTAATCGGTTATACTATTGAAAAGACAGACTGGGTGCAGAGCGCAATGTCTAAAAAAGATTTCATTAGTAATGATACACCTGTTTTCGATGCAGGAAATGTTCTTACATCAATTGGAGGATCTAAATCTACTCATGTAATTGTAGGAAAGTTGTTCCGTTTACAATATGCTTATGACGGTCGTTATATGTTATCTGCCAGTGGACGTTACGACGGTTCTTCAAGAATGGCTAAGAATAACAGATATGCTTTCTTCCCTGGTGTTTCATTGGGTTGGAATATTAATGAAGAAAAGTTCTTGAAAAATGTAGATTGGTTGAGCAATCTTAAATTGAGAGCCAGTTATGGTGAGGTTGGTAATGAAGGTATTGGTGACTATAAATATGCATCTTACATCCGCAACCAGATTGATTATGTTTGGGGACCGGAAACAGGCGATCAGTTAGGTCTGGGTGCTATACAGAGAGCGTATTCCAATCCTAACATAGTATGGGAAACAAATGTATCAAAGAATATCGGTCTTGATGCTTCGTTATTAAGAGGAGCTTTAAGCTTGAGTTTTGATATGTATAAGAATAATAAGAAGGATATGTTGCTTGATGTGATTATTCCTGCATCATCTGGTACAAATGTAGGTTGGGGAAATAACTCAATTACTTCTAATATCGGAAACATGGTAAATAAGGGTTTTGAGTTCTCGGCTACATACAAAGGACATACAAAATTTGGCATGAACTGGTCATTGATAGGGACATTCACTAAAAATATCAATGAAATTACTTCGTTGGGTGATATGAATGAAATACCTTTGGCTAATAGTAAACTTGGTTCCTGGTTGAATAATGATAATGTTACAACATATATGAAAGTTGGTTATCCTGCTGGTTCATTTTTCTTAATTGAATCAGATGGAGTAATACAGACTCAGGAAGAACTGGATGCTGTTAAGTCTTATATGCCAAATGCAAAATTGGGAGACTTGAAACTGGTAAACCAGAATGGTGATAATATAATTGATGATAAGGATCGTGTTTATAAGGGAAGCAGTATGCCTAAATTTGAAATGGGTTTAACTTTTAATGCTGATTATAAAGGTTTTGATTTTTCTACTCAGCTATATTATTCACATAAAAATATGGTATACAACGGTGCAAAACAGTTTGCATACGCAGGAGTAAGACACGTTGAATTATATGATATGTGGACTCCAAACAATATCAACTCAGATATACCTGTACCTGAACCATATAATTGTAATCCTAGATTAGATTACTTTCTGGAAGATGGAACATTCTTAAGATTACGCAATATAACATTGGGCTATTCTTTACCTAGAAAGTGGTTTAAAGGTATTTTGGATTATGCAAGAATATATGTAACTGCACAAAATCCGTTTACATTTACTAAATATGAGGGATATGATCCTGAAGTTGGTGGAGATGGTGTTGCAAGCCGAGGTGTTGATAAAGCCAACTATCCTATAACAAGAAAATTCTTATTTGGTGTACAGCTTGATTTTTAATTTGATTAACTGAAATTTTTAAAACTATGATAAAGAAATTAGCTTATATATTATGTTTCTCTCTTATTGGGGGAACTTTTACGAGTTGTGAAGATGCCTTGCTGTCACAAGTTAATCCCAATTCTCTGACTGATGGCTCGTTTTGGAAAACCGAAGCTGACTTTGATAAGGCTGTAAATGCATTGTATGGTTCTTTGCAGTTGGAATATGTAAGTGGTTCAGGATTGACTTTCGAAATGCTAAGAAGTGATTTGGCAGGTACAGAAACATGGTATAGTACTCAAAATATCTTCACCCAGTTAAAGTGGGATAGCTCTTCACCATATGTTGAAAACCGTTGGTCACAATTGTACGTAGGTATTTTCAGAGCAAATCAAATATTACATTACATTGAAAATGCAGATTTCCTTACACAAGAGAAGAAAGAACAGATAATAGCTCAGGCACGTTTTATTAGAGGATATGACTATTTTTTCCTTGCCAATACTTATGGTGGAGCCGTAATACATGATAAAATGGCTTCTTCGGCAAAAGAAATGAACATTCCTTTTTCATCAAAGGATGATGTAATAAATAAAATGGTTATTCCGGATTTTCAGGCTGCTCAAATATTACCTAAAGTATGGCCCAACGGTAATGACGGACATATCACTTGGGGTGCGGCTACAGCTATGTTGGGTAAGACTTATCTTTTCCAGAAAGAATGGAAGTTGGCAAGAGAATGCTTTAAGCAATTAGTTGAAAGCAACTTATATGAACTGGAAGAAAATTATATGGATAACTTTACCACTGATAATGAGTTTAATAAGGAATCTGTATTTGAAGTCTCTTTCTCCGATAACTACAAGCCAGGAAATAGTGGAAACCTGCATGACGAGATAGATGGTTCGGAAGGTGTATCTATTGCAAACCAGTTTGCTTCTCTTTTTGCAGGTGGTTACAATACAGTGTTACCTACCTACCATTGCCACGAAATGTTTGTTTCGGCAGATGTTATGGATCCTGATGCTGAATGGACAAAAGCTGGACATTTGAACTCTATGAGAACATACGCAACAATTGTAGTTGAGAAAGGTGACGGTGATTATTATAAGGCTCCTCTTGTTGATGAATATGATGCTGATGGAAATCTTGTTGCCAAAGGAAAAGTAAACTTTGGATATGGTCAGAGTTCTAAAGTAAGGAAATGGACACGTTGGGATAGAGTGGAATCTGAGGATCCTACTACAGGATGTAGAACAGGTATAAATTACAGAGCTATTAGATATGCTGACGTTTTGTTAATGTATGCCGAAGCTATTCTTGAAGATGATGGTGATGTAGATTTGGCAATAGAATATATTGATAAAGTAAGAGAACGTGCAGGGGTAGTAAAACTTAAGGATTATATAACAGAGAATAATGGATTTTTCCCTAAATTGTGGGTCTCTAAATTTGCAAATAATTACACAGACTTTGAGATGATTCCTGCCAATAAGGATAATGTATTGATGCATTTAAGAATGGCTGAGCGTTTGCTTGAATTGGCTTTTGAAGGTCATCGCTGGCTTGACTTGGTTCGTTGGGGATTGGTTAAAGAGTGCTTCGAACAATGTTGGAGTGAAGAACAAGGTATACGTTTGAATTTATGTGGGTCTATTACAAGTACAACAATAAGTTCTACAGAACAGATTCCACCATTAAATGTTAAGGAACGTGTGCGTCCTGATTTTGAGATGCGTTCAAAGGTATATCAGTCGGATGTTCACGATTATTTCCCAATACCTAGCTGTGAAGTTCAGAATAATAAAGCATTACAGAATTAAATTTTAATACGATGAAGACAATAAATAAAATATTATTAGTTATTTTAGCCTTTTTAGGAATAAGTTGCCAAAAGGACTATGAGTTTAACGAAGATATAGTCCAGGAGTATGTTACTACTTCTTTTGGAAATAAAGCGAATTTGATGCAAGTTAATGGTTGGATGTCATTTCTGGATTTGTCAAGAGGTGTTGAATCCAGAACATGGACTTTCCCTGAAGGTGTAGCCATTAATTTAGATTCTACGGAAGTTACAACCTCAGCATCCGAAAACCTGAAAGTTAGTTTTATTGTTCCTGGAGTTCATAAGATTTCTCTTAAACAAATATTCTGTAAGGAAATAGAAACAGAGGATGGACTTACTAATGAAAAGGAACAGTTTGTTGAAGTTACGGTTTTAGATAGTGTTAGAGCGTCATTTACCGCTTTGTGTAGAGAAACTGGTGCTGAAATAAATTTAGCTTCGGGCGCCAAGAATGAGCTGCAAGGTGGTCATCACATAGATTTTACTGTTACTTCTACAGGTGCACCTAATAAAAATGTCTTCACTTTTGTTAGTGAAGATGGAAAGGCAGAAACAGTTGAGGCAGTTGACGGTATTGCATCTTATCAGTTCTACTCACCGGGGTTGTATGAGGTTACCTTGGAGTCATCAAGTGATTTTGGACGTAGCAGCATAAAATATACAGAGTTGGTAAATGTTATAGCTTCGGAAGATCCTGTTGATTTTATTGGTGCTGAAAGATTATCATCCAATACTATAGGTTTGAAATTTAGCCGTGCAATGAAAGATGCATCAGACTGTCCTGTTAATGCTTTTTCACTGAATATAACCAACGGGGAAAATATGATTCCTGTAGTTGCAAATATTCAATCAGTAAGTACGGATGTCAATATTGTAAAACTTGTATTAGATACTGATATTTATAATACCGATAATATAACTGTTTCATACGATGCATCTGTTGGTAATTTGATAACACTTGACTATGTTTATGCTACAAATTTTATTTCAGAACCGGAAAGTTTCGATTTCAAGATGTCAAATCTTTTGAAAGAAGCAGGATATGATGTAGGTTTTGAAAATTGTACTGTAGAAGATTGGGATAAAGTTTCTTGGGGAGCAACTCTATGGGACGACTATAAATTATCTATGGTAAATGATAATGCTCATTCTGGTAACGGTGTTGCATATGCAGAAATTTCTGCTGGTAAAGGAATGATAATGGGTTGCGATACCAAAGTAGCAGGAGATTATGCCATCCCTGTAGAAGCAAATGTTGATTATTTGCTTTCTATGTGGATAAATGTACAAGAATTAGATGGTACTCCAGTAAATGGAATATATCCAAATATTACTTTTGATTTTGCAATAGATACAAAATGGAGTACTGGTGTATGGTTTAATAATGATTTTGTTAAAGGTCAATGGGTGAATGTTACATGTAAAATGTCATCTTCCAAAGCTGGAGATTCAGGAATTATCATTAGAGCTACAAATGAAAAATCATCATCAGCATTGAATTTCTATTTTGATGATATTTCATTGACTAAAATAGAAAAACGTCCATAGTAAATTAAAAATAGATAGGGTTAGCTCCCTATCTATTTCTTAGATATTATTAATTAAATTTTTTGTAGAATGGAATTGAAATTATTGCTTTTATCATTAGGATTTTTATTTATTTCTTGTAGTTCCTGTATGCCAGGAGATAATAATGGAGAAGAGAATGGGTCAGAAAACGGATCAAATACAGACCCGGGTGATTCTGAAACAGAATTTGAATATGAATGGGACAAGTTTCCTGTACCAGTTTCGGCAGGTACTGGAATGAAATGGGAATTACAGAGTCAGTCGGATGACTTTAACTATACTGCTGACAGTAATAACAAAGGTAATTTTGAAAAGAAATGGACCGATTATTACCATGCCAACTGGTCAGGACCAGCTCCTACAATATGGCAGAGAGATCATATTTCTGTCTCAGATGGTTGTTTGCGAATTGAAACCAGTAGACCTGACGATGTAAAAATAGTTAAGGTTACAAGCGGAGATAAAGAAAAAATGATGCCTGGCACTTATACAGGGTGTGTTACATCTAAAACTAGAGTAGTATATCCTGTGTATGTAGAGGCATATGCCAAGATAGCTAACTCAACAATGGCTTCGGATGTATGGATGTTAAGTCCTGATGATACTCAAGAAATTGATATTATAGAGGCATATGGTAGCGATAGGGTTGTAGGTGATGATGGACATAAATTTTACGGACCTGATAGAATTCATTTAAGTCATCATGTGTTTATTAGAGATCCGTTTCAGGACTATCAACCAACAGATCCTGGAAGTTGGTATAAAGATGTGAATGGAACTATTTGGAGAAATGATTTCCATAGAGTAGGAGTTTACTGGAAAGATCCATTTAATTTGGAATATTATGTTGATGGTAAAATGGTAAGAAGGGTATCTGGGAAAAATATTATTGACCCCAATGATTTTACTAAGGGTACCGGACTATCGAAAGAAATGGATATAATTATAAACATGGAAGACCAGAGCTGGAGAGCTATAAGTGGATTGTCTCCGACAAACAAAGAATTAATGAATAAAGATAATAATACATTCCTTGTTGACTGGATAAGAATTTATAAACCGGTAGAGGATAAATAATTATTTTATGGAGACCATCTCAAAATCATTTTGAGATGGTCTCTTCTCTTTTTATATAGTTAAGGATTTGATTTATTCTAGTTATAGTGGAGAAAAAATATCTTTATGGGAGAGATTTTCATTTACTTAGGGAAAAGTTGCATTTTGCCATATATAAATACTATTTGTATGATATATATTTGCCATACAATATCCGACTGAAAAATTCTGAATATGATGAAAATGGTATTCTGGTTAAAAAGTATGATAATATCAGTATAATGGAAAAAGACATATTGATTGAACCATCAAGATAAAAGTTCTTTGCTTCAAATAAAATGTTCCGTTAGATGATATTCAATAACGGAGCATTTTTTTATTCTCAAAACCATAAACTTTACTAATATTGTACTTTAATATAAAATAATTTATGAAAAACAGAATTATCGGCTTGTTTTGTTTTATGGCTGTTCATTTAGCCGCTTCTGCACAGACTCATGTGCAATTGAATTTGAATGTAAAACATAAGCTTGGGGATGTAACAGAGTTTAACCGTCCTAAGTTTATAAATTTCCATGCTACAATAAATGAGAATTATTGGGATAGTGCAAATAAGATTGCTGATTTACGTGATGACCTTATAAGAAAATATGATGTGTATGTGGGGCGTGAAACAGGTATGATCAAGACTGTGCTTCGCAATGTTAAGGAGGATCCCGAAAGACCAGGTTTTGCCGACCCAGATGATTTGGCTAGACTATGTAGCCAGAATAAGAAACGGTATGTTCAGAACACAAAGGTACATCCTTACGAGAAATACAGTAATCTGATTCTTTGTAATCAGTTCTCTCCTTTTTATCCTGACGGAACTAAAACGCTGAAAGGATGGGCTTTATCGCAGAAGGATACTGAAGATGAGCCTTTCGGAACAGCTTCGGGTGAATTTTATGGCAGGTATATTAAGGAGTATTTTGGTGAAGGAGGAGAAAGTGGTGAACCTAAGCCTGGGTTCTGTGAGGTAATTAATGAGCCTTTGTGGGATATTTATGATAAGCCGAAAGCTCCAAAGTCAAGTATAACCAAATTATTTGAATTCCACTCTACTATTGCCGCACAGGTGAAAAAGTTTAATCCTGATATGAAAGTGGGAGGTTATTGCACTGCCTTCCCTGATTTTGAACTCCAGAATTTCGGAAGATGGAATGCCAGATGGAAACAGTTTATTGATATTGCCGGAAAGGATATGGATTTCTTTACTATTCATTTATACGATTTTCCATGTAAAGATGGTAAACAGATGTACAGAAAAGGCAGTAACATGGAGGCCACAATGGATATGATTGAGCAGTACAGTATGATAAAGCTTGGTGAGGTTAAACCTCTTATGATTTCGGAATACAGTGCGCAGACGCATGATTACAACAGGAAGCCATGGTCGCCATATCGCGACTGGCTGCGACTGAAATCGACCAACTCGATGCTTATGCAGTTTATGGAAAGGACCGATAATATATGTTATGCCATGCCTTTTGCCATGCTCAAATCTGAGTGGGGATATAATCCCAAAACGGGTCTTGCACATACAGCGAGAATGCTGAGAAGAGAAAACGAGCCTGAAAGCTTTACCGGAGAATATGTTTACTCTGAACTTATAAAGTTTTATCAGCTCTGGAAGGATGTGAAGGGTACAAGGGTTGAAACAAACTGTGATAATCCTGACATTATGTGTGATGCATATGTAGACGGGAAGAATGTGTATTTCATTATAAACAATCTGGATTTCAAACCAGTAGATTTGAATCTTTCTGTAAACGGAACATCTAAGGATGCAAAAAGTATAGAAGTCAGACATCTGTACCTTAAAGGTGGGAAAGACGGAGTACCTATGCTTGATGTATACGATGCAAAGAGTCTTGACCACTTTACTTTAGAAACTGAGGCAACATGCGTCATTTGCTATAATTTCGACAGAAAAGTGAAAATAAACGAAACGATGGAGGAGGTGAAATATTATGCAACGGATTACCTTAAAGAGATTGCTGCTGGCAAAGAACTGGTTTTCAATATAAATAATGTCAAGAAGACCGAATATGGTGAGGCCGTTATCCGTCTTGGACTTGGCAGAAATCATGGTTTGTCGTTGCTGCCTGAACTTTTAGTAAACGGTAAGAAAGTTGATATCCCGGATAATTTCAGGGGTGACGTTCAGAAAGACCGTGCTTCTTTCTTCGGTGTTATTGAAGTGCCTGTGGACTACAGCATTCTTAAGGGAAATAATACTATCTCGTTAAAGTTCCCAGATAATGGCGGTCACGTAAGTACAGTTACTATGCAGATTTTTAATTTTTCAAATAATATTAGAGGTATATGATGAAGACCTTACTATCATTTTTGTCGCTGATGTTTTCAGCAAATTTTGTTTGTAATGCGCAAAACCTTCCGGAGGTTCCGGAAGGTTTTAAATGGGAAAAGGTGGAAAGCCTTTCGGATGAGTTTGATTACTGGGATGCTACAAAATGGCACAGGTCATTATGGAATTATGACGTACCGGTACAGATGGTTGCCGAGAACTCGGGAGTAGATAACGGTTTGCTTTGGATCAAGGCTACACTTGACGATGGCAAGGAAAGGTGGTTTAAGACTTCTAGGGTTATGTCGAATACGAGAATTTCATATCCGATGTACACAGAATGTTATATGCGTACCGCACATATTTCGGCTTTCAGTACTTTCTGGATGAATAATGGCAACAGTAATGACAGGGATGAGATAGACATGTGTGAGCATAACTCAAAACCTTCTATTAAGGCACAGGAGAATACACGTCCTTATACTATGTATTCGCAATACTTTGTTGTCAAGAATGGTGTTACAGAAAGAAATAACGGTAACTTCGATAACAGGAAACTCTCTGACGGAAATCCGGCAAAAGGAGTGAAATGGAATGAAAAGTTCCAAAGAATTGGAGTGTGGTGGAAAGATGCCAACAATATTCAATTTTACTTGAATGGTGAACCTACAGGAAATGTGGTATCAAAACAGGATTTTACTCTAGAACTGAATATCATATGGGATTTGTGGACTGCTGATGAGACCTGGACCGGCGGATTGTGTGAAAAGAATGATCTTCTTGATGATAGTATCAATACTATGTATGTAGACTGAATACTTCTAGTCTAAGATAAAGAGAAAAAAATCTTTAATTTTAAAATACATACTATCTACTTTAAATTTACCTATGTTAGGTTTGGTAATTTATCAATATATTCGTAATTGATTTTTTTATTAATATTTTTATAGTATGAGAGTAAAGCTTTTAGTATCAGTATTGATAGGAGTTTCTGCAGACTTGTTTGCACAGAATCCATTCCCTTATGTTATGCCTAAAGAAAAGCCAACTTTCAAGATGAGTTGCGCTATGAACAGAGTGTATGATAATTACGGAGCTGCAACTCCACAGTTGAATGAATTATACACGAACTTCAAGTACTCACCGCTTACAGGCTTTGACTATCATAATGATGATGGGACAGTAACACGAAGAGACCCTTCAAGAATTATTAAGGTAAACGGTAAATACTATATGTGGTACACCAAGCGTTGCACTCCAACAACCTTTGTAGGGACAAAGCTTGCTAATGATACTATTCCGTCTGTGGATTGGGACTTGTGTGATATTGCATATGCCACAAGTAAAGATGGTTTTCATTGGGAAGAACAGGGGATAGCTGTACATCGCCCGAAGAAACCGGAACTTGGGTGGAGGTCGGTTGCAACTCCGGATGTATTGGTCTGGAAAGGCAAGTATTATTTATATTATCAGGCCTTTTCTGTAATGAGCGGAAGTACCGGTCGTGATGACTGCCCAGTTGCAATGTCGTATGCCGATTCGCCTGACGGACCATGGACTCCCGTAAATGAAATCATTATTCCAAACGGTGAACCCGGTGATTGGGATCAATTTTCTATTCATGACCCTCAACCATTGGTTTATAAAGGGAAAATATATCTATATTATAAATCGGATTATAACGGAAAGGATAATGGCGGTTTAATCCGCTCTCAGGGTCTTGCCATAGCTGATAATCCTATGGGACCATTCAAAAAATATGAATTGAACCCGATTATCAGTTCCGGACATGAGACTCTGTTTTTCCGTTTCAAGCAGGGGATAGCCTCGATTATGGCTAAAGACGGGCATGAAAATAATACTATTCAATATTCAGAGGATGGCAAGAATTTCAAGGTTGCAAGTATTTGTGCCATGATGCCAATTGCTTCAGGACTTTATGACCCGGATGCCTTTACGGATGTACCGTTTGCTAATGGCATAACATGGGGTATTTCCCATTATAATTTGTGGGGTCGAAACAGAAGAAGTATTTTATTGCGGTTCGACTGTGATTTGAGTATTGATTTCAATGATCCGGAAATGAAAAAGAATGATGTTCCTTTTTCTTTGGAAGAGTTATATCGAAGGGGATTGACTAAAAAGCAGAAGGAGATTATCTTAAAAAGGGATAGAATAAAATAAAAATACCCCCTAATTTCGAAAGAAATATCTACGACTAGTCTGGTAGGTTAATTATATTTTTGTGTTCATATAAAAACTTAAAACTAATTATGAATAAACTTTTATTTTTTCTACCAATTTATTTTTTCGTGTTCGGAGAAATCGTCTGAAGATGAAGATATTAATATTCCTTTCGAAAATAGGACTTGTTTTGTAGATGATAGCATTCGTACCATTGTTGATTCTGTCTATAATTTATTATCTCCTGATGAACCTACTGCGCAAATTCATGGTATAAGACCTATATTAATTGTTGAGAATGGTAAGTTAAGCTTAGAAAAGTGCCGTAAGCTGATACCTTATGGCATCGGGCATATTTCGCAGTTTGCATGTATGAAGGACTTAAAGGTAAATGTATTACGTTGGAGATAGAACTGTTACAGAAAACAGAAGAGTTATATTTTTGGAGGTTACAGTTAATGATGATGAAACGAATTTATAAACCTATATAGAAAAAACATATGAGAACTGATTTATTTTTTTATCCGGCAATTGCCGCAGCAGTGCTGTCTTCATGCGGAGGGAAAAAAGACGCTGCAGAAGTGAATAAGAAACCTAATGTATTGTTTATTTATGCCGACGATATCGGTTACGGTGATTTGAGCTGTTATGGCGGAAAATCGATTATTACTCCAAATGTGGAGAAACTGGCATCTGAGGGTATAATGTTTACAAATGCCCACTGTGGTGCATCTACAAGTACACCATCAAGATATGGAATGCTCACTGGTGAGTATCCGTGGAGAAAGAAAGGTACCGGGATAGCGGCAGGTGATGCAGCTATGATTATCAAGCCAAACATATATACTATGGCTGATATGTTTGTTGATGCAGGATATTCGACAGGTGTCATCGGTAAGTGGCATCTTGGTCTTGGTGATAAGGCTGGTCAGCAGGACTGGAATGGATTGGTTTCTCCAAATCCAAGCGATATCGGGTTTGAATTCTCGCATATAATGGCTGCGACAGCTGACCGTGTTCCTTGTATTTGGATTGAAAACGGAAGAGCTTTAGGATTATCACCAGATGATCCCGTAGAGGTTAGTTATACCAAGAATTTCCCTGGCGAGCCTACCGGAAAAGACAATCCAGAGTTGCTAAGACTTCATCCTTCTCACGGACATGATATGAGTATCGTAAACGGTATTTCACGTATTGGATATATGAGAGGAGGTAAATCTGCATTATGGAGAGATCAGGATATTCAGGACAGTATCATTGCCAATGCCGTAAGATTTATTGAAGAAAAGTCGGCTTCGGATAAACCTTGGTTCCTGTATCTGGCTACAAATGATATTCATGTACCTCGTGATCCGCATGAAAGATTTGTCGGAAAAAGCGGACACGGTCTCCGCGGTGATGCTTTGTTGTCTTTTGACTGGGGTGTAGGCGAAGTTATGAAGACTCTGGAAAGATTAGGTATTGACGAAAATACAATTGTCGTCCTTTCAAGTGATAACGGTCCGGTGATAGATGATGGTTATAAGGATCAGGCTGTGGAATTACTTGGCGACCATAAGCCTGCAGGCGACTTGAGAGGTGGCAAGTACAGTAACTATGAGGCTGGCACACGTGTTCCATGTATCTTGAGATGGAAAAATCACGTTAAACCAGGTGTTAACGATTTGCTTATGTCTCAATTGGACTGGTTTGCTTCATTTGCTGCAATGACTGGTGTAACTTTACCTGATGGTGCAGCGCCTGACAGTGAGAATCTTCTTGATGCATGGTTGGGTAAATCGGAAAAGGGTAAAGAATATTTTGTAACACAGAATATTCAGAACTTCCTTGGCATAACAGATGGCGAATGGAAGTTTATTCCTAGAAATAATGCTCCTGCTTTGAATGTACAGACTAATACAGAGTTGGGGAATAGTCCAAAGGATCAGTTATTTAAGTTGAATGGCGACAGGAGTGAATCAGTGAATGTGATTGACAAGAATCCTGAGGTGGCTGCTAAACTTAAAAAAGAGCTTGAAAGAATAGTCGACAATAGATATTTACAAAATATGAATTGATGATTTTTTGGGGGTTATATATTCCGTATATGGTTCTATAGGACCTATACGGGATTTTTTTATGAAGAACACAGGTCTATGAAACTGAAATTTTACTTTATCCTGATAATCTCTGTTACTATATCAATACATGCTTTTGCCTCCTTAAATAGAGTAAAGAGTTCAAAGTATATTGAAATTAAAAAATATGAAGTAGTTGATATAGTTTTCAAATCTACAAAATCCTCTTGTCCTTTTGATGTAGAGTTCAGCGTACTGTTTACCTCAAGGAATCGAATAATACTATTCAAAGTCCTAAATTACAGCACTTTAATATCTTTGGAAAAATCCCCGAACCACTGAATCAGCCATATGCCAAATTCACCAATTTTCGATAGATTCTCGTTAATCATCCTTTGACTTTACAAAGGTAAGTGTTCGGTTCTATTCCTCCAAATATTTATATAATTATTTAGGGGTAGCTACAAGCTATTTTATAAAGTTTATCTTTTGATTATTAATGTTTTAAGAGATATTATTCAAATGCCAATACTTTGTTTCTTTCCAATATTTCTATAATATCCTGTTCCTTATACAGAATCTTTCCTCCTATTCTGTAATAGGGCAATTTACCATTCATTCTATATTCAATGAGTGTTCTTTTTGTTATTTTGAGAGCTTTTGATAATTCTTGTTCTGTAATATAGCGGTTCCCGTCTAATATAGGTCTGTAGATTAAGGAGTTTGCATCCAACATTCAGAAAGCCATCTCTTCCAGACCTTTGTAATCTGTCCAGTAAAATATAGGCGAAAAAACTCTTTGGTAAGATGGTTGTCAGGGAGTTTTCCAACAGGAGTTACACCGTTTTCTTCAATAAAGACATCCACATCAATATTATATTTTTCAACTAGTTCAAATTTATTTTCCATATAAGCTAATTTGTGTGGTTTGGGACAAAAATAGTAAATTTTGATTATGTCACAAAATCAAAATTAAATAATTTGAACGTATTGTGTTATAAAATTTATTGTAAAAAAAAAGACTTGCCTATTCCATCAGGAATCAAGCAAGCCTACAGCATGAGCGCACAATGAATCAGTCTTTCAGAGAGTATGTCTTCACTGTCTTCTTACCTACTTTTTCTGTAGAGAAGGAAAGTTTGTCTTCCTTAGACAACCATCCGATAGCAGCCCAGAACTCAGATTCTGAGAGCTTGGACTCCCTCTTAAAAAGAGATACTTCTACACCATTTTTACCTTCGAGCAGATGCCAGATAATGCCGGCATTCTGGCCAATTAATACCTGTTCCATAATGAAATTGATTAAATGATTAATGAAAAGTGAATAAATGAGGAAACATCTATCACAGCCTGGAGAGGGTGCGATAGATAGGCTGCAGATGCAGCTATAAACTTAAATTATAATGTGCTTTGATTTACTACTGTCAAGAATTGAAGAAATGAATGAGAATGACAGTGTAAGAAGTTATTTATGTCTTATGACAAAGCAAAGATACAGAAATTTTCTATTAACAAAGAAAATTTGAAAAGAAAAAGCGGTTAAGTTACCCTAACCGCCCATAGCCATGCACGTCTTCCGTAATAGGCTATTACCAGAACCTCTGCCTGAATTTATAAAATTACGAAGAATATCTGATAAAAGCAAATAAAATATATATTACCCCAAACATTATTGGACAAAAAGAAATAATAGCCCGTGAAGAGAACCAACAATAGGGAAATAGTATAATATTCCAGGTTCCAGATATCAACCAGGCACCGCAGAGAAAGAAGCAGCTGGAAGAAGAACTCGACCAGCCCAGGAAAAGAAGCCGGGGTTTTGGAATGGGTATGTGATTTTACATATACATGCTTGCGTTAGGGATACCTTGCCCCCTGTATTTTTGATACAGGGGTATTAGGCTCCCCAAAGGCTTTTATAAAGTTATAAGCAGGGGAAAGGACTACACACAATACAATTCACAGGGTTTGCCCGTTGATTGGTGATTGATATTGATTAATATTTTCAACTGAACTTCCTTTTGATTGCCAATGCATGATAAATCAACATTTTCTATTACATGGCAGCCATTAGCTTCACAAATCTTGTCAAATTCTATATGTCTCTTTCCTTTCTCCGCTATACCATGAGAATCGATGATAATAAAAAGCGGTTTCTTCTCCAAAATAGTATGAAGGACTTCCTCACTCAGAAAGGTTTCTGTGGAGAAATACATATCCGTTCCGTATTCGTTTCTCTCCAAATTGGCTGTATGTAACAGTAAAGCCATATTTTCAAGGGTGGTAAGACTTTTAATATCTTCCTCTTTGGGCATTTCATTCTGACAATCAAGAACCATTGCTGTGATATTGTATTCAGGCTTCTCTGGTACTGTTGTATAACAATCCAAGTGAGTACCGACATGTCCTCTTGCCCCTATTCTGTCAGCTTGTGTATTAGCCCATTTAATAGCAGGTGAATTCTCTTCTAATGTTATGTGTAACTGATTCATAATTCTGTATTTACTTTTATTTTCCCGAATGTTTTCTGTTCATCACGTACCCGGCTAAGTTCCCGATGTGCTTTTTCCTTATACTCCTGAAGAACTTTGATTTCGTTACGAAATAAAAATTCAACAAGGATATCATTGTTTTTATACAAACTATACAAATGTAGATATTAAAATTGACTTATAGCTGTAATTATGAAATAAATAAGCTACATTCAGCACCATATTTTACTTCACGAGAATGACATCATCGAGGTTGGTGGTGTACTGCTTGCTGATGTGTTCGCATTTGAGGTGCCATGACTTATCTGTAGTGCCCTGGACAGCTACCTTTATGGTGTTGTGGCCATTCTTTCGGTTGATAGCATCTATGGCGGCGGCCAGGCGTGATTGCTTGTCACGGTCAATGGTGTCAAAAAGGTTGGTTTGGATGGCAGAATCAGGAACTATGTTCCAGACAATGACACCGGCTTTTTTGTACTGATAACCGCCCTCTTTGCGGAAATCCATGCGGAGTGCCCGAACTGCAGTGCTTACAAGTTCCTGAAGGTCGTTGGTCGGTACCTGCAGGTGGATGGTGCGGTTGATGCAGTACTGCGGAAGATCCATACGGAAACGGCTGGTATAGGCGAATACTGTTATCTCTGTGCAGCAGCTGTGCTGCATACGGAGCTTACGGACACATTCGGAAGAAAAGTTGGCGACAGCTTCCTCTAAGCTGGAGAGTTCGGACAGACCGGAGTCAGGGAAACTTCGGCTGGTACAGATACTCTTCTTCTGTGGCAGTTCCTCGACATCGATGCAGGATTCACCACGAAGCTCCTTCCAAGTACGTACACCGGTAATTGTAAGTTATTTTCGCACAAAACTCTCGCTTTTCTGAGTGAAATCCCAGGCGGTATTTAAACCGTAATAGTGCAGCTTATCCAAGCTTCGATGGCCGATACCCCAGACATCGCCAATTTCGAAGCCCTGCAGCGCCTTGATGCGCTTTTCCTCAGAATCAATCATGCATACACCCTGATATCCCTTGTACTTCTTTCCGTAACGGCTTGCCACCTTCGCCAGAGTCTTTGTCGGAGCAATACCCATCGTAACCGGGATGCCGGTACCCTTTCCGATGGTCTTCACAATCCTGTGACCGTAGGAAACCAACTTCTCCCCTTCTCCGAAGCCGGAGAGATCCAGGAACGCTTCATCAATTGAGTACTGGGTCAGTTCGGGCGTGAACTCGGACAGCAGCATCATTACCCGGCGACTCATGTCACCGTACAGGTTGTAGTTTGAGCTGAAGACAGCCACATTGTTTGCCTCAAGGACTTCACGAATCTGGTAGAGAGGTGTACCCATCTTGATACCCATTGCTTTAACTTCGTCGCTTCGGGCCACGACACAGCCGTCATTGTTACTCAGAACAACGACAGGTTTGTCACGGAGCAGCGGATTGAACACGCGCTCGCATGAACAGTAGAAGTTATTGCAATCGACAAGGGCTATCATCTTCCTTTTCTAAGCTGTCTCTTTATGTTATAAGTAAGAACACCCCATATCAGGTAGTTGTTCTCTTCAGTAATCTTTATGGGTGAATATTCCTCGTTGGCCGGTACGAGCCAGATACATTTCTCCTTATCGTCAAAGCGCACAGTCTTCAGCGTGAACTCTCCATCGATGAAAGCCACAACGATGTCACCGTCCTGAGGCTCCAAGGCCTTGTCTATAACCAACAGGTCGCCATCATCAATACCACAGTCCTTCATTGAATCTCCGGAAGCACGGGCATAGAATGTTGTGGCCGGATGACGTATGAGTTCCCGGTTCAGGTCTATGCTGTCAGTCATGTAGTCCTGGGCCGGTGAAGGAAATCCAGCTCTCACACCTTGATCTGCAAACGGCAATGACAGTTCACTGCTCAGGTCAGCAGAATACATGGTAAGTTTTATGTTCATCCCAGTAGACCTTTCTCCAGCATTTCCTTACGAAGAAGTTCTTTCTCAACCTCAGTCATATCAGCCAGTTTCAATCTGTGCGGATTCTGTATCTGATAAGCCTTGACATCATCAATCACATTCTGGAAGTCATACAGAAATTCGCGAGAAGCGCCATGCCTTCTGTAGATTTCAATGGCTGCTTCCAATACTTCTACTGTGCAGCTGTCATCGCCCTGAAATACGATAGCCGGTATATCATTTACGATGCATTTTCTTAATAAAGCAAGTTGATCTTTCATATTTTGATTATGTTACAAATTCAAAAATAACATAAAATAATTTAGTTGTATAATTTTATCCTAATCATACACCATCTACAGATAGTTGTGATACAGATAAATGGATAGTTGTATAAAACCGTCCATATTAAATATTTTTCAATTTACTTATTGAAGCAACAAACTCTTTGGCAGGTTTGAAAGCAGGTATATCATGTTCCGGCACAATTAATGTAGTGTTTCTGCAAATATTGCGAGCGGTTTTCTCTGCTCTATGCTTCAGGATAAAGCTGCCGAAGCCTCTTAGAAAGACAGGTTCCTGATTTGCCAATGAAGATTTTACTTCAGACATGAATGCCTCTACTACTGTTAATGCTGTTGCGTAATCTATACCAGTAGAATAAGATATTTGTTTAACTAATTCAGATTTTGTCATATAGCTATTTATAAAGGTTGATAATAAATACATTAAAATAGGCACAAAGATAATAATTAGGAAGCATCAGATTTCAATAATGACAATTTTAAAGAGCCATCACACAACAAATCATAATATAAATAAAGCAACGGTTTTAAATAAGACCGGATAGCCGGAACCTGCAAATATATTTTCTTATTTACCATAACACACGAAAGCTTTTCATAACCGTTTGGTATATGCTTATTAAGCTGAGAGATAAAATTAATAATCTTTTGAGGAGTAGGCCAGTTCAAGAACTGAATGGTCACATTCATATCATCATAACTAACAGATAATTTATAAGAAAGATCTTGTGAGGTAACGAGAGAAGAAATAAGAAGCAGAGCCTCTAAATAATTGCTACCAGCCATTACTATTATATCTCTATCACAAGATATTTTTGACAAAACATAATCAATCAGCAAAGTTGAAGATGAAGAAAGCAAATATCCTGTTGAGTCTGGATCACCGGATTTATCCAGACCAAAGAACAAGACAGGATCCCAGCAGATATATACAGAGCCAGACTTATCTGTGCGTATTGAAGCCAGGCACTGATTATCGTCAAACAAAAGTCTTGTATTTCCCTTAACTGGATCAAATTGAAAAAGATTGCGATAGGCATTCAGTCCAGATTTATCCTGATGTATAGATTTGAGCAAATAGCCATGCAGTCCAGATACATGTTTTAGTTTCACATATGTTTCTTTTGCCGAAACATCAAACAAATAATCTATTATTTGTTGTCTGCTGCAACGAACAGGCAGGGAAAACTCTTCGCAATCTTCCAATTCTTCTAAATTAACCTTCAGTAATTCAGCCAGCATAATAACCGAAATATCCGTAAAACCGTATAATTCCATACAGCAAATTACGTTATTTTCATTACAATAAATGAGATAACCCCTATTGTTGATTCTATAAAGGCGAAAAAAATCACCATACTCTACTGGAGTATATTCTTTGAAAAGCGACTGGAAATTCATATTTGATATTTTTAAAGTGACAAATCATTATTTTTATGTTTCTTTTTCCGTTTCAAAGGCGGAAGATCATCTTCTCTATTTTTCCTGCTACCGCCAGTAATATCAATATCCGGTATAAAAGGAAGAGCAGAATGTGACATATACTCATTATCGCGTTCTAAAGACTCTCGCCACTCCCCTACCCTGTATATCGTGTTATCATGCAATAAAGGCTCTCTATCAAAATGGCTCTGTATATTAGCATAGGTAAATTTGCGAGATATATCGGAAGCCTTAAATTCAAATGGAATATACCTATCTTTGGCAACAAGAATCAGTTTGCCAGTGCTGCAAGTGTCAGCCCGGAACAGATAGGTAGAATAATAAAGTTGGAACGGGATTTTGGATATACATTAAAAAGAAATTTAAGATTGCCAGCTGGAGCGTTCGGAGAAAACTGTGGTGCTACTTAGTTAATTGCAGATATGGAAGTAAAGTATGGAGTTTATAAAGTTGTCGGTTCAAAATCTGAACTGGTTATAGCTTATGGAGAACCGCACGTACCAATGAGGACGAGACGAAAATATGCCGGCAAGAAAGCCAAAATTAAGGCTATAGAACAGCTTACCGGCAATGTAATGGATACTCATCTATCGACAAGTGAAATTAATGCTTATATTGGCCAATATATTTTTGGAACTTCTCAATGGGCAGAGTATCATCGATTATTTGAATATTTTGCCAGTGAACTGGAACAAGTTCCGGAACCAGTAGAACTGAAGTTTCTTGTGATAGTTGAGTTTGATGAAGCAATGTGTAGGCCTGATGATGATCGGCTTATTTACATGGTGAAACAAGCTTTGGAAAATAACTCTATAGACATATATAGGGGGCTTCAAAATCCAATCATAACTTTCTCCATCCAGGCAATTGATAACAAATAGGGAGAAGCATGAGACGTCAAATCGAATGACAAACAAATCAATATATTATAATTTGACGTCTTTCTTTTCCTACTTTGTTACTTTCAACTAATCTATTGGTATGTTAAAATCTTGTCGCAGTTTGAATTTTACTAAAGTTGATGTTGCTATCTTATGAAAATCAGGATCTTCTTCAATTCCGGATAACATTGTGTATATTTCATGTATAGTTTTATCTTCTCTTTTAATAATTTTTTCTTCAATAAATGGATAATCGAATGGATATAGCTTCTTCAATTGTTGCATTATAAACTTCATATATTCAGGTCTCAGCCTTGCAAGACGTAATACATCAATTTCATTGATAATATCAAAAGCCACAGTGCTTATTTTACTTCCACGTCCGATTACAGCTCGCCCTATATTTATTTTTATATAAAATGGCAAGGAGCCTTCCTGGTATAATTTGCTAATAACTTTTTCAATAGGAATTAAAATCCGGCTTTTCAACATTGCATTTGTATAATTAATGCCAAGTATTGCTTTAAGTTCCTCGGGTGATGTTTTATATGTTTTTCCTTTGGATATTATTTCATATAATACATCGCTTTTCATATTAAATTTTGATAATGCATTTAAGAATACATTTGCGATATATGTATTCTCTATAGTTGATTTATCAGCATGATATAAATAAATAGATAATGCATCTGTATTGTGTTTTATTTCTATTCCAGCATTGTGCTCATCACATGATATAACAAGTGGACGCATTTTAAAACCGCTTTTAGTAACTTCTCGAACAACAGTTTGATGATAGAGTGCGAGAATTGAAAAAAAAGCACTTTGGTTTGGGAAGTATTTATAAATGCTCTCCCATGAAATATAGGATGTTATACAATAACTCTTTTTTTGATTTGAAAAAGAGCTATATATTTGCTCATCGAATAGAGCTAATAGTGAGCGGAAGCTATATGATGATAATTTATTTGACATTATAACAAACTTTTAAATTAGCTGGAAAATATTTAAGAAGAACACGTTGAAAATCATCAATAAAATATGTTTCAATAGTATTATATACATTATATGAAGTTTTGAATGTCAATATACATTCTGTGTCAGTTTCTCTATAGTCATAAAAATTTAATTGTGAAAATAGATCTTTAATCTGTGTACTGGCAGAACTTTCTTTGATATGAGTTATACATTCTGCCCAATAACGGATACCCGCAGCCGTATCTTTTTCTTCTTTTTGAAATAATGGTGCATCTTTTATCTTGGATTGATCTATTTTAGAAGAGTTTGGATTTATTCCATATCGTCTGAATATAAAGCATAAATAATTAGTCTTTTTATTTATATGTGAAGTTTCTGTATTTTCATATTTATATAAACGCAGCCATAAATGTATAATTTTATCACTATCCATCAGTCGTATTTGGTTCAATATATTTATTCTATATTTCTCTAAGTGTTTTCGTAAGAAATTGTCTATTTTCATAAATGATTCTTGTGCTTCAATATCCTGCCGTTTTGTACGACTATCATTATGAACAGTGAATTCCCATCCCGCAATTTTTTTACATTTTCCTACCAACTCTCTTCGTTCTTGATATGTAAAGAAACGAGGTGATAAACCTGCATCGAAAAGCTTCTTTATTTCAGTTTGTGTGGGAATAAGTATTTTATCAAGAATATTTGTTACATTATATTTAATATCAAATTTTTTGTTTATTTCGGTAGGAGTTAAAAAGAATTTGTAATTATCACGAGGATCATCATGTTTTAGCATTTCCCAATACATTTCATATGTGTAAGATGATTTGAAAAATGTTGTCAAATTATAATCTAAGGAAGTGTAAGATGTTCCATTAGTTATAATATATATTTGTAAAATCTCTGGATCTACATTCAGATGTAACCCTGTATCGTCTAATCGAGCACGAGAAAACAAGCTCATATAATCAAAGTTACCGTCAGCGTCCGGTTCACCTTTTATTTTCATAAAATCTCTAATCATCTTATCAATATCCTTTTTCCAATTTGGAGTCGGATACCATTCTCGTAAAACCTCTGGTGGAATATCAAGTTTTAATATCCGCTGATTACGTATGTATTCTTGCAAATCAGTATTCAGAAATTGAATATATCTCTCTATCAATAATTGGCTACGGCTTCGAACTATTGAAGTTGTAAAGCCTGGAGCTTGTTTATTACGTTTAAGCAGGGCTTCTTCTTCGCTACTTATCGGTATATTCTCTTGTTTGACTTGGACCATAATTTTTATATTTGCCACAAATATAAGAAGATATTTTAATAACACGTACTGTTATAAAGAAAATAAATAATTGAAAGTGTAATAGGAGTCTTATTCAGCTATTGATAATCAACAAAAAAGAAATGTTAATTCATATGCTTAAAAAGGCTAATCATATTAACACTTATTTACAGCTTTCATCTAATTCACGTAGACCCAGAATTTTCTACAACTAAATGAGCGTACCTTTCCAGAGGTGAAAGCGTACCTTTCCAGAGGTGAAAGCGTACCTTTCCAGAGGTGAAAACGTAACCTTTCCAGAGGTGAAAGCGTTTTCCAGAGGTGAAAACGTAACCTTTCCAGAGGTGAAAGCGTTTTCCAGAGGTGAAAGCGTTCCTTTTTAAATCTCTAATTATCAAGTAATTACGAATGTTAAAAAAAGATGCTTAGCTTTAGCTATAATATTAGCTTCTTTTTTGCTAAAGATATTACGAAAAACACTTCTAAAATAAAATCATCCATGCAAACAAATGAATCAATAATGAAAAGCAACAAATAGGGAAAATAAATCAAAAAATTAAACTGAGTGTTTTAGGGCTATTTTAAGGCCCCTTTTGTGCTTGACAAGCCATTTCTTCAAAATCTAATAAAAGTTCCAAATTGGGCAAAAAAACAAGCCAATAGGATGTGTTTTGGAAGCGAATGTCATTAGCGTTGCAGTTGTATCCTGATGAGATTTTTTCAAGAAGTTTTGTAGTCGCATAAGTTAGCAAATATTTTTTAGGATTTATATTGTAAATTAATTTCATATATTATTTCCCTAATAGTAGCTTTACTGATGAGGGAAATGGAACGAAGTGTAATGTGATTAACAAGAAGAGTTCACGCAAATTGTGAACTTAATAACGCAAAGCGTTATATATTAGATAGTTATAAAATACATAATATTTTTTAGGTAGAATTTTGGTAGAATTTATATAATTAATATCTTAATTTAAAATGATTTATAAGGTGGAATGTTAAAAATATTCTAATTTATAAATGCCATATAATCAGCATATTAATTTTTCATATATTGTTTTTTGGTGGAAAATAGGTGGAATTATTAATATTAACTATCTTTGTTGCAATAAAATAGATAATTAAATGGCAGAGGAATATAAAAGTATAAAGATTAAAGAGGATGTAAAGAATAGACTTGATAGATATAAAAAGAGATGCAGTTATTCAGACTGCCTGGATGAGATGCTTGGGTATTTCGAGCTGACCGGCGTAGAGCCCCGTCTTGGTCAAACACCTCCAGTTGCTACTTTTGTTTCTACCATGAAGTCTGGCAATGCTGTTTTATTGAAGAGAATGGATGATCTGATAAAGATTCTACGTAATATTGAGATTAATAAGATTGATCCCATATTACATAGTGTTGAGGATGGATTTTTCTCGGATAGAAGTAATACTCCAGAAGTAGGGTTAAGTGTTTCTGAGGAGGAATTATACCAGGTAATACAAATGAATGAGAAATTGAAATCGGATATACGAAATAAAGATATACTTATACAAAAACTTCGGTCGGATGCTATTGAAAATAATGTTATTCAGGATATTATATCTGATATTGAAGAACTATTATCTGACAGAATTCTTTCTTCTAATAAAGACGGTTTCTTTCTATTGTCTCGCGAGCATAGAGATCAACTAATAAGAAAAATTAGAACATATATCAATGTATAGCAAATTGCATCGTCCAGAAAAAAATGAGTTGGGAGTGTCAGTTAATGCAGGCAGTTGTGTTAAATTGGCTCATTACTTGGATAAGGAATCTGGTAGTGGAAAATTCTTTTTTTCGCAAAATCAGGATAGTGTGCCTTTGACCGAAGTAATACAAAAAATAGACAACAATAAGAAAACACTTAAAAACAATCAAGATAAATTCTACATGTTATCCTACAATCCTTCACAAAGGGAAATTGCCCATTTGATTAAAGAGGTGACAGGAAAAGATAACGTGGTAGCTCTTTCTTCACTGACGGATAAGGAGATTGAAAAAGTTGTCTCTGAATTCCAGGATTACGTAAGGGACTGTATGGATATATATGCTAGGAATTTTAATAGAAATAAGGATTTGTCAAGTGAAGATCTTCTCTGGTTTGGAAGAGTGGAAACTGAACGGCATTATACATATCTTGATGAAGAGGTTAAGGATGGCTTAAGAAGTAAGGGAGACTTGAAAGAAGGATTGCAGCTTCATGCTCATGTTATAGTTTCCAGGATGGACGTTACTCAGACCATATCATTGTCGCCTCTGGCTAAAAGTATGGGAAATGTTAATGTTCTTAATGGGAAAGCCGTGAAAAATGGTTTCAGCATGAAAGGGTGGCAGGTAGACTGCTTTCAGCATTTCGGTAATAAATATGGATATATAGCAAATGCAGATGAACGCTTTTACTATCACGATAGCAGTTATTCCAGCTATAAAAATAAGATTCAGAATAAGATTATACATGAGGTAATGGAGGATATGAAAGAGGAGAGGCAATTTATGACTGGTGCAAGAAATATTACTCTAATTCTTCATCCAACAAAGAAATCTGTCAAGTTGTATTTAAAGCAAAAAATTAAAAATATTTTATTGGAAAATGAGTCAGTGATATGAGTTTGATTTTTATTGAATGTTTGTTTCTTTCTGCATGTTTGATTTTTCTTATGGGCATTAATCCATTTGTAAAAAAATGGAAAAATCTTGTATTGTATGCTTGTGGAGGTTTTTTTCTTACTTTGATAGTTTCGTACGTATTTCTCTGTTTTTTTGAGGTTCAATTATCCTTTTATTTGATTGCTGTTTTTTCATTATTTTTTGTTGCCAAATATTTGCTCAATGAATCTGGTGTCGAGAAAGCCAAGCCTAGAAAAGACGAAGATACATTTATTCTTGGCAGCGAAAGCGGTCAGCTTGAATTCTATTATCCACGTGATAATTTCATGGTTTTGGGGGGTGCCGGTTCCGGTAAGACTGCCTCGATAGGTAAGCCCATTCTTGAACAGTATATACGTTATGGATGGGCAGGATTCATCTATGATTATAAAGATTATGATTATACGAAGACAGCTTGGAACCTGGTGCAGAAGTATAAATATCCTTATAAGTTCTATTATATAAGTTTCACGGATATGTCACGTACATATAGGTTTAATATTCTTAATAAAAATGTGATTCGTAATGAAACGATGCTCTTCCAGGCGATGACAGACTTCTTTAATGCAATGAAACCTGAGAAAGGTAATACTGATGAATGGTTTCAGGCTGCGCTTGGATTACTTTGTGGTGTGGCGGTGAGATTCTATAAATTTCAGGGTGATTACGAGAAGTATTGCACCCTTCCGCATATTCTCAATTTCATCCTGATGGCCACACCGGAACAATTGACGCGTTTTCTGGAGGGGGATATGATGTCTAAGATGAAAGCTGGTGCGTTTCTTGGCTCCAAGGGCAGTGAACGTACCCAAAGTTCTGTGATATTTTCCATCAATAACTATATCAGTAATTTAGCTACTAACAAGAACGTATGTTATGTCCTTTCTGGTAATGATTTTATCTATGACTTGATAGATCCGGAAGATCCGAAGCTCTTTGCTGTTTCAAATAACTTTGCGATTGAGAGTATGATTTCTCCTATTGTAGCGATGTTAGTTCCCCTTGCTGCACGTCGGATTGAGTTTGGTAATCGTGTGAAATTCGCATTTGTTCTTGATGAAATGACTACCGTTAAAGTGAATGACTTCCAATCTTTGCCATCGGTCTTGAGAGAATATGGCGTTTCATTTCTTGTATTGACACAATCCGGTACGAAATTCGATAAATTGTATGGTAAGGAGGATAGGGTTTCCATTATGGCCAATTTTGCTAATTTATTCCTGGGGAAAACAAAAGATGTGGAAGCATTGAAGTATTATCCCTTGTTTTTTGGAAAGGAGGAGAAGGAAAAGAAAAGTATTTCCGCGGGGTCCAGTTCCGGTCGATACAATAGTAGTGTTACCAGGAGCAAACAGAAGGAGGAAATTTATGATAGCAATAAATTTGCTGAATTGCAGAAAGGAGAATTTATACTTTCTGCAGGGGAGTCTAATGTAAGCCGAATAAAAACACGGTTTGAAAAGTTTTCACTGGATGAAAAACCGTTACCGATAGTGAAGTTAACAACTGACAGGGAGGTGGAACAGAATTATCGACAGATTGGAATTGACTGTGAGAAGCTTTTGAATGAGCTTTGCCCGCTCCAATGACATATTTTTATCTCCAATGGTGTGAATTAAGGTATTAAAGAATCATTTTGACTGTATTGTTCTATTTTTTAACTATATTGTTGTATGATAATATATTTTAAATGGCTATTTTTATAAACAATCGGTGAAATTGCTTTGATGACAAGGTGGGATTTATTACGAATTCATGCCCTGATTGTGTGTGAAGGATATCACTATATAATCTTTATTAAATTTAATGCCTATGAAAAAGTATTTATTGTTTGTGTGGATTGCTGTAGTTTTTTGTTCTTGTAATGAAGATAACTTTGATATTTCCCCTATGGAAGCAGATGCTACTTGTGCTAACATTATTGATGATGAACACTTTGTGTCAGTTAGTCAAGCCTCTAAAGTGGGTTCCTTGTTTCTAAATAACAATGGAAATGGGAATTGCGTGCACACAAGAAACAGTTCTGTTGTTCCTGAAGCAACTTCTGATAAGACTGCTAAAGAAATAAGAACTATTTACAATAAAAATGGTGTGCCTTGTATGTATGTAATTAACTATGAAAGTGGTGGATTTGTAATAGTAAGCGCTACTAAGAATTACTATCCGATTCTTGCATATTCTGAAACCGGTTCAATGAATGTAGAAGAAGCTATGAAGACAGGATTTTCTGTTTGGTCGGAAAAAACAATACAAAAAATTGTGGAAAGTAGTTCTTGGGATGGAGATTCCCAAGCAGAGTTTCAGAGAATGTGGGTTGCTTATGATAAACAAGAAGTAGAAGTTGCCCCTCTTGATGCTTTAAATGATGGAGTGTTATTTCGTCAACGTATGAATGAATTATATGAACTGTGTCCAGGATATTCTTTCGGCCCGTTGACCAGTGCTCGTTCTTTCCTTTCTCAATCAGAATATGATAGTTATGTTGAGAAGGCTGAACTTTACGGTTCTCCACTTGAATTTACGATTGTAGGCTATAAACGAGATCCCCATGAAAGGGTTGGGCCGTTAATTAATACTGTATGGAGTCAAAAAAGTCCTTTTAACGGGTTATGTCCCCAAAATTGTCTTGCAGGTTGTGTTGCTATTGCTGTGGCCCAAATCATGAGATACCATGAATGGCCTGCTACTTATAATTGGAGTGACATGCCCAATACAACAGCAACAATAGCTACTCAAACATTGATAGCAGATGTAGGTAAGGCTGTGGATATGGAATATGGTGAATCGGCATCTAAATCCTCTATTGGTAAAGCTGCACTTGGCTTTTGGGCTAAAGGATATAATGTGGAGCTAAAGGAACATAAATCTTGGGAAGTAGAAGATGAAATATTTATCAATCATCGTCCGGTATATATGCGGGGAAATCAGAAGGAATTTATGGGTTTTAGTTGGGATGGTGGGTGTGTGAAGGAGCTGAGAGGTGGAATACAGGTGCAAACTATTTTGTGGAGTATCTTGTAAATCGCTCTACCAATCCGAGCTATTCAAGTTGTGGACTTCCTGCATACTGGGCTCCACAAAGGTCTTCCGGTTCTGGTTATCTTTTGTTTTATATGAATTGGGGATGGGGAGGAGAAGCTAATGCATGGTATAATTTTAGTGATGTAGATTCAGGATATGGAAATTTTGAATATGATAGACAGAATTTATATGTTTATCCTAAAAAATGATACGTTATGAAACATACATATTTTACTTTGTTTTTTTGTTTGTTATCTTTATTGCTTGGTAGTTGTGACAAAAATGTGGATGATTTCTATCCTCCTTATAACTATAATTATTATATAGCTTTTGTTGATGAATCAGGTAAGGATTTGTTGGAGGGGATATCGACTACTCTGAGTGATACAAAGCTTCCTATTCTGGAGAAAGGTACTTATTCTTATGTTTTTATTCCTCCTAATTCTAAAGACCAGTTCACGTTTTCTGGGATTATAGAGTTAGAAAATGTGAAGGGTCATAATGCTTTAGGTATTCATTTAGGAATGGCAGACTGGCATCTTCACAAAAAGCCCGAAGTGATTACTCATAATTTTGCTTCTTCTTTTATTTTTGGAGATGACGAGATGCATGAGTTGGTCTCTTATTGGAAATTCGATAGTATGTATAAGAAGGCTGATCTTGTTCGTGTTACTATAGATAATGTGGATGCGCGCATTGAAATGGACACATATAAATTCCAATCATTGGCTATTTTAACGTTGAAATAGTAATAGCATTGCTGATGATTTAATATTGTTTCCTTTTAAAGTCGTGCATAACAACATATAGTTTGTACCAATTAACATAGTGTATTGAAATAAATCTAAAACTCGTTTTCAATACACTATGTTTTTTGTATTGAAATAATTCTTTGAATAAATTTCGTATTTTATGCTCCATAAAGACATAGATATGGAACATCAAGGAGAAATCATATTATATCAGCCGGACGAAGCCGTTAAGCTGGAAGTACGTTTGGAAGATGAAACAGTCTGGCTGACACAAGCACAAATAGCTGAATTATTTGGGACTGAAGTTCCAGCTATTTCTAAACATATACGCAATATTATTCGAAATGGAGAATTAGAGAAGGAAGCAACTGTTTCCAAAATGGAAATAGTTCGTTTAGAAGGTTCTCGAAAGGTTAAACGTGTTATTGATATTTATAACCTTGATATGATACGGGAATTCTCGCTTAATTCTTAAAGAAATCGGGTGTTTCCTCTTTTATATTTGAACGAACATGATTATCTTTGTGAAAGATAATCTTTCTCACTTATAATATAAAACTCATATAAATGAAATTCAACCAGTTCATAGACAGACAAGACTCTTTGGAAAGACTACAAAATGCGTTTTTAAGAGAAACGCCCCAATTTCTTGTTATATACGGTAGAAGACGCATCGGTAAATCCACGCTCATCAAGGAGATAATGAAAGACGATGATGTCTATTTTCTGAGTGACCAGACTAATGAGACCAACCAGCGTGCCTTGTTCGCCAAGACCATTGCTTACTGCATCCCCCGGTTTGATAAAATGATTTATCCTGACTGGGAAACGCTGCTATTGGAGTTGAATGACAAGCTAACCCGGCGTATAACCGTTTGTCTGGACGAATTCCCGTACATGGTCAAGAGCTGTACTTCCTTGCCATCGGTCATCCAAAAGCTACTTAATGGGAAAACACTCAAATATGACTTGATTATTTGCGGTTCTTCCCAACAACTCATGCAAGGATATGTACTGGATAAAAGAGAACCCTTGTATGGCTTGGCCGATGAGATTGTCAAATTAGAGCCAATCCCCGTATCCTACATCAGCCAAGCGTTGGAAGTGGATAGAATCTCCGCAGTGGAAGAATACTCCATTTGGGGAGGGATACCCAGATACTGGGAACTGAGAGCCGATTATTCGGACATGAACACCGCCATCCGAAAATTGATTTTAGATACCAAAGGGATATTGGCTGAAGAGCCCCAAAGACTTCTTCGTGATGACCTGCGAGATACAGTACAGACCTCTACCATCTTATCCATCATTGGGAACGGCGTCAACCGCATTACCGAAATTGCATCAAGAGCAGGGAAGGATGCGAATCAAATTTCCGAACCACTAAGCAAATTACGTGAGTTAGGATACGTCAGGCGTGAGATACCTTTCGGCGAGAGTGAGAAAAAAAGCAAGAAAGGCATTTATCGCATCAATGACAATATGTTGCAGTTTTACTACCGATTCGTCGCACCGTACCATTCTATCCTCGAACTGGGACGTATCGACACCGTCATGCGCCTGATAGAGACACAATTCAGCCTATATGTAGGTGACTGTTGGGAACACTTGTGCCGACAATATGTAAGCGGTAACGAAATAGACGGTATCATCTACAACATGGCTTCCAGGTGGTGGGGGAAGATATTCCCCAATGACAACAAAGAGGGAACGATGATAGAACTAGATATCGTAGCAGAATCCTTCGACAAGAAACATATTCTTATCGGAGAATGTAAGTGGACGAACGGAGAAGATGCACAACGATTGGCTCACTCTTTATCAGAAAAAGCACAAAGCCTCCCATTCGTCAAAAGGGGGCAGCAGGTGCATCTCGTCCTTTTCCTGAAAAGGACACCCGAACATCCGGAAGCAGCTAGGTATTTCCTGCCGGAGAATATTGTGAGCTCTCATGCCTTTAGGCGTGAGTAGCTCACAACAATAGATAAGGAAGAACAAAAACAAAAGACATGAATGTGGTTATTTATTCACGTGTAAGCTCACAATCTGCCAGGCAATCGACCGAGCGGCAGATTGTTGATTTGGAAAGATTTGCAACCGGACGGGGAGACAAGGTGGTTGCGGTCTTTGAAGAAAAGGTAAGCGGACGAAAGGCCAATGTAGATCGCCCGGTATTAAGCCGTTGTTTGGAATACTGCATAGATTCGCAGAACCAGGTGGATATGTTACTTCTGGCCGAGATTTCACGCTTGGGACGTTCCACCTTGGAAATTTTAAAGGCACTTGATATACTGCATACACATAAGGTATGCGTGTACATCCAAAATTTGAATTTGGAAACATTACGGCCTGACAAGACAGTAAATCCTTTGTCTTCGCTGGTAACTACTTTGTTAGGGGAACTTGCAGCCATGGAACGCCAGGGAATCATCGATCGCCTCAATAGCGGACGGGAGTTGTATATTGAGAAAGGGGGGAGGTTGGGACGGAGACCGGGAAGCAAAAAAAACTTGGAACAGAAAAGAGAAGAATACAAAGAGGCTATTTCTCTATTGAGGAAAGGATATTCTATCCGGAATGTTGCTAAGCTGACAAATAAATCTGTTTCAACCATTCTAAGTGTAAAAAAGGAGTTTGGCATTGAAAATAGACTAAAATGAGGATTACTAAAATTAAAATTGATTGATATGAAAATATATCATTATACAAATATAGAAGCTTTGGCACTCATTCTAAAGAATCAAACAATTCGATTCAACCGTTTGGACAAAGTAGATGATATAGAAGAAGGCAATGCAGAATCGTGGGGAGTGAAATTCTGCAAATATGTTTTTGTTTCTTGTTGGACAGACAAGAAAGAAGAAAATATTCCTCTATGGAAAATGTATAGCGGCAATACTGGAGGAATAAGAATTGCACTTGAACAAGAAATGTTTAAAGAGTATTTGATTTCCGATTTAAAAATTGAAAGTTTACAATCCGAAGGAAGTATGATTTCTAAAATATCGCCTCAGGATATGATAAACCCTAATTTCTTTATTATTCCTATACAAGATTATGAGAATGATTTATTTTATAGGCATATAAAATATGTGGATGATATTTTCCCTTTTACAAAGGATGCCATTCAAGTAAATAATATCCAAGGGAATAGGGGAGATATAATTGTGGACATGAAACCTTTTGGTTATTACAAAAATAATCGTTGGAAGTTTCAAGATGAAGTTAGATTCGTTCTCTATGTTTTTCCAATAAATCCTTTGTTGGAAAGTTCTAATCCTAAAATGAACTCTATTGTAGTTCAAAGTCTTCTAAATAATAAATCTTTACCATTTGATTATTATGACATGAAATTAAAGGATGATGCTTTTAAGAATTTGGAAATAACATTAAGCCCCTCTGCAACAGAATCTCAAGAAACGATTGTTCGGGCATTGGTTGACAAATATGCGCCTAAGGCAAAAATTAAAGAAAGTTCTTTAGGAAAAGTTGTTCGCTTAAAGTGAGGGAAATGAGAAGTATGCCAACGGAAAACGAATTTTCAAGGATACATCGTTTATTTCTGATTCTGAGAAACAAGGTCAGCCGGTTTTCTAAGCAAGAGAGATTCTCATAGGGAAAAGTAAACACAGCGATATGCATCAAAAATAGACACCAATCAGAAAATACAAAGTTGCTTGTTTTAATGATTGGTGTCTGGAACTGGTTTGGGAGTTATACTATATACCATGTTCTAAATCAAGACTCTTTTTTTTTGAAGTTGAAGGTTTGATATTCCATCCGGAAGTCAATGTCACTTTCTCAAAATTCTTTTCTACACTACCTTTTGTGTAAGTTAGGATGCCCTTTTCCAGGAAATTTTTGAAATCAGATGATTTCATGTCTCTGAAAATGTTTATATATTCATTTTTAAGAAATTCATTTATGGCATGTGCTGATATTTTTTTTTGCGTGCATTTTTCTATAACATATAAATTACTAGGTACCGGTACCATCGTGTTCAGCCCCATGAAGATATTACAGTCTACCATGAGAGTGTAAGCGCTACTCTCGGCAAGAGGTGCGGAAATGCAATAATTGGCTTGCTCAAGCAGGGAATCCACCAGCTCTTTTGTGGAAGAACTGATACTATTGGCCAATTGTTCATATCCTCTTAGATTCAGTTGGGATATGGTCTTTTCGATAGCCGGGATGAATTTCATTCCTGGACCCAGGTTCAAATCAAATCTTTTGTAATAGACAAGAAGTTCATTCCAATCTTTGTACCGTGGAGGTTTGATGATATTTACATTGTCTATACTATGTTGCTTAAGATACTCGCCGGAGGAAAATGTGTCTTCTTTGAAGGTCAGCGTGTTTCCATCCGGGAAACTCAAATAGATGGTCTTATATGTGTCTCCAGTGTTGGTTCTGGCAAAAGCTTTACATTCCTCACCTTTGAGATAATATGCTGTGGTGATATCAAAACCATTACCGCTGGCATCATTATCATAGCAACAATTCCACTTTACCTTATCAGATGGGAATATACGGCTTATATTCTCTATTTGGGATTTGGTGACATATCCCCCCGTGCTTATGAATGCGCATGTGGTTTCTTTAGTATAATGGTTTAGCTCGTAGAAACTCATTGCGTCAATAGCAGATTCAAAGAGATATATGTCTGTAACCTTGTCAAAAGGAACAAAATTGGCCATCCAACAGCTTTGGGCCTTGTCACCACCCGTGGCGAAGGCTTTATAATTGGTGTTGGTCTCTGCAAAATAGTTCCTCATTTCAAAGTTAAGGATTTCCATCCGGGAGGGTTTACGGAATGGAAAGCCGATATGATTGTTTTTCCCTACCTGGTAGATAAACAGTCTATTGGCAAAATCCTCCACAGTCTGTGGAGAGAGCCTCCTTTGGACGGTTAAATATGGATTATCCTTTTTGATAGGGCGGGGATTCCAATAATTCAAATTGAATTCCTTAATGTAGTTCTGGGTGTGGTCTTTTGTACGGCTTTGTACGTTGCTGGTGACAATTCTTTCGCCAGTCATATACCTTGAAAGAACTTCATTGACTCCTCTATATCCCTGTTGGGTGCAATAAGAGAACATATGCAATCTTTTAAGGACGAACTTGGTCAGCTCTCCCTTATCGTCAAAGCTGCCTTTCCTTGAGAAATAGGTGTTCTTTTTAGGAAAGATGACTATTTCGTCTTCTGGATTTTTGAGGTTGCCAAGAACATAGGTCAAGTTCGTTGCTTGTCTGCCCGATATGCGTGTATATCCGAGATCCTCTGCTATGTTTATGATTGATATTTTGGCCCTGCATTCATCGTAATCCATTTTCATATCTTTTAAAATTTAAAATTACACATTTTTTTGAACTGATAGGGAAAAAAGGGAGAAAAACTTTTTTTATTCTATATTTCTGTTGACGAATCTGTAGAGTTGGCGATTTGTTTTGCAATGGATAACCCCCACCCCGTCACCGTCTTATTCAGAGATACAAGACTATTTGCGCCGGACTTATTGGTCATTTCGACTTTGTGGCCGGACAGTAGTTTCTTGATTGTTTCCGGAGACTGCTTTTCCAGATTAATACTGCCTATGTTTAGAGGTTCTGTTTTACCGGTGGATTTATCTTTTATCTGGAAATCTGTAATCTGACTGACTGGTATATTTCCTTTTGGGGTAATTGTTATATTTCCTTTTAGTTGCCTGCTGTCTGTTTTACATATGGAAACACCTTCAATTATGTATTTTGATTGGGCATTAGTGCAAAAGTTATCTATGGCTGATGCATATTGGGTCAAGGCTTGGGATATATCATCGTATCCCATTTTATGGTAGTTTTCTACTACTGTAAATAGTTCGTTCGTTTCTTCTTTCAATGGGTGTCTGGACATTATGTCAGAGAAGCATGTTTTCAGACTGTTGTAGTCTCCTATTCGTTCCGGATAACTCGGATCGTCAGAAAAAACGAAGTAGCTTATCTGATTGCTTTCTTTACTATAATTAATGGCAAAATCATAGTTTCCGTTATTTCCTGTGATACCTATATAGTCTTTCTCCTTTAATAAAAGATACTTGCCATAAGATGTTGTATTCTCATAGGTTCTGGTAAATCCGTAATCTTTTAAGTGTTGCTCAAAATCTTTTATTTGAATAGGGAAATAGGCCTCTTCTTTCTCCTGAAGAATGTAGAACGCTTCTTTTTCACTTGTTGTCAGATCTGGGAGCTTGGTTGCTATAGAGTTTTCCAGTTGGTATGCTTTGAAATTTTCCACTACATTCTCATGGAAATCTATCAAAAACTCCGGACTGCAACCGTTCTTCCTATAAATGTTTTCCGCTGCTTGCAGAATTTCTACAGCACAGCTGTCGCTTCCTTGGAAAACAATGGCTGGAATATCGTTTACCAGACATTTCTTCAGTAGTTCTTTTTGATCTTTCATTTTATATCTTCGTTTTTATTGCCAGAATAATTTAAATGCCGGCAGAGTTGTCAGCTGAGTTGAATACTTGTTTTACTGCAGATATCCCCCACCCCGTTATGGTTTTATTCAGAGTGACAAGACTGTTTGTGCCGGACTTATTGGCCATTTCTGTTTGTTGGCCGGATAACAACTTTTTGAGTGTTTCCGGAGACTGCTTTCCCAGGTCAATATCCCCCACATTTATAGATTCTGTCTTACCGGTGGATTTATCTAGAATGCGGTAATGGCTGCTTTCTTTTGGGCCGGAAGAATGAGATACATCACAGATCAGAGTTTTACAACCGGAAGATTGCAATTCTATTTGTTTTGTTGATATGTTTGTTTTCATTTCCATATATTTATTGGTAACGGTTGCCCATTTATCCATACCCTCGGCTGATATATTTTCTTTATCGAGAGCTCCAAAAGGATTTTTAGCATGTTCACGCATTATTTTATTGCGTTCTTCTGATAAATATTGTTCTGGACTTATCGTTGCTTTTGTATTATTCGAGGAGTACCATTCTAAAGGATGTGGGTTATCTTCACCGTAAGCCCCGTAAACTATGTCATCTACTGATTTTTTTATGTTGGCATCTGTGGTCAATGTTTCATATTTAAAACCGTTTGGATTAGAATTTAATTCATCATTTATACTTTTCAAATAGCTCTCAACAGTATTGTATTCAATAACTTCACATACTTTGCCATTAAAATCATAATATGAAATGGTTCCTATGACTTCTTTATTGGAGAGTTCTTCAATATTATAATTATCTTGAGGTTTGTTTGAATAATTGATTCTTGTATTAACTTGTTTATGGCCATTTTCTTGTTGAATACCGGATTCTTCTATTTTAATATTGGGTTCTGTCCCCCTTTCCTTTGCAATGCCAATTTCATATTTATAATCATCTATAATCTGTTTCTGTTTTTGTTTCTTCCAGTTCATTATTTTATCTGATTCATTATTGATATATTGATCTCCTTTATTATAATCAAGACTCATTTCTTTTATGTAAACAGAACCTTCAGTATCCTGTAGACTGGAAACTAACTTTTGGGTAGGCTTTATAATCCTGCGATCTGCTGGTACCTCTATATTACCACAGTACGCTCTTGCAACTTCCTGGCAGACAGTAATAGTTGGATTTTTTATATATAAGAATAACTCTTTGTCTTTTCTTATAGTTATAAGTTGTGCTTTTTCTGTAGGATTCCTAATGTCACTAATGGAGGCCCTTCTCCATTTTAAAGCATATAGTTGTACTTTTTCTACTGGTTTTTGGATGTTTTTTATGCTGATTCCCTCTTTTATGAGGTATAGTTGCTCTTTTGCTGTTAAATTCTTAATATGACGATAGTTGTATATATCATCTTTTAAAGCGATGAATCGTACTTTTTTTGTAGGTTCCTTTATATATTTTATTGCATGAGAAGAACTCCTTACGGCAGCCAGCTGTTGTGCTTCTGTCGGATTAGTTATCTCTTTAATCATTGTCGGATTTCTCTTGATATTTTCTAACTCTTTGTTTTCTGAAGAATTGAGAATGTCGTTAATGAGTTCTTTTAGTGGTTTCATAAGCATTTTGTTTTGTAATTATTGATTATATTTCAATGGCATTGTCTATTGCATTCAATGATTGTTTCTCGGTCTTGAGTGTCCAGCCGATCGGTGACTTGCTTAACCTCATTATCCGCGTAGCACCGGATTGGGTGGACATTTCTGTCTGTTGTCCGGACAATAATTTCTTGATTGCTTCCGGAGGCTGTTTTCCCAAATCAATATTGCTTGCGGTTAAAGGTTCTATCTTGCCGGCAGATTTATCCTTTATATAGAATTCTCCAGATGAGTCGTTTAATAATGACCTGCATCCGGATGATTGGAGTTCAACTGTATTCAGTTCCTTAATCCTCAAAATTTCTTTAGTAGGCAATATGTGTTCTGTATAATCGCCGCCGGAACGGGACCCTGTACAAAGAATATAATCATTGCCGGATTTCCACACCATATGGTCTTGCATCTCATCTTTCCAATAAAATTGAGTATGAAGTTGCCCATGTTGATCGTAGTAGTAGTGGTGAATTACCGGCAGACCGTTTTTCTCAGATTTCCAGTTAATGCCCATTGCCATAGCCATACGCCTTGCTGCCTGGGTACTTTCCAAGTTAGGATGCCCATTTGCAGCTTTTATAATCCTTTCTGTTTTGGTAGGTTGACGTATCTCTCCTCTGCCGAGCATTGCTCTGTATTCTTCTTTCAGTACATTTCGTTCTGCTTCATATTTGTTGCTTCGTGTTATGCTTATGCTTGATAATAAATTTTGTTGGTGTTGTGTCCGGAGGTTTCCCTTGTGTGTTGTGGGTACTGAATAAAATGGATTTTCATATCCTTTCGATGTGAGATATTCATCCTCGGTCATAACTGGTATCTGATTTTGTTTTTCGGTTGAATTCTCGTGTTCCCGGTTCAGACCTATACCTTCTTCCAGGGAAGTGACTGCTTTGTTGACATCATTTAAGACAGTCATGATAAACCTTGGATCACTAGAAATTCTAGAACACCATCCGTCTAGGTACTGTGCATTCTCTTTTCTGGGGGTAACTGCCATGCCCAGGTCGCGGCCGGCTACTGCAGCTGACAGTTCAGCAATCAGTTCTTCGCGGGCGTATTCAGCGCTTCCGAAGGGACCAAATATTCTTGCCAGTCTTTCTGGATGTCCGGTTGAATGTGCCATTTCGTGAAGAGCAGTGTAGTAGAATTCCTTACCATCAATGAATTGATATCTTTCTGGAAGGGTAATGGAGTCTTTGGATGGACTATAGAAAGCTCCGTCTTGCTCTTTAAGGGTGATGGGACATAGCCATGTCTGTTTTTCAATGACTGAATCCAGAAGGGCATTCCGAAAATTGTTACCAGAATTGATGTTGAGCCCAAATTCCTTAATTAGAGCATTCCATTTTTCTGGATAGACTTCTGAATAGTTGGTCTGGTCCAGATTGAACACGTTGTAATATTTAAGAAATGGAATGACTTTATATTTTTCTTGTTCTGCATGTGATAGGTCCTTGTAGAATTCTCTTGTGATCCGCTTTCCCGTTATCTTGTCCTTAATGATTAAATCATAATAGGATATAGGAAATGCTTTGGCACCTTTCAGAACTTGTATCTTTTCATTACGCGCTTGGTTGAAAGTGACAAAAATAGGGGTTTTATATTTGTATTTATCACAAATAAAATAGAGTAAAACCTTGTTCTGATTATTGTATGATCTTCCTGTCAGATTTTGCGGAAATCCTTTGAATCGAGAAGTGAACCACGGTTTCGTCCAGTTGGATGAATGTACTTCTTTCATCTTTTCGATCATTAACTCTGCATATTTTTCTAATGCCGGATTTTCATTTTTCATAGCAATATACAGTATTAGTAAATATATTGTTTCAATTTTAATTCGTACAAATATATGCCTATAGCTATGCAATTGCATTTCGATTTTTCAATTGATGACTAACACTTATAGGGAAGATTAGTTGTCATTATTCTAACAGAACTCTAACAGCCAAATTCACAACAACATCCCCACTCTTCTATGTGAAATTTACCGATGAACAGTTTGATGAACGAGGTGGAGTAGATGCCGGTACGTTACAGATTATGGGTGAAGGGGAAGCAGAAAGACATACAAGCACCTCCAACACTCTTATTTATGCCCTATATGACGATGGAGGGCACTATCCCAATCTCTATATAGAAAAAAATTCAAACTATGAATTTGTAGGATGGTATTATGATGGCTCACTGTTGTCTTCATCTTTGGAGTTGTCAGATATGGACCTCTATGTAGCCAATATTACGAAAGGCGCCACAATTCTGGCCGCTTTTAAGAAAGTGAGTGGAGGAGGGAAATATACAATTACACTTCATGCAGATCATTATGATAATGGAAGCTGGGTAGGAACTGTTGGCAATTATGTGGGATTTAGTTCTGATGACATAAATCATAAAACAATCAGCAAGGAATTTGAGTATGGTACACGAGTCACCGTATATGGATTGGGAAGAAACGGAAATGATGACAGTGATTGGCAAAATGCATCTTGGTGGTATTACGTGAATGGATTCTACACGGCAGGAGGTACTAAACTAATAGGTTTTGATTTCAATCATGTATCTGCATCATATACATTCACTGTAACTAAGAATATGGACATATATGCAGACTTTGTTTATTACAAAAGGTAAAACTGAAAGCACAAAGGGGGAGAGAGATGGGGGGAGAGTTCTTATATCCCCCTACTCCATCTTAATATTGGCCAATTCTATTTTTAACATTAGTAAATTTTAACCATTTATCTTTATTTTTCTTGCAGTTTATTATGTTTTCCTTTTAATACACCAATACCAAATGGTATAGGGGATTGGTGTATTAAAAGAAAAGCCGCGCATCTCTATCCTTTGGGTTTTCTCCCCTTCCCTACTCTATTCCTTTTTCCGTTTGCTTTCTTCAGTTCTTTTTCTATAGTAAGGTCTGTAACAGCACTATATATCTGTGTCGTTTTGACACTCTGATGGCCTAGTACCGTCTGGACAGTGGTAATACTGACTCCTCTGTACAATAATAAAGTTGCACAAGTATGGCGGGCAACATGGAATGTCATTTTCTTTATCCCGACTTCTTTGGCAATTCTCTTCAATACTCTATTGGCTTGCTGATTGCTGCCTACATGAAACAGTACTCCCCTTGTTCTTGAGATTGATTTTGTCAGTTTCAGCGCCTTGCCTTCGAAGATTGTACTTAACGGTATACGAATCTCCTTGTTTGTCTTATACATTTTAAGGACTATCCATCTTTTGTGATTGATAGTGCAGATATTCTGCTTTGTGAATATGCGCACATCCGAATATCTCAGGCCAGTATAACAGCTGAAGAGAAAAGCGTTTAAAACTTCATTAGGCTCTGATAAGCTTTCTCGATATTTTTCCAGTATCTCAAGCTCCTTCTCTGTAAGTGCATCTCTATGTACTTGTTCCGTTCTGATTGTATAGTTCAAGAATGGGTATTCTGTGATTATTCCCTTCTTTCGTGCTACATTAACATATCGCTTGAGTGACTTCATGTGCCGTGCTATCGTATTTGTTGACAGCCTACATTCCTCACGCATGTAAATCTCAAATTTTAGGAGAAAGTCACTTGACATTTCCTGGAGACTTGCATTCGGTGAAAAGCCTTTGATTTGGTTCAGCGTATCCAAATGGAGCTTTTTGGTACTCTCCCTGACAGCGGCAATCTGGATTTCCTTCTCCATAAACTTGACTAAGCTATTCCCCTTCTTCCCTATTGTTCTTGCTGGTACTGCAAAATTATTCAAATTTCCATAGCTCATTATATGGTTTACGCCATCTATTTGTATCTGGATTAACAGTGCACCGTTATTATCCAAACCAATCTTTCGTAACTCACTCAGAAAATTGCTTGTTGCAGTTTCGATATCCATTGCTTTGTCCGCAGTTTTTTCATAATGCAAAAATAATACAAAGTTATTCTGGACAAGCATGGAAAGATAATATTTGTACTACTATCCTAGCATTGGTAGCTTGTACAACAATTTGATTGCGTAATTTATTTGCCATGAACTAGAATATTCAAACGCCTACATATTTAAATATTTATATGTTTAAGAGTTTGGATATTCAAATTTCTATATTCTACGCGTTGAATATCTGTGTATTCAAACGCACAAATACTAAAGTATTCACATATTTCAATGTCTGTATAATTGAATATTTATATGTCTGTATATTTAAATATATAAACATGTAAACGTTTACATGTTTGAGAGTCTAAATATTTAAACTTTCTGATGTCTGAATATTTATATTCCATGCGTTGGGTATCTATGCATTCAAATGCACAAGTGTGTAAATGCTAAAACATTCAAATATTTCGACGTCTGTATATATAGATGTTTAAACATGCGGATATTTGAATATTTGCATCTATAAACATGTAAACGTTTAAATGCTTACATGTTCAAATATTAAAGCTTTCAAACATTCAAACATGCAAGTATAAGAAAACTTAAATATTCAAATATTTACATGTTTAAAATTGCTTGTTAAAAGGCAATAATGTATTTTTGTTACATGAAATTACACATCTGAATATATGGCAACGATATTAAGTGTTTTAAATTACAAGGGTGGGGTAGCAAAGACCACCACAACGGCCAGCCTGGGCACGGCGCTTTGGATTCTAGGGAAGAGAGTACTTCTGATAGATACTGATCCACAATGTGACCTTACTTTTTTGCTGGGTTTTGATGGCGCTGCGGGAGACGAGACCTTTAACGAGTGGTTTATGCGGCAAAACGACGAAGGCCCTGTGCCGGTGTATGTGAGATATGACGCGATAGACAATCGATATGATGGAAAGGAGCGTCTGTATTACGTTCCTTCTTCACGAGAACTCCGCGATGCCGATATGATGCTGGCTGCGCGAAAGGCCAGGGAGCGTATCTTAAAACGTAAATTGAAACCGCTTCAGGATGCGTTTGATTATATATTAATAGACTGTTCTCCTAAGGAAAGTATCGTAAACTTCAATGCAATGGTAGTTAGTGACCGGGTGTTGGTCCCCATAGACTGCAGCGGCTTTTCCTTGAAAGGCATGCAGACATTGATGGATTCCATAAATGAGGTCAAGGATGATGAATTTAATGAGGACTTGGATATACTAGGCTTTTTGCCTATACGGTATGACCGGAATACTCGTATCAGCAGAAGCGTAATAGAGTATTTTGAAAGTCAATTCCCTGGAAAGGTATTCAAAACAAAAATACGTAAAAGTGTCCGTTTCGACGAAAGCCCCCTAAGGCATAGGACTATATTTGAACATGATCCGGAAGGTAATGGCGCCGAAGACTACATGAGTCTTGCAGAGGAGATTACCGGCGAGAGAAGGCCTGAGGATTGGCAGCGTCGCGCTTTGGAAGCATGGTATATGAAAAATCCGGATGAACGCCCGGTAGATGATAATGAAAACTAATACATTTGACAGTATGGCAGGAAAAAACGAAAAAGTCGATTTTTTAAGCGAAATAGGCTCAATGGTAAAGAGCCAGAAAGAAGAGAATCAAATTCTGCGCCGCAAGAAAGCGGAAAACAGGATTGATGAACCGGAATTGAGCGTAGAGGTTGAAAAGGAAGACCAACAACCTATGGCTGCACCGAAAGAGGACAGAGAGGTAAAAGACCGTTCAAAGGCTGCTCAAAAGGTGGAGCGAAAAAAGGCTATGAATGTATGGTTCGATGTAGATACGCATAAGGATCTAGGACGTATCAAACTAGAGCATGACATTGATATGAGAGAAATTGCATACATAGCTATCCGCAAATTCCTGGATGATTACATGAAGGATGGCAAGCTGAATGAGAAAGGGATTAACTATCTGGAAAAGAAACTGAAAGAATTGAATGGATTTTGATTATCCGCGATCATACCACCACTCATAGTACGCGGATAATCATATAAGTAGATAACATAAAAATAAAAATATGCTTCAGAACGATCAAAATCAATTGGATTATGCCATGCTTCCATTCGTGATGCGTGATTTGGTCAATATGGTTATGAAGAAAAAGATGTTGCCTTTAAGAGATGCGTTATATTATATCTATTCTTCCAAACTGTATAAGTCTTTATTGGATTTGAATACTAAACTGTGGTATTCAAGCACATTATCACTTTATGAAGCATTAGAGAAAGAGAAAACGGAGCAAAGGAAAATACAAGGTGACGAGCCCAAAGTCCTACTTTTTAAAATGTTCTGTATAGAAAGTTATAGGGAAGCAAAAAAGAAAAGTGCCGAAGAGATCCTTCTGTTGTTTTCCAATCATGGGGTTCTTGAATTTCTAAATGACAATTTTGAAATGCTGCACACCCAAGATACAGAATATATACTAGATACTATAACAACTTATATCAATAAAAAGAAATGAGACTATATCACGGTTCAACAGTTGTCGTAAAACGTCCTAATATACAGAAAGGCCGTAAAGCTACGGATTTCGGAAGGGGATTCTATACGACAACTAACTTTGAGCAGGCAAAAAAATGGGCTTTACTCAAAAAGAACAGGGAACAAAGCGATAGGGCAATTGTCTCGGTCTATGAAGTGCCTGATAATATCCTTGAAGGAGAATTTGTTGTTCGCCATTTCGCAGGCGCAACAAAAGAATGGTTGGAGTTTGTTGTCAACAACCGTAAAGGGAAAAGTACAGAAGAATATGAGTTGGTAATGGGACCTGTCGCAAATGATCAGTTATATGCTACTATCAGGCTCTATGAGCAGGGGGTTATTACAGCTGATGCTGCCATTGAGATGCTTAAGACGCACAAATTATTCAATCAGCTTTCATTCCATACGGAAAGAGTCGCTGTGTTATTAAAGTTCGTAGAAGCTGTCAAGATAGAATGAGGTATAAGAATCTTTGAGGTGCAAAAAATCAATTATGGATGAGCTACAATTAATCCAAAGCAAGATATATGAGATCCGGGGCCAGAAGGTAATGCTGGACTTTGACCCGGCAGAAATGTACGAGGTGGAAACACGAGCTCTCAATCAGGCGGTGAAGCGTAATATCGAGCGTTTCCCGGAGGACTTCATGTTTCAACTGACAAAAGAAGAAACATAGAATTGGAAATCACAAATTGTGATGTCCAATTCTATAAAGATGGGTATGAGACGTTCTCCTTATGCTTTTACGGAATTAGGAGTTGCCATGCTTAGCAGTGTTTTAAATTCAAAGGCAGCTATACAAATCAATATGAGTATCATGCGTGCCTTCGTCGCCATTCGCCAGCTGATAGCCAATCCACCGGTAGACAGAGTGGGGGAACTGGAAAAGCAAATGCTGAAACTTCGAGCCTACATGGAAGAAGTTTTCACTGATTACAACGACATCAACGAGGATACCCTAATGCAACTGAAAATGATCAACCAGACGTTGGCCGAGCTTCAGGTCAGGAAGAAGGCTGAAGAGAAACCACGTAACCCGATTGGATTCCGGACCTATGAATATTAGTTATTCCCTATCAGTCGAATTTTAACGGCATTAAAAATAAGAACACACAGTAAGCGATAACAATATAGACCGATATGGCAATTATAAGAACTGGTCACAGTTTTGGGAAAGAGCGAGTAGGGAAGATAAGGAATTACTTTTGAATTATATGAACCAATAACAGGAAAGATATAATAATGGGGAATCAAGGAGAAATCATATTATACCAGCCGGACGAAGAAATAAAGCTGGATGTTCGTTTGGAAAATGAAACGGTCTGGCTTTCTATTGATGAAATGTCTCATTTGTTTGGCCGGGATATTAGTGTCATTGGAAAACATATCCGGAATATCTTCAAAGAGGGAGAATTGATAAAGGATTCAGTTTGGGCAAAATTTGCCTATACTGCTTCTGACGGTAAGACTTATCAAGTGGATTATTATAATCTTGATGTAATTATATCTGTCGGATATCGGGTAAAGAGTCAACGGGGTACTCAATTTAGACAGTGGGCCAACAAGGTGTTGAAAGAATACCTTTTGAAAGGCTATTCCATCAATCAACGTATTAACCAACTGGAGAATAAAATGGATTCAAGGCTGACTGCCCACAGAAATGATAACCAATTTACTTTAGAATATGGAAGCAACAGAAATTAATCATAAGATACGTATAGGGAAAAGAATTGCCGAACTCCGGAAGGAGAAAGGGTTGTCGCAATTTAAATTAGCGCAACTAACTGGAATAGATTCATCTAACATTGGAAAAATAGAACTTGGCAAATATAACCCAAGTCTAGAAATATTGAGTCGTATAGGTGATGCTTTAGGTGTTGAAATTGATTTCAGACCCATTTAGCGACTAGTGTGTTATAAAACATAGCATATATCGGTAATTTTTATTACGGGTATATTTGCCCATATCTTTTTTATTTGTATCTTTGCAGAGTAATACTAATAAAGCTATATAAATGAGAACAGCGACATTGATTGAACCCTACTTAGGGTACCGGAACATTATTCTAATCGAGAAATGGGATACCAAGTGGGAAGTGGAGATTTGCGGAAGTGGCAAACATATTTGGGTGTATGAGGATGAGTTCATAGAGGACAAATAAAACAGAATGGTTATGTTTGAAAGAGAGATTGAAAGGTATAATACCTTATTGAGAGAGTATAAAACCACCGTCATTGATAAATTCAATGTAGAGGATCTGAAAGAGTACAATGAGATACTCTTCTCAGCTCATAGCTGTGCAATCGAAGGCAACACCTTCTCTGTAGATGACACAAGAGCTTTGAAAGAAAAAGGGCTGGGAATGATACCACAAGGCAAAACTCTCTTTGAAGCATTTGAGATACTGGATCACTTCAATGCGTATGATTTTCTAATGGGGCAAACAGAGCTGCCACTAACAGAACAGTTAGTTAAGGAGACACATCGGATTCTGACCCAGCATACGCTAACATACCGATATAAAGATGCAGTGCCAGGAGAATATACCAATACTGACATGGGAGCTGGTGATACAATTTTTGGCGATCATGAAGAACTGATTGCCCGTGTTCCTAAGCTAATGGAAGCTACACAGAAAGCAATGGAACAATTGCCGGTACATCCCATAGAAATTGCAGCACAGTTCCATAAGCATTTCATTTTCCTGCATCCGTTCCGGGATGGGAATGGGCGGCTTGGACGGTTGTTGTCGAACTTCATCTTAGTCAAATTAGGACACCCCATGATCCTCATTGAAAGTACAGATAGGGAAAAATACATCGGCGCTCTTAAAGCATGCCGGGATGAGCGTAACACAGCCCCCATGGTGGAATTCTTTTTTTCCATAGCCATTGGACGGATGGAGAAGGAACTGGCTCGAAAAAAATCTATGAATGAAGACTATAATTTTGATTTTAAGTAAAATGAACAATATGAAAAAACTGATTATTCCCAGCATTATGGCAACATTGCTTCTCCTGGCTTCCTGCGACAAGGGAAATGACCCCATTCTGCCGGAACCGGATCCTACTCCTGAGCCTGCACCGGAACCGGACAAGCCTAAAACGATGTTGTGCTTCTCTACAAGCATAGAGATGTTGAACGAAGTGACCACCAGGGGCACTGTTTCCTCTTTTGAACCGAACAGCGAGATAGGGCTATTCTATAATGACACATGCATAAACAAAAAATTTGTTTATGATGGCAAAATATGGAGTGGGGGAGAAGTGGCGCTTGCTGATGAGATGAAGGATATTATCTGTTACTATCCCTATTCGTCTGTAATCAAAAGTAGCGGAGAGATTCCTATTGACATTGGCTCCCAGACAGATTACTTGGCCGGTTCCGCATCGGTTGGAGCCGAAAAGCCTGAGGTGGAGGTCAAGATGAAACATCTGCTCTCCTTGGTTCGGATAACTATCAAGAAAAACAATTATATCGGAGATGGGCATATTGAATCCCTGACCTGGAACGGCATCCATACCACTGCAAAGTACAACGCTGCAAACAATACCACCACTCCGATGGGAAGCAAAGGAAGCTTACGGGCAGGTGGCAACTATTACCTGGATGACACAAAAGACCCCATACCCGTTGAAACGATCATGCTTCCGGTAAACTCCGCAAAAGGAATAGCCCTTACCGTTGTTGTGGACGGAGAAGAACGTGTCTATGACATTCCCGAAAGTCACCAATGGGAGGCAGGCAAAGCCTATACCTATACATTGACGCTGAAAGGAGGATATAATAGCCCCATTGACTTGGAGGAGTTTCCGATTGATGTAGGCTATTGGAGCACTTTTGGCAAAACTGATGACATTGTCCTTGGCAATTCTGAAGGTAACTGGTTTGATATTGAGCCTGGCTCAGTGAAATATGGTACCGACATCTATCGGAATGAGGGATTTATGTTCGGATTCTACGGATACTGGACCGGCTTGGATCTGGAAACCGGGAGTATGCCGGATACATGGGAAGGAGACTTCCGTATGGTGCTCATGGACAATGCCGGGAATATAGTGGATAAGTTCCAGCCATGTTCCATTGTTGCTGAAAATGGCGCCATGATGAAAGGGACTGGAAGAAGAGCCTATGTGATGGCTCCGGTGGGGACTTATGAGCTCGGAGTGCTTTTCCGTAAAAAAGGGGAGACAATTTGGCAGAAAGCAAATCGACTTGACAAGGTTACAAAGAAGGATATGACTTTTACCATTAAGGAGCAGACTGATTTGCCGGCTCTTCGTATGATTCAGGTGGAGGAAGAAACTAATAATGGAGTGGTAAATCACGATCGCCCTTATGATGTCAATTTCAATATTACCTATATTCTGTCCAATCGAGGAGAAATCCCATTGAAAGGTGAAATTAAAGCCGTATGGGAACGAACTTTTGATTATACAGGCCACTGCTATCGTCCGTCTTCAAAGAGGACAAATACAGTGAATGATGACGAGTGGCAGGATGAAATTGGTAGGATCTCCATAGACCTTCAGCCGACAGTTCGTTTCTGGAAGGGGAGTATTCCATGTAAATTCCCACAAAAGAGAGAAATGCCCAGAACCTCAAATGGAATAGGATATTGTATGCCAATGGTTCATCTCTACTGGAAAGCGGAAGGAAGTGACGAATGGGTACTGCTCCGGTGCGATTTGGATGAGATACTAGCTGCAAGAGTTAACAATAGCCAAGAAGAGGATAACCTATTTTTATTGTCATTTAATTATTTGAATTTAAAACAATCTCATTGGTATAACTAACTTTTTGTATTAGTGTAATCAATCGGCAATAAATTCTTTATGGACGAGCTACAATTAATCCAAAGCAAGATATATAAGAACCGGGGCCAGAAGGTAATGCTGGACTTTGACCTGGCAGAAATGTACGAGGTGGAAACACGGGCTCTCAATCAGGCGGTGAAGCGTAATATCGAGCGTTTCCCGGAGGACTTCATGTATCAACTGGCAAAGGACGAATGGCAAAATATGTCATCACAATTTGTGATGACATCACGAAATAAACGACCAAAGACTGCTATTCCATTGGCTTTTACAGAGCATGGGGTTAAGTGTGCTCAGAAGCAATATAGCTATCCAAGCAAGTGTTTTAATCGTTCGTGCCTTCGTCGCCATCCGTCAACTGATAGCCAATCCACCGGTAGACAGAGTGGGGGAACTGGAGAAACAGATAAAGGAACTCCGAGCCTACATGGAAGAAGTTTTCACCGATTACAACGACATCAACGAGGATACCCGGATGCAACTGGAGATGATCAACCAGACGTTGGCCGAGCTTCAGGTCAGGAAGAGGATTGAAGAGAAACCACGTAATCCAATTGGCTTTAGATGATAGTAGAAGAGAATAAATACAGATTCAAATTGGAACTGGATGTTGCAACCGGAATAGAGTCTTTCCCTATGCGTACCCTTTCCTTCGGCTACAAGACCTTAAAGATGCTCAGACAAGCAGCAGCAAGGAAAAAGGAGAGATACTTCGTTTTAGGGGAAAGAAAATATATCCAGAATGATAAAGGAGAATACGAGCCATTTGCGGTATTCGGGACTACTATTGTCCCACTGTCACAGCTCATGGCCGCTGCCGTCCGGCTTCAGATGGAAGAGGAAGAGAAATACCATCCCGACCAGCCGGAGAAGAGTAAGCAAATTCCCAAGACATGGAAGTGATGAACTATATTCGTCATTTTTAGATAAGTTGAAGAATAGTATTCATCAAAACAAGAATAAAAAATGAGAGATCAAGTAATATTGGCCCGCAATGCGCTTAAAAACGATATACCATTGTTTACCCTGGTAGGGAAGGATAAGTTTGCGTTGCAGACATTGGAATATTATTATTCCTTGGCAAAAAAGGAATGCAGTAATGAATTCATTAAAGACCTTGAACTGCTCACAGAGGACTTTAGGAAATATCAAGAGGATAATCAGGCTACAGTTAAGGTGCCTGATCTATAAATATTCAAATATACAAATATAAAGATATTCAAATATCCAGATATTAAAATATTAAATATTACGATGATGAAAGAATTACAAAACAAAAGCTATGAGGAGCTTGTACAGCTTCAGCAAGACGGTAAAATTACATTAGTAGAGTTTGTTGAAGCACAGCCTGAACTAACTGATGCATGGGAAGAATGGATTGATACCCGGCCGATAAGTGACGAGAGCGCCAGAGCCTTTCTTGCTTGGCATGAAGAGTACGCCATGAACCACCAAGAAGAGTAACAAACAATAATCCCCTTGCTCCAATTGAAAGTAAGGGGATTATAAGTCTTTTATGATGTGTACACGTTTGTGTACAAAAAGTTTGTGTTTTACTAAAATATGGCTATCTTTGTGCTGAATTTAAAAGCAAACAGATATGGAAGCATTATCAGTAAGAGAATACCGTAATAACCTCGCTGCATCTTTCACCAAGGCAGACAATGGCGAGCAGGTATTAATTCGTCGGAAAAAGGAGATTTACGCTTTGGTAAAAGTTGGGCGTGAGGATTTGATTATCAGCCCCGAATTACAGGCTAATATAAACAAGGCTCGCGAAGCGTGTCAAGCTGGCGAGTGTGTAACATGTAGCACCCATGAGGAACTTGACCGATATTTGGATAGTTTATGATGTACTCCGTGAAAATAGCTCCGGGAGCTGACAAGGTTCTTGCAAAATGGAAAAAATCAAATCCTCAACTATTCAAAAAGTTTCGGAAGATATACCATGAACTCATGGATCACCCAAGAACTGGCACAGGACATCCGGAAGCCTTAAGGGGTGGAAATGAAATCACCTATTCCCGGCATATTACAGCTCACGACCGTATCATATACGACATTTATGATGAAGAAATCTATGTGCTCGTGGTAGAGGTGGAAGGGCATTATAATGACAAGTGACATTCATGCTCTACCACGAGCACATATGAAATAAAACGACTGTACTAACAGAACTTTAACAGCGAAATTCACGGCATCATCCCCTTCCGAAGCGATACTTTATATACATATAGTCGACGAACAATTAGACGAACGTGGAGGTTCTCTTGGTTATTTAGCTGACTATTTCGGGCAAGAATATCAAAATCATACAAGTATAGTTGGTGGCTATCTTACTAAGATGTATATATTTGACGATTATTTAGATTTTGAAGCTATTCCCACTGATAACAATAATTTCTTGGGATATTATGATGCATCTGGCAATTTGATATATAGTGGTAGTGCAATTGATGCAACAGAAGTGGGAATGTATTTTGAACCGGGGCAGCATGTTTATGCTGCATTTGATGGAGAGTATAGTCCAATTTAAGACCCAGATGCCCCGAAAACGATAACTATTACGCTTTATTCCGGTTCCGGTGGCCGAATAGGATTCAGCAGCAGTACCATGTCATATTCCAAACAGAGCAAAACCGTGAATTACGGAGAGGAAGTAACCGTGTATGCTTTAGGAGACACCAGAGAAACATCGGATGCTTATATTTTCCGTCATTACTACTGTACCGGTTTCTATGATGCGACAGGAACGTGTCTGAAATCCTACACTGATGAGAATCCGCAGCGGAGTTATACCTTCAGAGCAACCGCCAACATTGACTTGCAACCAATTTGGGATTATCGTGATTATTGATTTTCAAACAAAACACACCTTGGTGGTCAATAGCCGAGGTGTGTTTTACTGTTTTTATTTCCTCTCAGGGAGTAAGGGCAGTCATCGCAAATTGTGATGGCATATTTACCTTTGTTCTGTGCCGGTAGTGGTGCCGGCTTTATAATGGTACTGGCTATCTGAAAACTCATTGAAACTTATGGCCCAATTAATTTCGGATAGTTCCCCCCTGCCGTTACCACTACCGGTTCCTGGATAACTGACAAATTCCCATTCCCATTGCCCGGCAGTCAGATTATATGTTACAGGTGGTTCCTCAAAATCATATTTTTCCGATGTACTTGAACCGTCCGGATTATCAACAATCCAATAACCGGTACCGCGACACATGAAGGTTATCTGTATTGCAGTAGTAATTCGGTAGAGTGAGGATATTCTCAAAGTAATGCCATTCCCGGACATGACAACTTCTGCATCTATAATGTTTTGCTTTTCAGTGCTTGTTTGCCCACTAAACGCGGCACATATATGCGCCCCCCGAAGGTAGTCTATGTCTTGGTCAATAAGTTCCGGACTGCTGCTGAATAATTTACCGTTTTGGTACCAACCGATAAATTCCCCGTTTCCTGTCGATGTTGCGTATATCCTTTCCGGGAGATAACCATACTCATCCTCATATATCTTGTATGTTCTAACAAGATATCCCCCTGAAACCCTTTCTTCCACTTCGCCATAATCCAGTTCACCTAACGAACCTCCACGCTCATCCAAGTCCTCATCAACAATGCTGACAGTTAAGATGGGAGAAGATGGTACAGTAGCGGTGAATTTGGCTGTTAAAGTTCTGTTAGAACTAACACCTCATTATTATTGTGCATATTCATGTTAATAGAGTATGTATTCTACAGTTCTATCTTTCTGCCACTAAATAGGTTATATAAATTAAAAAGTCTTTTGTTAGACAGTATAGGCCGTAGTGACGGCCTTTCATGTCTGTTTCGTGGTAATTTCCACGTGATAGATAGTGTTAATTATTCGGCTTTCCCCGTGCGTGAGCATCGGGAAAGCTTTCATTTACCGGAATTGAACAATAATAAATACTTCATCTTATGTACGGAAAATTGAGAATGTCGTTTATTTCGTTAGTGTTGTTTTTATGCAGCACGCAATGCTTCGGGCAGTTTTATTCTGCAAGGACTAATATCCTTGGTCTTGTTACGGGTAATCTTAATGCGGAGTTTGGTATGACTTTGAACAAGAAGTTTTCTCTTCATCTTCCTGTTCAGTACAATCCTTTCATTTACAGCAAGAGTAACAATACTAAATTCCAGAACCTGACAGTTCTTCCCGGTGTCCGCTATTGGCTTCGTGAGAGCTTTCGCGATCCGTTTGTTGGTTTCTCGTTGATTGCCAGCCGTTACAACATCGGCAATATCTGGGACAAGTACCGTTATGACGGTTGGGGCTTGGGTGCTGGTCTGTCCTTCGGGTGGACCTATCCGATGGCTCCCCGTTGGAACTTTGAATGGGAGCTTGGCCTTGCCGCGTTTTGGGCCAACTATGACAAGTCTCTCTGCAAGACCTGCGGATATAAGTTTGACCATGAGAGGAAAGTGTACCTGATACCCCATAAGATTTCAGTGAACCTTATTTATCTATTCTGACGGTTAGGGAAGTAAATATCAATTGGAAGGAGGAAAATAGAATAATGACGTATTTCGTTAACGATCTGTCTCTGTATAGTCCTAAAAACAGGGCATGCAAGAAATTATTGGATTTTATCAGTCAGTTTGAACATGTCCTTATCAAGGATGACTGCTCTCTGGATGCTTTGTCATCTTTGATTGAAGATAGAATCCGGGAAATCAATACTTCGCATCCTAAATTGCGGCCTATCTGCTATTCCCGGAATCATTCCCTTCAACGTATTACGGCGTCTGTCTTGCCGGCTTCCGGTGTACCGGATTATGTGTTCATCATGGATTTCTGCCAAGTGCGCAGCATTTTCCAGTATTCTGAAAAAGCGTCTGTTGTTCCAGGTGTCTGCCGTGTTTGCGGGTGTACTGAAAATGACCCTTGTTACCATCCGGATTACGGAACCTGCTGGTGGGCTGATGAAGAGCATACACTCTGTTCCCATTGTGCAGAAAAAAGAATCGCAGAAGATCCGCTAACTGCTCACTGTGTAAATACAAAGGAGGATGGGAGATGATGGCTTTATATATTGTGTTGCTTGGCGTTTTTCTGGCTGTTATCTTGCTGTGCGTTCTGCTCAGCGTTCATATGGCCATTGAGGTCGAAGCTGATTATGATGATTTCTGATGAATTATTAACATGTAAAAATAGAGAACTATGTTACAATCACAAGTAATTGGTAACCTGGGAGCGGATGCTGCCGTGGAAAAAGACAATGCGGACAGACAGTACGTGTGTTTCAGTATGGCACATAAGGAGTTTGGCAAGGATCATAATGGGCAGATGACGGAAAGGACGGTCTGGCTACAGATAAGGTGGTACGGCTATACGGAAAAGATGCTTGCCTGTCTGAAGAAAGGGACAAAAGTTTTCGTGAGTGGACGTATGTCCGTGAAAGCATACCTGGATAACAGCGGTAATCCGCAGCCGTCGCTCAATATATCCGCCACTGAGATAGAACTGTGTGGGACAAAACCTGATAGTGCATGTTCGTGATATTGGGAAGAGATGCCATGAGTGACTGTGAAGAGGGACTGACAGAGTATCTGAAGGGTGTCTGGCTCAAGATCCGTTCCGGACTTTCGCTAATGCTTGGCATTATCATTCTGATGAATCTTCTGTATGTTATGATTGTATTACTAAAGCATTGGAAAAATGATTGATAAAAGGAGACTGTTCCTATTTGGTACCCTTTCCACGCTTGTGCTGAGCTGCAGCACTCCCATTGTTTCCGTTTTAGAGAAAAACGGTGTCCAACGTGTGGGGCTGACGCAGATCCAGCGCAAGCCTAACAAAAAGAGGGTACAGCCGGCTGTGATCGACACTACGCAGGTATATAGCAGGGAGACGATGCGGAAGTTGAAGGAGGGCTTCACGGAATATGAAAAGGATGATAATGGCGAGGAAATCCTGAGCGTATCGCTTGCTGACGTGCAGATTGTCGCAAAAAGCAAGAATGTTGCCGAGCGTGCGGGCAAGATTGCCATAGATTTCAAGGTTGATGTCCCGGCGGCCCTGATAGATAACAAGTGGCAAGTACAGTTGTCTCCGGTAGCATACAAGAACGGCAAGAGGATATGCTTTGACAAGATACTTCTTTCCGGCGCCCAGTTCCTCAGACAGCAGGAAAAGGGGTATCGGATGTACCAGAACTTCATAAGTTCCATTATTCCTGACAGTGCGTACATGCAGTTGCTGTTTGATGCAAAGGGCTATCGGAAGGCCCTTTTTGACATTGAGGAACAGTTCTATTATGCCTGGGGGAAAGAACAGTTGTCACAGACCCGCTTTATTGACTGGAAGAGTGTCCGCAACAGACGCAACCTACTGTTCAACGGTGTAATGGAACGTAACCGTGCGGCAGTGAGACCTGACAACTGGAAAACCGTTCTTCCCGCGTACTGGCTGGAGAGGGAAGTCGCCAATGCTCCAGGACATTGGGGAAATTATCTTTCCCCTGAATACCGGTTTGAACAGCGGCTTATTACGAAAGAGGACTCGGTGGAGATACAGAAACGTTTCTTTGACTGGAAAAAGAAGGCGGAGAATGAACGGAAAAAGGCCTTGACCCAAGAAAAATACAATGAATATGTCCGGTTTCCCAAGGAGCCGTGCCGCCTGGATACCGTAATACAGAACGGTGACCGGTTTGAATACTACTATTCGCAGAATATCGAGGCGGATGAGAATATACGTAAGATTGACGTGACTATAGACGGTATCGTGGTTGCAATGGACGAGAGCCGTTATCAGTTGCCCCAGAGCGACACGCTTACCTACTATATATCCTCAATGGTACAGTTCCTGGACCATGCGCCCAGATACAAACGGATAATAGTCTCCCGTCATGCTACTGCCAACCAAACCGCTTTTATCAGCTATAAGGCGGGTTCCTCGCTGTTTGACGAACGGATAGGGAACAACAAGGAAGAGATAGACAAGGTGATGGGGACGATGCACAAACTGACATATACCGGTGAGCTGGTACTTGACAGTGTGCATATGTGTGCCACATCCTCACCGGAAGGTTCAGACTATCTGAACATGCAGCTGGCCAGGCAACGTGCAAAACAGCTCAAGTCGTATCTGATACAGCGTACGGATGACAGGGAAGCAGTCGCCCTTTTCCGTGCCGATGCGATAGGGGAGGACTGGACAAAGCTTGTCGGTCTCATCCGCAATGACTCGAATATTACGCAGCGCAGCGCGATATTGAATGCCATTGCATCTGTCAAGGAGAACGATGCCCGCGAGGAGGTACTCAGGAATTTCCATGATTACCGGTACATAAGGGAGAAACTGTATCCGCAGCTGCGTGCAGTGAATTTCCAGTTCCATCTGCACCGTAGTGAGATGGTGAAGGATACCATTCATACAACCGTCATAGACACAGCTTATATGGATGCTGTCAAACAGCTGGAGAACCGGCAGTACAAGGCCGCCCTGCCGGTACTCAGTGAATACAATGACCATAATACGGCAGTCTGTCTGATGAGCCTCGGATATGACCGCCAGGCTGTCGAGATACTGCGCTCCCTGCCGCAGAATGAGGATACCCTTTATCTGCTTGCGATTCTGTATGTGCGTGAAAAGAGGTTTGAGGATGCGGTGTCCGCTTTCAGTGAGGCGTGCCGTCTTGATCCCGGGAAATGGTTCAGGGGAAACCTTGATCCGGAAATCTATCAGCTAATAAATGACTATAACTTAAATTTTGAGCAATGAGAAGAAACTTGAAAATCTTATTTTATGCCAGCCTTGCCGTATTGTTCTCTTCTTGTGAGAATCTTTTCAAGGAAGAGTGTGAGGCCAAGGGGTTTCTTTCCGCCACAGTGTCGGACAAGGGACCTGTACCGTCCACAACGGAGGAAATTCAAGTACGCTATTATGACTACCATACCGGTGTGGAGCATACCGAGAAACTGGGGGAACCTGACTATTTCGCTCTAGGCAACCGTTTCTTGTCACAGCTGGATGCCGGAACATACAGATTCCTCGCATATACCCGTTTCAACAACAAAATCCGTAATGCAGGCGACATCTCGACAATTGAGATTTATGCCGATACGGTAGTTTCGGCCAAATATGCCTGTCCGGTTATAGCGAATCCACAGCATCTGGTCTTTATGGGCAAGGAGAGTGGCACTATTCTTCCGGAGGATACAACCTATCGGGAGTTCGTTCTCTCGCCGATGGTGCAAAAGATCATATTTAATGTGACAATAAGAGGACTTGCGCCTGCCCAGACTGTTTCCGGGATGGAAGCCTTGCTCAAGGGAGTAATCATTTCCCGGAAGATATATACCAACCAGCCCCAGCCTTCCTATGCCGGTCTGGTCTTTGATTTTATAGAGAAAGAGGGGAAATATACTTCCGAAGCCTATGTGTTCGGGCTTTCCAATAAGGTGGAAAACACCCTCTGTATGGAAGTTGTGACCAATTCTCAGAAATATTATCCGGAAGTGGACCTTTCCTCTGTCCTGGCAGATTTTACAGCTGACGGTATCGTGTTCGAGATTGTCATCGACTTGAATGCAGGTGTCGATCCGGTTGTTACCATAGCCGGCTGGCGCGATCTGGACTGGGGAGAAATCCAACCCGTATTATAATTTTTTATTCACTAAATTTTTTTATATGAAAATCAAATTAGTTTCGGCAGCCCTGCTTGCACTGTTGGCATGCAGCTGCACAGAAGAGTTCAATGACAAGAATGGAGTTGGCGGCACCAATACGATGCAGGTCAACGCGTACATCGGGAAGTCACCGGTAACAAGAGCTGAAAAGACTGCCTGGGAAAACAATGACCAGCTGGGCGTCTATGTCGTGGACAACTCCATTGACGTTCCGTACAAGGGTTCGGCATCCTACAGTAACATCCCTTTTGTCTTTACCGGTAAGGGATTCAAGAGCGACAATATCCTACTTGATGAGAATGAGGGTACTGTATACGCCTATTATCCCTATAAGAGCGACCTTGCGGACCCGAAGGCTGTACCGGTTGACATCAGCGAGCAGACAGACCACTTGTACGGGGAGGGAAACAGCAAGGTGAGCATCACTGCCCGTAATGTGGACATTGAGATGCAGCATGCCCTGACCCAGGTTGTCTTCAAGATCAGAAAGACTTCGGACTACAAGGGTGGCGAAGGCAAGATTACCGCTGTGGTTCTGAAGAATACAGGTGCGGCCAAACCGTTGCAGACCAAAGGCAGCTACAACATTGCTACTGGGGCGGTGACAACCACCCAGGATGGAGATGTCAGTTTCTCGGCCAACCAGACATTGACGGAGGACTATGTTTCCCTTTCCAGCATTCTTTTTCCGGTAAGCGCCACTTCCGGAAAAGACATGCAGGTTGTCTTCACGATTGACGGAAGAGACTTGAAATATGATTTCCCGGCAGGTACAGCATGGGCAGCCTCTTACCGTAACATCTATTCCATTTCCCTTGACGGAAACGGTCTTATTATCGGTGGTGGTGAGGACCCGTCCGGAGGCCAGTCCGGTGTGACAATCGAACCGTGGACGGACAGCCAGAATAATGACATTTCCCTTGTTCCTGTAATTTGAGAATGACGATTGATATACAGAAGCCTGCTTTTGATAGGCATGGCTTCTATATATAAAATTGGGGGCTCCCCATAAAAAGAAAAAGTATGAAGAAACATTTTTTATCATATATATCTGTACTCCTGCTGGCACTCCTCTTCGGGTGTGAGAAGGACACCGGAACATCCGGTTCATCCCCTGTCTGTTTCTATCTGTCTCCAGAGCCATCCACCCGTGCGACAGATACGGAATTTGAGAAGGGGGATGCTATCGGAGTTTTTGCGGCCGCGCGTGATGACGAGTCGGTTCCGGCCCAATTGCATCCTTCCGGTAATTTTGCAGACAACAAGAAATATATATTTGACGGTGAAAAATTTGTACCGGATGGGGAAAGCAACTCAATATTCATAACATCCTATCCCATTGACTATTATGCATATTACCCGTATGCTACTGTTGACAACCCTTTGGAGTTCACTTTCCATGTGGCTGCTGACCAGGAAAGTCTGACAGAATCAGACCTGATGTATGCCAGGAACACTGACGGCTCAGGCAAAAACAATATTCCTTTAACCTTTATCCACAAGCTATCGAAAGTTGTGGTTCCCTATAGCCGGGAGAATGTCGGGGGTGCTGCCGGAACTGCCGTTGTCAATGATGCATATACAGGCTGTATCATGAATCTTTCGACAGGAGAGATACGTACCTTGTTCGATGACGGCCAGCAGGATATTGTTATGTTCAAGGATGGTAACGCAGCCGATGTCAGCTTTAGTGCCATTTTCCCGGAACAGACTTTTAGTGCAGCCGACCCTTTTATTATTTTTGATGACTCGAAAGAGTTTAAATTATCTGCAGACCGTCTGTTTGAAAGCGAGCATGTGGTGGAATTGCCGTTTATGGGCAAGATCTTGGAGTACCAGTTTGCAGTGACTCCGATAGAAAAGAACATATCAAGTAAAGGCGGCACCTTTAACCTCGCAATTGCTTCTAAAAAATATTATTCTGTCAATGGTACATTGATACCTGGAACAGAAACGCCTCTTGATTATGACTGCTCATCATCTGTGGATTGGATAACGTTTGATAAGCCGACGCTGGAAGTTACAGTAGCTGAAAATACAGATACGGATAATAGTAGAACGGGAATAATAACATTTAAACAAGCTGAATCGGATAAACAAGTAAGCTGCACGGTAACCCAGTCTGCGGGTGAAATCACATATGGTGCTTGGACTGTTACTATCTCCGCTAATCCGACAACCATCGCTGCTGCGGGTGGTACGTCAACCCTGACCTATTCCGCTGTGCGTAACGTTCTGACCAATGGAACTATTACCGGCACAGAGAAGGCTACTCCGACAATTAGCGGTAGTGCCACCGGCTTCACCCGTTCCGGTGCTACGGTGACGGCGGCCAATAATACTACGACCTCTTCCCGTAGTGTGACTTATACGGCCACTCATGAAGGCAAGTCCGCCACTTGTACGGTCACCCAGTCTGCAGGTAGTAAACAGTATGCTTCTTGGAGCGACTGGACTGTTACTGTATCAGCTAATCCGACTACTATTGCCCGTACCGGTGGTACTTCTACAATAACCGCATCCGCTACCCGTACCCGCACCTGGACATGGAACGGTGTTTCCGGTTCCGGTGGTACCGAGTCAGAGAAGGGTACTCCTGCATTGAGCGCGAGCGGTACCGGCTTCTCTTTGAGTGGAACTACACTAACTGCCAGCAACAATACCACGACATCTTCCCGTAGCTGTACGGTAACTGCTACTCATGGTGGTAAGACTGCCACTTGCACGGTCACCCAGTCTGCGGGCGAGATAACTTATGGTGCCTGGAAGGTTACCATTACGGCCAACCCGACTACCATCGCTGCTGCGGGTGGTACGTCAACTCTGACCTATTCTGCTGTCCGTGATGTCCTGACCAATGGAACTGTTACCAATACCGAAAAGGCTACTCCTACAGTTAGCGGTAGTGCCACTGGTTTCACCCGTTCCGGTGCTACGGTGACAGCGGCCAATAATACTACGACCTCTTCCCGTAGTGTGACTTATACTGCCACTCATGAAGGCAAGTCCGCCACTTGTACGATCACCCAGTATGCAGGTAGTAAACAGTATGCTTCTTGGAGCGACTGGACTGTTACTGTATCAGCTAATCCGACTACTATTGCGCGGACAGGCGGTACTTCTACCATAACAAGGGCTGCTACCCGTACCCGTACCTGGACATGGAACGGTGTTTCCGGTTCCGGTGGTACCGAGACTGACAGTGGCACTCCAACATTAAGTGCAAGTGGTTCCGGCTTTACCTTGAGTGGTACAACGCTGACTGCCAGCAACAATACCACGACATCTTCCCGTAGCTGTACGGTAACTGCTACCCATGCCGGCAAATCTGCTACTTGTACAGTTACCCAGTCTGCGGGCAGCATGACTACCGAATATGGTAGTTGGACCACTAGCAGCCTTACAGTGAGTGCTTCTCCTAATCCTGTAGCCGCTTCCGGAGGAAACTCCGCATTGAGCTGTAAAGCTAACCAGACCCGTCCTAAATATACGAAGTGGAACGGTGTTGTCACCAAGACTGATACAGAGTCTCAGTCTGTTGCAGTAACAGCTACATGGAGTAAAGTTTCCGGCACCGGTTCGCTCAGCGGTTCTACGGTTTCCTTCGATAATAACACTACAACAAGTGTTAGAAGTGGTGTTTATCGTGCCTCCAGTGGTGGTAAGACGGCTGACGTTACGGTCAGTCAGTCTGCAGGTAGCATGACAACTGATTACGGCAATTGGACCACTAGCAGCCTTACAGTGAGTGCTTCTCCTAATCCTGTAGCCGCTTCCGGAGGAAACTCCGCATTGAGTTGTAAAGCTAACCAGACCCGCTCTAAGTACACGAAGTGGAACGGTATTACTACCAATACGACAACTGAGAGTCAGACAATCGCAGTTAGTGCCAGCTGGAGCAAGGTTTCCGGTTCCGGTTCATTGAGCGGTTCTACGGTCACTTTCGGTAATAATACCACAGCAAGCGCACTTAGTGGTGTTTATCGTGCCTCCAGTGGTGGTAAGACGGCTGACGTTACCGTCAGACAATCGGCTGGTTCTGTCTCTTATACATATACATTTACCTTTAGTGACGGCTCGACAAGTACCAGCTGGAGCAGCATAGCCGCCGGAGGTGATTCCAAGAGTTATTCAATTGTCTCTACTAGGGTCGTGAAGTGGAACGGCGTACAAACTGGCACAGAGAATGTCAGTTATTCTGGCTCCAGCAATGTGTCCTGGGCTTCTGTTTCCGGATCTAAGATAACTGTTGGAGACAATCCGAATGCTTCAGCCCGTAGTGGTGTGGTAACGTTTACCCAAGCGTCATCCGGAAAAACAATAAAGGTAACTCTTCTTCAACTGAAGAAAAATTCTGTAGACATTAATTAGTTATCTGATATGAAGAAAGTAATTATTCCTTTAGCACTTTGTCTCATCACCGCCGCATGTGGCGGTGATGAGAACGATGGCAAGACAGAGCCGGAGATGAAGATCAACTCTTGCTATGTCGTAAGCAGTTCATCCGGCCAATCCGAGAATTTTTCCTCTCCAGTCGGCATGTATATCACTTCGGAAGCCGGGCAACCTTATGAAGGAAGCGGTGTCTGGAGCGCAAGCTACAACTCTGGGGCGTGGGCAATGGATAAGCCCGTATATGTGACTAAAGCCGGTAAGGTATATGCTTATTATCCCTATTCGTCGAATGACTCCCCACCGGTCCTGCCGCTTGATATGACAAAGCAGACCGATGTACTATACAGTAGGGTTGCGTCTCCCATTGCGCCAGGTTCAGTCTCCCTATCTGTCAAATTGTACCATGCTTTGAGCAAACTTGTGGTTAGCGTTAAAGGTGAGGAGGTTACGGGGCTGTCTCTTTCTTCTCCGGTAACATGCAGGTTTAATATCTGTACCGGGGAGTTCACGGATTTACAATCCGGTCAGGTGGCTTCTACGGGTGGCCGGCTGTTTGTCGTTCCTCATGTTACAGTAGGGAAAGAAATGCTCATTACCCTGAAGTCCGGGAAACAGTACACATATTCGGTGGATGGTACAGAGTTCCGGGCTGGAGAGAGCTATACCTACGAGTTCCAGCTTAATGAAGATAGGGACAAACTGGAAATCCTTGACATATCCGTGGAGGATTGGATTAACGACAACAATTACAATGACTATTTAAGAAGATAATTATGAAAAAGAAAATTGTTTTATTGGGTCTGATGCTTCAGGCATCGTCCTCAATGTTTGCACAGACAGCAAACTCCAGGTCAGACATAAACAGCATGCTGTCTTCCTGGCTGATACCCGCCATCGGTCTGTTGATGTTGGGCGGATTTATCGGACTTGTAATCTATAACCAAGAAGCTCTTCGCGGGAAGAACGGACTGTCAAAGCAGGACGGTTGGATATCCGTGGGAGAGGGGATGATATTTATTGTTGTCGGTATTGCGGCTATCGGATTCATAGCTTCGAAACTGGCAAGTATGAATTTCAGCATCTGATGGATATTTGCAAGGTATATAGGGGACTGGATTCTCCCTGCAAAATCAAGGGGTTGCTGAGTCACTATTTCTATATTGTCTTCTGTGCCTATCTGGTGAGCTTTGTCTTTGTCCTGTTTTCTTTCAGTTCGATTTTGCAGAAGGGAACTGTACTGTCCTTCCTTATGGAGGCGGTCATTGAATTGGGAATTCCGACAGCTCTTTATGTGTATTTCTATAGGAAATCCGACAAAGTGAAGATAAGAAAGGACAACCGTGTTATCACAATATCGAACCGTGGGCTTTATAGGGCTTTAAACCAAAGAAGATATGGACAATGATTTTTTTTATCCTATACATGACATCATTCCGGATAGGGAAGGCCATGGGATGGTTATTGGAAAGAACGGCAGTCTGACCTATGTGGTCAGACTGTCATCGCCTGAGGTGTATTCACTTTACAAGGATGAACTGGCAACACGCCATGCTGTATTTGTACAGGCATTCTCCCATATGCCTGACAATAGTTGGGTGCATAAGCAGGATATTTTCAGAAGTCTTCCCTTCCAGTCAACCGGTGTGGGGATGTCGTATCTGGCCAAATCTGATCAGGAGCACTTTTCAGGAAGGAAATATCTCAAGCACAGCTGTATGATAGCCTTCACTCTGGCAGGAATACAGTCGTTGTCCTCCGCATATGTGAAGAATATATTCTCTTTTAAGGAGAATCTTTCCGGTGAGGATTCAGAAAGGCTGGATGAGTTCTTGTCGGCCGTTGAGTTTGCCATAAATAATCTGTCTGCGCTCCGTAATACAAGGATTGACTTTCTTTCCTTGGATGAACTGCGAGAGTATCTTTTCCTTTCCGCTAATTTCTCGGAAAAGAACGGAATACGTGATATACATTTTGAAGAGCAGATTACTGCTGGAAATACCAAGGCGCGGGTGTATGCCATCACAGACGACGAGTTCTTGCCTGAACAGTATCCGGTGTATGGAAAGGACTACACTGTTTCCAAGGACAAGTCCGAACTTTATATGTCTCCTTCCGAGGCATTTGGCGGCATTCATCTCAATCATAACCATGTGTATAACCAGATCCTTTATTTTTATTCGGACAAGAAGTTGAAGGACACGTTGCGCCGTAATCTGGATTCCCATATCGCCAACCGTGGCTGGGACAGAATCAACTCGCCGGCAAAGATTGCCAAAATGACGGAACTGGTCAAGGAGATTAAGGACAATAACGAGATCCTCTGCTATGCCCATTACTCGGTCGTTCTGTGGGAAGAAGATACTCAACAGTTGGAACTGGCCGAGAAGGAGTTGCGGTCATCGCTCGACTTGTTTGATCTGAAATATTATATACCCTCATATGGCAACCTTGCGGATTTATATGCCGGTGGAATAGTTGGCTGTGTATCTTCGCTCAGGCTGGAATATATGTTCATGACTTCGCTCTCCCTTGCCGTAGCTTTCTTTGTCCACTATACAGGCTTTTCCGATGATCCGGACGGTATTCTTTTCAACGACCGCCTGACTCAGATTCCGCTGCGCAAGGATATATGGGATGCCAACAACCGCCGTATCAAGGCGCGTAATGCCGTGGTTATCGCACCAACCGGCTCCGGGAAATCCTTTCTGACGAATAATATCATCCACCAGCTCTTGGACAAGGACTTTACAGTGGTGGGTGTTGAATTCGGAAACAGCTTCAAGCAATTGTGTTACCTCTATCCGGAGATAGCCATACACATTGAGTATGATCAGAACCAGCCCCTTGGCATCAATCCTTTCGATCTCGGAGGTTCACCCATGACCCCCGAAAAGGAGGAGACACTGGTCGCACTCTGCCTGCGTTTTTGGCAGAACAGCTCGACAGACCCCAATCTGACTGTAGCCTTGCGGAAGATGCTTTCCCAATACTATTGTGATTTCAGCCAAGGACATTCTTTTCCGGGTTTCTACACTTATCTCACGCAGAATTATGAGAGTCTGTGTGAGAAGTGTGACATCAGGCCGGATTACTTTGACATTGATTCTTTCCGGCATGTTTGCAGTGAGTTCATGCCCGGCAAGAGCTACGCGAATCTGTGTGCCGCTGAAGGTGTCGCCAGCAGCCTGAGTGATAAGAGGTTCATCCATTTTGAACTGACCAAAGTCAAGGCAAACCCTTTTGTTGCTTCTGTCGTGATGAGCCTTCTGTTTGACGTCATCAATAATAAGATATTGTCAGATCCTTCAAAAAAAGGGTATATCATTTTTGATGAATATGCCGAGACAGCCCAGATGAAGTCTTCCAACTCACTGCAGGGTGACATACATCAGACCGTCGCTTTCTTCTACCAGAAAATCAGAAAAGAGAACGGAGCTGTCATGACCATTATCCAGTCACCTTTCCAGCTGCCGGAAAATGAATATACGAAAGGTATTATAGCCAATACCCAACTGTTGTATGTGCTTGAAGGTACCGAGGTCGTATATGATGCGGTGATCAAGACCTTTATGATAAAGAACAATGCCCACATCAATCAGATGAAGTCCATACAGAACAATTATGACTGTACGCATCCCTATTCAGAGTGTTGGATCAGATTTGGCGAGAACTATGCATTGACGGTCCGTCTGGAAGCTTCGGCACGCAAGTATCTTGCATTCCAGACTCAGGGAGAGAAACGTGCTGCTCTGGACCGGCTGTATAGTACAAACGGCCATGATATGCAAACGGCCATTGAAACATATTTAACTTCTAAAAAATGACAACATGAGACATCTTTTATTATCCCTATTCGTGATGTGCTGTTCGATACGGTTGGCACATGCACAGATCCCGGTGACTGACGCCGCGATGAATGCCAATACCATAGCCAACCAAATTACCAATGCGGCAACCTGGGGCAACCAGTTGCTGAAGCTGAAAGAGCAGGCTTCTATCCTTACCACTACCCTTAAGTTTGTCACAGACGTCTCTTCGGCAATCAGGGATGCAGCTTATGCCAAATCATTGATTGAGCGGCAATCCTATATAGTGGACCGGTGTACTGACGTTATTGTCCGTGCCGATAAGGTCGATTTGTCCCTTGCTTCTTCCATTGAGCGCAATGTCACTGACTTCCTTGCGACCAATAATTCTCTGATATCCTTGATCTCGAATACGATGACCAGTAAGTTCAAGATGAATGACAGTGAGCGTCTGAAGAGTCTGATGGATATAAAGAAGGAACAGGATGAACTGCTCCAGAGGCTGCATACAGTGGATATGATTCTGGGCACATCGATGGCCACCCGTGATATCATTGAGTTACAACTTCTAAAATGATGATTATGGGAAATATAGAATCCATTCAAGTGGCTTATGACCGGACGAAATCATATATTGTATATGACTCCTTCCAGTATATAATGATAGCCATTGTTGTCTTTCTGATCGGTATGAAACTATGGGATGAGTGGCAAAAGAATCTTTCAAGCAACAACCATCGTTTTGATGTGGCCGCATACTGGGGGCAGGTGAAGATATGTCTGGTTGTCTGTTTCATTGCCACTTCTGCCGGTATGGTTTTTCATCTGGTTGAGACGGTCTGCGTTGAACTGCAAGACAACCTCATCAACGACCTGGGTGGTGATACGGGCAACAAATCCATAGAGACTATGACGAATATGGTGAAGAACCAGGTCCTTGCAGTACAGGAAAAAGAGTCTAAAGGGTTGACGCTTGATATTCCCAATATCACGGATATTGTCTGGAAGGCCCTTACCGCAATAGTGATGTCTGTCGGTGTTTTCCTTTTCAAATACACCTATACATTTTTTATTCTAGGGCGGTATATGTGGCTTTTACTGTTGGAACTGATTGCACCGGTGGCCATTGTGCTGATGATACACGAAAATACCCGGAGCTATTTCTATACGTGGCTGAAGAACATGATCATCTGCTATCTGATGATTCCGATGTTTCTTTTGGCGGACAAGTTCTCGAATGAGGTGGCCGGCTTTTTTATGGAAGGCAAGGAAAACCTGGGACAAGTTACTGTATTGGTGATTGTATGTGTCGGTGTCTGGGTGAAAATCAAGATGTTCAGTGTCGTGAAAGCTAAGGCTTCCAATTTATTTTAGAATCATGAAAGTGGAAAAAGAAAAATACATAGCGGTTCTTAGACAGATATACGGTGCATTCTGTCCGGTTGGAATGCCGTTGAAGGTGAAGATACTTCTGGCATTGCTGGCTTTGGTTGTCAGTTTTGTTGTAATGTCTTTGAAGAATTTAATTTTTATGCAATATGGAAGTTAACAAGGCCAATCTTACTAAGGGATTCCTCTCCTATGTGGAAGCAAAGCGTAAGCAAGCCCTTTATCTGAAGCTTTTCTTTGTATCCGCCACATTCATAGTGCTTGCCGTGCTGTATTATTCATATTCGATTGTGAAACACGCCAATGACAATGTGCTGGTTGTAAGCACTGGGGGAGAAATACTTCCGGTAGAGTCAACGGAGCTGGAAGAGCTGTATAAGGCTCTTCTGGTGACCCATTGCTATTCAGTGAGTTATTATGTCAATAGTTTTGATGTCAACAACATCAAGAACAACCAGGCACGTGCGGCCTTTCTCGTAAACCAGGCTGATCTGAATGCTGTATTCGGGAAATACCAGTATGACAAGGCCTATTCGGATGCCATCAATAAGGGGGTTGTTTACCGGTGCAATTTTGATCGTGTAGAGGATCTGCAACAAGTGGGTAACGGTAGCGAGTATCAGGTTGTATTCTCCTCAACACTGAGTGTGATGAGCAGTAACGATACAAAGAAAATCCGCATAGTGTCAAACGGTACTCTGATACGTGTCACGCCGCGCTACCCGGAGAATCCGACCGGTTATTATTTCAAGAATTATGTCCAGGAATATTTTCCTTTAAATTAATTGTGCCATGAAAATAAGGAAACCTTTTGTAATGGGGGGCATGTTGCTTGTGGCGGCATTGCTCTTTCTCTCCATGTTTATGGACATGTCTGCTCCTCAGGAGATGGAGAGGCAGACAATATCCTTGCGTGCCGAGGCTGAAGATTTGTCCATCGATGATATGATCAATACGTCCGATAAGAGGAAAAGCCCTTCCAATGATGTTGTAGCACCGGGCTTTGCCGGCAACGTCGGAGAATATGCTTCTTCTTCCGTTTCGACATATAGGGAAGATGATCCGGAGGCGATAGCCCGTATTCAGGCGGCTATCCGTGAGAATGAGGAGAATCTGTCTGCCGGTTTGCGGAATATCGAGGCTGAAAGGAAAGGGCAGGCATTATCCGGCCTGCCTTCGGCCCGGAGTGATGAACATGACCGGGATGGCCGTTTCCAAAAGGATGGAATGGAAGGCTTGAAGAAGGACAGAAGGATAGAAATGGAAGAGCTTGAGAAGAGTGATGCGGAGAATGATGAAGAGATGCCGGTGGCCGGGCCGGAAAAGGCTTCTCCATTTCACAGTATCCGCCTTACTTCTTCAAGTAACAGAAATGCGATTAAGGCATATGTACATTCGGAGCAGGTCGTAATGGCTGGCAGTACCCTTAAAATGCGTTTGGGAGAGGATGCCTATACGGATAATGGCGTGTTTATTCCGAAAAATTCACCGGTATATGGTATTGTAACCGGGATAGACGGCGAACGTGTGAATGTCAAGATTACCCATATCAATCTTTCAGGCAACATCCTGCCGTTCGCGAAGTCAGTATATTCCAAGGACGCCTTGCTGGGTATCTATGTGCCCGGTAATCCAAAATCCGAGATTACCAAGGATGCTGCGGGCGGTGCGTTGGACGGGTTACCCACAAGTGGAATACCCGGTGTTGATGCTGCCGCGCAGGTTGCTACTGTTGTGGCTTCAAGTGCTGCCAATGCTGGTAAACAGGCTTTATCCAAGAATGTGAAAAAGATAAAGGTCACCATTAAGACCAACTATGAAGTGTATCTTCGTCCGGAAGAAAAATAGGTGATATCTGATAAGGAAAGAAGAAATTAGTGTATAACAATCAAAAAGAAGTAAATCAATGAAGTATGGCATGAAGAATATATTGTTCTCCCTATTTGTGTTTTCCCTTATCTGTCCGGTGGCGGCACAGACAGCCGGCACAGAGCGAACGGCGGCTGACAATACCATTGCTTTACGGGAGATCCAGTCTTCCTTCTTCTCTGTCTCTACACACAAGACATTCCATCTCATTTTTCCGAATGAGGTGAAATACTTCTCTATTGGAGACGAGAATGTGGCCGGAGAGAAGATTGAGGCTTACCCGTGCGCTATCCGTCTGAAATCTGTTGTGCAGTCATTTGAAGGTCTTACCAATATGAGTGTCGTTACTGCCGATGGGCAGTATTACAGTTATAATGTCTCGTTTGTCCCGGAACTTCAGGAGACATATCTTCAGGTCGGCAGGAGCTATATGCGGCCTCCGGTTATTGCTGTCAACGACAACCAGCAGAGCCATCTCATCTTTCCCGATAAGATAATGTACGTTGACTACGGTACGGAGGATGTGGAAGTTGTCAAGGCTTCAGGCGTTGACAATATTATTGCTGTGCGGGCTTCAGCCCCTTTCTCTTCTGAGACGAACGTGTCTGTCGTCCCCCAGTCTGGTAAGTTCTATACTTTTGATCTGAAATTTGCAGAGAAGCCGTCCCACCTTTCATATGTCGTTGATCCTACAGCCAAGACGGAGGAAAAGCGCATTGCTCTGCTTGATAATAAGGAACTTAATAGTGTGCAGCGTGAAAGTCTGCGTAAAAAGGTGAATGCATGTTTCCCATCCTTGAACAAATTGCATAAGGATTATGCCGGCATTCGCTTTTCCATCACGAATGTCATTATTGACAAGGATATTCTTTTCTTCAAATTCCGTATTGTCAATTACAGCAATATAGACTATGTCCCTGATTTCGTGCGTTTCTATATCCAGGACTCCAAATTCCGGAAAAAGACGGCCATTCAACAAATCGAGCAGATTCCTTTGTTTTTCTTTGATTATCCGGAACGGATCGGAGCGCATGAGACGAAAGACTTCACAGCCGCACTGAACAAGTTTACAATTCCGGACAAGAAAAAGCTGGTCATTGAGATGCAGGAACGTGAAGGCGGCCGTCATTTCCTCTATAAACTTGATAACAAGCCTATAATTTCGGCTGAGATACTTAATCCTAAAAGAAAATCAGGTACCGGGAAGATGGATTTTCCGGTACGGAATAACCCTTGATTTCACAGATGATAAAGCTGCTTGCCATATTGATGTTACTATCAGGTTCCGTTCCGGTATCCCTACTCGAGGAACTGGCGATAAAGTCCAGGACCCTTGCCCCCATAGTTGAGGTGGCAGACCTTTATTTCTCTGCAGGGATTCTGGATTATCTGCCTTTACGCATACCCGTCGTTGGTGGAAGGGTATCTTCTCCCTATGGGTATCGTAAAGATCCTCTTACTGGAAAGGGGCGATTTCATGCCGGCCTTGACTATGCCTGTGAACTGGCTACTACGGTTCATGCTTCAGCTGCTGGTGTTGTCTGTTTTGTCGGGCACCGCGGCGGGTATGGAAAATGTGTAGAGGTCAAGCACCGTTACGGTTTTAGCAGTATTTATGCCCATTTATCGGGATATTACGTCAGAACAGGAGAGAGTATCCCTGCCGGTAAGATAATTGGTTTTGTCGGTACGACAGGACGTAGTACCGGGTATCATCTACATTATGAGGTGAGAAAAAATAATCGCGTCATCAAACCACTATTTATATATTGAGAATGGAACGGATAGAACAAGAGAAAGAGTATATAATATTGTTAAGTATTGCGCGTTACGGTTATGCTGCCATTCCCCAGGACTATAATTTTCTGTCACGTCATGCCATGCTGAACATATATTATGAAATACTGAAGAGCTATACCTCTGGAATGAGTGTCGAGCATCTGGATAGGGCTGTAAGGCAGCATGCAGCGCTTCAGCTTGGCGGGATGAACGATATAGGCGCATTGTGTGCATATAGGAAGGCCAAAGGAAACAAGGAGACCAAGAGGCTTCTTGGCAACAACACTTATTATTGGAAAGTGCTTCTGAACGAGATAAAAAAAAGAAAGCCATGAACACTATACGCCAGATTGAAAGGATGGAGAAGCTTCACGGTCTGATACTCCGTGAGATGACGGGTGATTCCCTTGATTTGTCCATTAAGTTGGGTGTGTCCCGGAGAATGGTCAACTACTATCTTCAGGAGTTCCGGGACTATGGTGCCCGGATAGCGTACTCATCGGTTCGCAAAACCTATTATTATTTGAATGATTTTGAAATAATCTTTAAATTTGAAATAAAGGTTTCCTGCTGAGTATTAGGAAATACGAAATGATATTGCATACGTTATCTACTATATTTGTATAATAAACTAAATTCAAATGTTTATGAGAAAGTTAAGAATTATTTATGCTTTGTTTGCTCTGTTGGCTGTCAGCTGTGGTCGTGACGAACTGGTTGAAAATGAGGTGCGACGTCCGGTTGTGCCTGGAAAACAGTCCTCGGTTATTATTGAAGGTGAGGATGGTGATGGGCAGGGTGTTACGACCCGTGCCGGTAGCCGGGTGGAGTTCACTGGCGGTTATGCTACGGGTGCCGGTTTGTATGATGGTGAGGATGATGCTACGGTTGCTGCCGTACCTTATTCGGGCTATCAGTTAGTAAGCTTTACCGGTGGCCCTGTAGGTGGCAGTTCTAGCCAATTTAGTGGGAAAAATCAGTATAGCTTTAATATCCAATTGCGAGATTGGAAGTTTACAGTCTCCTTCAAGAAAGAGTACACTGTAACTGTATCTGCAGGTACTGGTGGCACAGTGTCTGGCGGTGGCAAAGTCCTGGATGGTTCCAGTTGCACTGTTACAGCAAGGGCCAATTCAGGATATTCGTTTGATGGTTGGTATGAGGGCAGTAGTAAGGTCAGTTCTTCAGCAAGCTATACTTTCACGGTTAGTTCTAACAGAACTCTCTGCTTTCATTTGACTTGATAAATTACTTTTCATATCAATGGTTTTTGTCTCTAAAAAGCAACGACAAAATCTTATAAATTTTCTTAATGATGCAAATCTACATACATTTTTCTATTTTCTAAAAAATCCTTTAGCATATTACAATATATTAACTTTTAGAGGGCCTGATATTTGTTGAATCTTATATCTGTTTGTTATTGGGGCGTTCCCGTTCCGGTCGGGCTTTCCGGCTCAAACATATTCGTTACACTCATACTCGCCTGCTATCCCTAACGCGACCTGAGTCAGGTAAATAAGAATGCTTTTTGATATAGGGATACGCGTAGGGATAAATATAACACGTTGATAATCAGAAAAATAGCTTAAAAATAGTGAGCTGAAAATTTGGCTATATCATTGAAAATTCGTATATTTGAAAACAGAATACAGATATAGGAAGATATACCTGAATCCTGTTTTCTCATTTACACAATATTATGGACACTGCCCTGTCGAGCCAGCCGATGGCATTTAATCTGTTCTATCCCCTCATGTTATTGTTGAAGCAGGATCCAGCAGTGGTTACACTTGCCGTGAGGTCGGTCTTCAGGAACTTCCCGGTATTTGAGGTGACGGAAATCGGTCTGGAGTTTATTCCTACACCTATCGAGAATTACACGAATGACAAGTCTGCCATGGATGCGTATATTCGATTCGTGGACAACAAAGGAGGCAAGCATATCATCGCCATCGAGACTAAATATACGGATATGCTCGGAGTGAACGAGGCCAGCCGTTGTGAGGAGCAGAAGCAGATGCTCGTTGATACCGGTCTGTTCTGTGCGGACTTTGAGGAGCTGCTGATTGGAGGTAAAGTAAAACTTACGCAGATTTACAGAAACCTTTTGCTTACAGAGCGGTACAGGATAAAAGAAGGGCTGAAGGATTCGTATTCAGTAGTGCTTTCGCCGAAGGAGCATCCGTCAACCGAAGAGGAAATCAAGTCGGTTACGGAGTACCTGAAGCCGGAGTATGCCTATAAGCTGAGTGCTGTTACCTTGGAGGACTTTGTGGATGCGATGATACAGTACCTACCGGAGTATTATGCCCAGGTTTATGAGAGGTTCAGGGGGAGATACTTGGAGTTTGAGAAGATTGATTTGAATTTGTGATAGAACCATACTACCACACCGATTAAATTGTCAAAATGCCGACCAAACTAGCACAAGAATACTGGTTACAACACCACAAGAATGTCGACTAAATTGCCACAAAAACACCGATTAAAATACCACAAAAATACCGATTTATGTTGTTTGTAAGAGTAAAATGCTTATATTTGCATCATTAAAACTTTATAATAATGAAATACTTACATAGGGTGGCAGATAAAATGCTACAAGAACGACTTGAAACATTCGGTGCAGTTCTGATAGAAGGTCCAAAATGGACAGGAAAGACAACCACAGCAGAGCAACACGCCAACAGTTTCATTAAGTTGCAGGATCCTGATATGGCAGATGAATATCTTGCTACGGCGGCTACTAAACCATCACTTTTGCTGAAAGGTGAAAAGCCAAGACTAATAGATGAATGGCAGGATGCTCCCGTAATATGGGATGCGGTACGTACAGCCGTTGATAATGCCAACGGATTACCAGGGCAATATATCCTCACAGGAAGCAATGCTGTGGATAAGACAAAAATAAAACATACAGGAACAGGAAGAATAACTCGTATGAAGATGTATCCTATGAGTTTATGGGAATCTATGGAATCATCCGGTGAAGTCTCTATAAGAGAATTGTTTGATAATCCGGAATATGACATAGATGGCGCTTCAAGCAAACTTGATGTGCCGGAACTGATACGTGCGGCTTGCCGTGGCGGTTGGCCTGCTACCCTGCAGATGAGCCAGAAATCTTCTATGTTAGTAGCAAAAGATTATGTAAACAGCGTGTGTGAGAATGATATATCCAGGATAGATGGCAAACAACGTAATCCGAAAATAGCAAGGCAAATAATGAGGTCGTATGCACGAAATATCAGCACACTGGCAAAGAAAACCAATATACTTGCTGATATTACAGCATCCGGAGATATAACTATCTCTATGGATACTTATGACGATTATGTGGAAGCACTGGAAAAATTGTATGTCATTCAGGACATTGATGCCTGGTGTCCGGCCATAAGAAGCAAAACAGCAATGCGCAGTGCGCCCAAACGCTGTTTCACCGACCCCTCCATTGCCGTGGCAGCAATGAACATTGGAGCGGAAGCATTGGAAATACAACTCAAGACATTCGGGTTTATTTTTGAACAGATGTGTGTACGCGACCTTAAGGCCTATACCGCAGATTTCAACAGCCGTATATCATACTATCGTGACCGCTATGGTTTGGAGTCTGACCTCGTTTTACATCTGGAAGATGAAAGATATGCTTTGATTGAATGCAAAATGGGTAGTAGAGAAATAGAAGAGGGAGCAAAACATCTATTGGAAATCAAACGTCTTATCCAAGAATATAACAAAACGGAAAAGCAAGTGCCATTACGGGAGCCGGATCTTTTAATAGTCTTGACAGGCGGTAAAATGGCCTATACACGAGCAGATGGAGTTAAAGTTATTCCACTTGCTTGCCTAAAAGACTGATATTATGTAGTTAGTGAAAATAAGAAGCCCTATAGTAAAAGGGTGACCTTTGAAAAGTTTAATATGCGTTTTGTTAGATAACTGCTTAAAGAGAACATTACGTATAAAAGACCACTCAAATTTACTATTAAATATTATAATTGGGATATAACTTACATTGAATATAAATGAAAGAATTTCTTTATGTGGCGGAGGAATGGGGTAGGTTCCTTGTCGATAGAGTAAGGGTTTCCCCATTTGGAGATTCCGGACACTGATTCCGCGTATGTGATGTGCAGGCGTATCTTTGCCCTGGTCATGGCCACATAGAAAAGTCTTGCGGATTCTCTGATTTCCTCAGGAGTCTTCTTGTCAAAGAACGGATAGACACCATCAGTTGCCTCGAAGATAATCACGTTCTCAAATTCAAGGCCTTTTGCCTTGTGGACTGTAGAGACGAACACCTTTTCTGTTATACATGAGCTGTCACACAGGTCGGCTTCACGGTAGGTAGTTATATCGAGAAGGTGGGCTGAAAGCTGCTCCTTCAGACTCGGAGTCTTCTCCGGAGAGATTACATCATTACGGAGGAAGCTGAAGATGTACTGCATCTTCGGGTTTGCTTCTATCCATCCCTTCTGTATGAATGTGTCGTACAGATGCTCCAGCCCGTCAACGAGCAGAGGATATTCAGACGATCTCTGGTAGAGACGGCTGAGTGTGCCGTGATAGATGTCAGCATAGGCTCTGCGGAACAGCTCGGCCACGGCAGAGTTGTACTGAAGGCAGTCGATGTGCTGCTGCATGTTGGCAGCAAAGATACCCAGGAAGTGGTCAAGCACGGACAAGGTGGCGATGACATCATCATCAGCCAGATGGGAGTTCTCACCTTCAAGACCGAAGACCTCCAGCAGGGATTTGAGCTTGTAGGACTTCAAGCGTGGAGCCATGATACGTGCCACCCTGAGGGTATCGAAATACAGAGGATGAACGGTAAAGAAAGAGAAGTCACCGCAATCCCTACGGAGATTGTAGTCAAGGATATTGCAGTCATATTCCACGTTCTGGCCAATAAGGGTACAGTCACCTACAAAGTCCATAAACGCACACAGGCCGGTCTTACGGTCAACCTTTTCGGCACGTTCATATTCCTGAAGAAGAGGGTTTACAATGCCTCCGAGCATAGCCGGTATCGGCTTTTCAGTGTGGAGGATTATGTTGAAGCGGTCGGTAATCTTCCCGGCATTCACCTTGATGGCCGCAATCTGTACGATGTCATCCTCAAAAACATTCAAGCCGGTAGTTTCCGTATCAAAGATAACGTATTCGCCCTGGCAGCACCTGCAAAGCTCCAGCATATATGAGCTGCGCGTGTAGTTGAGAAAATCAGACGGCAGCAGGTAGTTGTCACGAAGATTCTTCACGAAGCGGCGAGCCTCGGCATCTTCATTGAAAATACCTGTCCCGGTCAGAATCTTTGACCATGCCATCATGTTGGAATCTAAATAAACCACCTGCAGATGGGCAAAAAGCAGCTGAGCCTGACGGGTAGTGAAAAGGTCTGTTCCGGAAATCTTGAAGTGGGGGATATTGCGGCCGGAAAGTTCATGCGAAATATGGTCTGCATCCATGTTCCAGGGCACAAAAACAGCCACTCTTTCATCAGGATGCGAGGTACAGAAATTACCAACACTTTCAGCCACAAGCCTAACTTCAGCGTCCTTTTCAGGAGCGGCCATGATGCAGAGAGAATCCCGTCCGGCTTCAGTAAGATTGTTCGTCTTGGGCAGGAAATGAGGGTCAACATCAAGCTCCATGTTGGCGTATGTGTTGAAGACATCCAAGAGATATTTCGGGGAACGGTAGTTGAAATACAGGCGGTGCATGTTCTCTCCGCAGCGTTCACGTAACCATTCAAGTGTTGCCAGTTTTGCGCCTATAAATGAGAAGATTGCCTGCTTCTCGTCCCCGAGATAAAGAGTCACGTTTTCCTTAGAATGGTCAGTAAACAAGTCGATAATTCCGAACTGGAAAGGGGAGAGATCCTGAACCTCGTCAATCTGAATCCAGGAATATTTCTTCAGCCTGTCCTGATGCTGTGAAGCGTGGAAATAGGTCAGGATAAGCAGGTCATCAAAGTCAACCAGGTTCCTTTCTTCCTTGTACTGTTGGTATTTTCTTGCAAACTTGAACTGCTGGAGGCAGTCATCCAAGTACTTTGACGGCTGACCAGAAGTATCTACTTTCGAAAAAACAGTACCGGTGTAGAGACCGGCAAAGTTCTCCATCGTGTAGTCAAGGGACACCAGCTTGAACAGCGTCTTATAGTCAAACGTGCGGAACAGGTCGGTGTGCATCAGGAACTCCTTAGGGCATCCGTTGGCAATCATATAGCCAAGATGCTGCAGCTTGATGGCATTGGTAAGGACACGCTTGTAGCCATTGCTGGCCAGGGTACCTTCATCCCAGCCGAAAATGGAAGCCATAATAGACAAAGATTCCTGCTCGTCAATGACGGTGGTATCACGTGCCACCACGTTGTTGTCAAAGAGGTAATGCGAACAGAAGCGGTGTACGTTTCCGACAAACAGGCTCATTTCTCCTGAAGACTGAAGCCTTTCGAGTATTCGGGAGCGCATACCTCTGGCCGCCCTGTTCGTGAAGGTCAGGCAGAGCATGTCATCCAACGACACACCGCATGAGAGGGCACGAACCACCCTTTCGGCAAGGATATCCGTCTTGCCGCATCCCGGAGGAGCCAGAACCAGGTGATAGCCGCTGTCAAGGGTAATCACTTTCTTCTGGAACTCGTCATTCTCATATTTCTTGTCGAAGGTATATGCCGGGTATTCGTAGAGAGGGTAGTTGCCTGGAGTAGGGATGCTACCATCTGGGGTATGGGGTGTGTCGGTGGGTTTCATAGGTTATAACTGGTTATAGTATTGTAAAGCAGTTTTTTTATCCTCTTCCGAGATTCTTTTACTTAATAAAATAATTTGGAGTGCTTCTTTCTGTTTATTCAATTCAAAGATTTTCTTTGCTTTGCTTAAACGGGTTCTCTGTGAATTAATAGAAAAAGAAGCATATCTTGGATATTTACTAGATAATTCCTCTACAGTAATATTTTTATCCTTAATTAATTCTGTTAAAAGGATTTTGAGAAAAATTTCCTTTCCTGATTTTTGAAGGAGATATTCTAAATCAACATCTAATGTCTTCATAATTTCGCTTTACTTAATATTTCGTTTCTTATGGTTAAAATGCGGTCTTTCCAGTTACTATCAGAGTGAGAGATTTTAAACATGGTATTTATATTATTATCTGATGGACTAAAATTATTAGAGATAGTTTCTCTTTTATTTATTAATCCAGATGAAAAATAATTACTGATTAATTTAATTGTATTTAAAATGTCCTCATTATAGCATATAAATATATATGTAGCTCTATTATTCTCCGTATTCTCATAGGCAAACATAATTTCATTATCATTTGCAGCTAGAGTGAAGATAAATGCATCTTCCTCATACCTTATCATTCCACTATTTATCCTATTTTCAGTGCAATAATATATTTTATATTCATAAAGATGTAGTTCACACAAGGTATTTAAGAAAATAGATTTTTTCTTGTCAATAAACTTAATAATATCATCATTTGTGTATTCTTTACCTGATGATAATATTTGATCTTTAAAGCTTGGAGAATCATCAATAGAATATACACTATTTCCAATATGACGATTCAATATATCTAAAGCATCATCAATGCTATCTAGGCAAGACTTGTCAATAGAAACTATAATATCATCATCATTAAAGAATGCTTTAATAGGAGGTAATTTATTTATTATATACTCTTTTTACCTGATTAAATGCCTTAATTGATTTTTCTGTTCGATAATAAAACGGCTTATATTTACCTTGCCCATCTGGATGTCTTGGATTGTAGATTTGTAATTCCCCATTTAAGAATGTTACATATTTCCATGGGATTTCATTTTGAAGCAAAATCAACTTCGACTTCTTGATTGAATAGAAATTATTAGGAATGTAATCTAATGGCCCAGATGATTCTTCAGTAGTATCATAATCATCAAAAAAACCGATAGAATGTAACCCTTCACTTATAAACTTTTTAATGTAGGATATATACTTATATAACGGCTTATTATGTGAGAATATAAAGTTAAATATATCTTCAAACTTTGTGCCAATTATAAAAGAAATTGCATCTACACCAAAATACTTTACAAAAGCAGCTTTGTTTGTTAAGTCAAAGCAAATAGCAATCATATAACCAATAGCTTTTGATTTAATGTGCAGATCAGCATTCTTCGAGATTATATAATTCCTTATAGAGTCATCTGTTATAGGGGTATTGTCCTCTATAATCTTTTGAACAAGAGGGTCTTTTATGAAAACAAAATATCTCTCTTTATAAAAATCAATTATTGTTTCATGAATAAAATCATCGCAAAGTAGTATTAACTGACTAACAGTATCCTTTCTAGGTAGACTTAATCTTTCAAGCTGTTCTAATAAGTAACTAGTCCCATAATGATAATAAGAACAGTAAAAGAAAATGCCACATGATAATAGCTCATCATTATTAGCCCATAAATAATCATTATCAAAATGCGGATATTTTCTAAACTTAGAAAAATGTTTGGCCTCAATTTCAGACCAAGACAGGAAATTATCAAAATCTTTCATTTTAAAATCTATTATTTTCTGTTTGGTTGAATATTCTCTTCGAGTAAATAATTGTATATGGTCTGCTTTGCCTTAATACCGGTTATTTCCATAATCTTCGGTATAGTTGTTCCAGCCTTGTAGAGCTGGATGACGGCTTCTTTCTTCGGTTTCTTCATCCTGGTACCTTCCTGTCTCCCGAACTTGACCCCTCGTTTTTGTGCAGCCTCGATTCCGGCTTTGCATCCATCGAGAATAAGATTGCGGTTATACTCGGCCAGTGATGCGAGTATTTGCATGGTAAACCTACCGACAGCGGATGAAGTATCAAGATTGTCCTGAAGGGAAACAAGTTTGATGCGCCGTTGCTCCAATTGAGCACAAAGTTCGAGCATTTCCTTGACGGATCGGCCAAGTCGGTCCAATCGGTAAATGACAAGAGTGTCATCGGCACGAAGGTAATCCAAGCAAGCAGTCAGACCTTCACGCTTAAACTCCTTTCCGGAGATTTTGTCCGTAAAGATGCGGATGCAACCGGCATTGTTCAGTGCATCAACCTGAGAAGAGAGGTTCTGCTCTCTCGTACTCACCCTGGCATATCCTATTTTTTCTCCCATGAGTCTAAATTAAACTTATTTTTTCAAAGATACAATATTTAGACTATAAAAACAAGAAAAATGCCCTATATATATATAATGTATAGGGCAAACTTCTATAGCCTATGTTAAACTATAGTTTATTTTAGTCATACAAAAGAAATGAGCTTGAGTGCTTTTGTCACAAATAAATAATAAATTTGTGACAAATTAAATGTATGAGTATTATAACAAAAATAGAGAACAGGATCAATTCATTTGGAAGGGGAAGTATTTTTTACCCTGATGACTTTTTGGATTTGGGCACTTCTGATGCAATCAGGCAATCATTGACAAGGTTATGCAAAGACGAAAAGATTGTCAGGGTGGCCTAAGGAATCTATTGCTATCCTCAAATTGATGAAGAACTTGGTCTTGGTATTATTATGCCTACCTCGGATGAAATAGTCAGAAGTCTGGCAAAAAGAGACCACGCAAGGATTGTCCCGACAGGCTCTTACGCACAGCATGTTCTTGGTTTATCTACACAGATTCCATTGAACTGTGTATATATGACTGATGGTTCAGCAAGACATTTGGAGTTATACAATGGAAGAAAGATAACTTTCAAAAGAACGACACCTAAGAATCTTTCTTTCACCAGTAAATTAGCCATGCTGATAACATTCGCCCTTAAATCTCTTGGCAAAATAAATATAGAACAGACCGTCATAAAAAGAATACGGGAGTTACTGAAGAATGAGCCAAAGAGTGAAGTTATGAAAGACTTAAGTTTAATGCCGGAATGAATAAGGAATATAGTAACAGAAGCTTATGAATAATTATTTAAGTCTAACAAAAGAACAGCAGCAAAAGGTATTACAGGCAGCAGAAAACAAGATAGGATTGCCTGGTCAAGCCATAGAGAAAGATAATTTAAATTATTGGATGTCATTATTATAGAGGGTGTATGAAATTAAGGGTTTCTAAACTTTTCTTGGAGTGTTTTCATCATATCAATAAGTGGCTACGTAAATAGAGCTGTGTCAACCCTTTAATTTGTCATTTATTTAGTTAAATATTACTTCGAATACATCTGATTTTCAGGTGTTTATCCGAAAGTAAAATTTGAGATAATCAGGCTTGTTTAGGATTGACACAGTTTGAATTACGGTCTCTTCCCCGACCGATGAGTTTTATAGAGAAAAATAATGCGTAACACAGTTTATTTTACACTACCAATACAAATCATATCTCCCCCTTGAAGTAATAATATTATAAACCGAAAGTAGGCTTAAGCAATTGCAAAGCCTTATCAACCTCAACCTGACTTACATCCATAAGGTCATCCCCCCAGGCTTCCGGGAAATCAATTATGGATTTTCCATTGTTCAGGACTGCATTCCTGATGGCTTTCTTTACATTCGGAAAAGAAGGCTCTATCTTGAAGTGCAAGCAATGGCGTACAGCCATTGTAAGCATTTCTTCGTCTATAAAGAAACGGATGGTCACATTCATGTGGATATGGTTTTTCTGTTCAAATTTTTTCCTCTTTGTTTGGAGTTTAGATAATCTGGAGTAGAAGAATGACGGAACATTCTTGCCTTCCGAAACAAGCCTTTTCATTTCATCCTGAATTTCATTGATACCGTCACGGATGTCAGTAAGGTCAGTACAGTTTGAAGCGATTGTATAAGGCGAAAGTTTTCTTATCATATCAAAATGATTTATAGGGTTAAACTTTATATCTGTAGTTCTTATAGGATGTCTTGCGTATATACACAGCATCATATACTTCGTCCGTATGTTCTGATGGCATTATAAAGCCGTTACATTCAAGAATATGGCAGACTGTATATATGGCGGTAATCCTGTTGTCCAAGATGACAAACTCTACATTCCTGAAAAAACCTTTGAAGGTCTTGCCGTTTGCATCTGTGATTATAACAAGCTCTCCCTTCAGATGGTCAAGTTCTGCTGCTCTCTTCTGTGCATTCTTAAGCAATATATTGGCACTTTTCAAGCCTTGCTGAATAATTACTTCCGGTTTCATATGATAACAAATTAAAGTGTTGTATAATTGGGTTAATTATACCCTATCCTTTATACCTTGATACAAAGGATAGGGAAAAAGAGTCAGTCAATGTCATAGCCTATCATGGTATTGTCATTGATAAGCAGATAATAATAGCCGTTCCCGGTGTTTCGGTATTCCTTCATAAAACCAGCTGCCATGTCACCGTCCTCACGAGGTTCGCACCAGAGTGTGCCGTCATAGCCGCAAAAGTCAAACCTGTAGCTTGAATACTTCTACTTCTTTTTGAAGGCTTCCCTGAAGCACTCCATCACCATGCAGCCGCAATACTTTTCAATGGTGCTCAATCTGATACATTTTCCGTCAATGGTGGTTCCTGTCGTGATATGGTTTTCATACAGTGACTTCTCCGGATCTGCGTCTGCAATCTGTCTTAGCCAGGCATTGGTATGTGAAGCCAGCCGCGCCAGCTTCTTGTATTTCAAGACCTCTTTTCTGACGGTTTCCTTATCATCCTCACCGGTCGGATAATAAACAGCCTGAATGGATGCCCAATCATAAAACCTATAGCCTTTCCTTTTCTTTCTCTCTGCGATTATACCTATCACTCCTTCCTGACGATTGATAAAAAGCCTTCTGCGCTTACCGTTGATTTTTACGTACAGTGAAGATGGGTTGTTGGGGTTACGGAGATATGCTTCTGCCGGATGTATCGTTGTTGTGTTCATATCGGTAAATTTTGATAATTAATACTATTTTGATTATGTTACATAATCAGATTAAGAAAAAACCATATCTTCGGCAAACCTCTCTATCCAGTCAACAATATGGTTCATGTTGTATTCAGAAGTGATAATAGCTTCCGTTTCGCTTATCTGAGTGAACCTTGAAGATTCATATCCGTCTATGAACTCCTTTAAGCTCTCTACACCGAACATTTCCTTTTCTTCCTCGAACTCCTTGTCTATTTCAGCAAGAGGCTTTCTGAACGTGATGTGCAAAGTTTCATAGTTCTTTTCCATAATACAGTCATTTAGAGTCATTGACAATGGTAATATTTCCGTATATTTTTCTGAATACTTCCGAGACATCCTCAAAATATCTGCTGCCATACTCACAGGTAAGTTCCTTTGTCCAGAAGTCAAAGCTAAAGGATTCCGTATGGTCTATCGTTACACTCACATAGTCCTCCATACCGCTCTGGCACACAATGGTATGCCGTTGTACCTTAAACTGACGGTTCAGGCTCATATATCTTGCGGTCAATTTCTTAACCATCATTTCAATCCACTTCATAATGTATGTCATTTGATTGTTTTGCTACTTTTTCTTGAAAAAGTAGTCACAACCTTTTTTTGAAGGTTGTGCTACTCGGTTCACTTAGAGTCTGCCTTCATCTGCATAACTGTAGTAAGAATCATTGCAGATGATAACATGGTCAAGCATTCGGATATTGAGTGTCTTGGCTGCCGTTGCTGCCGATTGGGTCAGCTTATCATCCTCTGTACTTGGTTTTTTGTTTCCGCTCGGATGATTGTGAGAAAGGATAAATGAGGTAGCCTCGCAAAGAATAGCCTCTTTAAGCAGTACCCTTATATCAATCAGGCATGTATTCAGCCCACCGGAAGAAATGCGTATTCTCTTGATAACTCTTGCAGATGAGTTCATTAAGATAGCCCAACATTCTTCGGTCTTGTTATCTCCCAAAACAGGCTGCATATAGTCATAAATGTCTGTACTCTGTCTGATAACCGGTCTTTGGTTCTTGTTTGAGTTGCAGCGTTTGTAAAGCTCCACACCTGCCATAACGAGATTGCGCTTTCCTGGGGTCATTTTCGCCAGGACATCCTCAAAGCTGCACTCTTCGCCATAAACCACTTCCTTTTCCTGTACCTTGTTTACCATCACTGCGCTGTTGGTAAGAATATACACAAGTTCTGAACTGTCCATCAGTCTGTAATCGCCGTTAACTTCGAAACCTTTTCTCATATCCGTATGCTTTAGAGGGTTAAAAACTTGAATTATTCTTCAGCTAGATTTAGACCTTTTTTTTGAAAACCTTTGTCTTGGTTTGGTCTTTTGTCCGCTGACTTTTTTTTAGATTGAGAATCATTCCCCATCTGAGTTTGAGCCTTTTTTTTACGGCTTCTTTAGGTACGGGCGAGTGGAATTAGAAAAGTTTTGAACGAAAAAAATGTTGGGGCAGTCGCAGACAACATCGTTATTTTTTTCAGGGCAAAGGCTGCAGGCCGGAACTCTTTCATTTCCACCACGACCATATACCTTTGCCGTATAAAAAGAAAGGCTCTTAGATGGGGGAACACCGATAAATGAGGAAGCGGACAGCAGAAAAGACCAATGAAAGACAATAGAAAAACGAGTTATACCGATTATACTCTGGGTAGATAAGGAACTTTAGCGACATACCTTAAAGGGGTGGTGGGAGTAAGAGAAGATTACTTGGGATGAAGTACAAAGTTTACAGAAACCTAAATTATTAATGATAGGTATATTTTCTTTCTGAGTAACTTATGCGATATGATAGAATAGATTGATTATAAAAAATTTTCGCATTAATAATTTGAATTCTACTAGGATTGTTAGAAATCATTTTTATGACTGCGAAATTATTGTTGAATTGGTTTTGTATCCTGTCCATTAGGATGTAATTTTTTAAGCACAATATTATATAGTAATTACTGTTCTCATTTACATTATTTCTGGTTTTTAAATACCATGCATATAAAAACACCATGTTTTTTTAATATTTCTCCCATCATCCATATCAATACTTTATTTTTTATTTGCATCAGAAAATCAAATACTAATGTTCAATTTTAAAACCATGAGAAAACATTTAGTAACTGTCAGTCTTCTTCTGACCAGTCTTTTTACCAACGCTTATGCGTTAAATAATAATTCCGATTTCAATAACGGGTGGAAGTTTACACTTTCTGATTCTGCCTGTTATTCATTTGTAAACTATAATCCGTCTTCGTGGAAAACAGTGAATCTGCCCCATGATTGGAGTGTTGATCTTCCTTTTGAGTCTACTGCGGAAGGTTGCACCGGTTTCCTTAAAGGTGGAATTGGTTGGTATAGTAAAACATTTGATACACCCGACAATTTCGTTGATAAGAAATGCTATATAGTTTTTGATGGGGTGTACAATAATTCTGAATATTGGATAAATGGTAGAAAATTAGGATTCCATCCATATGGATACTCTCCATTCTTTTATGACATTTCAGATTATTTGAATCCGAAAGGACAAGAAAACAGAATTTCTGTCAGAATTGACCATTCCAGATATGCAGACAGCAGATGGTATACCGGTTCGGGTATTTATAGAGAAACTCAGTTGATATTTACTGATAAGTTGCATATTCCTGTTTGGGGAACTTTTGTAACTACACCTGTAGTTTCCTCTGAAAGAGCAACCGTAAATATTGAGGTAAGGGTCAAGAACGACTATTCCGGACCAAGAGCAGGTGAAGTAAGAACTTCTTATTTTGACTCCAAAAATAAGAAAGTAGGCGAGAAACTGACATCTTTTTTGATAGAGGCAGGAAAGGAAATGAAAATCAACCAGTCGGTAGAAATATCAAATCCTTCCCTTTGGGATGTTGATTCTCCTTCAATGTATCTTGCAAAGAGCGAAATTCTTGTAGATGGTAACGTTGTTGATACAAAAGAAACTCCTTTTGGTATTAGAAGTATAAAGTTTGATGCTAAAAAAGGATTTTTCCTCAACGGAAAGAACATGAAGATTAAAGGTGTTTGTCTTCATCATGATGCAAGTATGATTGGAGCTGCATTGGTTGAAGATGTTTGGAGAAGACGATTACAGACTTTAAAAGATGGTGGTTGTAATGCCATTCGTTTGTCACATAATCCTGGTGCAGATGCTTTCCTGGAGCTTTGTGATGAAATGGGATTTCTTGTTCAGGAAGAATTTTTTGATGAATGGGATTATCCAAAAGATAAGCGATTAAACATGGATGAACAGTCCATTGATTATATAACAAGAGGATACTGCGAATATTTTCAGGAATGGGCCGAACGAGACCTTAAGAATGTAATGCTTAGAAGTAGAAATCACCCATGTATATTTCAGTGGAGTATTGGTAATGAAATAGAATGGACTTATAAAGGATGTAAGGAGTCAACAGGTTTCTTTAGTGCAGATGCCGGTGGTGGATATTTCTGGAACCAGCCTCCTTATTCAACTCAGAGAATCAGGGAAGAGTGGGCTAAACAGCCTAAGCAGACTTATGATATTGGTCGCACAGCGAAGAAACTGGCAGCATGGACTCGTGAGATGGACACAACTCGTCCGGTAACAGCTAATTGTATACTTCCTTCTATAAGTTATGAGACAGGATATATTGATGCTCTTGATGTAGCCGGATTCAGCTATAGAAGAGTAATGTATGATTATGCCCACAAGAATTATCCTGACAAACCTGCAATGGGTACTGAAAATCTCGGTCAGTGGCATGAATGGAAAGCGGTTATCGAACGTGACTATATCCCTGGTATGTTTATATGGACAGGTGTAGATTATTTAGGAGAAGTTGGAACAAAAGGTAGAGAATGGCCACAAAGAGCTATCGGATGTGGACTGCTTGATTTGGCAGGATTTGAAAAACCTTCTTTCCATATGATGAAATCACTTTGGACTGATGCGCCATTTATTGCTATCTATTCTCAGACAGCCAACAAGTCTTCTTATGTTGAAAAGGATGGAAAGTTTACTGATAAGGATCCTAAAAAGCCTTGGACTCAACGACTTTGGGTTTGGGAGGATGTAAACAGTCATTGGAATTATACTAAAGGTGAAAAAGTTGTTGTGGAGATATATTCAAACTGCGATGAGATAGAACTATTCCAGAATGGCAAATCCTTAGGAAAACGCTTCCTGAAAGATTTTGAGGATCATATCTATAAGTGGTCGGTAGATTTTAAAGATGGAAATATAGTTGCTAAAGGTAAAAAGAACGGTAAGAAAACAACTTCTGCAATTTATACCACCAAAGAAACAAATTCAATTAAGCTATCAGTTGATAAGGTTGCAGTTGATGCTAATAATACGGATGTGATACATGTTACTGCACAATTGATTGATAGGAACGGAAGAAATATTTCTTGGGAAGAAAAGGAAATAACATTTAATATTGGTGGCAATTACAGATTATTGGGTGTGGAAAATGGCGATCATCTGAATGTTTTAAACTATAAATCAAATACAGTAAAAACCTATAAAGGAAGAGCATTGCTAGTGTTGCAGGCTACGGACAAGGCCGGCATTCTGAACATCAATGCAAATTCTGGCAGCATTAGTTCAAATGATTTAAAGGTTGAAGTTAAATGATTTAATTATAATAATTATGTTACTGAAGAATGTATTAACAATAGTGGGAGGTATAGCGTTGTTTGCCTCCTGTGTAAACCAGCCTTCTGCTACAGTGTCTACTGATGATAGTGCTTATGACCAGCGTAAAGCGGATTCTTTGGGAATACCCAAAGGAAATAAATTAAGTGCTGCGATGAAACGTGCCATGGAATGGCCGCAGCGTGACAATTCGTGGTTCTTTGAATATAAGATGATGCCTTTAAAAGGTGATTTGGCTTATGAGGAAGGTATAGTTAGACGCGACCCAAGTGCTATGATTAAGGTTGGAGACAAGTACTATGTATGGTATTCAAAAAGTTATGGTGAAACTCAGGGATTTGCCGGGGATGTTGAAAATGAAAAGGTTTTTCCATGGGACAGATGCGATATATGGTATGCCACAAGTAAGGATGGTATTACCTGGAAAGAAGAAGGTGTGGCTGTTAAAAGAGGTGAAAAAGGAGCATACGATGACAGATCGGTTTTCACTCCTGAAGTTATGCAGTGGAATGGTAAGTATTATCTTTGTTACCAGACTGTTAAATCGCCATACACAGTTAGAGTTAAGGAAAATGTTGCTATGGCATGGGCTGATTCTCCTGATGGTCCGTGGGAAAAGACTGATAAGCCGGTTCTTACCCCATCCGACAATGGCGTTTGGGAAGGAGAAGAGGATAATAGATTTAAAGTAAAAGCTAAAGGTGACTTTGACAGTCATAAAGTGCATGATCCATGTATCATACCATACAATGGTAAATTCTATCTTTATTATAAAGGTGAAAGAATGGGTGAGGAAATTACCTGGGGAGGTAGAGAAATCAAACATGGTGTAGCTATAGCCGATAATCCACTTGGTCCTTATACCAAATCAGAGTATAATCCTATAAGCAATAGTGGACACGAGATATGTGTATGGCCTTATAAAGGAGGTATAGCATCTTTGATTACAACAGACGGACCGGAAAAGAATACCTTGCAGTGGTCGCCAGACGGCATAAACTTCGAGATAATGTCCGTTATACCAGGAGCACCTCATGCTATTGGTCTGAACAGAAGTGCTGATAATGATAAGGAACCTACTGAAATATTGCGTTGGGGATTGACTCATCAATACATTACCTATAATTATCAATGCATTATGCGTTTTGAAACATGGACTAAACAGACTCATACTGCAATTGGTGAATCAACAAAGCGAAAATAATAGCTTATGAAGAGAAATATCTTGTCTGCGCTTTTGATTATGCTTGGTATTGCATATTCAAATGCGCAGCCGGGCTTCGAATCATTTTCAATGAACAACCAGCTTGTTAAAGACTTGAGCGGTTATAATTGGAAAATGAAGATGATGCGTCCTGGTGAAGGTGAAAAGCAGGGAATCCATAAAATTTTCCCTGAGGATATTGAGACATTGGTTTGGAATCCTGCTAAAGTTCCCGGCGATGTTTACACTGATTTGTGGAAAGCCGGAGCCATAGACGATCCTTATTTTGGCAGGAACTCAGTTAAAGCACAGTGGGTTCAGCACTATGAATGGTGGTATGCAGCACAGTTTTATGTTACAGAGGATGTAAAGAACAAGTATATCCGTCTTGAATTCGACGGTGTTGACTATAGCTGCGATGTCTGGCTCAACGGACATTATTTGGGAAGGCATGACGGAGCGTTCGAGAAATTCAATTTTGAAGTAACAGACTACTTAAGAATAGGTAAGGATGCGCGCCGCGGTGCTAATATGCTTACTGTCAAGCTTAATCCTCCTACTCATATCAATACAGAACTTGGCGGTTTGAAGACTCCATGGTTCGGCGACTATTGGCGAGACCTGATTCCATTCGGAATTTGGCGTCCTGTGAGACTTGTGACATCCGGTAAGGTTAGGATAGACGATGTTTATGCCCGTACCAGGATAAACAAGAACTCTAGTGCTGATGTGGATATGGAGATAATGCTTGAAAATACTTCAAGCGAACCAATGTCGATGGATATAACAGCTTCTGTGCAGGGATATAATTTTGAGTCGAAACCTATTCTGGTCAAGTTCAAACAGACAGTACCTCCCGGCAAACATATGTATAAGAAGAATTTCCATGTTGGCAAACCTGAATTGTGGTGGCCATGGGATATGGGTAAGCAGAATCTGTACATAGCCAGAGTTTCCGCTCAAAACGGAAGTGTGAGACACGATTATAAGGAGGTTAAGTTTGGTATCAGAGAGGTAACCTCGGCATGGAATCCAGGTTTTAAGAAGGGTGTTGATGTAAGTTTTCCACGTACAACAGTTATAAATGGTAAACCTGTTTTTATCCGTTCAGCATGCTGGGGAGGCACACCAAATATATTTGTGGGTCGTACAGCTCCCGGAACATACGAGAAACTTCTTGTTTTGGCCAAGGAAGCCAATTTGAATAATATCAGAATATTTGGCTGGCATAATCCTGAAATACCTGAATTTTATGAGATATGCGATTCATTAGGTCTAACGGTATGGCAGGATATGTTGCCATTGGGTTCCGGTAATATTCCAATGGAAAAATCCTATGTAGAGAAAGTATTGCAGGTAGCCAAGAGTGTAGCAATAGAACGTCGTAATCATCCATCGCTCATAATGATGGAAGGAGGCGAGGAATATTTCTTGAGAACCAGAGATGTTAAGTTTGCCAATGACTTTCTGTTGCAATTGGGTGATACCCTTCAGCATTATCTTCCATTGCCTTATGTCCCCGATTCTCCTCTAACATGTGCCGCTTCGCAAGAGGCCGGTTATAAACCTAAGGAGGCAACCCATGCATTGGCGTATTTCTATTCAATGGGCCGATGGCTGATGGAGGATTGGTACAGAAAGCAGGATTACCCTATCGTACCGGAGTTTGCCATAACCTCCGTACCCAATGTAGAGAGTCTCAAGAAATTCATTCCTGAAGCTGAGATGTGGCCTCCCGGATTGAGCTGGGGACATCATTGGGCTGATTTGGATAAGCTTAAGATGCAAAACTTCGATACATTCGGTGAAGAACGTTCCAATGGGACATTGCAGGAGTTTGTAGATGCTACTCAGGATGCTCAAGGTGTAATATTCCAGAATGGTGTAGAGTTCTTCCGACGTCAGAAACCAAGACTTAGCGGAATAGCCCTTTGTCATTGGATAACTTACTGGCCTGACATGAAGTGGGGTATTGTAGATGCCTACCAACAGCCTAAGAGATCGTACGATTTTGTTAAGAGAGCCTATCAGCCATTGCTTGTATGTCTTGATTTCACAAGGCGCAGATGGCATAATGATGAAAGCTTCAAAGGTGCAATATGGATAGTTAACGACCTTTATAAAGAATATAAGAACTCAAATGTTACTATCCGTATAAAAGACGATGTGGGTAATGTTCTTAAAGAGGCTGACTACAAGGTAAGTAAGATAGGCGAGAATTGTGCATTTAAACTCACTGATATCAGTTATAATGTTCTGTCTACAGTTAAGAAGATGTTCCATGTTGAACTCACACTGACAGACAAGGGCGGTAAAGAAATCTCAACAAATAAATATTTCTTCTTGATTGGCGATCAGGCTGAAGCTACTAAACAGTTTAATGAAATGAATAAAAAGATGTCCAAGTCATTGCACAAATATACTAACGGAAATTATTACCGATATTATCCTGCCATGATTCAGACAGATGGACAGAATTATAATAGTGAAATTGAAGTTCCTGTAGCCAAAGGTTTTGGAAAAGCTAAATAGTTAAATGTTTTAAATTATAAAGAAATGAAAGCAAGTTATTATGAAGGAAATAAAACCTTCACTGTAAAAGAAAAGGAATTAATTGCACCTGCTAAAGGCGAAGTTAGAATTAAGGTCGCTTATTGTGGTATATGTGGAAGTGATGTTCACATCTTTCATGGTAATATGGATAGCCGTGTTTCTATCCCGCAGACTATCGGTCACGAAATGTCAGGAGTAATTGATGCTATAGGGGAAGGTGTAGAAGGATATAAAGTAGGTGATAAAGTAGTTGTTCGCCCTCTCGATAATCGTCTTGAAGATGCTTCTGATAAAGGTTGGAGCCATATCTGTAAAAAACTTAAATTTATTGGTATTGATAGCGAAGGTGCGTTGCAGCAGTATTGGAACATTATGGCGTTCACTTTACACAAACTTCCGGATGATATCGACCTGAAACTTGCAGCCTTAATTGAACCTTTGGCTGTAGCTTGTCATGATGTTCGTCGTAGCGGATTGAAAGCCGGTGAAGTTGCCGTAGTTTTAGGGGGTGGTCCAATCGGAGCTTTGGTGGCAATGGTAGCAAAAACAACAGGTGCAAAGATTGTTGTTTCTGAAGTTAATCCTGTAAGAATAAAGCTTCTTAAAGAGATGGGATTTGATGTAATCAGTCCAGCTGAACAAGACCTGTTGGAATATGTCAAGAAAATAAGCAACGGTTCTTTGGCTGATGTCGTCTTTGAGGTTGCCGGTGTTCAGAGTACGGTTAACGCTATGACAGAAATTGCCGGTTTGCGTGCCCGTATAGTAGGTGTTGCTATACATGCTCAACCAAGACCTGTAGACTTGAAGATGATGTTCTGGCGTGAACTTACATTCATGGGAGCTCGTGTTTATGAATATGAAGATTATGAAAAAGCTATTGATTTGGTTAATCAGAAAGTTCTTCCGTTGGAAAACATCATCTCTAATGTTCAGCCTTTGACAAATATACAGTCATTATTCGAAGAAATCGTAAGCAATCCTAGTGGAATGAAATATTTGGTAGACTGCCAAGGGTAAATAATAAATTAACAAGTGACAAATTACATTATTAATGATTTTAAACTAAATAATAATATGGACTTTTTAAATAAATTCAGTTTGAAGGGCAAGACAGCTCTTGTAACAGGTTGTAAAAGAGGAATAGGTAAAGGTATGGCAGTAGCTTTGGCTGCTGCAGGTGCTGATATTATCGGTGTTAGTGCTTCATTGGAGCCAAAAGGTAGCGAAGTTGAAAAAGAAGTTAAGGCTTTGGGTCGTAACTTTAAAGGATACACTTGTGACTTTAGCGACAGAGACGCATTGTATGATTTTATCAATAAAGTTAAGGCTGATTTCCCTGTAATTGATATTTTGATTAATAATGCAGGTACTATATTGCGCAAACCGGCAGCCGAACACCCTGACGAGATGTGGGATAAGGTTATTGCTACAAATGAAACAGCTCAGTTTATTCTGACACGTGAAATCGGAAAGGATATGGTGGCAAGAGGCAATGGTAAAATTGTATTTACAGCTTCTTTGTTGACCTTCCAGGGAGGTATAAATGTACCGGGTTATGCTGCAAGTAAAGGTGCTGTTGGTCAGTTGACTATGGCTTTTGCTAATGAATGGGCTGGTAAAGGTGTAAATGTAAACGCTATTGCTCCTGGTTATATTGCTACCGACAATACAGCTGCTTTGCGTGCAGATTCAGTACGTTCTGAGCAGATTCTTACTCGTATACCTGCCGGACGTTGGGGTACTCCTGAAGATTTCGGTGGTCCGGTGGTATTCCTTTGCTCAGAAGCTTCTGCTTATATGCATGGAACAATCATGCTGGTTGACGGTGGCTGGATGGGTAGATAATATTGTTATAAATACTATTTTTTGAAATACTTATGAAGACATATCAGCAATATATTAATGGTGCGTGGGTCGCACCATTAAATGGAAAATATACTGAAGTTTATAATCCTTCGGACGACTCAGTTGTCGGAATGGTTGCAAACGGTGATGAGAAAGATGCCGATCTTGCTTTACAGGCAGCACAGGCAGCTCAGAAATCATGGGCAAAACTAACAGCCAGAAGAAGAGCCGAAATACTTTATGCCTTTATTGAAGAAATAAAGAAAAATAAGGAAGAACTTGCCAGAATGATTTCTACAGAGCAAGGAAAACTGTTCAAGGTTGCTCAGTTTGAAGTTGATGTTTGTTGTTCTTTTATTGCATATGCATGTGAATGGGCAAGAAGGATAGAAGGCGATATTGTCCCTTCAGATAATCCTAATGAACATCTTATGATTCAGAAAATTCCGCGTGGTGTGGTAGTGGCAATTACAGCATGGAATTTCCCATTGGCTTTGGCAGGCAGAAAGATAGGTCCTGCTCTTGTAGCTGGTAATACAATTGTTGTAAAACCTACTACTGAAACCCCTATTGCAACATTGATGTTGGGTGAGATGGCCAAAAAGGCTGGTGTTCCTGATGGCGTTCTCAATATTATTACCGGTTCAGGTAGAGTTATGGGTACAGCTTTGGTTGAAAATCCTATTACCAAAATGGTCACTATGACTGGTAGTACTCCGGCAGGTCAGGCCATTTACCGTTCTGCGGCTAAGAATATTATCCATGTTCAGTTGGAGTTGGGAGGAAAGGCACCTTTCATCGTATTCGATGATGCTGATATTGATGCGGCTGTTGATGCGGCACTTTCTTCTCGTTTTGATAATTGTGGTCAGGTTTGTACATGTAATGAACGCCTGTATCTTCACGAGTCGATATATGATGAATTTATGGCTAAATTCATGGAAAAAGTTAAAGCGATTAAGGTTGGCGACCCATTCGATCCAACATCTGATATGGGACCAAAGGTCAACAAGAATGAGCTTGAACACATGAAACAGCTTGTAGAAATCAGTTTGAAAGAAGGAGCGACACTGGCATGTGGAGGTAAAGTTCCTGAAGGTGAGCAATTCCAGAAAGGTAACTGGTTTGAACCTACAGTTCTTACTGATGTGAAACAAAATATGACAATCGTACACGAAGAGTCTTTCGGACCTATACTCCCTGTTCTGAAATTCTCCGACTATGATGAAGTAATCAATTATGCTAACGATTGCGAATACGGTTTGGCCGCTATGGTATTTACTAATGATCTTAACCGTGTCATGAAGTTAAATACCGATCTTGAGTTCGGAGAAATTTACGTAAACCGTCCTCATGGTGAATTGCATCAGGGATTCCACAATGGCTACAAGCTGAGTGGAGCTGCCGGTGAAGATGGCAAGTATGGTTTCGAACAGTATCTTGAGAAGAAAACATTCTATATCCGTTATAAAGAATAATAAGATGTCACATATTATTAAGTCTGTTAAAACGCAATTGTTTCAAGTACCATTGGATGAGGTACTTGCCGATGCAAAGCATGGAAATCATTTCTATTTTGAGCTAATAACAGCGACAATAAAATTAGAAGACGGAAGTGAAGGCACTGGTTATACCTATACCGGTGGTAAAGGAGGCTATTCAATCAAGGCCATGATTGACAATGACCTGATTCCTGCACTTATAGGAAAGGATGCAGACAATATAGAAGAGCTTTACGACATGATGCAATGGCATATTCATTATGTTGGTAGAGGTGGTATTGCTTCATTCGCAATTTCTGCAGTTGATATAGCTTTATGGGATTTAAGATGTAAGCATGCCGGTCAGCCATTATGGAAGATGGCTGGTGGAGCTTCAAACAAATGTAAGGCATATTGTGGAGGAATAGACCTTCTGTTCCCTTTGGACAAACTTCTGAAGAATATCGATGGCTATCTGAAAGCAGGTTTCAATGGTGTTAAAATAAAGATTGGTCGCGAAAATCCTGATGAAGATGTTGAAAGAATCAAGGCTGTAAGAGAGTTTATCGGACCTGACATTACATTTATGGTTGATGCAAATTATTCCATGACAGTAGAGCAGGCAATTGATATGGCAAACCGTATCAAGCAATACGATATAACCTGGTTTGAAGAGCCTACAATTCCTGACAACTATAAAGGCTACGCTCAAATCACTGATGCAACAGGCATGCCTCTTGCCATGGGTGAGAATCTTCACACCATACACGAGTTTGAATATGCTATGGAACAGTCCAAACTGAAATATGTTCAGCCTGATGCATCAAACTGTGGAGGTATAACAGGATGGCTTCAAGCAGCCAAACTTGCTGAAGAACACAACGTAACTGTATGTTCGCATGGAATGCAGGAACTGCATGTAAGTCTTGTATCATCACAGAGACATGCCGGTTGGATAGAAGTCCATAGTTTTCCGATAGACCGTTATACGCGTCGTCCGCTGGTAGTTCAGGATTGTATGGCTATAGCGTCAGATGAACCGGGTATTGGAGTAGAGTTCAACTGGGAAATGCTTGAACCATACAAGAAGCTTTAATATCTTCTTTTCTCAATGAGGCTATATCAAACATTATATTTGATATAACCTCATTGGTGTTATCAAAAGAATATAACTTAATAACTTTAAAACTATGATATATGAAAATACGAAAAGAGAGATTTGGCTCCGTCGAAGGAATGGAAATCACATTATATACACTTGTTAATGATAATGGTGTAGAAGTCTCTGTAATGAATTATGGAGCAACTGTTACGTCTGTCTTATTGCCTGTTGGTAATGGAAATAAAAGGAATATAGTTTGTGGTTTTGACACCCTCGAAGGCTATTTTTCCGATGAGTTTCTTTCTAATGCACCTTATTTCGGAGCTACAATTGGCCGTTATTGCGCCACCATTCAAAATGCGTCCTATGATGACGTGAAACTTTCAGCAAATGTAAACAATACCCATTGCCTTCATGGAGGTGTGCAGGGTTTTGATAAAAAAGTATGGGGTGTTATCGGATGCGATAGCTTTGAAAATGAAAGCTCTATAACATTGAAGTATTTCTCTCCCGATGGTGATCAGGGGTTCCCTGGTAATGTAACAGCGGTTGTTATCATTGCTCTTAATAATAATAACGAATTAAGTTTCAGATATGAAGCGGATACAGATAAGCGTACACCACTATCCATGACTAACCATACATATTTCAATCTTTCGGGATTTATGGAGAATGTAGAAGGCCATAATGCATATGTTGCAGCAAGTAATGTATTGCCAATGAATCCTTCAGGCAGTGTAGAAAAGAATATTATTTACATATCTGGCAGCAGCGTCGACCTTCGTAGTTCAAGGAATATAGGTCAGGTTCATAATGAGATAAATGATGGTTTTGAGCACTTCTATATGTTTGATAAGGGATTTACTGATGTTCCGGAGAAGGTTGCCGAGATTAATTGCCCTTCTAGTAATGTAAGTATGGAAGTTCTGACGACAGAAGAAGGAATGCTCCTGTATACAGCCAAATATACTTCGTCTTCATTACAAAGAAATGAAAGTGAGAAATATGGTAAGTACTGTGCCTTTTGTTGTGAGACACATAGAGTACCTAATGGTCCTAATTTAAAAGATGCAAATAAGGTTTTTACCGACAGGGGTGAGAAATTTGAGAGTCATACAATATTTAAATTTAATTTTTAACAGAATAAGATTATGATAAATGGAATATTATGGGCTGTAGGAGCCGGAATTATGTTGGGCTTGTATGCTTTGCCTGAGAAATATATTAAAGGTTATAAATATGAGAATACCTGGTTTCTGTTTTTTTTCCTGGCATTGATAGTAATGCCTTTGGTGTCTTCATTTTTATTGATAGACAATTTTTGTGATGTTCTCGCATCATTGCCTTCGAATGTACTTTATCTCATGGTACTGACATCTTTTCTTTGGGGAATGGGAGTGCAGCTATGGAGCAAGGCAATAGATTATATAGGAGTTTCATTGGGTTTCTCAATATTTATAGGTTCTGTAATATTGGTAGGTTCTATTTTGCCATTCATTGTCGACGGATTGCCTTCTGAAAATGCTTTATGGTATATAATAATAGGTCTTATAATCATTCTTATAGGAGTAGTATCAAACGGGCGTGCCGGTATACTTCGAAAAGAAAGTTCGGAACATAAAGATTCAATGGAACAACTTTCGTCTGGCAAGACTTTGCGAGGAATATTCATAGCTCTTATAGGTGGTCTTTTAGCTACAGGTTTCAGTCTGGCAAACGCTGTAGGTAATGCTCCTATTACAGAGGCTGTTGTAACACAGGGAAATCCCGAATGGATGAGTGCTATAGCAATAATGTTCATTATATATCTTTCCGGAGCTCTTTATGCTATTCCTTATTTTGTAATTAAATTGTGTAAGAATAAGACGTGGGGTCTGTTTAAGAATGAATACTGTTTGTCTAATTTCTGGATGGCATTTGTAATGGCATTTTTGAATTATACTGCTTCTGCATCTTTTGCGTACGCTGCTTTTTCTTTAGGTTCGGCAGGCAATACAGTTGGTTATGCCATTTATAATACAGTATCTGTCCTTCTGGCGGTGATAGGCGGACTTCTTACTAAAGAGTGGGCTGATGCTCCTAAAAAAGCGAAGGGATTATTGTATTTTGCTCTTGTTGCTATGTTGCTGGGAGTGGTTCTCATTGCAATGGGTAATGCGGTAAATGTGAAATAGCAAGTAATTCATTCTGACAATAAATTAACTTTATTTATTAATATTAAAAATAATAGACGATGAAAATTGTAACTTTTGGAGAAATAATGCTTAGATTGTCTACACCAGGCAATACACGTTTTGTTCAATCAGATTCCTTTGATGTTGTTTATGGCGGCGGTGAAGCAAATGTAGCTGTAAGTTGCTCAAATTACGGACATGAAACTTATTTCGTTTCTAAGCTCCCTAAGCATGAAATAGGGCAATCTGCAGTAAATACACTTCGTAAATATGGTGTTAGAACCGACTATATAGCTCGTGGTGGTGATCGTATAGGTATATATTATCTTGAAACTGGGGCCTCTATGCGTCCAAGTAAAGTTATATACGACCGTGCAAACTCTGCAATCTCTGAGGCAGAACCATGTGACTTTGACTTTGATGCTATTATGGAAGGAGCAGACTGGTTTCATTGGTCTGGTATTACCCCAGCCATTTCTGATAAAGCTGCCGAGTTGACTAAACTTGCTTGTGAGGCTGCTAAGCGTCATGGTGTTACAGTCTCAGTAGACCTTAATTTCCGCAAGAAACTTTGGACTAAAGAAAAGGCTCAGTCCATTATGCGTCCATTGATGCAATATGTTGATGTATGTATTGGAAATGAAGAAGATGCAGAACTTTGTTTAGGATTCAAGCCTGATGCCGATATAGAAGGAGGCAAAACAGATGCAGAAGGATACAAAGGTATTTTTACTGCAATGGCCAAAGAGTTCGGATTCAAATATGTAATCTCTACTTTGCGTGAATCATTCTCTGCTACACATAACGGATGGAAAGCTATGATTTACAATGGTGAAGAATTCTATACATCAAAACGATACGACATTAATCCGATTATTGACCGTGTAGGTGGTGGAGATTCTTTTTCTGGTGGTATTATCCATGGCTTGCTTACTAAAGCAACTCAGAGTGAGGCCTTGGAGTTTGCAGTTGCAGCTTCGGCTTTAAAACATACAATCAATGGAGATTTCAACTTGGTATCTATTGAAGAAGTTGAAGCTTTGGCTGGTGGTGATGCAAGCGGACGTGTACAAAGATAATTCGATAGATTGATCATTATATTTTTAAATTAAGATAATAAAAACGAGCAGATTTGATAAAGTAGCAGTCTTTAATAAAATTGCTTCAGAATGATATGCTATACTATAATTTCAATAACTACGAAGAATTCAAGGAATTATTCGGATTAGTAAAACATGGGAATGGAGTAAAAAGCAGAAAGAACAAGATTCTGTTGAGCTTCAAAAAGAACAGGAAACTTTTGCATGATGCGGTAGTTTCCGGAGATTATTCACTGGTTCATATATCAGATATGGCGACAATGAAGAAACTGGTGACTGATGAGATTATAAAAAGCAGCAATGACAACATGAAGCTTTCTTATGTTGTAGACCTGATGGGAAAAAGGTACTATAGTTCAACCTATTCAACTGACGGAAATAAAGGCTTGTGTGAGGATGGAGACACAAGAGCAGTCAGATATATCAATATGGAAAATAACTTTGCTGAGAAAATTTATTAAAACGAAAAATATAATGAAAAGACTTCTAGGTACAATTATCCTGTTGCTCATTCTGGGTAACACAATAAACGCAGTAACGGATGGTATCTCCTTCAACGAAAACTGGCGCTTCTTTAAAGGTGAAATAAAAGGAGCCGAAGCTATATCGTTCGATGATGATTCGTGGAGAAAACTTAACTTACCTCATGACTGGGCAATAGAAGGTCCGTTTGACAGCAAGTACAATGCAAGATGCGGCGGACTGCCATTTCATGGTACTGGCTGGTACAGAAAGACCTTCATTGGGGATGCACAATGGAAGGACAAAATTGTAAGAATTGGCTTCGACGGAGCAATGAGCGAAGCTAAGGTTTGGATAAACGGAGTTAAGGTGGGCGAACATCCTTACGGATACACCGGGTTTGAGATAGACATAACAAAGTATCTAAAAATAGGTGAAGAAAACGTATTGGCTGTACAGCTTACTCCGCGAGATCTGTCATCAAGATGGTATCCCGGTGCGGGTATCTATAGAAATGTATGGTTAAGAGTAGACAACAAGGTTTACATACCCGAACACGGAGTATATGTAACAACTCCTACTGTCACTAAGCCAAAAGCTGTAGTACAGATAGAAACAACTGTGAAAAACGCAACATTCGGCAATGGGAAATTTAATATCAGGCATAGCATTATCAACGCTCAGGGGGAAACGGTAGCAATATTAAATGATAATGTTGAAGTAGCTGCCGGGGAGCAGGGAAAAACTCTTGCATATATAAATATGTTGAATCCTAATATCTGGGGACAGAAAAATCCATATATGTATAAGCTGAAGACAGAAATATATGATGGAAAAGACCTTACAGATACATATTTTACCGACTTTGGTATCCGTAAAATATGTTTTACGAAAGACGGATTTTTCCTAAACGGTGAAAAAATAAGATTTAACGGAGTATGTCTTCATCACGATAACGGTCCAATGGGAGCTGCAGTCAACGTTAGAGCAGATGAAAGAAAGCTTCAGATTATGAAGGAAATGGGTGTGAATGCTATTCGTACATCACACAACCCTCCTTCACCGGAATTTCTTGATTTGTGCGACAGAATGGGACTTGTAGTGCTTGATGAAGCCTTCGACGAATGGACAAAGGCTAAAGTAGACAACGGTTATCACCTGTATTTTGATGAGTGGAGTAAAAAAGACCTTACAAGCCTCATAATGCGCGACAGAAACCATCCGTCGGTAATAATGTGGAGTATAGGGAATGAAATTCTTGAGCAAAGTGATAAGAAAAAAGGATTTACAGTAGCAAAATATCTTGCAGATATTTGTCGCGAACTTGATCCTACACGTCCAAGTACATGTGGGTTCAACTATTACCCTGCCCCATTCGACAACAACATGGCACAGCAGGTAGACATTGCTGGAATGAATTACAAACCAGGCAAATATGCTGAAGTTCAAAGACTATATCCTGATCTTCCATTATATGGCTCGGAAACTTCCTCGTGTACAAGTAGCCGTGGAGTTTATCACCTACCTATAGAGAAATATGAGAAAAACGGCACAAATCAGGTTACAAGCTACGACCTTATCGGTCCCAAATGGGCATACCCACCTGATATAGAGTTCCATTTCCAGGAAATGAACCCACGCTTTATGGGGGAATTTATATGGACAGGATTTGACTATCTGGGCGAACCGACACCATACGGAGGCAGAGATAATTCAACCCATGGATACTGGAATGACGACTGGCCTTCAAGATCATCATACTTTGGAGCAGTGGATTTGTGCGGTTTGCCTAAAGACAGATTTTACCTATATCAAAGCCAATGGACAGATAAACCGATGGTTCATATACTTCCTCATTGGAACTGGAAAAAAGGAATGAACATACCTGTATATGTTTACACCAACTGTTATGAGGCAGAACTTTTTCTTAACGGAAAATCATTGGGCAAAAGGGTAAAAGGAAGAGACCTAACTGAAATTATGGTGTCGTTTAATCATTATGCCCCTAACACATTCCAGTCAAAATATCGTCTCTCGTGGGATGTTCCGTTTGAACCGGGTGAACTTACAGTAAAGGCATACAATAATTTAGGTGAACTAAAGGCAGAAAAAACAATCAGAACAGCAGGTAAACCAGCTCAAATCAAACTTATACCAGACAGAAAGGTAATAACTGCCGATGGCAAAGATCTGTCATATATTACTGTAAGAATTGAAGACAGAGACGGTAATCTATGCCCTGAGGCAGACAATCTGGTAGAATTCAGTGTTGAAGGTGCAGGACACTTTAGAGCTGTAGGAAACGGTAATGCTGCAACAACGGAGTCGTTCATAGAACCCAAAAGAAAAGCATTCAGCGGTATGTGTATGCTAATTGTTCAGTCTGACGAAAACAAGCAAGGAAAAATGAATATTACCGCCACTTCTAAAGGACTTAAAACAGCTAAGACAACAATAAATGTAGAACTTTAAACTTATAAAAACTATAAAAATGAAAGCAATCATTACTTCATTAGCAGTTGCAACTATTGCCTGCTTAAGCGCATGTAACAATTCGGAATACAAGCCCAACATTGAGACTACAGCTTCTCCAATTGGTACTGACATATTCAAACCGGATTCTGCATCAATTGCACAAAACTACAGAATACCGAAATGGTTTGAAGATGCCAAGTTCGGTATATTCATTCATTGGGGTGTTTATTCTGTGCCTGCCTACGGCAGCGAATGGTATTCAAGATGGATGTATAAAGAAGGACATCCTATTAACAAGTATCATGTAGAAACGTATGGTCCACTGACAGAATTTGGCTACAAAGATTTTATTCCTATGTTTAAAGCCGAGAACTTCAATCCACAGGAATGGGCAGAGCTTTTCAAGGAATCAGGAGCGCAGTATGTGGTACCTGTAGCCGAACATCACGATGGTTTTGCTATGTACAATAGTACCTTCAATAAGTGGAACTCGGTAGATATGGGTCCTAAGAGGGATGTTATTGGCGAACTAAAAAAGGCAATCATAGCAGAAGGACTTCATTTCGGGTTATCATCGCACAGATGCGAGAATGCTTGGTTTTATGAATATGGAATGGACACACCATCCGATGTTCAGGATATGAGTATTTCTCTTTACGGCGAACGTCTGCACCAGCCTGAAGGTAAAGGTATGACTCCTTACTACGGTAAATATGAAGGTTCTAACGAAAAGTCAAGACGTGAATTCCTCTTGCATACCTACGAACTGATTGACCAATATCAGCCTGAACTGATATGGTTTGACTGGACTGTAGGAAAATATCCGTTCCAGCCTACTTTCTATAAATTCATGGCCTATTATTACAATAATGCGCTTGACTGGGGTAAGGAAGTTGTTGTAAATACCAAATTCGGCTATGGTGATAATATCCAGGTATTCGATATCGAACGTGGTAAAAGTGACAGAATACGTAAACACTCATGGCAAACCGATACATCAATAGGTAAAAAATCATGGAGCTACTGTCCTGATGAGGAGAACAAAACTCCAGACCATATTATCGATGACTTTGTGGATATAGTCAGCAAGAATGGTAACCTATTGCTTAACGTAGGACCAAAAGTTGACGGAACTATTACAGACGAACAAAAGAATGTTCTTAAAGAGATAGGAAAATGGCTTAAAGTTAATGGTGAAGCAATCTATTGCTCTCGTCCATGGGTTACTCCAGGCGAAGGAGAAAACAAGGGAACTGCCGGTTATATGACAGATAATGAAAAAACCGAATACACAGCTCAAGACATTCGTTTTACAACTCGTGATAATAAAGTATATGCAATATCACTTGCATGGGATGATGAAGTTCTTATCAAATCGTTTGCAAAAGATTATATAGAGAATGTGGAGATAAAATCTGTAAGTATGCTCGGATCAGAAGAAAAGCTTGAATTCAAACTTACAGATATAGGTCTGAAAGTGAAATTCCCGAAACAGAAACCTACAGAATATGCCCATGTTCTTAGAATTGAACTCAATGGTACTGTGATAGCAAAACCAGTTACAGACAAAACAGTTGACAAACTAGTGTCTACTATAAGAATCATGAACCATGGTGATAAAACTGTAGAAGTGGATTTGGTAAGCACTGCGGGTAATGACAGTAAAACCAGAACTGTTACACTGAATAGTGCTGCATTAACAGAAGAAACCTTCATACATAATATTGACACTGAGAAAACAAAAAAATATGTTCTGAAAGCAGACAATAATATTGTTTATAAGAACTAAAAACATCATTTTTATGGTCAGGTGCTTTAATTACCAACAAGCATCTGACTATTTGTACAATCTGGATACCTTGAAAACCAAGATTCTATCTGAAAAAACGAAAATACCCACTCTTTAATTTCAAAACACCTACTATTCCATCAATTCGGAAGTTATAAATTTGCTTTGTATTAAAAATTACGTGAGTTTAAGTAAACCACGACAATATCACAAATAAGATATTCGACAAGCTATTTTCGTATAAATTTATTATAAATGAAAAACCAAGCAAAGTAATACTTTTTATAATCATTTACAACGGCAGCAGATTTAGTTCTGCTACTGTTGTAAATTTAAATTGGTAATTATGAAAAAAAGAATTAGCCTTACAAACATATTAATATTGTGTGCAATAACATTCGCAAACTGCAATGAAGTTATTATAGAAACAGGTCAAGAAGAATCTGTCAATAATCAGGAAGGTGCAGACAATAATAATACAGAAGAATTTCCCGAAAATACTTTCCCTGTAAGTGAAAAAATAAAAACAATCCCTTTACCCCCTACTGGGCAAAGATGGATTGTAAATGATATGTTTACTGATGATTTCAATGCCAGTGAATTGGATGAGTCAAAATGGATAAATCCACACCCTACATGGAAAGGTCGTGAACCCGGTCTATTTGAAGAGGAAAGAGTTTCATTTAAAGACGGATGTATGGTACTTGAGGGTATAAAAATGAACAATCCGATAGTTGTTAATGGTACTGAATTCAACATTTCATGTGCAGCTGTAGTATCTAAAGAAGAAAAGGCTCACTATGGCTATTATGAATGCAGATTCAAAGCAAATAAAACGACACTCTCATCAACGTTTTGGCTTTCAAACAGAAGTGGAAAATTTCCTACCGACGGAAAACAACCTGAAGGAGCTGCACCGGGAATGTTTAAACAAGAACTTGACATTTGTGAATGTATAGGCAGGACTGGTGATTTCAACGGAAATTTCTTTTATAAAGGAATGAACTCAAATGTTCATTATTGGTTTACTCCAGAGGGAGAAAATGTACAGAAAGACATCAGAGCTAAAGAAACAAGGCTATACAGAGAGGATGGAGGTGTACCATCGGACGATTTCAATGTGTATGGTTGTTGGTGGAAAGACAAAAGTTCAGCCACTTTCTATCTAAACAACACTCAATCAGGAAGTGTGGAATTCTATAATAGAGACACTAACGATCCATTTTATTTTACTGAACCTATGGGCGTAAACATGGTAGTGGAAACATACCCATATCCATGGATAGAGCTCCCTAGCGATGAGGAACTTGCTGATGAAACAATGAATAAAACATATTATGACTGGGTTAGGGCTTATACTCTTATAGATATAAATGTAGAAACTGAAGAAAGCCAAAATAAAGTGTTTGGCAATAACATAAATATAACTAATAAGGAGAATAGAATACTCAAAAATAAAGAAAACAAATATAGCACGGAACTGATATATACAGCCGACTATAATTGTAATGCGGTAGTAATAATATATAATAAAGACAAAAAAGAAATTTGTAGAAATTCGAGGAAACTCTTTGCAGGATATGCCAGCTTCAATCTTGAATATAGTGTAGAATATGAAAAAGATAAAGTGTATTATATAGTAGCATACCTGTTACCGGAAAATGAAACAGATATAAATAAGGCTTATCAGACAGATTCATATATTTTGAAAACTTTATAAGCCTTTAAATATAACGAAATATGAACGATACATATTTAGGGTATTACAACAGAAAAACAAGTTTATCATAAAATAAAAAATTAACATACCATGGTAAAATTTAATTTTAACAGCAGCTTGGCAACAGTTATTGCAGTTGTACCCACTGTGTGCAGTATGGCTCAGGAAAAACCGATGAACGTGATATTCATCATGTCAGATGACCACACTTCGCAAGCTATTGGAGCTTACGGAAGCCATCTGGCAAAACTTAATCCTACTCCTAATATTGATGAACTGGCCAGTGACGGAGTAGTATTCGATAATTGTTTCTGTACGAACTCTATCAGCACTCCTAGCCGTGCATGCATAATGACCGGACAATACTCTCACCATAACGAAGTTCTTACACTTGACGAAAAACTTGATGTAGACAGACAATATCTTGTGAAGGAATTCAGCAAAATGGGATATCAGACTGCCATGGTGGGTAAATGGCATCTGAAAAACGAACCTGCAAACTTTGATTATTACAAAGTTCTTAACGGTCATGGAGGACAGGGTGAATATTTTAATCCCACATTTCTTACAAATGAAATAAGTAACAAAGAATGGCCTAAAAATCAGGTAAAGACAAATGGATATTCTTCGGATGTTATTACAAATATAACTATTGACTGGCTGAAAAACAGACGTGACAAGAACAAACCTTTCTTCCTGATGCATCACTATAAAGCTCCTCACGACATGTTTGAGTATGCTCCACGATATAAATATTATCTCGAAGATACAGAAGTTCCGGTACCGGAATCGCTTTATAATCAGGATGGATGGGGTTCTGAGGCTACAAGAGGGAAAAATGACTCTCTGAGACACTTCATCGGTACTTCTATTTCAAGAAGACATGAGAACAGAAGCTACGCAGAAGACTATAAAATAAATACAGGTGATCCTAAAAAGGATACATACGAAGCGTACCAAAGATACCTGAAAGATTATCTGAGATGTGTAAAAGGTGTGGACGACAACTTGAAAAGGCTGTTTGACTACCTGAAAAAAGAGGGACTTTGGGAAAATACCATTATTGTTTATACAGGGGATCAGGGTATGATGCTTGGTGAACATGACTTGCAGGACAAAAGATGGATGTATGATGAATCAATGAGAATGCCTTTTATTGTGAGAGATCCAAAATCTAAGCAAAGAGGTGTACATAACGATTTAATGATAAATAATATAGACTTTGCTCCTACTCTGATTGAACTGGCAGGCGGTAAGGCTCCAGAATATATGGACGGAAAAAGCTTTGCTGATGTATTTGAAGGTAAAACTCCTGCAAACTGGAAAGATGAGGTTTACTACAGATACTGGATGCACATGATTCACCATGATATTCCTGCACATATTGGTATAAGAACAAAAGATTATAAACTGATATTGTTCTACGGAAGACATTATGACGAAAAGACAATGGGCACTCCTTCAATGTGGTGGTTAAGAGATAAAGGCAGTCATAAGGTGGTACAAACTCCGGTTGCTTTCGAACTCTATGACTTGAAAAAGGATCCTATGGAAATGAAAAACGTAGCAAATGATCCCGAATATAAAGATGTTCTGAAAGATATGAAAGTGCGTCTGGCTAAACTTAGAGAAAAAGTTGGCGATACTGACGAAAAATATCCTAAAATAAAAGCTATTATTGACAATGCTTTAAAGAACTAATATTTCAGGGTATTATAAGATTTTATTTAGAAATAGAGGCTACGTAGGCTACGTAAATAGAGCTGTGTCAACCCTTTAATTTGTCATTTATTTAGTTATTACTTCGAATACATCTGATTTTCAGGTGTTTATCCGAAAGTAAAATTTGAGATAATCAGGCTTGTTTAGGATTGACACAGTTTGAATTACGGTCTCTCATCCTCTGATTTTCCTTTTAAATATGATGTAGGAGTTACACCAAACATTTCCTTAAACCTAAGTCTGAAAGTATTGACATCATTATAACCAATCTCCCACGCAGTCTCGGAGACATTCTTCTCGCCAGACTGAAGTAACTGAGCCGCATATTTGAATCTTATATTACGTATAAATTTCAAAGTTGTGTCTCCTGTAATAGCCTTGATTTTCCTGTTTAAATATGTTCGCGAAACACCATACTCATCGGCAATCAGTTCTACACTTAACTCCGGATTACTCATTTCCCTTTTAATAATATTAATAATCTCGGTCATAAAATTGAGGTCAGTCTTTGTACTGGCAACCTTTTCAGGAGATATAATAGCATTTTTTGAGTATTGCTCCTGCAATCTGGCTCTATTGGCCAATATACTTTTTATTACCCCACGCAAAGTGGACATTTCAAAAGGTTTTTCAAGATATGAATCAACATTAGCCAGATTATAACTGTCCAGTCTGTTCTTGACAGAATTATTAGCTGTTAGTACTATAATCGGAATATGGCTTATCTCCTCATCTTTCTTTATCTCAATACACATGTCAATACCATTCATTATCGGCATGCGTATATCTGTAATTATCAGATTAGGATAAAACTCCTTACATTTTTCAAGACCTTCCTTTCCGTTTCCAGCAGTAATGACTTCAAAATCGGAAGAAAGATTCTCGGCAACCACATTTCTCATCTGGTCATTATCCTCTACAATCAGTAAAGTCAGTTTATGAAGTTCTGAATCCTCCGACTGGTTAGTCTCCTGTTTAACTTCATTATTCGAAAAATCCATAGACGATAATTCGTCGTCAATAAGCGATAGAGTGTCTTTCCTTAATATATCATAATATGGAATCTCACTCAATGTCACATGTTCTGTAAGTTCTCTCTTCAGTATAATATTACATTTTGTTCCTTCACCCGATTTACTGAAAATTTCGATATTTCCTCCATGAACATCAATAATATTCTTACACATAGACAGACCGATACCCGTACCAGCCTGCTTGAGTTTATTATGCTCCTTGCCTTGATAGAATCTCTCAAACAGATGCGACAGTTCTTCCTCAGAAATACCTTCACCTGTGTCCTGTACAGACACTGTTATGGTATTGGCATCATTCGCTACATATACACTTATACTTCCTCCTTGTGGGGTATATTTGAATGCATTTGAAATTACATTTACAATTACTTTCTCAAATAAAGAAATATCTATCATCGAAACTGCAGCTTCTTCAGGAGTATTTATAGAATATATTATATTCCTGCTCTCTGAGAGACACTTAAACCTCGAATAAATATCTCCAACCACATCTGACACATTAACCGGATACGGATTAAACTGTAGCTTCCCACGTTCTATTTTTCTGAAATCCAACAACTGATTTATAAGAATTTTCAATGTGGAAACATTTTGGCGTATGAGGGTCAAATAATAAAGTTGTTTCTTGTCAGATCCACAATTATTGATTGCCGACTCCAAAGGTATCTCAATGAGAGTGAGAGGTGTCCTGAACTCATGCGACACGTCCGTAAAGAACTGAAGCTTGTATTGTGTAATTTCTTCAGCCTGCTTAGCCTCAAGATTTGCTGCAAGTACTTCTTTTTTCTTTCTATAGAAAGCTTTTAATATCAAATAAGATATATACATAAGGACGACAAACAGTAAGAAATAAATAAAGTATGCCAGTCCGCTACGTACAAATGGTGGCTTTACGGTGAAACTCAATTGGGCTGGATGTTCGCTAACAAAACCATCTTCATTACTGGCTTTTACAATAAATATATAATCGCCCTCAGGCAAGTTGGTGTATCTTGCAGTTCTCTGAGTACTGTTAGTTAGCTGCCATTCGTTGTCAAAACCTTCAAGCTTATAGTAATACTTTAATCCTCCTGGATTGGACAACTGTAGTCCGGTAAATCTGAACGCTACATTCCTGTCATCATAATCCAGTACCAGCTCACTGTGCTCGGAATTAAATTTTAATGATGTACCATTAGTCAGCATGTCTGTTATAAAGACTTTTGGCTTTCTCTCATTTTTCACTATTTCATTACCCCTGAACACAAGAATTCCCCTTCTGCTTCCAAATACAAGTTCACCGTTATGACGTTTAACACCACATATTTCACTGAATTCTTCTTCGGATATGCCATTATCTTTTCCATAATGGATAATGCTGTTATCTGTTAGATTGACTCTGGAAATACCTTTGTTGCTCGATACCCATACATTATTATCCTGATCTGTCAGCACAGTTTTAATGGAATTATTGTGCAGCCCGTTCTTTGTAGTCAGTTTTGTGCAACTGTTATTAATATAGTCGTATAATATTAATCCATTACCCATTGAGCCCATCAGCAGTTTTCCATTATATTCCTTTATATCAAGAACATAAAGATGATTGAACCAGTCACTATCCCCACTGAATGTTATACGGTTTACTTTCAGATTTTCATCATTGATATCAATAAAATTCAATCCACTGTCAGTACCTATCCATATTTTAGATTTATTATCAAAATACAAAGAACGGATTATATTCGAAGATAAATCAGAATTATATATAGTGAAATGTCTGTAATCCACAACATTTCCATTGTTATCAAGCTGTAATCTGAAAACTCCATTACTGTAAGTGGCAATCCACAAAACATTTTCCGAAGTTTTTTCTATTGAGAACACGAAGCCCATTTTAAGTGATGAAGGACAAGAGTAATTTACAATATCGGCAGTTTTGTTATCTATTGCAACAAGATTTGCCGGAAAACTTGTTCCTACCCATATCAGTTTACGACCATTTTTGAGTTTTGTTTCTTCAAAAGCATAACCTCTATTCTCATATTTTGAATTGACATTTACAACTTGAAACAAATCATTATAATTTTTATCTGCAGAGAGCCTGAACACCCCTTCTTCTTCTTCACCTAACCACAAATTACCGTCGGAGTCCTCAAAAACCGCACGAACCTGCATACATTCACTCTTCTGTTTTCTACCGGAAGGATCTTTATGAAAACCTTTGGGTATATAATTCTGAAACTTATGTGCTTTCTTGTTTAGTGAGTATAGTCCTCCACCTCTGATTCCAATCCATATATTGTTTTCAGAGTCAGTCATCAAGCATGACACATTATTGCTATTCAAAGATTTGACAAACTCCTTATTAAGACTGAATTGAGTTGAATAATTTTCATTATCCTCTGATTGGGAAAGATATTCCAAACCCCTTCTATTTGCCACCCAAATATTATCAAAATCTTTTATTAGTGCAGATACAGGTTTATCGTATAGCAGGACAGGAGTAATGTTATCAAAAGTACCGTCATGAGGTTCTATTTTAAACAGTTTAGATCCACCTACAAGAATAGCACTCTTATCACCAGTTATGATATTGCCTGAGATGTGAATTTTATTTGAAACCAGCTTATCATTCTTTATACCTGTCACCAGTTCAGTATATGCATTCCTAGCAATCCAAATATTACCATATACATCCTGATATATATCCTTTATTGCGTCACTGGAAGCATTTCCCTCGAACTCAAAAAAATGTCTTTCTGTTATAATATTTTCCTTATGGTCGAATTTAATCTTTAACAAACCATAATTCATTCCTATCCATATATCATTCTGCGAGTCAACCATTACCGCTGTAATGTCCCCCCCCTTTAAATCTTTTCTGTTTATCCTAAAATCCGCAAGCAATCTCAATGGCAATCTCAATTGCAGTAAAGAGCTTGAACACTATGCATCATGATAGTATGAGCGTGAATTTTGTCCGATTTGTGCATACCTTCCCCTTACCCCACAATG
>ENA-OQLI01000123-OQLI01000123.1-human-gut-metagenome-genome-assembly--contig:-NODE-123-length-115981-cov-7.535234_pt1 | contig 115981 bp, 92 predicted proteins | sample MGYA00242805_ERZ504812 | MGnify/ENA primary metagenome ERZ504812 (study PRJEB26092, sample SAMD00036430) | human gut metagenome | host: Homo sapiens | study: EMG produced TPA metagenomics assembly of...
CATAGGCCTTGACCCATGCGCCCTCTTCGGGGATGGGAGCCGGACCATGCTTAGGACCTTTGGTGATCGGGCACATATTCTGTACTTGCTGCGAATAGGTCATAATCATACTCTCCTTTTGACAAATGTCGCTTTGGCAGCATAAAACCGCCGCCGCGCCCTGCCGGCACAGCTGCTGTTCCATACTGCTTGCATCCGAACCGGGTGCGCTGCTCTCTTTCAGCGCCTGCACCGGTACTACCACGCATGATTTTATTATAGAGAAAACGGACGAATTTTGCAAGTCATTTCCTGCAAAAAGTACAGCCGGGTTTTACGGTCATCCGGCGCTAACTGGCATTTCCACCGCTTTACACAAATCAGTCGTCAAGTTTTTGTCAATTCTGCCGTAAGCACCGGCAAACTTTTTTGCACCCTTTTCTTTTTGCGCGTTTCAGCGCGGGTCTTTCTGCACCGGATGCAGCGCCCAGATGGCTGCAAAACCCGCCGCCGCACCGGCCATAGCAAGCAGGTGCCGCCCGTTCTCCAGCGCCAGCAAGTTGGCTGCAAAGGGGAACGCAAGACTGCCCACGCTCTGCCCCAGCGCCAGAAAGCCGTAGTTCACCCCCGCGTGGGGCAGGCCGAACAGGTCGGTGGAAAGGGCAGGCAGCACCGCAGCCAGCGCCGAGTAGCAGAAGGTGAGCCCGGCGTAGCACACCACCACCCACCAGCCCCGCGCCGCCCAGAACGCCGCCGACAGCCCGAGCGAAGCCGCAAACAGCCCAAGGTCGGTGGCGCGGCGGCCGATGTGGTCGCTGAGCATGGGCATCAGCATCCGCCCTGCGGCGCTGCCCACGCTGCCCAGTACGATGCTCCACAGCGCAGCAGTCTCGTCCAGCCCGCGCTCCATGCCCAGCTTTAAGATGATGGGGCTAAACAGCAGCACCGCCGGGGTGGAAAAGCACACCGCGCCCGCGCACAGCCAGTACTGCTTTGTGCGCAGCATCTGCCCCGGGGAGAGGTCGATGGTGTTTTTGCCGCTTGGCTGCTGTTTTTTCTGCGGTGGGTCGCTGAGTACCGCACTGCCCGCAAGGCACACCGGCAAAGTGAGCGCCCCCAGCGCCCAGAACGCGCCCCGGATGCCCTGCACCGGGCCAAAGCCCCGCAACGCCGCCCGGACGAACAGGGTAAGGAACGCGCCGGAAAGTCCCACTGCACCGCCGATGACCCCGGTCGCCAGCCCCTTGCGCCCCGCGTACCACTTTTGGGCGCAGGACTGGATAGAGGGGTACAAAAAGGCTGTGCCCAGCCCCGCCGGGATGCTGAAGGCCAGAAAGAACCCCCACCCTGCCCAGCCCGGCAGAAAGGCCGCCGCAAAAAAACCGCCGCAGAGCAGGGCTGTGCCCCACAATGCTGCGCAGCGCGGGCCTTTTTTATCCTGTAAAAAGCCGCCCAGCACACACCCCACCCCAAAGGAGGCAATAAGCAGGGCAAAGGCGTAACCCGCCCCCTGCTCCGAAAGGCCGTATTCCTCCATGACCGGCTGCTGAAAAACGCCCCACGCCGCCGGTAAGCCGGTAAGCACCTGAATGGCTGCCCCCGCAGCCAGAATCGTCCACGGGTGTTTTGCTGCAAACTGCTGTTTCATACCTTCACCTCAAAGATTTGTGCAATTTGCGATAGTGTGCCCATTTGGATTGACAATCCGGCATTATCCTTTATAATGGTAAAGTACTGAGTTAAAAACGCTCCCGCCCCTTTTCAGGCATCGAGGGCGGGTACAATTTACAGATAGAGAGGAATTACTATTATGAAAACACAGGCTTTGAAGGGTATGCGCGACCTGCTGCCCGCCGAACAGACCCTGCGCGATTACATTCAGGGCAAGATTCTGGAGACCTACCGCTCTGCCGGTTTTGAGCGCATCTCCACCCCCATGCTGGAGGATATGGAAAATCTGGACAAATCCGAGGGCGGCGACAACCTGAACCTGATCTTCAAGGTGCTCAAGCGCGGCGACAAGCTGACCGCTGCCCTGAACACCGGCGACCCCAAGCAGCTGTCCGATATGGGCCTGCGCTACGACCTCACCCTGCCGCTGAGCCGCTACTACGCCGCCAACAAGGACAAGCTGCCCAACCCCTTCAAGGTCATCCAGACCGACCGGGTGTTCCGCGCTGAGCGCCCCCAGAAGGGCCGTCTGCGCGAGTTCGTACAGTGCGATATCGACATTCTGGGCGACGCTTCCCCCAACGCCGAGGTGGAGCTGATCGACGTGACCACCCGCGCGCTGCTGAACATCGGCTTTACCGGCTTCACCGTCAACATCAATGACCGCCGCATCCTGCGCGGGATGCTGGAGAGCATGGGCTTTGCTGCCGACACGCTGGATTCCGTCTGCATCACCTTTGACAAGATGGACAAGATCGGTGCCGAGGGCGTGAAGGCTGAGCTGACCGAGAAGCAGCTGCCGGAAAGCGCCATCCACGCACTGGCAGACTTTATTGCCGCCGGGGACGTGACGCTGGACGCCGTAGCTGCCCGCTGCGCCGACCCCGCCATCGCCGACGACCTGAAGTATGTGCTGGCTACCGCCAACACGCTGGCTGCCGGCCGCTATCAGGTGGCCTACTGCCCCAGTCTGGTGCGCGGTCAGGGTTACTACACCGGCATGGTGTTCGAGGTGACCTGCCCGCAGTTCAGCGGTGCTGTGGCCGGCGGCGGCCGCTACGACAACATGGTGGGCAAGTTCCTTGGCGTACAGGTGCCCGCCGTGGGCTTCTCCATCGGCTTTGAGCGGGTGTGCGGCATTCTGCTGGAGCAGGGCTACCAGATCCCCGGCGCAAAGCAGAAGATCGCCCTGCTGTACGGCAAGGACACCGACTTCCCTGCCGTGCTGAGCAAGGCCGCTGCGCTGCGCGAGCAGTACAACGTCACCGTGCTGCCGCAGGGCAAAAAGCTGGGCAAGCAGCTGGGTCAGCTGGAAGCCGCAGGCTTTGCGGGCGCAGCCTTTATGGACAAGGACGAGGTAAAGATCTTTGCCCAGCAGTAACCCGCCCGCCTGACGATTTTAGAGTTTTGTGGGTCAGAAACGTCTGCGGACGTTTCTGACCCACTTTTTTCAGCCGTCACGACACTAAAAAAGCAGCCCCGCCGGTGCTCCGGCGGGGCTGCTTTTGCGTAACAGTGTATTTTTTAGAACTCGATCTTGCTCTCGATGTAGCTCTTCAGCTCGCTGATGGGCATACGCACCTGCTCCATGGTGTCGCGGTCACGGACGGTGACGCAGTTGTCGGCAGCAATACCCTTGGCCTCGTTGCCCACGGTGTCAAAGTCCACAGTGATGCAGAACGGGGTGCCGATCTCGTCCTCGCGGCGGTAACGCTTGCCGATAGAACCGGTATCGTCGTAATCCACCATAAAGTACTTGCTCAGCTCGTTGCGGATCTCCATAGCCTTCTCGCCCAGCTTCTTGCTCAGGGGCAGCACGGCGCACTTGTAGGGAGCCAGAGCCGGATGCAGATGCAGCACGGTGCGGACATCCTCTTTGCCCTTGCTGTCGGTCAGGTGCTCCTCGTCGTAGGCCTCGCACAGGAAAGCCAGCGCCACGCGGTCGCAGCCCAGAGAGGGCTCGATGACGTAGGGGATGTAGTGCTCGTTGGTCTCGCTGTCGAAGTACTCCAAGCTCTTGCCGGAAGCCTCCTGATGGCGGGTCAGGTCGTAGTTGGTGCGGTCTGCAATGCCCCACAGCTCGCCCCAGTCGGTGAACGGGAAGGCGTACTCGATATCGGTGGTAGCGCGGCTGTAGAAGGCCAGCTCTGCGGGCTCGTGGTCACGCAGGCGCAGGTGTTCCTTCTTGATGCCAAGGCTCAGCAGCCAGTTCTCGCAGTAGTCCTTCCAGTAAGCGAACCAGTCCAGATCGGTGCCGGGCTTGCAGAAGAACTCACACTCCATCTGCTCAAACTCGCGGGTGCGGAAGGTGAAGTTGCCCGGGGTGATCTCGTTGCGGAAGGCCTTGCCTACCTGGCACACACCGAAGGGCAGCTTGCGGCGGGTGGTGCGCTGGATGTTGGCAAAGTTGACAAAGATGCCCTGTGCGGTCTCGGGACGCAGATAGCAGGTGGAGGAGCTATCCTCGGTCACGCCGATGGCGGTCTTGAACATCAGGTTGAACTTGCGGATGGGGGTGAAGTCGTGCTTGCCGCAGACGGGGCAGACGACCTCGGGGTGGGTGGCGATGAACTCGTCCATCTCGTCAAAGGTCATGGCATCGACGTCCACGCCCTTGCCCTGCTCACACTCGGAGATGAGCTTGTCCGCACGGTGGCGGCTCTTGCAGGCGCGGCAGTCCAGCAGCGGGTCCGAGAAGCTGGACACGTGGCCGGTGGTCACCCAGGTCTGGGGGTTCATCAGGATGGCAGCGTCCAGCCCGACGTTGTAGGGGCTTTCCTGCACGAATTTCTTCATCCATGCCTTTTTGACGTTGTTCTTGAACTCGACACCCAGAGGGCCGTAGTCCCAGCTGTTGGCCAGGCCGCCGTAGATTTCGCTGCCCGGATAGATGAACCCGCGGTTTTTGCACAGGTTCACGATCATGTCAAGGGTCTTTTCACTGTTCTTCATTACGTTACTCCTTCCGCATGGCTGGCTGCCACACAAAGCGTTTTTCCCACCGCGCCGGATGAATTTGGCACGATACGCTTATTATAGCATAGGTTGCGGGAGGGGACAAGGGCAGTTTGCGAAAAAGGCTTCCCCCGAGGGGGGAAGCTGTCAGCGGCCCCGCCCGCTGACTGATGAGGGCAAACCTTGCCGAGGCTGCCAGTTTATGGAGCAATGGCGGCGACTTCGCCCTCATCCGGCCTCGGGCGGGGCCTCGGTCACCTTCCCCCGAGGGGGAAGGCAAGCTCACAGCAAAAGCCAGCTGATTTCCTCCGCCAGTCTCCCCAATTCCTCCCGGGTCAGGGTCTTATCTGCCGTCAATCGCGCCAGCTCCTCCTGCACGCGGGGGATCTTGTGCGCCGGAATGCCGATGCGCGCCAGCTCCTTTTTCGTGAACGGCGGCTTTTTCGCCGTGCGTCCCAGCCGTGACACGGCCAGCGGGTCAATGCCCCAAATCAGCTTTGCCATTCTGCATCCCTCCTGCGGTTTTCTTCATTATAACAGGCGGCACCGGAAAAAGCCAGAAAAATCACAGAGCAAGGGCGGCGTTTATCGTACCGTAAAAAGTTTTTTGTGCCGTCAAGGCCGCGGCTGCAACTGCACCCTCGACGTATTGCTGTGTTTTGGCTCCCTGAATTTGTGCCTTTTACCCAAAAATTGGTCGGTCAGGCTGCAATTTAAAAAAAGGTGTTTATTTTGTACATGAAAAATAGTATAATTACTCCGTAATATAGTTAAGTATACCGCGTGCCATCCCCTACGGCAGCGGATAAATTTTGAGGTGACCACTGTTATGGTTTTTAGTATGTATGACCCCAAGCTGCTCGAAGGCGTCCGCACGATCCATTTCATCGGCTGCGGCGGCTCCGGCACCTATCCGCTGATCCAGATCCTGCACAGCCGCGGCTATGCCATCACCGGCTCTGACGTCGAGGAAACCAAAAACACCGAGGCCGAGCGTGCCCTCGGCGTGCGCGTCTGCATCGGGCATGATGCCGCCAACGTCGGTAACGCGGACCTTGTGGTCTACAGCGCCGCCATCCATGACGATAACCCCGAGCTGCAGGCCGCCCGCGCCCGCGGCATCAAAGCCGTTGAGCGCAGCGTCATGCTGGGCTACATCAGCCGTACCCATGCCCAGAGCATCGGCGTGGCCGGCACCCACGGCAAGACGACGACCACCGGCATGATCACCACAATGCTGGAGCTGGCGGGCAGGGACCCGGCGGCGGTCATCGGCGGCAAGCTGCCCCTGATCGGCGGCTACGGCAAGGCCGGCAGCGGCCAGAGCGTTGTCATCGAAGCCTGTGAGTACCACGAGACCTTCCTGCATCTGACCTGCGCGGTGGGCGTCATCCTGAACATTGACAACGACCATCTGGAATATTACGGCACGATGGGCAAGCTCAAGCTGGCGTTCCAGAAGTTTGCGCTGCTGTCCCGCACCGTTGTCTTTAACATGGACGACAAGAACACGATGGACGTCGTGAACTCCATTGACCGTCCGGTCCTGAGCTTCGGCATCGAGGAGGAGGCCCGTTTCCGCGCCGTCAACATCGGCGAGTACAAGCCCGGCTTCTTTGAGTTCGATGTCCTCGAACTCGGTGAGCACTTCGCCCACATCAAGCTGGGCGTGCCCGGCTACCACAACATTTACAATGCGCTGGCCATGTGCTGCTGCGTGCGCCCGCTGGGCCTCAAGCCCGAGGATGCCGTTCGCGCAGCCGAGCAGTTCCACGGCACGGGCCGCCGCTTTGAGATCAAGGGCGAGTGCAACGGCGCGGTCATCGTCGATGACTACGCCCACCATCCCACCGAGCTGGCCGCCACGCTGGCGACGGCCAAGGAGATGGGCTATGACCGCGTCATTGCCGTGCATCAGCCGTTCACCTACAGCCGCACCAAGATGCTGATGGACGATTTCGCCAAGGTGCTGCGTGCCGCCGATCAGGTCGTGCTGCTGCCCATCATGGGCGGCCGCGAGAAGGACGATGGCAGCGTCAGGAGCGAGGATCTGGCCGCCAAGCTGCCCGGCAGTGTCGTGGTGGACGGCCTCGAGGGTGCCGCCGCCTGGGTCAGGCAGAACGCCAAAAAGGGCGACCTCGTCGTCTGCATGAGCTGCGGCGATCTGTACAAGGCCGCGGATATGATGGTCGAAAAATAAGCTTTACGACAGGCTGCCCGGGCGGCCTGTTTTTTGGTAGAGTGGCTTCCCCCTCGGGGGAAGCTGTCAGCGGCCCCGCCCGCTGACTGATGAGGGCAAGGTTCGCTGCGGCAGCCAGTGAACGGGCAACCCCCGGAGGGCCGCCCCTCATCCGACCTCGGGCGGGGCCTCGGCCACCTTCCCCCCTCGGGGGGAAGGCACGCAGCCTTGCCATTACCGCCCACTTTATGGTACAATACAACCAAATACATTATAAAAGGAGCCACTCGCAATGAACCAACATTACCTCCAGCTCTACGCTGATTTTATCGTCAAGGTGGGCGTCAATGTGCGTCCGCGCCAGAATTTTATCGTCCGCTGCCCGGTCACGATGCCCGACTTCGCCCATGCCTGCGTCCGCGCAGGCTATGAGGCCGGGGCCAAGACCGTCGTTGTCCGCTGGGAGGACGATAAGCTCACCCGCCTGAACATGGAGCTGGCCGACGAAAAGGACCTGACTGCCATGAAGCCCTATGAGCTGCGCAGCTACCTCGACTACGCCGAGGACCCGGACGGCTGCTGCACGCTGGCCATCCATGCCGAGGATCCCGAGGCACTGGCGGGCCTCGATGCGGGTAAGCTGAACCGCGTCAACCTCGCGCGCCGTACCTTTATGAAGCCCTGGCAGGAGTACACGATGAATGACCGCGTCCAGTGGTGCGTGGCGGCTGTGCCCGCTCCGGGCTGGGCCGCCAAGGTGTTCCCGGAGCTGCCGCTCGACGAGGCAGTTGAAAAGCTCTGGGCGCTGATCTTTGACGTCTGCCGCGTCTCCACCGGTGACCCCGTCAGCGCGTGGCAGAAGCATGTCGCCGTGACCAAGGCCCGCCGCGACCGCATGAACGCGCTGGAGCTGGACCGCATCCACATGACCAGCTCGAACGGCACAGACCTGACCGTCGGTCTGGCCGACGACGCCACCTGGGAGGGCGCGTCCAGCAAGACCGAGGACGGCATTGAGTTCATCGCCAACGTTCCCACCGAGGAGGTTTTCTGTGCGCCCCACCGCGAGCGCACAAACGGCATCGTCTACGGCACGAAGCCCTACGCCTACAACGGCCAGCTGATCGAGGGCTGGCATGTCACCTTCAAGGACGGTGTTGTCGTGAAGCACGGTGCCGAGAAGAATGCCGACCTGCTGGCCGAGCTGCTCTCCACCGACGAGAATTCGAACCGCATCGGCGAGATCGCCCTCGTGCCCGCCTCCAGCCCCATCAACCGCAGCGGCGTGCTGTTCTACAACACCCTGTTTGATGAGAACGCCGCCTGCCACATTGCGTTCGGCGCGGGCTACCCGACGAACATCAGGGGTGGCTCTGCCATGACCCGCGACGACCTGATGAAGAAGGGCCTGAACAACTCCGCCATCCATGAGGATGTCATGATCGGCGCGGCGGATACCCATGTCACCGGCATCACGAAGCGCGGGGAAGAAGTCACGATCTTTGAAAACGGCGAATGGGCGTTCTGACCAAATTTAACCGCTAAACTTTGTAAGTGCTGCACGGCGTTGCAGCACTTTTTTATTTGACTGATTGGGTGGCTTGCCTGTATAATAAAAGAGACCCGCTGCATTACGTACAGGGATGCCACGATTTTGTACGCAAACTATAGGGAAGTACTGCCCGCAACCCAGACGCCTGAGCCGATACCAGAACCTACTGCGGCTCCAACGCCAACACCAAATATTCCGGAACCGGAGCCCACCGAGGTACCAACACCTGACGAACCACAACCAGCCCCGGAAGAAGAATCCGCGCGGCAACGCAGCCATCAGGCAAAGCCAACCGCGGCGTTCAAATTCAGTCCAATACGGAATTTACAGGCCGTTTTCTCAAACTCCGCAAAAAATGCACGCTGAAAAAGCCCGTTAGAAGGCAAATCTGCCCGGCGGGGGCTTGCATTTTGCGCACGGATGTGGTATAGTCTTAGTGTTCGATGATGATTTTACTGAAAGTGGGCCGCAAGGTCCGCTTTCTTTTTATGATTGGAGCATTTTTATGGCAAAACCCGGTAAACCGCAGCAGGGCAGCGCGGTCAAGGTCGTCGAAGCGCTCGTCCGTCCCGTTGTTGAGGGGATGGACCTGCGCCTGTGGGATGTCCGTTTTGAAAAGGAAGGCCCGGACTGGTTCCTGCGCGTGCTGATCGACCGCGATGAGCCGCTGGACACCGACACCTGCGAGGCTGTCTCCCGCGCCATTGATCCGCTGCTGGACGAGGCAGACCCCATTGAACAGAGCTACTACCTCGAGGTCGGCAGCCCGGGCCTGGGCCGCCGCCTGACCCGCCCCGAGCACTACGAGCAGCTCAAGGGCCGGAAGTGCGCGGCGCATCTGATCCGTCCCGACGAGCAGGGCCGCCGCGACTATGCGGGTATCCTGCAGGGGCTGGATGCCGACGGCAACGTGACCCTGACCGACGGGGAGGAGACCTACGCCTTCCCCGTCAAGAGCGCCGGCTACGTCAAGCTCTGCGACGACGAGGATCTGTTCGGCTGAGAAAAAGCTTCCCCTGAGGGGGAAGCTGTCCGCGAAGCGGACTGATGAGGGCAAACCTGCCGTGATCGCCCATGACCGGGCAGCAACGGCACAGCTGCCCCTCATCCGGCCCTGCGGGGCCACCTTCCCCCAGGGGGAGGCAGAGCGATTGTAACTACTGTATTGCGTGTACTTGAAATATAATTGGGAGGAAACCAGAAACATGGCTACTGCGAACAACGAATTTTTTGAGGCCCTTTCTGCACTGGAAAAGGAGCGCGGCCTGCCCGAGGACTATCTGATCGACAAGATCAAGGCGGCCATCGTCATTGCGGTCAAGAAGGACTACGAGGTCGAGGACGACAATGTCGTTGTGGACATTGATCCCGAGCTCGGCGCGTTCCGTGCCAGCCTGCTGCGTGACATCGTGGAGGAGGTCGAGAACCCCCACACCCAGGTCAGCCTGGAGGATGCCCAGAAGGTCCGCAAGAGCTACAAGGTCGGCCAGCGCATGGTCACGCCCCTCAAGACCAAGGAGTTTGGCCGCATTGCTGCCCAGACCGCAAAGCACGTCATCCGTCAGGGCCTGCGCGAGGGTGAGCGCAACCTGCAGTGCAGCGAGATGCAGTCCCGCGCACATGAGCTGATCGCTGCCACCGTCGTCTCCATCGACCCCGAGCGCGGCAACGTTGTGCTGGATCTGGGCAAGGGCGGCAGCGCTGTGCTGCCCCGCAACGAGCAGGTCCCCGGCGAGACCTTCACCGAGGGCCAGACCGTGCAGGTCTATGTCGTGGATGTACTGGCAACGGACCGCGGCCCCCGCGTCACCATCAGCCGCACCCATCCCGGCCTGGTCAAGCGCATGTTTGAGCTGGAGGTCCCCGAAATCTACGACGGCACCGTTGAGGTCAAGGCTATCGCCCGTGAGGCCGGTGCCCGCACCAAGCTGGCTGTCTGGAGCAAGAACCCCGATGTCGATCCCGTCGGTGCCTGCATCGGTGCCCGCGGCGTCCGCGTCGAGAAGATCGTCCAGGAGCTGAACGGCGAGAAGATCGATGTCATCCGCTGGAGCGAGGACATCACCGAGTTTATCTCCGCGGCCCTGTCCCCGGCCAAGGTCGTCAAGGTCGAACTGCTGCCCGGCGAGACCAAGAGCTGCCGCGTGACCGTGCCCGACCACCAGCTGAGCCTGGCTATCGGCAACAAGGGCCAGAATGTGCGCCTGTGCGCCCATCTGACCGGCTATAATATTGACATCCGCCCCGAGTCCGGCTACTACGGCGAGGACGAGGAGTAAGCTGTTAAAATAAGAAATAAAAAATAGTAAATAATAAAGAATGCGGAGTTTTCGCCCCTGCGGACGAAAATAAAACGTAGGGGCGCAGTCTATATACGCCCGGACGGCCTTGCTCAAGGCACACGTCCGCGGGCGGGTATGGGATACGCCCCTACGATGAACCCCCGATATTTATTATTTCTTATTTATTCTTTATTATTTGTGAAATGAGGTCTGCCAGTTGCAGCAGCTAAAGCAAAAAAAGATCCCCGTGCGCCGGTGCGTGGGCTGTAATGCCCAGCGCCCCAAGCGCGAACTGGTGCGCGTCGTGCGCAGCCCCGAGGGCGAGATCAGTATTGATCTGCGCGGCAAGGCACCGGGCCGCGGCGCGTATCTGTGCCCCTCGGCTGCCTGCCTTGCCAAGGCACGCAAGGCCAAGCGGCTCGAACGCACATTTGAGGTCCCCATCCCGGACGGTATCTATGACCGCCTGACCGAGGAGATCGCCTGTGCGGAGCAAAGTGCAAAGGAGGCGGCGAGCCATGAATAACGATCAGCACCCGCTGCTGGGCGCACTGGGGCTGTGCCGCAAGGCCGGCAAGCTGCTGCACGGGTATGACCGCGTACAGGAAAACGCACTGCGCGGCAAAGTGGCCCTGGTGCTGCTTACCTCGGACGCCAGTGAACGCACGGTCAGCCATATAAAGGACGCCTGCGATGGCATCGTCGCCTGTGAGCAGATGCCCCTGACCAGCGCTGACCTGGCCATGCTTACCCCCAAGCCCGCCGCCGTGTTCGGCGTGACCGACGAACACCTTGCACAGCTGTGCGCAAAATACCTTTGATGAGGAGGACCACACTATATGGATTTTAAATACAAGATCGCTGATGTTGCCAAGGAGTTCGGCATGCCCGCCAAAAAGGTCGTTGAGACCGTTTCCGGCGTGACCGGCGAAGCCTATAAGACCGTCGGCACGTTTGAGGAAAAAGAGCTCAACGTCCTGCTGGAGACCCTGACCCGCGAGAACGCCGAGGACAGCCTCGACGCCTACCTTGCCAGCGGCAAGGAGCCCGCCCCGGCCCCGAAGGCAGAAAAGAAGCCCGAGCCGAAGAAGCAGCCCGCCGCGGCCCAGAAGCCCGCTGCCAAGCCCAAGCCTGCAGAGCAGCCCAAGCCCGCCGCCAAGCAGGAGTCGAAGCCCGAGCAGAAGAAAGACAGCCGCAAGCCCGAGAAGCAGGCGGAAAAGCGCAGCGAGAAGCGCGTCACCCTGCAGGAGCTGGCCGCCGATACCGGCATTAAAGAGCCTGTCAAGACCGAGCAGGTCCAGGTCAACCGCGTGCAGATCTCCGTTGACACCCGCACCGTCGATGTGAACGTTGACAAGTTCAACGCCCGCTATGACGACCTGGCCGACAGCCGCAACATGCCCAGCAAGCGCAAGAACCAGCCCACCGGCAAGAAGGAAAAGTTCAACAACCGCAACAACCGCCGCGGCCAGCAGTTTGGCCGCCGCCGTGAGACCGAGGCCGAGCGCCTGCAGCGCATCCAGCTGGAAAAGGCCCGCAACGCGCAGCTGAAGATCTCCATCCCCGACGAGATCACCGTCGGCGAGCTGGCCACCCGCCTGAAGCAGAGCGCCGCCAAGGTCGTTGCCAAGTTCATGCAGATGGGCGAGATGCACGCCATCTCCGACGTCGTTGATTTCGACACCGCCGCCCTGATCGCCGAGGAGTTCCACGCTAAGGTCGAGCATGAGGTCCATGTCTCCATCGAGGAGCGCCTGTTCGTGCAGGAGGAGGACAACGCCGCCGATCTGGTCGAGCGCCCGCCCGTCGTTGTCGTTATGGGCCACGTCGACCACGGCAAGACCTCCATTCTGGACGCTATCCGCAAGACCAATGTCACCAAGGGTGAGGCCGGCGGCATCACGCAGGCCATCGGCGCGTACCAGGTCAAGAGCAATGACAGCGTCATCACCTTCCTGGACACCCCGGGCCATGAGGCATTCACCTCGATGCGTGCCCGCGGTGCGAACATGACCGACATTGCGGTCCTGGTCGTCGCGGCCGATGACGGCATCATGCCCCAGACCATCGAGTCCATCAACCACGCCAAGGCCGCCAACGTCAAGCTGATCGTCGCCATCAACAAGATGGATAAGCCCACCGCCAACCCGGAGCGCGTCAAGGAGCAGCTGACCAAGTACGAGATCGTGCCCGAGGACTGGGGCGGCGACGTCGCCTGCATCCCTGTGTCCGCCGTCACCGGCATGGGCATCAGCGACCTGCTCGAGCGTATCGTTCTCGAGGCCGAGGTCATGGAGCTGAAGGCCAACCCGAGCCGCCGCGGCAAGGGCGCTGTCGTCGAGGCCCGTCTGGACAAGGGCCAGGGCCCCATCGCAACTCTGCTGGTCCAGAACGGCACCCTGCACAAGGGCGACTGCCTGATCGCCGGTACCGCTGTGGGCCGTGTCCGCACGATGCGCAACGACAAGGGCCAGGAAATCACCGAGGCCGGCCCGTCCACGCCTGTTGAGATCACCGGCCTGACCGAGGTCCCCGAGGCCGGCGAGCTGTTCGAGGCTGTCGAGGACGAGCGCCTCGCCCGTGAACTGGCTGACAAGCGCACCGCCGAGGCCAAGGAAAAGCAGTTTGCCGCCTACACCAAGGTCACGCTGGATAACCTGTTTGACCAGATGGCTGCCAACGATATGAAGGAACTGCCCATCATCGTCAAAGCGGACGTCCAGGGCTCCGCCGAGGCCGTCAAGCAGAGCCTCGAGAAGATCTCCAACGACGAGGTCCGTGTCCGCGTCATCCATGCGGGTGTCGGTGCCATCTCCAAGTCCGACGTCTCTCTGGCCGATGCGTCCAACGCCATCATCATCGGCTTCAACGTCCGTCCCGACGCCGTCGCCAAGGCCGAGGCCGAGCAGACCGGCGTTGAGATGCGTATGTACCGCGTCATCTACGACGCCATCAACGATGTCTCCGACGCTATGAAGGGCATGCTGGCCCCGAAGGTCCGCGAGGTCGCCCTGGGCGAGGCCCAGGTCCGCCAGGTCTACAAGATCTCCAGCGTCGGCACCGTCGCAGGCTGCCGCGTTACCGACGGCAAGATCACCCGCGACGCCCAGCTGCGTCTGGTCCGTGACGGCATCGTCATCTGCGAGGATTCCATCGCCAGCCTGAAGCGCTTCAAGGATGACGCCAAGGAGGTTGCCGCGGGCTTTGAGTGCGGCATCACCCTGGCCAAGTTCCAGGACATCAAGGAAGGCGACGTCTTTGAGTGCTTCAAGATGGAGGAGTACCGCGATTGATTGCAGAGGTAAAGTAAATGCCAACCAAAAACCATGGCCGTATGGCCCAGGATATGAAGCGTGAGCTGATCGCCATCATCGGCGAGATGAAGGACCCCCGCGTGACGGGCGGTCTGCTGACCGTGACCCGTCTGGATGTGACCCCCGACCTCGATCAGGCCAAGGTCTACATCAGCGTCATGGGCCGTGAGGGCGGCCCGGAGCCGGTGGTCAAGGCGCTGAACAAGGCGTCCGGCCATGTCCGCACCGAGGTCAGCCGCCGGATGCACATCCGCAAGGCACCGCGCTTTGTATTCGTCAAAGATGAAGGCGCAGCCTATGCCGCGCACATCAACAAGCTGCTGGGTGAGCTGGACATTGAGCCTGACTCTGACGCAGAGTAAAGCACCCCAGTTAGAAAAGAGGAACCTATGACTCAGAACGTAGATCGCGAGACGGTTGTTTCGCGTCTGCTTGCTGCAGATGACATCCTGATTTTGTGCCATAAAAACCCCGACGGAGACACCATCGGCTCGGGCACGGCGCTCTGCCTGGCGCTTCAGCAGCTGGGCAAAAATGCCGCCGTGCTGTGCAGTGATCCGATCCCTGCCATGTACGACTACATGCCCATCACGGTGTTTGACGGCAGCTTCCGCCCCGCGTTTGTGGTGGCGGTGGATGTTGCGGGCATTCAGCTTTTTGGCGAGCGCAACAACATTCAGGAATACGCCGAACATGTCAATCTGTGCATCGACCACCACGGCTCGAACAGCGGCTATGCCTATGAGACGCTGGTGGACGCCGGGGCTGCCGCAGTTGCCGAGCTGCTGACGACGCTCATCCCCGAGATGGGCGCGAAGATCACGCCGGAAATTGCCTCCTGCCTGTATACGGGTGTGGCAACAGATACCGGCTGCTTCCGGTTCAGCAACACGACGGCGGAGACCCACAAGGCGGCAGCGGCTCTGATCGAGGCCGGAGCCGACGTGGAAAGGCTGAACGAGCGCCTGTTCGAGAGCCGCTCCCACGCGCGGGTCATCGCGGAACGCATGGCTTTAGAAAGCCTGGAGTTTTACTACGATGACCGCTGTGCGCTCATCTGCCTGACCTGGGACCAGATCCAGGCCGCAGGTGTGGCCGGGGCCGAGCTGGAGGATCTGACGAGCCTGCCGCGCTCCATTGAGGGCGTCGAGGTCGGTCTGACCCTGCGCCAGCAGAAGGACGGCAGCTTCAAGATCAGTGTGCGCACCGGGCACGACACCAACGCCTGCAACATTGCGCGGCGTCTGGGCGGCGGCGGGCATCCCCGCGCCGCTGGCTGCGAGATCAGCGGCAACCCGGACAACGCCAAGCACGCGATCCTCGAGGAAGTCAAAAAGGAACTGGACCGCGCCGACGCGGAGAAAGCGCAATAAAGCCTTCCCCCATTGGGGGAAGGTGGCCGCGCGAAGCAAGGCCGGATGAGGGGCGAACCTGCCCGCAACAACCCGTAAACGGTCTGCAATGGCAGACTTGCCCCTCATCAGTCACCTTCGGTGACAGCTTCCCCCCTAGGGGGAAGCCTTTTAAACCCTAACAACAGAAAAGGAACCCTGCTATGCAAACGCCAAACGGCATTCTGCCCGTCGATAAGCCCGCAGGCTGGACCAGCTTTGATGTGCTGGCCAAGCTGCGCGGCGCACTGGGCACACGCAAGCTGGGACACTCGGGCACACTGGACCCTATGGCCACCGGTGTGCTCGCGGTGTTTATCGGCAAGGCGACCTCCGCCGCTGACCGCCAGCTTGACCACGATAAAACCTACGAAGCTACGCTGCGTCTGGGCCTGCGCACCGACACCGGCGACGTGACCGGCACGACGCTGGAAACTGCCCCCGTCACGGTGGGGGAGGCCGAGCTGCGCGCCGTACTGCCGCAGTTCCGCGGGGACCGCATGCAGCTGCCGCCGATGTACAGCGCGGTGAAAATCAACGGCCAACCGCTGTATAAGGCGGCCCGCAAGGGCCAGACCGTTGAGCGCACGCCCCGCCCCATTACGATCTATGACATCGAATACCTCGGCAGCCCCGCGCCCGACGAATACACCGTCCGCGTCGCCTGCTCCAAGGGCACCTACATCCGTGTGCTGGCCGAGGAGATCGGCGACGCCCTCGGCGTGCCCGCCACGCTGTCCGCCCTGCGCCGCACGCAGGCCGGTGTGTTCAGCCTGGCCCAGTGCCACACGCTGCCGGAAATTTTAGCCGCCGCCGAGAGCGGGGAACTCGAAACCAACGGCTGGGTACTGCCGATCGAGTCAGTCTTTACGCCGCTGCCCGCCCTGCACGTCAACAGCGGCGTCAAGGCGCACCTGCTCAACGGCTGCCCGACGAGCCATTACGCTGCCGCCGATGGCCGCTACCGCACCTACGATGAGACCGGCGCGTTTCTGGGTCTGGCCAGCGTCGAGGGCGGCGTGCTCAAGGTCGAAAAACTATTTTGCGAAAGGGGCTGACTGCCCAATGCAAATTTATCAAAGTCTGACGCCCATCCACGCCCCGCAGGGCAGTGCTGTGGCGCTCGGCTATTTTGACGGCGTCCACTGCGGCCACCGCGCCGTGCTGGGGGCTGCCGTCGAATGCGCCCGGGCCGGTGGCCTGACCGCTGCGGCCTTCACGTTTGAGCTGCCCGCCAGCAGTACGCTGAAGGGCGGGCGCATCCTCTCGCTGCCGCAGAAGCACGCCCGCGTTGCAAGCTTAGGCATCGAGGAATACCAGGAGGCACCGTTTGACGAGTTCCGTGCGCTGACGCCGGAGGATTTTGTGCAAAAGGTGCTGGTGGACTGCTTTAACGCAAAGCAGCTGTTCTGCGGCGATAACTTTACGTTTGGAGCCCGCGCCGCCGGCAACGTGGAGCGTCTGCGGGAGCTCTGCGCGCCCCTCGGCATCGGCGTGCATATCGTGCCGATGGCGCAGTACGGCGGGCAGACCGTCTCGTCGACCCGCATCCGCGCCGCGCTGGAGGAGGGCCGTCTCGACGACGCCAACGCCATGCTCGGCACACCCTACGCCATCGACTGGCCCGTTGTCCACGGCAAGGGCATCGGCAGCGGAAAGCTCGGCACACCGACTCTGAACCAGAACTACCCCGCTGCGGCCCTGCAGCCCTGCGCGGGCGTCTACCTGACCCGCATTTATCTGGACGGCCAGTGGCGGCCCGCAGCCACCGGCATCGGCAAGCGCCCCACGGTGGACAGCAGTGAAAACGCCGCTGTGACCTGCGAAACGTTTGTGCCGGACTTCTCCGGCAATGTCTACGGTCAGCAGCCGGTGTTGGAATTTCACAAATATTTCTGCCCGGTGCGCAAGTTCAATTCGATGGACGAGCTGGCCGCGCTGATCCACCGCGCCGCCGACGAGAGCAAGGCGTATTTTGCGGCCCTGAACGGCGCAAAATAATTGCGGAAATGCCGCAAATGCTCTTGTATTCCGCAAAATGTTGTGGTATACTAATTCTTGTTACCGCGGCCCGGTATGGGGCGTATGCCTCAATGGTTCCAACTACCCCTTACTGCGCCGACGGCCAATACATTTTTATGAAAGAGGTATATACCCATGAGCCAGAAATCCGCTATCGATAAGCAGCCCATCATCGCCAAGGCAGCCATCCACGAGGGTGACACCGGTTCTCCGGAGGTCCAGGTTGCTCTGCTGACCGCTCGTATCAACCACCTGACCGAGCACCTCAAGACCAACAAGCATGACAACCACAGCCGCCGCGGCCTGTTCAAGATGGTCGGCCGCCGCCGTAATCTGCTGGCCTATCTGCAGAAGAAGGACATCAACCGTTACCGTGCCCTGATCGCTGAGCTGGGTCTGCGTAAGTAATTTTCGCAAAAACGGGCAGGGTGCATTTGCACTCTGCCCGATTTTTTATACATGTGTGCTGCCGCCCCCTACAACGCGGCGCATCACAAAAATCCACTGCACCTGTATTTTACAGCTGCCCCCGCCGCGTTTTGTGCAGTAAATCGAGCACCCAAGCAACAGGCTTGGCTGCTGGCTTTATTGTACAGAACCGGGGCAGGGAAGCGCTGAAAGTAAAAATCTACCAAAGAAGGAGAATCCCTATGGCTTACGAATTCGCATCCAGACTGGAAACCTTCCCCAACTACCGCAAGTTCGAGACGACCTTTGCGGGCCGCCCGTTTGTGGTCGAGACCGGCAAAATGTGCGGTCTGTCCAACGGCAGCGCCATGATCCGCTACGGCGAGACCTGCGTGCTCTGCAACGTCACGATGAGCGACAAGCCCCGCGACGGCGTCGATTTCTTCCCTCTGAGCGTCGAGTTTGAGGAGAAGCTCTACGCCGCAGGCCGCATCCCCGGCAGCTTCATGCGCCGTGAGGGCCGCCCCGGCGAGCACGCCATCCTGTCCTCCCGCGTTGTGGACCGCCCCATCCGCCCGCTGTTCCCCAAGGATATGCGCAACGATGTCTGCGTGACCATGACCGTCATGAGCCAGGACCCCGACTGCTCTGCCGAAATTTCCGGCATGAACGGTGCGTCCCTGGCCATCGCCATGTCTGATATTCCATGGAACGGCCCTATTGCCGGCGTGTTTGTCGGTCTGGTGGACGGCGAGATTGTGCTGAACCCCACGAAGGAGCAGCGCGAGCACAGCGACCTCTCCCTGACGCTGGCCGCCAGCGAGGAAAAGATCGTCATGATCGAGGCCGGTGCCAACGAGGTCGACGAGGAGACCATGATGAAGGCCATCCGCGCCGGTCACGAGGAGATCCGGAAGATGCTGGCGTTCATCAACAGCATCGTCGCCGAGATCGGCAAGCCGAAAAAGAGTTTCACCCCCGTGGAGCTTGACCACGCCCTGCTGGCTGACGTCTACGCCAACCACCTCGCGGACGTTAAGGCCGCGATGAACACCGACGACAAGAACGTCCGCGACGCCGCGATGCTGCCCATTATGGATGCCATCGCCGCCGAGCACCCCGAGCTGACCGCCGCCGACCTCGACCTCATCAGCTACAAGCTGCAGAAGAAGGTCGTCCGCACCTGGCTGCTGGAGGACGGCAAGCGCGTCGATGGCCGCGGCATCAACGAAATCCGCCCGCTGGCCGCCGAGGTCGGTCTGCTGCCCCGTGTGCACGGCTCCGGCATGTTCACCCGCGGCCAGACCCAGGTCCTGACCATCTGCACCCTTGGCTCCACCAAGGACGCCCAGCTCATGGACGACCTGTCTGATACGCCGTACAAGCGCTACATCCACCACTACAACTTCCCGCCGTACTCCGTCGGCGAGGCCCGCGCACCCCGCAGCCCGGGCCGCCGCGAAATCGGCCATGGCAACCTGGCCGAGCGCGCGCTGATTCCCGTCCTGCCCGATCAGGCCGAGTTCCCGTATACCATCCGCTGCGTCTCCGAGGTCCTGTCCTCCAACGGCTCCACCTCCCAGGCGTCCATCTGCGGCTCCACGCTGGCTCTGATGGACGCCGGTGTGCCCATCAAGGCACCCGTTGCCGGTATTTCCTGCGGCCTTATCACCGATGGTGACCCGCTGCACGGCGGCCGCTGGATGACGATGCTCGACATTCAGGGCGTCGAGGACTTCCACGGCGACATGGACTTCAAGGTCGGCGGCACCCGCCGCGGCATCACCGCCATCCAGATGGATATTAAGGTCGATGGCCTGACCTATGAGATCGTTGAGGAAGCCCTCGAGAAGTGCCGCAAGGGCCGTCTGTACATCCTCGATGAGATCATCAAGCCGGTCATCGCCGAGCCGCGCGCCGAGCTGTCCAAGTATGCGCCCAAGATGTTCAGCATGATGATCCCTGTCGACAAGATCAAGGACGTCATCGGCAAGGGCGGCAAGGTCATTCAGGAGATGTGCGCGAACTTCAGCTGCAAGATCGATATTGAGGAGGACGGCCACGTCTTTATCTCCGCTGTCGATCAGGACGACGCGAAGCGCGCCATTGCGACCATCAAGACGATTGTCGAGGACCCCGAGATCGGTGCCATCTACAAGGGCCGCGTGACCCGCCTGATGAACTTCGGTGCGTTTGTTGAGATCGCCCCCGGCAAGGAGGGTCTGGTCCACATTTCCAAGCTGGACGATCACCGCGTTGAGCATGTTGAGGATGTCGTTGCCGTCGGCGACCCGATCTTTGTCATGGTCACCGACATCGACCAGCAGGGCCGCATCAACCTGTCCCGCAAGGACGCCATCGCCGCCATCGCCAAGAAGCGCGCCGAGGCCGCCCAGCAGTGATTACGGGGGTTTTGTTCCTTCTTTGCAAAGAAGGAACCGAAGAAATTCCAAACAAATAAAACAAGAAAAGGGAGTCTGCCGTGAATCGGCAGGCTCCCTTTTTAATTTGCTTGCACTGTAGGGGCCGGGCATGCCCGGCCCGCGAGTTTACGTCGGCACCCTATTTATGGTCTGCTCTGTAGGGGGGGGTCTTGACCCCTCCGCAGGAACCTGGCGGTTGCCGCAGCCTGCCCGGAGCGGTCAAGACCGCTCCCTACAAACGGCGGCATATATGCCGACTATACCACAAAAGAGGCTGCCGCACAAGGTCAAACCCCATGCCGCAGCCTCTCGCTGTAACCCGTTCCCGGGAACAAATATTGAAATTCTTTTGGTTACTTTTCTTATAAGAAAAGTAACTTACTTCTCAATGACTTCCTTCGTGTCGCGGGCAATCATGAGCTCCTCGTTGGTCTCGATGATCAGCGTGCGGACACGGGCACCCCAGGCAGTGACTTCAACGACATCTTCCTTCTGCTTGTGGGCATCGCGGTTCTTGTCGGTGTCGATGCGGATGCCCAGCCAATCCATGTGGTGGCAGATCTTGGCGCGGGAGTCGGCGTCGTGCTCGCCGATGCCGCCGGTAAAGACGATGGCATCCACGCCGCCCATGGCGGCAATGTAGCTGCCGATGGTCTTTTTGATCTGGTAGTTCAGCATGTCGCTGGCCAGCTGTGCGCGCTTGTTGCCGTTCATGGCGGCCTCCTCGACGTCGCGCTTGTCGCTGGACACGCCGGAAACACCCAGCAGGCCGGATTTTTTGTTCAGGATCTCGTCCAGCTCGTGGCCGGTGATCTCGAGGTTGTACTTCAGGTAGTTGACCACAGAGGGATCCAGGTCGCCGCAGCGGGTGCCCATCATCAGACCGGCCAGCGGGGTCATGCCCATCGAGGTATCAATGACCTTGCCCTGATCGACTGCGGCGATGGAGGAACCGTTGCCCAGATGGCAGGTGATCAGCTTCAGGCGCTCAATAGGCTCCTCGAGGAACTCAGCGGCGCGGTGGCTGACATACTTGTGGCTCGTGCCGTGGAAGCCGTAGCGGCGGACGCCGTACTTCTCATAGTACTCATAGGGGATGGCATACATATAAGCCTTCGGGGGCATGGTGGAGTGGAATGCGGTGTCGAAAACAGCAACGTTCGGCTTGTCCTCGCCAAAGACCTTGTAGGAGGCCTCGATGCCCAGGATGGCGGCGGGGTTGTGCAGGGGAGCCAGCGGGCTCAGGTCGTGGATGGCCTTGACGACCTCGGGGGTGATGAGGCAGCTCTCCTTGAACTTCTCGCCGCCGTGGACCACGCGGTGACCGATGGCGTCGATCTCAGAGACGCTGTCGATGACCTTGCCTGCACCGGTGGTCATCTTCTTCACGACCTCGGTGAATGCCTCGGTGTGGGTGGGGAAGATGGCGGGGGTGGTGGCTTTCTGGCCGTTGGCCTCATGGGTGATCATGCTGCTTTCCATGCCGATGCGCTCGCACAGACCTTTACAGAGAACCTTTTCGCCCTCCATATCGATCAGCTGGTACTTCAGGCTGGAAGAACCGCAGTTGATAACCAGAATTTTCATGGAATATCCTCCTTAAATTGGCAGGGTAGATTGCCCTTTCCTAAATGCTGGTTTTATTATATAATGGTATAAATAAATTTTCAAGCGCAAGTTCTGCAAGGTAGCACAATTTTTGCACAGAACGCCAAAGTACTTTTTTAACAATCTATCGCCAAAGAATCAGGAGCCAATTGTTATGGATTTCACAGGCATTATTGCCGAATACGACCCCTTCCACAACGGCCATGCAGCCCAGCTGGCTGCCGTGCGCGCCGCAGGGGCACAGTGTATTGCCGTCTGCATGAGCAGCGGCGCGGTGCAGCGCGGCGGTGTGCCGATTCTGCCCGAGAGCGTGCGGGTACGCGCGGCGCTGGATGCCGGGGCTGACCTTGTGGTAGCCCTGCCCGCGCCCTACGCCTGCGCCACGGCGGAGCAGTTCGCCGCCGCGGGCGTGCACCTACTGGCCGCGCTTGGCTGTGATACGCTGGCTTTCGGTGCAGAGACTCCCGACGCGGCGGCTCTGCTGGACACGGCCCGCCTGCTGGACGGGGAGGAACTGAACGCCCGCATCCGCCAAAATCTTGCCACCGGCATGACCTATGCCGCCGCCCGGGCCGCGGCTGCCGACGCGCTGCACCCCGGCACCGGCGGCCTGCTGCGCACGCCCAACAACATTTTGGGCATCGAGTATTGCAAGGCGATCCTGCGCCGACACGCAGCCCTGATGCCGCTGGCACTGCCGCGGCTTGGTGCGGCACACGGCGGCGGGGCAGGGGCGCACGCGGGCACGCCGATGGCCAGCGCCAGCTTTCTGCGCGGCCTGCCGCAGCCCGATTGGGAGCCGTTCGTGCCCGCCCGCGCGGCGGAGCTGTACGGCAGGGCTGCGGCGGACGGCCTTTTGCTGGACGGCGCAAGACTCGAGACCGCCGTTCTGGCCCTGCTGCGGATGCAGGACCCCGCGAATTTTGCGCAGGTGCGCGGCGTGAGTGAGGGACTGGAAAACCGCCTGACCGCCGCCGTGCGGGAAGCCGTCAGCCTGGACGACCTCTACACCCGCTTGAAAACCAAGCGCTACCCCCATGCGCGTCTGCGGCGGCTGGTGCTGGACGCGGCGCTTGGCTTCCCGGCTGAACTGCCAATGCCGCCGTACCTGCATGTGCTGGGGGCACGCAAAGCGGCGCTGCCGCGTTTAAAACAGGCGTCGCTGCCCGCCGCGACAGCGCTGGCAGACCTGGCCCGCACCGGCCCTGAAGCGGCAAAAATCAGCAGACTGCATAATAAGGCAGTTGATTTTTCGTCATTATGCAGAGGAAAAATTCAGCCTATGGGGCTTGCGTTCACGGCTAAGCCGGTGGTAATATAATTCTATATGGATAAAAAATGCGCGTGATACAATATTATTGCATTTTTAACGCGCAAAATCGGTGCGAAATGAAGGAGTAAAACATGGCGCTGCACGTAATGGACGAAGCAAACCACTGCCTTGGCTGCAAGGTGCCCCGCTGCCAGCAGGGCTGCCCGATCCACACCAATATTCCCGAGGTCATCCGCCTTTTGAAGGCCAACAAGCTCGACGAAGCGGGCCGTATGCTGTTTGAGAACAACCCCCTGACGACGGTCTGCTCGCTGGTCTGCAACCACGAAAACCAGTGCGAGGGCCATTGCGTGCGCGGTATCAAAGGTGCGCCGGTGCACTTCTCGGTCATCGAGAACTACATCTCGTCCACCTACGCCAGCCAAATGACCCAGGGCCCCGCGCCGTCCAACGGCAAAAAGGCCGCCATCATAGGCTCCGGCCCGGCGGGCCTGACCATTGCGGTCATCCTGGCGCGCTACGGCTACGACGTCACGATCTTTGAGAGCCACGATAAGATCGGCGGCGTGCTGCGCTACGGCATCCCGGAGTTCCGCCTGCCCAAGACCGTGCTGGACGATTTCGAGTACCGCCATCTGCGCTTAAAGGGCATCAAGGTCCGTCCCAACACCGACGTGGGCAAAGCGCTGAAAATTGAGGATCTGTTCCGCGACGGCTACAAGGCCATCTTCATCGGCACCGGCGTCTGGCGGCCCAACACGCTGCACATCAAGGGCGAGAGCCTCGGCAACGTGCACTACGCCATCAACTATCTGCAGAACCCCGATGTCTACCACCTGGGCAATCGGGTCATCGTCATCGGCGCGGGCAACGCGGCCATGGACGTGGCGCGCACCGCCATCCGCCACGGCACGCGGCATCTCGAGTGCTTCTCGCTGTCCAGTCACATTACGGCCAGCGAGTACGAGGCAAGCTATGCCAAGCTGGAGGGCGTGAACTTCATCTTTAACAAAAAGCCGTTGGAGATCACCGACAAGGGCGTCGTCTTTATCGACCTGAACGAGGCCGAGGACGGCACGCTGACCGAGATCCCCGGCACCGAAAAGCTCTACCCGGCGGATAGTGTCATTGTGTCCATCAGCCAGGGCCCCTGCACGACGATCACCGACAGCACGAAGAATCTGAAAACCACCCCGCGCGGCCTGTTTGAGACCGACGAGGTGGGCCGCACGAGCATCCCCGGCATCTTTGCCAGCGGCGATGCCGTCAAGGGTGCGCGCACCGTCGTCGAGGCCGTCGCCTACAGCAAGAACGTGGCCGAGGCCATGCACGAGTACATGCAGACCCTGCCCCCCGACCTCCCCGACGAGTACGCGAATGTGCCCGTAGCGGAGTACGATGAGGGAAACTAAATAAAAACACCCCTGCGCCGATTTAACGGCACGGGGGTGTTTTGCTGCACTGCGCAATGAAATATTTCCGGGACACATGTAGGGCGGCCAGCCCTCTGGCCGCCGTGCCCGTTTACGGCAGTGAGAAACCTTGGGCAATACCGTAACCCTGCGGGCCGGGCATGTTCGGCCCGCGTGGGTCACCGCTTCCTTGCAAACGCCCGCGCGTGCTCCACAAATTCCCGGGCGGCGGGGGAGAGCGCTGTCCGCGACAGGCACGCCAGACCAATCGTGCGCTTGGCGGCAGGTTCCAGCTGCAAAACCTGGCACCCCGCGCTGGCCGCGCCCTCCTTGAACATCAGCTCGGGCATCAGCGCCAGTCCCTGCCCGCAGGCGACCATTGCGATCATGCTCTGGTCATCCACGATGTAGCACCGGCTCGACACATGCAGGTCGTTCTTTTTAAAGTAGCTCTGGATGTCGGCATCCACGTCGGACTGCTGGCTGACGAACGGCTGGCTGCGCAGCTCCTCGGCCCGCACCACGCCGGGGCGGCGCGGCTGGTAGTCGGGCGGCGCGATGCAGATGAGCCGGTCATCATAGAGCGGCTCAAAATCCAGATCGTGGGCGCTGGAGTTGGAGAGGAACCCCAGCTCCACCGCGCCGGTTTTCAGCCAGCCCGTGATGTCGTCATACGACCCCTGGTAAATCTGCACGTCGATGCCCGGGAACGCTGCGCGGAAGCCCGGCACAATTTTGGGCAGCCAGGTCACGCAGGCCGAGTTGAACACCCCCAGCCGCAGTGCGCCCTTGTGCATCCCGTTGATCTGGGCAATCGACTGGTCAAGCGACTCGCTGCTGGCGAGCATCTGCTGGATGGCGGGCATGAGCTTTTCGGCGGCGGCGGTCAGCGTGACGCCGCTTTTGGTGCGGGTGAACAGCGGAAAGCCGCACTCGGTCTCCACGCCCGATACCGCGTGGCTGACGGCGGACGGCGTGATGTGCAGCCGCTCCGCCGCGGCGGCAAAGGTACCCAGCTGTGCTACAATGCTTAACAGCTGGCAGTCTGTCAGTGTCATGAGCTGCATCTCCTATGGTGAAAAAAATTCATGTGATGTATGAAAAAGTGTAGCTTTACTTCATGTCTATACTGTACTATTATAGTAGCAGAAAGTCAATGCCTGCGGCGCACAACGCAGGCAATGAATAGACTCCTCTCCCTCCAACCTTGCCCTGCCGGCCCGCACACCGGTGGGGCTTTTTTTATTGGCCGGATTGTGGTATGATGATAATAAAGCCTTCCCCGGAGGGGGAAGCCTTTATATGGAGGATAAAAAATCATGACAAAATCTCGCGGGGTGCGGGGCGCGGCAGGCGGCTGCGCGGTGGCATCCCTGGTATATCTTCTGGTGCGCGGCCTGCTCACGCTGCTGGTCAGCGCACTGATGGGGCTGGCCCACCCCGGTGCCAGTCTGGCCAAGCCGCTGGGCTTCAGCGGGGTCAGCACGGCGCTGTTTCAGCTGCTCATTGGGCTGGGGGCCATCGTGCTGACGCTGGTTTTTCTGTTAAAGGTCACGCGGCTGAAAACCAAAGACCTGCGGATCATGCTGCCCGCACCGTGGAGCCCCGGCTTCTGCCTGCCGGTTTTTCTCGGCGTGGCGAACCTTGCCAATCTGGCGGGCGCACTCATCAACCGCCTGACAGGCAGCCCCGCGACCAGTGAAATGCTGCCCAGCGGCGGGCCGGAGCTGCTCATGCAGTTTCTGGCGCTCTGCGTCATGCCCGCCATCGCGGAGGAACTGCTGTTCCGCGGTGCGTTTCAGGGATTGATGCGCCCCTGCGGCAGCGCGGCGGCCATCTTTGCCCCGGCGCTGCTGTTCGGTGTGCTGCATCTCGACCTTGCGCAGGGCCTGACGGCCTTTGCCTGCGGCGTGTTTTTGGGCTGGCTGGCCGAGCGCTCGGGCAGCATCCTGCCGGGGATGCTGCTGCACCTTGTCAACAACGCGCTGGCATTTTTAACGATCTATCTGCGGTATTACGCCCCGGCGGAGGTCTCCTTCGGTGTGGAGCTGTTCATTTTGCTGTTCTTCCCGGCGTTCGGCGCATGGATGATCTGCAACGCCCGCCGTCAGGGGTTCAGCTTTTCGGCGGGACTGCGCCCCGGCGTGGATGTGCTGACCGTTTTTACCAGCCCGGTCTACTGCGCAACGGTGCTGTTTCTCGTGGCCTACGCTGCAATTTTTGTACATTGAGGGGATAGTATGACCGATGAAGAACTGATGCGTGCCGCGCTGGACGAGGCAAAGATCGCCGCCGACCTCGGCGAGGTCCCCGTCGGCGCGGTGGTCGCGAAGGACGGCGAGATCGTCGCCCGCGCCCACAACCTGCGGGAGAGCGGCAAAAATGCCACCTACCACGCCGAGCTGATGGCGATTGACGCGGCCTGCAAGGCGCTGGGCGGCTGGCGGCTCTGGCAGTGTGAGCTGTTCGTTACGCTCGAGCCCTGCCCGATGTGCAGCGGAGCCATCATCAACAGCCGTTTAAAGCGGGTCGTCTACGGCGCACGCGACCCCAAGGCGGGCTGCTGCGGCAGCCTGACCGATCTGTTCGCCCTGCCGTTCAACCACCATCCTGTCATAGAATCGGGCCTGCTGGAGGACGAGGCGCAGGCCCTGCTGCAGAATTTTTTTGTGATGCTGCGGGGAAAACGGAAGAAAAAGCTGTGATGCGCAGGGGCGGATTCCATATCCGCCCGCGGAGGGGGGCAAGACCCCTCCCTACAAAGCGATTGCAAGGGGTGCTGTAGGGGCGAACATGGTTCGCCCGTGCCCGTTTGCGGCTGCGGCTAGCTTCCCGGGCGGATATAGAATCCGCCCCTACGGTCTCAACACTGGAAGGGTTTTACTATGACAAATAACGTTTTCATCACCGGCGGCAGCCGCGGCATCGGTGCGGCGGCGGTGCTGGCCTTTGCGCGGGCGGGCTATAACGTCGCCTTTACGTACAATTCCCACCCAGACGCCGCCGACAGCGTGCGCCGTCAGGCCGAAAAAATCAACCCCGGCGGCCTCTATCTTGCCATCCGGGCCGACGCGGGCGACCCCGCCCAGGTGCGCGCCGCCGTTGCCCGGGCCGAGCAGGAACTCGGCAGTCTGCAGGTGCTCGTCTGCAATGCGGGCATCGCGCAGGTCAAGCTGTTCACCGACACCACCGACGAGGACTGGCGGCGGATGATGGCTGTCGATCTGGACGGCGCATTCTACGCCTGCCGCGCGGTGCTGCCCGGCATGATCCACCGCAAATACGGCCGCATCCTGCTTGTCAGCAGCATGTGGGGCCAGACCGGCGGCAGCTGCGAGGTCGCCTATAGTGCGGCCAAGGCAGGGCTCATCGGCCTTGGCAAGGCCCTTGCCAAGGAGGAAGGCCCCAGCGGCATCACGGTCAACGTCATTGCGCCCGGTGTCATCAACACCGACATGATGGCCGGCTTTACCGACGAGGACCGCGCCGCGCTGGCGGAGGAGACCCCTGTGGAGCGCCTCGGTGAGCCGGACGAGATCGCCCGCACGATGGTCTTTCTCGCCGACGAGGCCAGCGGCTACATCACGGGGCAGGTGCTCGGTGTCAACGGAGGGCTGGTGATCTGATGCGCGCCGAATACAGCGAGGGCGAACGCTTTGAGCGCCTGACCTTCACTGGGGAAACGTTTTACGACTGCGACTTTTCGGACTGCGTTTTTGCCGACTGCACGTTTGAGGACTGCAAGCTCGACCACAGCGTTCTGACCGAATGTCAGTTCCTGCGCTGCACGGTCACCAATTTAAAAACCACTATGTCACGCGCAAAATTTACGGATTTTGAGAACTGTACACTGAACAACATCGACTGGATGTCCCAGCAGGGCGACGGCGCATTTGCCGACCCCATCGAGAGCCTGCGGGACTGTCGCCTGAAATACAACACCTTCACCGAAATGAACCTGACAAAGTTCAAATTTGCGGGCAGTGTCATACAGCGCTCGATGTTCGCCAAGTGCAATCTCGTCAGCGCGGATTTTGAGAAATGCGACCTGCTGGACACCGAGTTTTTCCAGTGCGATATGCGCAAGGCAAACTTCAAAGAGGCCAGCGGGTATAAAGTCGACATTTTCGGCTGCAAGCTGCAGGACGCAACATTCTCCCTGCCGGAGGCAGTGTCGCTGCTGGGAGATTTGAGGATCAAATTGCTGTGAAAATATACAGATTGAAAAACTGTCCGATGCGTATACAATTTGCCCCCTGGCTGCCGCTCTTGCAGCGGAAACAGATATTACACACCCCGCCCCCTCTTTGCATATTATACCGCAAAGGGGGGCTTTTTATGGCGCTTTTCCAAAACGGCATTGACGTGTCGCGCTATCAGGGCAATATCAACTGGGGCAGGGTGGCGGCGGCGGGCAAGCAGTTTGCCATTGTCCGCGTCGGTTCCGGCAACAGCGGCGGCCTGTACGTGGACCCGTACTTTTTACAGAACGTCAACGGGGCCAAGGCCGCGGGTCTGCGGGTAGGGGCCTACTACTATACCTACGCGCGCACCCGCGCCGCCGTTGCCAACGAGCTGACGACTTTCCTGAACGTCATGGACGGCCTGCAATTGGAGTACCCGGTCTTTGTGGACGTCGAGGACTCGAGCCTTACCAGCCTGGGCTGTGCCGAGCTGACAAGTCTGGTGCAGTACGCCATGGACATTCTCTACCAGCGCAAATGGTACGCCGGGTGGTACAGCTACACAAACTATATCAACAGCTACCTGAATGCCGCCGCGCTGAGCCAATACCCGCTGTGGGTCGCGGATTACCGCTCGGCGCTGGGGTACAACGGCAGCTATGCCATGTGGCAGTACACAGGCAGCGGCAGCGCCGGCGGAATCTCCGGCGCGTGCGACCTGGACCGCAGCTACAAGGACTTCCTGCCCGAGATCAGAGCCGGAGGCTACAACAACTATGGGGTCTCCGGTCCTTCTATGGAGACGGTCAGCGGCAAGCGTCTGGTCGTGTTCAACGCCCGGTGCGAGTATTTTTATACCGCCAACTTCAACGATGTGGTCGGCTACCTGCCGCTGGGCAATTACTGTGTGGTAAAGCAGAGCACACGGAAATATAACGGCTATGACTGGGTCATCTTCCGCTATCAGGGCACCGAATATTGGACCGCCGTCATAGGAGACCGCAACCGGGTGGAGGACTGTAACTGTGACTGCAATTAAAAACAACTTGACAACAACAGAATGTTGTATTAAACTGAGCTTATAGGGGCGGAGGCGGGCATCGACCTCTGCAGAAAGCAAATCTGACCAAATCAAATTTGACAAACCGCTGTGCCTTGTGGTTTAATAAATCTACATGTGCAAAAACTATCACTGTTTTACCATAAATTCGGAGGGACCCGCTGCATGGCAAAAAAACAACAGGAATACGGCAATGACAGCATCCGCCAGCTGAAGGGCGCGGACCGTGTGCGAAAACGCCCGGCGGTCATCTTCGGCTCCGACGGTGTCGAGGGCTGCGCTCATTCCATTTTTGAAATTATTTCCAACTCCATCGATGAGGCACGCGACGGCCACGGCAACCGCATCAATGTCACGCTGTTCCCGGACCACGTCGTCGAGGTCGAGGATTTTGGCCGCGGCATCCCCGTTGACTACAACAAGGCCGAGGAGCGCTGGAACTGGGACCTGGTCTTTTGCGAGCTGTACGCCGGCGGCAAATACGCCGAGGGCAGCGGCAACTATGATTTCAGCCTGGGCCTGAACGGTCTGGGCCTGTGCGCCACCCAGTATGCCAGTGAGTGGATGACCGCCGACATCTACCGCGACGGCTTCCACTATCACCTCGACTTCAAAAAAGGCGGGAACGTCGGCGGCCTGCAGAAGGAGCCGTTCAAGGGCAAGCGCACCGGCTCGGTCATCCGCTGGAAGCCCGACACCGAGGTTTTCACCGACATCGCCGTCCCGGCGGAATCCTTCAAGGATATGCTCCGTCGTCAGGCCGTCGTCAACGACGGCGTTACGCTGGTCTTTACCGACAAGTCCGGCAGCGACGTCGAAAAATTCGAGTACCTGTACGAGCATGGCATCACCGACTACGCCAACGAGCTGGTGGGGGACAAGGCCCTGACGCCCGTGCATTTCTGCTCCGGTGCCGCCGCGGGCCGTGACCGCGCCGACCAGCCCGACTATCAGGTCAAGATGAACGTCGCGTTCGCGTTCTCCAACACCGTGCAGTGTCTGGAGTATTACCACAACTCCAGCTGGCTGGAGCACGGCGGCAGCCCGGACCGCGCCGTGCGCACGGCATTCGTCAGCCAGATCAACGCCTGGCTGAAAAACAAGGGTCTGTACAAAAAGAACGAGAGTGCGATCACCTTTGCCGACGTGCAGGACTGCCTTGTGCTTGTCTCGTCCAGCTTCTCCACCCGCACGAGCTACGAGAACCAGACGAAAAAGGCCATCACGAACAAGTTTGTGGCTCAGGCCATGACCGAGTTCCTGAAGCATCAGCTTGAGGTCTACTTCATCGAGCACCCCGACGAGGCCGAAAAGGCCTGCAAGCAGGTGCTCATCAATAAGCAGAGCCGCGAGCACGCCGAAAAAGCGCGCATCACCATCAAAAAGACGATGACCCAGCAGATGGATCTGGCCAACCGCGTGCAGAAGTTCGTGGACTGCCGCACGAAGGATGCCTCCCGCCGCGAGCTGTACATCGTGGAGGGTGATTCCGCTATGGGCGCGGTCAAGCAGAGCCGCGACTCGGAGTTTCAGGCCATCATGCCCATCCGCGGTAAGATCCTGAACTGCCTGAAAGCCGACTACGCCCGCATTTTCAAATCCGAAATCATCACCGACCTGATCCGCGTCATGGGCTGCGGCGTCGAGCTGGGCGGCAGCCACAACAAAGACCTGGCCAGCTTCAATCTGGACAACCTGCGCTTTAATAAAGTCGTCATCTGCACCGATGCCGATGTGGACGGCTACCAGATCCGCACGCTGGTTTTGACGATGCTCTACCGTCTGACGCCGACCCTCATCAACAAGGGCTATGTCTATATCGCCGAGTCGCCGCTGTACGAGATCAACACGAAGAACAAGACCTATTTTGCGTACACCGAGCCGGAAAAGGCCGACATCCTGCGCCGTATCGACGGCGAGAAATACACGATCCAGCGCTCGAAAGGTCTGGGCGAGAACGACCCCGAGATGATGTGGCTGACGACGATGAGCCCCGACAGCCGCCGCCTGATCAAGGTGCTGCCCACCGACGCCGAGCGCACCTCCGCCGTGTTTGACCTGCTCCTGGGCGATAACCTCCAGGGCCGCAAGGAGCACATCGCCGAGCACGGCGCGGAGTATCTGGACGATCTGGACGTGAGCTGATACGCGCCCGGCGGGAGAACACCCCTACGATTGCCGCGCGTGTAGGGGCGGGGCATGCCCCGCCCGCAGCCTTCCCGTAAACGCTTTGCTCCCGGTAAGTGAAGGGCCGAACATCTCCGGCCCCTACCGGGCGGCTGTGAAATATAGGATAAATCATAATGGCAAAACGTAAAGAAAAAAAACTGACCCCTGCGCGCCCGCAGCTGGGCGATAACGTCGAAATTTTATCGGCGGGCGAGGTGCTGGAATCTGCCATCACCGATACGCTGGAAACCAACTATATGCCCTACGCGATGAGCGTCATCGTCTCCCGTGCCCTGCCGGAGATCGACGGCTTCAAGCCCGCCCACCGCAAGCTGCTCTACACAATGTACGAGATGGGCCTGCTCAAGGGCAACCGCACTAAGAGCGCCAACATCGTCGGCAGCACGATGCACCTGAATCCCCACGGCGACGCCGCGATCTACGACACGATGGTCCGCATGGGCCGCTCCAACGAGAGCCTGCTTGTGCCCTTCGTGGACTCCAAGGGTAACTTCGGCAAGGCGTACAGCCGCGATATGGCCTACGCCGCCGCCCGATACACCGAGGCTAAGCTCGAGCCGGTCTGCGACGAGCTGTTCCGCGACATCGACAAGGACACCGTCGATTTTGTGCCCAACTACGACGGCACGACGACGGAGCCGACGCTGCTGCCCGTCACCTTCCCGACGATTCTGGCCAACAACACGCTGGGCATCGCCGTCGGCATGGCGTCCAACATCTGTTCCTTTAACCTCGAGGAACTCTGCAATGCGACGATTGCCCTGATGAAGGACCCGCAGGCCGATTTGCGGGAAATCATTCCGGCCCCTGATTTCGTCGGCGGCGGCACGATTCTGTACGACGCCGCCGAGATGCAGAACGTGCTGGAAAATGGCCGCGGCAGCGTCCGCGTCCGCGCTAAGTGGAGCTACGACAAGGAAAACAACTGCATCGACGTCACGCAGATCCCGCCCACGACGACGGTAGAAGCCATCATGGACAAGATCACCGAGTTGGTCAAGCTGGGCAAGATCCGCGAAATCTCCGATATGCGCGACGAGACCGACCTGAACGGCTTAAAGCTGACGATTGATTTGAAGCGCGGCCAGGATCCCGACAAGCTGATGGCGCGCCTGTACAAGGCCACGCCGCTGGAGGACAGCTTCGCCTGCAACTTTAACGTGCTGATTGCGGGCCAGCCCAAGGTGCTGGGCGTGCGCAGCATCCTGAACGAGTGGATCGCCTTCCGCGCCGAGTGCGTGCGCCGCCGCACCTACTACGATTTGCAGGGCAAGCAGAAGCGCCTGCACCTGCTCAAGGGCCTGAAGGCAATTCTGCTCGACATTGACAAGGCCATCGAAATCGTGCGCAACACCGCGGAGGAGACCGAGGTCGTGCCGAACCTGATGATCGGCTTCGGCATCGACGAGGTGCAGGCCGAGTACGTGGCCGAGATCAAGCTGCGCCATTTGAACCGCGAGTATATTTTAAAGCGCACCGAGGAAATTGAAGAGCTCGAAAACGCGATTGCGGACCTGGAGGATATTCTCAAGCGCCCGGCACGCATCAACAAGATCATCATGAAGGAGCTGGCCGACGTCGCCAAAAAGTACGGCAAGCCCCGCCGCTGCGAGATCATGTACGAGGTGCCCGCCGTTGAGGGCGAGGAGCCGGAGCAGCAGATTCCCGACTACCCCGTGCACTTGTTCTTCACGCGGGACGGCTACTTCAAGAAGATCACGCCCCAGAGCCTGCGCATGAGCGGCGAGCAGAAGCTCAAGGACGGCGATGAGGTATTGTTCACCTGCGAGAGCACGAACAGCGTCGAGCTGCTGTTCTTTACGAATCATCGTCAGGTCTACAAGTCCCACGCCTATGATTTCAACGACAGCAAGGCGAGCGTCCTTGGCGATTACGTCGCCAGCGCCCTCGGCATGGAGGAGGGCGAGGTCCCGCTGTATATGGTCGTGACCCCCGATTACAAGGGCTGGATGCTCTTCTTCTACGACAACGGCAAGTGCGCCAAGGTGCCGCTGTCCAGCTACGAGACAAAGCAGAACCGCCGCAAGCTGCTGAAAGCCTACAGCGACAAGGCCGAGCTGGCCTTCATGCGCCACCTGCCCGAGGAGACCGAGCTGGCAATTTTCACCACCAACAACCGTCTGCTGCTCGTCGGCAGCGCGCTCATACCCGAAAAGACGACCCGCGACACCGCCGGTGTCAGCGTTGTGGCGCTGAAAAAGAATGCCAAAATCGCCCGCGTCACGCTGGCAGAGGGCCTTGAGCTGAACGACGCCCCGCGCTACCGCGTGCGCACCCTGCCCGCTGCCGGTGCGATTTTGAAGGACGACGACAGAGCGGAGCAGCTGACGCTGTAAGATGATACCGCACGAAGCTCCGTAGGGGCGCATTCTATATGCGCCCGCAAGGTGTCTGCCGTCTGACGGGCGGATATAGAATCCGCCCCTACGGTGTCAACTGAAAAAAGTGCTTGACAATCTTGATACTTTGTGCTAAAATATTTCAGCAATCGTTCAGATGGCTGCTCCGCCCGGACAGGATGCCGGGTGCTGGTAGCCGCAATTCGGAGATTGTGATGAGCACATATATTGAGTATGGCTCCTTTTATCATGATCGAGAAAGAGGTGAAATAACCATGAAGCAGGGCATCCATCCGAACTATGTGGACTGCACCATCACTTGTGCCTGCGGCAACGTGATCCACACCCGTGACACCAAGCCGGAGATCCACGTCGAAGTCTGCAGCAAGTGCCATCCCTTCTACACCGGCAAGCAGAAGCTGGTCGATACCGGTGGCCGCGTCGAGCGCTTCAAGCGCCGCTTCGCCAAGTCTGGCAAGTAATTCCGTTTTTTGTACCCCGGATGGTTTTCATCCGGGGTATTTTTTGCTATACATCGAGGTTTCCCACCATGGCCGACTACAAAACCATCCGCGGCACAGCCACCTTTGAATATGAGGAAAAGCGCAGCCGCTTTATCGCAACGGCCTCCTTTGCCGACACGGAGGAAAAAGCCCTGGCCGTGCTGAACGCTGTGCGCACCGCCAACCGCACGGCGCGGCACAACGTCTACGCCTATGTACTGCAAAATGGCCGCACGCGGTATTCCGACGACGGCGAACCCGCCAAGACTGCCGGTACGCCCGTGCTGGAGACCATCGGCCACGCGGGTGTGGCAGACGTGATCGTCGTGGTAACGCGGTATTTCGGCGGCATTCTGCTGGGTACCGGCGGGCTGGTGCGCGCCTACACGGCGGCAGCCTCGGGCGCTCTGCAAAGCGCCGAGCTCGTCAGCATGCGGCTGGTCGTCGACTGCAAGGTCCGTGTGAGCTACGCCCAGTTCGAGCAGGCCCAGCGCATCATTGCGGCGGCGGAAACGCGGCTTGACGAGCCGATTTTTGACGATGCCGTGACGCTCTGCTGGCGTATGCCGGCAGGGCAGGAGGGGGCGCTCCGCACGGCTCTCAACGAGCTGACCCGCGGCGGGGCAGAGGTGGAAATTTCTGCCCCGCAGTATGCGGCGTTTTAAATTTCTGTAAAAAATCAAAATTTTTCCAACAAAAAAAGAGTGTTTCCCGCACTTTTGTCGTATTTATAAGTAGAGAGCAGAAAAGGGGGGCACACTATGACGATCCGTGAAGAGACCGAGGCTATCGAACGGCAGATCCTGAGCCGCTACGCGACTTTAAGCGAAAACAGCCTGGGCCGCCGTGTGCCGCTGGAGCCGGACCCGATCCGGCCCTGCTTCCAGCGGGACCGGGACCGCATTCTGCACTGCAAAGCGTTCCGCCGCTTAAAGCAGAAAACGCAGGTCTTTCTGTCCCCGGAGGGCGACCACTACCGCACCCGCCTGACCCATACGCTGGAGGTCTCTCAGATCGCACGCACAATTTCCCGCGCACTGCGCCTGAATGAGGACCTGACCGAGGCTATCGCGCTCGGTCACGATCTGGGCCATACGCCGTTCGGCCACGCGGGGGAGAGAGCGCTCAACCGGCTCTGCCCGGGCGGATTCTCCCACTACCGCCAGAGCCTGCGCGTGGTGGATTACTTAGAGCGCGACGGCCAGGGCCTTGACCTGACTTGGGAGGTGCGCAACGGTATTGTGACCCACACGTCCGGCGCGTGGGCCCGCACGCCCGAGGGCTGCGTTGTGCGCCGTGCCGACCACATTGCGTTTCTGAACCACGACATTGAGGACGCCATCACCGCCGGTGTGCTCGACGCGCGCCAGCTGCCGCCCGAGGCCGTCGCCGTGCTGGGACATACCAAATCCGAGCGTATCACGACGATGATCACCGACCTGGTCGCACACAGCGGCAGCGGGAAAATCAATTTTTCCCCCGAGGTCGAGGCCGCCTACGCCGTGCTGAAGGACTTCATGTACGCGACGGTCTACGTCGACAAGGAGGCCAAGCGCGAGGAAAAGAAGGTGGACAAGCTCATCAGCGAGCTCTACGCCCGCCTGTGCGACGAACCGGCCCTGATGCCGAACTTTTATATGCAGATCGCCTACAATGAGGGCGTGGACCGTGCCGTGACCGACTACATCAGCGGCATGAGCGACGAGTTCGCCACGCGCCTGTTTGAGGAACTGTTCGTTCCGCAGAAGTGGAAGGTTTTGTAAACAAAGAATAAATAAGAAATAATAAATAATAAAGATTGTGGATCGCGTCGCTGCGCGCCGCAAACGGGCACGGGCGGATATGGAATCCGCCCCTACGATTTTGTTTTCGACCAAAGGGAGAAAACGCCACCGTATTTATTGTCTATTATTTTAAGAAACGGAGGTGCAGCCTATCCCATGATACCCCAGGAATATATACAGGAAGTCGTGCGGCGCAACGACATTGAAGAAGTCATCGGCCAGTATGTCCAGCTGCGCCGCCGCGGACGCACGGCCACGGGTCTGTGTCCATTCCACAATGAAAAAACGCCGTCCTTCGTCGTTTACCCGGATACCCAGAGCTTTTACTGCTTTGGCTGCGGTGCGGCGGGCGATGTCATCAACTTTGTGCGCAAGTACAACAATCTCGGCTATGTCGAGGCTGTCAAGCAGCTGGCGGGCCGCGCCGGTATGCCGCTGCCCGAGGAGGATGACCGCGAGTCCCGTGCGCGCCAGCGCCTGTTGGAGATCAACCGCTGCGCCGCGCGCTACTTCTACGAGAACCTCAACGCCAAAACGCCGGAGGCCGCCATGGCCCGCCGCTACTGGAAGGAAAAGCGCGGCCTGTCCGACGCCGCCATCCGCCGGTTCGGTCTTGGCTACGCGCCGGAGGACTTCGGCGGCCTGCTGCACTACCTCAAGCGCCGCGGCTTCAGTGAGGAGGAGCTGGAAACCTCCGGCCTCGTCAAGCGCAGCGCCAAGGGCAACCTCTATGACATCTTCCGCCACCGCGTCATGGTGCCCATCATTGATGTGCGCGGGGCCATCATTGCCTTCGGCGGGCGCGTGCTGGACGACTCCAAGCCCAAATACATCAACAGCCCCGAGACGATGGTCTACCACAAATCCCGCACGCTTTTTGCACTGAATATCGCCAAAAAGTCAAAAAACCGGCGCTATATCCTCTGTGAGGGCTACATGGACGTCATCTCGATGCATGAGGCCGGGTTTGACACGGCGGTCTGCGCCTGCGGCACGGCCCTGACACCCGAGCAGGCCAAGCTGCTGAGCGAGTACGCCGACGAGGTCGTTTTGAGTTACGACTCCGACGAGGCGGGCCAGAAGGCCACCGAGCGCAGCCTTGGCATTCTGGGCAGCACGACGCTGAAAGTCAGCGTGCTGAGCTACCAGGGCGCGAAGGACCCGGACGAGTTCATCAAAAAATACGGCCGCGAGCGGTTCGAGATGCTCTTGAACGGCACGGCCAACCCGACAGAATTCCAACTGAAAAAGAGCAAGGCCAAGTATGACCTGCGCAGCGACGACGGGCGGCTGAGCTATATCCGGGAGGCCATCGAGATTCTGACCGAGCGCGGCGTCAGCCCGACGGCGCGGGACGTCTACGCCGGGCGGCTGGCCGACGAGACCGGCGTCTCAAAACAGGCCATCCTTTCCCAGCTCAACGGGGCGCTTCAGGCCGCTGCGCGCCGCAGCTACCGCAAGGAGCAGCGCGACCTTTCCAAGGAGGGCATCGCGTCGGACATCCGCGTGCCCTACACCAGCAGCGGGGAATCTGCCCTCGGCGCGGCCAACGCGGCGCGCCAGCTGGCCGTGGCCATGCTGCAGGACCCCGAGCAGGTGCCCTACGTCCGTGCGCGGCTGGATATGTCCACCGTGCTGGTGCCCGAGATGCAGCGCGCACTGGAGGCAATTTTCCGCTGTGTGGACGAGCACCTGCCGCTGAACCAGACGTCATTACAGCAAATGCTGGATGAGGCCGCGTTCCGGCAACTGGCCCACGGGCAGGCGTACAACCACGACATCCGTCTGCAAAGGCAGGATATTGATATGTATCTGGACCGCTTGCGGACCGCCAAGCCGATCAGTGAGCAGGTCAAGGATATGAGCGACGGCCAGCTGGAAAGCTACTTTGCAAACCTCGGCAAAAAGAAGGGCGCCCGCCCCGCCGAGACAGACGAATAACGACATTCCGACATACTTTGTCAAACAATAGAAAACCAAAAGGAGAACGTACTTATGGCAGAAAAGAAAGACCCGATCCGCAGCCTGATCGACACGGGCCGCCACGTCGGCAAGCTGACCAGCAGTGAGATCAGCGACGCAATGGAGGAGAATGGCAACGTTCTTGACGTAGAAGCGATGGAAAAGCTCTACGAGGAGCTGGAAAGCAACGGCATCGAGATCGTCGACGACACGCCCGTTGACGTCAGCAGCGCCCTGCCTAGCTCCGAGGAGGGCGCGGACGACTACGAGGACGGCCTGACTGCAGACGGCATCACGATTGATGACCCGGTCAAGGTCTACCTGAAGGAAATTGGCCGCGTGCCGCTGCTGACCCCCGAGGAGGAAACCGAGCTGGCACTGAAAATTCAGGCCGGCGGCCCCGAGGGTGAGAAGGCCAAGCAGCGCCTGAGCGAGGCCAACCTGCGTCTGGTCGTCTCCATCGCCAAGCGCTATGTGGGCCGCGGCATGCAGTTTTTGGATCTGATCCAGGAAGGCAACCTAGGCCTGATCAAGGCTGTGGAAAAGTTTGACCACACCAAGGGCTTCAAGTTCTCCACCTACGCAACGTGGTGGATCCGTCAGGCCATCACCCGCGCCATCGCCGACCAGGCCCGCACCATCCGCATCCCCGTGCACATGGTCGAGACGATCAACAAGGTCAAGAAGGTGTCCAGCCAGCTGCTGCATGAGTACGGCCACGACCCCAGCGCCGAGGAGATCGCCGAGCGCCTTGACATGCCCGTGGATAAGGTCCGCGAGATCATGCGCGTCGCACAGGAACCCGTCAGTCTGGAGACGCCCATCGGTGAGGAGGAGGACAGCCATCTGGGCGACTTCATCCCCGACGATGACGCACCCGTGCCCGCCGAGGCCGCCAGCCAGACCCTGCTGAAGGAGCAGCTGGCCGACGTGCTCAAGACCCTGACCCCGCGTGAGGAAAAGGTCCTGCGCCTGCGCTTCGGCCTGGAGGATGGCCGCCCTCGCACGCTGGAGGAAGTCGGCAAGGAGTTCAACGTCACTCGTGAACGCATCCGCCAGATCGAAGCCAAGGCCCTGCGCAAGCTCCGCCACCCCAGCCGCAGCAAGAAACTGCGGGATTTCCTGGATTGATTTGATACGTGAATAAAAGTGCCCCGCCCTGCTTGTGAAAATAAGCAGGGCGGGGCTTTGGCTTGTGTGGGTGTTATGGCCGCTCTGTAGGGGCGGCTGCAATGTTCCACGGGCGAGCAATGCTCACCCCTACAAGGCGTCCAACAAAATTTATGCCTTATTCCTTGCAATACGCCTCAATCGCTTTCGCTGCAAACTCCGCAGTGCCGGGGCCGCCTGCGGCGTTGATGTTGGCGGTGAACTCTCCGCCTGCGCCGTACATTTGGCCGAGCTGGGCGAAAATCTCCTTTGTGCAGGTGTAGTAGTGCTCGGTGATGAAAGCTTGCAGCTTGGCGGCCTGCGCCTGCACGGCGGGGTTGTCGATGGGCAGGTTTTGCAGTGTGCCGAACCCGGCGGTCAACGCCATCAGCTGATTGTTTATATCGCTGCTCTCCTGCACCGTGCGTTCGGCGGCGTTCTGCTCAAACTCGCGGTAGGCGGGGGTGTCGCCCCAAGATTCCTTGGCGCGGCGGGTGTACTCGTCAATGCGGGATGTATCAAATTCTTTGAATTGCATAGTGTGTCCTCCTGCGACTTGCAAAGTCCGCGCCAGCCGTATCAAATCTTCCAAGTGCTGCTTTTTCAGCGTGAGAAGCTCAATTTGCTGGCGCAGAGCCTTGCGGCGGTCAAAATTCGGGTTGTCCAAAATGGTGCGGATGTCCCGCAAGGGAAACTCCAGCTCCCGAAACAGCAAAATCTGCTGCAAACGTTCCAGCGCTGCATCGTCATACAGCCTGTAGCCGCTCTCGGTGCGCATGGCGGGCAGCAGACCCAGCTTATCATAGTATTGCAGCGTGCGTATGCTTATGCCTGTCAGTCGGCTGGCTTCTTTTACGGTCATCATGATAAAACCCTCGTTTCCTTTGCGGTACTGCTATCATACACCCTGACGTTGCGTCAGAGTCAAGCGTTTCTTGAAAAAAAGTGTAATTGAAAACTTTCCACGTCTGTGCTACACTTGTCCTTGCGCGAATGACTACTGTGCGGAGAGGATTTGAAATCATGGAACAAAAACAAAACAGAAGCTCGTTTTCCGGCAAGCTCGGCTTTGTGCTGTCGGCTGCCGGGGCGTCGGTGGGGCTGGGCAATATCTGGCGGTTCCCGTATCTGGCGGCCAAGTACGGCGGCGGTATTTTTCTGCTGATCTATATTGTGCTGGCGCTGACGTTCGGCTACACGATGATCATGGCCGAGACCGCCCTCGGTCGCATGACCCACAAAAGCCCGGTCAGCGCCTACGGTGCGTTTGCAAAGCCGGGACGCAAAAACGGATTCCTCGGCTTTGGCGGCTGGATCAACGCCGTTATCCCGGTGCTGATCGTGCCGTACTACTCGGTTATCGGCGGCTGGGTCATCAAATATCTGTTTGAATATCTGCGCGGCAACGCCCAGGGCCTTGCGGAGGACGGCTATTTCAGCGCGTTCATTGCAGATGGCGCGTCCGCCGAGGTCTGCTTCCTGCTGTTTGCGTTCTTTACGCTGGGCATCATCTTTGCGGGCGTGCGCAACGGCGTGGAGCGCGTCTCCAGGCTCATGATGCCGGTGCTGGTCGTGTTGTCGGTCGTCATTGCGGTCTACTCGGTCACGCGGCCCGGCGCATTGGCGGGTGTTGCCTATTTCCTGGTGCCCAACCCGGCCAACTTCTCGTGGATGACCGTCGTCACGGCCATGGGCCAGATGTTCTACTCGCTGTCCATCGCCATGGGCATTCTTGTCACGTTCGGCTCCTACATGAAGAAGGATGTCTCGATTGAGGAATCCACCGAGCACGTCGAGATTTTCGACACGCTCATCGCCGTCATGGCGGGCCTGATGATCATTCCGGCGGTGTTTGCGTTCTCCGGCGGCGACCCCGACACGCTGCAGGCCGGTCCCGCGCTGATGTTCATTACGATCCCGAAAGTCTTTGCCAGCATGGGGCTGGGCACGGTGGTGGGTGTGCTGTTCTTTGTGCTTGTGCTGTTTGCAGCGGTCACCAGCTCGATTGCCCTGACCGAGAGCGCCGTCTCAACGTTTGAGGATGAGTTGGGCTGGGACCGCAAAAAGGCCACGGTGCTCGTCGGCGTCATCATGGTGGCGCTGGGCACGCTGTCCAGCCTGGGCTACGGCCCGCTGGCGGGGGTCACGGTCATCGGGATGCAGTTCCTCGACTTCTTCGACTTCCTGACGAACTCGGTCATGATGCCGATTGCGGCCATTGCGACCTGTCTGCTCGTCTCCCGCGTCATCGGCGTGGACAAGATCGAGCAGGAGGTTGAGCTGGACGGCCGGCCCTTCCGCCGCAAGAGGATCTTCCGCTTCATGATCCGCTGGCTCTGCCCGGTCTTTGCCGCCGTCATTCTGGCAAGCTCGGTGGCCAATGCGTTTGGAATCATTAAAATGTGACAGAAAAGGACCGTTTCCGGGTGTGGAGACGGTCCTTTTTTGTTTTATTAGAGATGCAGGGCAAGGCTCCGCGGGCGGATATAGAATCCGCCCCTACGGCCTCCGAGGCCGCAGGCACCCGCAGCCTGTCGAAAAAGTGCATCGCAGGGGCGAGCACTGCTCGCCCGCAGAAGCGCTGCGGCAGCCGGAGCGCTGCCGGGCCATCGGGGGCACCCCGCCCTACGATGCTTCTATTTCTTCTCCGGCTTGTACCGCAGCATCTTCTCCGAAAAATGCCTTGTAAAGAACTGCACGAACGGTCCTAACCCGAAGGCGCAGATCAGGGTGCCCAGCCCGATCAGTCCGCCCAACAGGAAGGCAAGCACCGCACACAGCGCATCGGTGAACACGCGGCAACCGAAGTAGGGGACAGGCAGCCGGTCTGCCAGCATCAGCGAGAGCGCGTCATACGGCGCGACGCCTAAATCCGCCGTCTGGTACAGCGAGCACCCCAGCGCGATGACCAACACCGCCACAGCGACCCAAAGCAGCTGCACCGGCAGCGTGTCGGCAGAGCCAAAGACGGCGGTCATCGCGTCGCCGGTAAACGTGACGATGAACCCGATGCAGAAGCTGTTGATGATGGTGCCAAGCCCGATGTACCGCCGCCCCCAAAGCAGCTGCGGCACGAAAAGGCAGAGATTCATCAGCACATTCTCGATGCTGAACGGCAGGCCGACCAGCTCCGCCAACCGCAGGTTCAGCGCACTGATGGAGTCGTTGCCCAGGCGCGAGAACTTAAACACCGCAATGCCGATGCCGATGACGACGACGCCCGCGATCATGCCAAGGATGCGCCGCAGGGTGATTTTCTGGTCGAGAAGATTCATGTGCAAAACGCCTTTCAATTTTTAATAAGGATTCTGTATAGTACTATCCCGTAAAACCACCCCGCCTGTCAAGAGACAACCTGTTTAAAATATCACACCCAACCTTGTGAAAACTGCCAAAAACCGCACCCTGTAACCGCTGTACCGAATTTGTCAAGCGGAGGGAAACGGTGCAAAATCAGCAAATTGCCGAAATTTTGTTACACTCGCCCGGGCGTTCGACAGAACGGAAAAACTTCATAAAAAAGCCGAAAAACCCTTGACAGCAAGCCATTTACCCTGTATACTAAAACAGTATCACAAAAATGGAATAGAGCGCCCTAAAGGAATTTTTCAAAATCTGTAAAATCAAAAAGTTTGTGAAAAACGACGAATATGCCGCAGTTTCACAGCCGCCTTTCGGGTCGCTTTCGCCAACTTTGTCAATCTATGGAATAGGAGTGGTCGCGTTTTATGGTAAAGGTCAAGCCCGTACAAAACGGCAGAACGACCCGCATGAGCTTTTCCCGCATCAACGAAGTGATTGGTATGCCCAATCTGATCGAGATCCAGAAAAACTCTTACAACTGGTTCCTGGAGGAGGGCCTGCATGAGGTCTTCCACGACATTGCCGCGATCGAGGACTACACCGGCAACCTCGTGCTGGAGTTCGTCGATTACCGGCTGGACAAGAACCCCAAGTATTCTATTAAAGAATGCAAAGAGCGGGATGCCACGTATGCGGCACCCCTGTACGTCACGGCCCGTCTGTTCAACAAGCAGACCGGCGAGGTGAAGGAGCAGGAGATCTTCATGGGCGACTTCCCGCTCATGACCGACGCCGGTACCTTCATCTCCAACGGTGCCGAGCGTGCCATCGTCTCCCAGTTGGTCCGTTCTCCCGGCGTTTTCTACGGCTCCAGCAAGGACCGTACCGGCAAGGACCTGTTCACCGCCACCATGAACCCCAACCGCGGCGCCTGGCTGGAGTATGAGACGGACTCCTCTGACGTTTACTACGTCCGTATCGATAAGAACCGCAAGCTGCCCGTTACCACGCTGCTGCGTGCCCTGGGCCTGTCCACCGATGAGCAGATCAAGCAGTTCTTCGGCGATTCTGAGCCGAAGATCAACGCCTCTCTCGAGAAGGACATCACCCACAACACCGAGGAGGGCCTGCTCGAGGTCTACCGTAAGCTGCGCCCCGGTGAGCCCCCGACGGTGGAAAACTCCCGTGCGCACCTGAACAACCTGTTCTTTGACCCGCGCCGTTACGACCTGGCTCGTTTTGGCCGCTATAAGATGAACAACAAGCTCAGCCTGACCCGCCGCATTGCCGGTTATAGGGCTGCCGAGGACATCATCGCCCCGCTGACCGGCGAGCTGCTGGCCGCCAAGGGCGAGAAGATCAACATGGCCAAGGCCGAGGAGATCGATAACGCCGGCGTTACCCGCGTTACCATCCTCGTTGAGAAGAAGGGCGAGGAGCCCCGTCCGTTCATTGTCATCTCCAACGGCTGCGTCAACGCCCAGAACTTCTTCAGCTTCGACGTCGAGGCCGAGGCCGGTGTCAATGAGCGCGCCAACTTTGCCGAGATCCGCAAGATCCTCGACACCACCTCCGATGTGGAGGAGCAGAAGGAGCTGCTGCGCCAGAACCACGATGTTCTGATCAGCCGCACCGTCACCGTCGATGACATCTTTGCCTCCGTCAACTACCTGCTGGGCCTTGATCACGGCATCGGCACCACCGATGATATCGACCATCTGGGCAACCGCCGTGTCCGCAGCGTCGGTGAGCTGCTGCAGAACCAGTTCCGCATCGGCTTCTCCCGTATGGAGCGCGTCATCCGTGAGCGCATGACCCTGCAGAATCAGGAAAACGGCGAGATCACCCCGCAGAGCCTCGTCAACATCCGCCCCGTCGTCGCCGCCATCAAGGAGTTCATCGGTTCCAGCCCGCTGTCCCAGTTCATGGACCAGAACAACCCGCTGGCCGAGCTGACCCACAAGCGCCGTCTGTCCGCTCTGGGCCCCGGCGGTCTGTCCCGTGACCGCGCAGGCTTCGAGGTCCGCGACGTTCACTACACCCACTATGGCCGTCTGTGCCCCATCGAGACGCCTGAAGGCCCGAACATCGGTCTGATCTCCTATCTGGCCACCTACGCCAAGATCAACAAGTACGGCTTCGTTGAGGCCCCGTACCGCAAGGTCGACAAGGCCACCGGCACTGTCACCGATGAGGTCGTCTATATGACCGCCGACGAGGAGGACGAGTATATCGTCGCTCAGGCCAACGAGCCGCTGGACGAGAACAACCACTTCGTCCGTCCCCGCGTCTCCGGCCGCCACCGCAACGACATCCAGGAGTTCGACGCTTCTCAGGTCGACTACATGGACGTTTCTCCGCGTATGATGGTTTCCGTCGCTACGGCCTGCATCCCGTTCCTCGAGAACGACGACTGCAACCGTGCACTGATGGGCTCCAACATGCAGCGTCAGGCCGTGCCTCTGATGGTCACCCAGCAGCCGCTGGTCGCCACCGGCATGGAGTACAAGGCCGCCACCGACTCCGGTGTCTGCGTCCTGGCCGCCCATGACGGCACCGTTGAGTATGTCGACGCCGACAAGATCATTGTCCGCTGCGCCGACGGCTCCGCCGACACCTATGAGCTCATCAAGTTCATGCGCTCCAACCAGGGCAACTGCAACAACCAGCGCCCCATCGTCAATGTGGGCGAGACCGTCAAGGCCGGCGACGTGCTGGCCGACGGCCCCGCGACCCGCAACGGCGAGATCAGCCTGGGCAAGAACGCCCTGATCGGCTTCATGACCTGGGAGGGCTACAACTACGAGGACGCCGTCCTGCTGAACGAGAAGCTCGTCCGCGAGGATGTCTACACCTCCATCCACATTGAAGAATATGAGACCGAGGCCCGCGACACGAAGCTCGGACCCGAGGAGATCACCCGCGACATCCCGAACGTCGGCGATGACGCGCTGAAGGACCTCGATGACCGCGGCATCATCCGCATCGGCGCCGAGGTCAAGACCGGCGACATCCTGGTCGGCAAGGTCACCCCGAAGGGCGAGACCGAGCTGACCGCCGAGGAGCGCCTGCTGCGCGCCATCTTCGGCGAGAAGGCCCGCGAGGTCCGCGACACCTCCCTGCGTGTGCCCCATGGCGCCTACGGCATCGTTGTCGACGTCAAGGTCTTTACCCCCGAGAACAGCGACGAGCTGCAGCCCGGCGTGCGTATGTGCGTGCGCTGCTACATCGCCCAGAAGCGTAAGATCAGCGTCGGCGATAAGATGGCAGGCCGTCACGGCAACAAGGGTGTTGTTTCCCGCATTCTGCCGCAGGAGGATATGCCCTTCCTGCCCGACGGCACCCCGCTGGACATCGTGCTGAACCCCCTGGGCGTTCCTTCCCGTATGAATATCGGTCAGGTCCTGGAGGTCAACCTGGGCTACGTTGCCAAGGCACTGGGCTGGAAGGTCCAGACCCCCGTCTTTGACGGTGCGCACGAGTCCGACCTGCGCGACTGCTTCGCCGAGGCCCGCGAGAAGTGGCACGGCGAAAACGCGCCCGAGTACCCGACCCACCTGGACCGACTGATGGGCGAGAAAGGCCATGTCATCGACTTCTCCAAGATCGATCTGACCGACGACGGCAAGACCACCCTGTATGATGGCCGTACCGGTGAACAGTTCCCCAGCAAGGTCACAGTAGGCTATATGTACTACCTGAAGCTGCATCACCTGGTCGACGATAAGATCCACGCCCGTTCCACCGGCCCCTACTCCATGGTCACCCAGCAGCCTCTGGGCGGCAAGGCACAGTTCGGCGGCCAGCGCTTCGGCGAGATGGAAGTCTGGGCGCTGGAAGCCTACGGCGCCGCCTACACCCTGCAGGAGATCCTGACCATCAAGTCCGACGACGTCGTGGGCCGTGTCAAGACCTACGAGGCCATCGTCAAGGGCGAGCCGATCCCGCGCCCCGGTATCCCCGAGAGCTTCCGCGTTATGCTCAAAGAGCTGCAGAGCCTTGGCCTGGATATTGTTGTGCAGGATAAGGAAGGCAACGCCGTCGATATGCGTCAGGAGTTTGACGACGATGACAGCAGCTTTGAAAACAATGACTACGACCTGGGCGATAACGTCATGGTCGAGAGTGAGCTGCAGGACGATTACAGCGTCAAGGACGCCGACGAAGGCTTTGATGATGATCTGGATGAGGATGCCGGCCCCACGGCTGACGACCTCGCCGCCATCGAGTCTGATTCCTTCGACGATTGATCGAATTGCATCGTGTGTCATATTGAATTTGAGAGGGTTCGCTGAATGGAAAATAAAGAATTCGATTCGATTAAGATCGGCCTTGCCTCCCCGGACCAGATCCGTGCCTGGAGCTACGGCGAGGTCACCAAGCCCGAAACCATCAATTACCGCACCCTGAAGCCGGAGCGCGACGGCCTGTACTGCGAGCGCATTTTTGGACCTACCAAGGACTGGGAATGCCACTGCGGCAAGTATAAGCGCATCCGCTACAAGGGTAAGATCTGCGACAAGTGCGGCGTCGAGGTCACCCGCGCCAAGGTCCGCCGTGAGCGCATGGGCCACATCGAGCTGGCCGCGCCTGTCTCGCACATCTGGTATTTCAAGGGCATTCCCAGCCGCATCGGCCTGATGCTGGACATCAGCCCCCGTCAGCTGGACAAGGTCCTGTATTTCGCCAACTACATTGTCACCGACCCCGGCTTCACGCCGCTGGAGAAAAAGCAGCTGCTGACCGAGCGCGAGTACAAGGAGATGCGCGAAAAGTACGAGGATACGTTTGAAGCCGGTATGGGTGCCGAAGCCATCCAGAAGCTGCTGGCTGAGATCGACCTCGACAAGCTGAGCAAGGAGCTGCGTGAGGAGCTCGAGCATGCCAACGGCCAGAAGCGCGTCCGCCTGCTGAAGCGCCTTGAGTGCGTTGAGAGCTTCCTCGAGAGCAACCAGCGCCCCGAGTGGATGATCATGACGGTCATCCCCGTCATTCCGCCGGATCTGCGCCCCCTGCTGCAGCTGGACGGCGGCCGCTTTGCGACCTCCGACCTGAACGATCTGTACCGCCGCGTCATCAACCGCAACAACCGCCTGAAGCGTCTGCTGGAGCTCGGTGCACCCGACATCATCGTCCGCAACGAGAAGCGTATGCTGCAGGAGGCCGTTGACGCCCTGATCGACAATGGCCGCCGCGGCCGCCCGGTCACCGGCGCGAACAACCGCGCACTGAAGTCCCTGTCCGATATGCTGAAGGGCAAGCAGGGCCGCTTCCGCCAGAACCTGCTGGGCAAGCGTGTTGACTACTCCGGCCGTTCCGTTATCGTCGTCGGCCCCGAGCTGAAGATGTATCAGTGCGGCCTGCCCAAGGAGATGGCCCTCGAGCTGTTCAAGCCCTTCGTCATGAAGGACCTGGTCGAGAAGGAGAAGGCCAACAACATCAAGTCTGCCCGCAAGATGGTCGAGCGCGCCCGCCCCGAAGTCTGGGATTCCCTCGAGACCGTCATCAAGGGCCACCCCGTCCTGCTGAACCGTGCACCTACGCTGCACCGTCTGGGCATTCAGGCCTTTGAGCCTGTCCTGGTCGAGGGCCGTGCCATCAAGCTGCACCCCCTGGTCTGCACCCCCTTCAACGCTGACTTCGACGGCGACCAGATGGCTGTCCACCTGCCGCTGTCCACCGAGGCCCAGCGCGAGGCCAAGATGCTGATGCTGGCCTCCGGCAACCTGCTGAAGCCCTCTGACGGTGAGCCCGTCACCGTGCCCACGCAGGATATGATCCTGGGCAGCTACTACCTGACCCTCGTCAACCCCGACGATAAGGGCCACGGCAAAATCTTCCGTGACGAGGACGAGGCCATGATGGCCTATTCCGAGGGCCTCATCACGCTGCAGGCACCCATCAAGGTGCGCCGCACGATGGTCTTTGACGGCGTTGCGGAGACCGGCCTGGTCGATACCACGATGGGCCAGATCATCTTCAACACCCCCATCCCGCAGGATCTGGGCTACGTGGACCGCACCAATCCCGCCACCAAGTTCGACTACGAGATGAACCCCCGCACCCTCAAGATCGCATCCGGCGGCAAGAGCGACAAGCTGACGAAGAAGGGCCTGCCCGACATCATCAGCCGCTGCCTGACCAAGCATGGCACCAAGACCTGCGCCATGATGCTGGATCAGATCAAGGCACAGGGCTACAAGTACTCCACCCTGTCTGCCATCACCGTCGCTGTTCCCGATGCTATTATGCCTGACGAGAAGCCGGCAATTCTGGCTGCCGCCGATAAGAAGATCGAAAAGGTCATGAAGAACTTCAACCGCGGCCTGATCTCCGATGAGGAGCGCTACCGCAAGACGGTTGAGATCTGGCAGGCCGCCACGGAGGAGGTCTCCGAGGCTCTGAGCGACAACCTGAAGAAGAACCACCAGCGCAACCCCATCTATATGATGTCCGATTCCGGTGCCCGTGGTTCTATGGACCAGATCAAGCAGCTGGCCGGTATGCGCGGCCTGCTGGCCAATACTGCCGGTAAGACGCTGGAGATGCCTATCCGCGCCAACTACCGTGAGGGCCTGAATATCCTGGAATACTTCATCTCCTCCCGAGGCGCTCGTAAGGGTCTGGCCGATACCGCTCTGCGTACCGCTGACTCCGGCTACCTGACCCGCCGTCTGGTCGATGTCTCTCAGGAAGTCATCATCCGCGAGGAGGACTGCCACGCTACCGAGGGCATCTGGGTCCGCGAGATCAGCGAGGGCAACTCTGTTGTCGAGAGCTTCAAGGAGCGTCTGAACGGCCGCTACTCCCTGCATGATGTGCACGATCCCGCCACGGGTGAGCTGCTCGTCAGCAAGGAAAAGATGATGGATATGTTCGACGCCGAGAAGATCGTCAACGCCGGTATTACCGAGCTGGAGATCCGCTCCGTCATGACCTGCCGCGCGCACGTCGGCGTCTGCGCCCACTGCTACGGTTCCAATATGTCCAACGGTGAATGCGTCAAGGTCGGTGAGTCTGTCGGTATCATTGCCGCAGAGTCCATCGGTGAGCCCGGTACCCAGCTGACCATGCGTACCTTCCATACCGGCGGTATCGCATCTGCCGAAGACATCACCCAGGGTCTTCCCCGCGTTGAGGAACTGTTTGAGAGCCGCCGCCCGAAGGCAATGGCCATCATGTCCGAGATCGCCGGTACAGTCCACATCGACGATACCAAAAAGAGCCGCCATGCCGAGATCACCGGCACGGACGAGAACGGCGCTCCGGTTACCAAGAGCTACCTGATCCCGTTCGGCCAGCGCCTCAAGGTCATGGAAGGCGACGAGGTCGCCAAGGGCGCACTGCTGACCGAGGGTCATGCTTACCCGCAGGATATCCTCGCCATCCAGGGCCCCATCGCCACCCAGAACTACTTGATCAGCGAGGTCCAGAAGGTCTACCGTCTGCAGGGCGTTGACATCAACGATAAGCATATCGAGGTCATCGTCCGCCAGATGATGCGTAAGGTCCGCATTGAGGATTCCGGCTCCAGCGACTTTATCATGGGCAGCATCGTGAACCGCCGCGATGTCATGATCAAGAACGAGGAGATCCAGGCCCGCATTGATGCCGGTGAGACTGATCTGAAGCTCGTTCAGGCCAGCCAGGTCCTGCTTGGCATCACCAAGTCCAGTCTGGCTACCGACTCCTTCCTGTCCGCTGCGTCCTTCCAGGAGACCACCCGTGTCCTGACCGAGGCCGCTATCAAGGGCAAGGTCGACCCGCTGGCCGGCCTGAAGGAGAACGTCATCATCGGTAAGCTCATCCCCGCCGGTACTGGTCTGCCGGAGGTCGAGGAGGAGCTTGTCCAGGCTGAGATCGCCCGCGACGCCGCTGAGGCTGCCTACGACCACTAATCTGTACTAAAAATCCCGCCACCGTCAAGTGGCGGGATTTTTGTTAGAATTGGGAAGTGTTAGAAATGAGGAGTATTTAACAACAGGGTCATAAGTGCACAAAAAGGGATAAGAAAGCCAAAGAAGAACAGGAAAATTGCTTCTCGAAGCAACTTCACAAATTCAGCGAAGCGCGGATGAAGAATATAACACCACGTCAAAAAATGTTTTTCTTGAAGTGAAATGTGTGCATCACAAAATTTCCAAAAATACAATGTGCCCGCTTCCAATAGTGCCAAAGCGGGAAACACCACGAATTTTCCTGCGTAGGCTATGGGGACAGCAAAAAAATTGACCTTCCATTGAATGGCAACATTGCCTGGGCAGAGTGCGAGTGCAACTATGCAAAGAGCTACAGAAAGGATAAAACAGGTTGAACGTATTGTTCGCCAAACAGATTGAGATTGTGGAGAAAACAAATCGACAAATGCTTGTACAGCTGAAGCAGTACTGCGCTCCTGCTTTATTTCGGCGTGAATTAGTTCGTCCAAGGTCATTTGCAGAGCGTTGGCCAGAGGCTCTAATGTGTTTATGTCTGGCAAACCGATGCCGCGCTCCCATCTGCTTACGGCCTTGTCGGTTACGTGTAGCTGTTCGGCAAGTTCTGCCTGTGTAAATCCTTGCTTTTTGCGCTGCTGTGCGAGAAATACCCCGAAACTCTTAGCGTCCATAAAATCTCTCCGTTCTTATTTGCATTAAGGGTAACACGAAATTCGTGCTTTGTAAACCGATGCTCCGTTTAGATACGATGCATCGAAAAAAATGCCCGATTGACACCCGCCCTCCGCTGGGTTATAATAAATTAACCGATAGTAAGGAGCGTGAACCTATGCTGTTTCTGCAATACCCGCCGTGCTCTACCTGTCAGAAGGCCAAAAAATGGCTGGATGAACACGGCATTGTCTACACCGCCCGCCATATTAAAGAGGATAACCCCACCGCAGATGAGCTGCGGGCATGGATTGCCGCGAGCGGCCTGCCCATCAAGCGGTTCTTTAATACGAGCGGCCTTGTCTACAAAAATCTGGGCCTCAAGGATAAGCTGCCCGCTATGAGCGAGGAGGAGCAGATCGCCCTGCTGGCCTCGGACGGTATGTTGGTCAAGCGCCCGCTGTTGGTGACGGATACTTTTGTCCTGCCGGGCTTCCGCCCCGCCGATTGGGAAAAAGCCCTATTATAATCTGTAGGGGCGAGCATTGCACGCCCGGGGACATTGGCTTGCCGCAATGTCCCCGGGCGGATATGGAATCCGCCCCTACGCGTAGGGGTCGGCGTCCTCGACAACCCTGCAACGCGGTGGATGCCACCGCACACCCCGACATCTTCTGCACAACAAAATATTTTATAATAAGGAGAAAACTATGCCCGAAATTCTAAAAGAACGCAGTGAACTGGACCCGCAATTTCAGTGGGACCTGACCCCGATGTTCGAGAGCGACGCCGCGTGGGAGACCGCGCTGGACAGCCTCGACGCGGACATTGAAAGCCTGGCAGCCTTCGCCGGTAAGCTGACCGATGCCGTTACGATTGGCGCATATCTCGACGCTTCCACCGAGGTGGGCCGCAAGGTCGAGCGCCTCTACTGCTACGCCTCCCAGCGCCATGACGAGGACACCCGCGACGACAAGGCCCAGAGCATGTACGCCCGCATCGGCAGCAAGTACGTCAAGATGGCCGCCGCGCTGTCCTTTGCCCAGCCGGAGATCCTGTCCCTGCCCGAGGAGACGCTGACCGCCATCGTCAACGATCCCGCCGTCGCGGACTACAAATTCAACCTCGAGGATCTGCTGCGCGGCAAGCCCCACACCCTGACCAAGGCCGAGGAAAAGCTGCTGGCCAGCTTCGGCGAGGTCATGTCTGCGCCGTCCGAGATCTACCACAATCTGGAGGACGCCGACCTGCTGTTTGATGCCGTCAAGGACGGCAGCGGCGAGACCGTCGAGGTCACCGGCTCCAACTTTGTGCCGCTGGAGATGAGCACGGACCGCACCCTGCGAGAGAACGCCTTCCACAGCTACTACAAGAGCTACCGCGAGCACATCAACACCTTCGCCGCGTCCTACGCCGGTGCCATCAAGGCTGCCACCGCCGAGGCCGCCGCCCGCAATTACCCGTCCTCCCGCGCGATGGCCATGGCGGGGGAGAATGTGCCCGCCGAGGTCTACGACAACCTCATCGCCACGGTCCGCAAGCATATTCCCGCCATGCACCGCTATGTCCGCCTGCGCAAAAAGATGCTGGGCGTTGACGCGCTGCACTTCTATGACGTCTACGCTCCGCTGGTCGGCGATCTGAAAAAATCCTACAGCTACGAGACCGCACAAGAGATGGTCCTGAAGGCCGTTGCGCCCTTGGGCGAGGACTACCAGGCAACCGTCCGCAAGGCCTATGCCGAGCGCTGGATTGACGTTTATCCCAACCGCGGCAAGCGCGGCGGCGCGTACTCCGGCGGCTGCTATGACTCCAACCCCTATATCCTGCTGAATTTCAGCGGCACGCTGGACAGTGTCTCGACGCTGGCACATGAGATGGGCCACACGATCCACAGCTGGCGCTCCCGCCAGCATCAGCCGCCGCAGTACGCGGACTACACGCTGTTTGTCGCCGAGGTCGCGTCCACCGTCAACGAGAATCTGCTCATCGAGCAGCTGCTTGCCAACGAGAACGACCCCCAGACCCGTCTCTATCTGCTGAACCAGTATCTGGAAAACTTCAAGGGCACGGTCTACCGCCAGACGATGTTTGCCGAGTTCGAGCGCGAGGCCCACGCCATGGTCGAGCGCGGTGAAGCCCTGAACGCCGCCGCCCTGAACGCTCTGTACAAGCGCCTTGTCACCGACTATTTCGGCAACGATATGGTCATCGACGACGAGATCCAGTATGAGTGGGCACGCATCCCACACTTCTACCGCCCGTTCTACGTTTACAAGTATGCCACCGGCTACTCCACCGCTGTCGCCCTGTCCGAGGGCATCCTGAAAGAGGGCGAGCCCGCCGTCAAGCGCTACAAGGAGTTCCTCTCCATGGGCGGCAGTGCTTACCCGCTGGACGAGCTGCGCCACGCCGGTGTTGACCTGGCCACCCCGGCCCCCGTGGACGCCGCCCTCGAGAAGTTCGAGCGCATCCTAGACGATGCCGAGGCCACGCTGGCAAAGCTGCAGTAAACCTCATTTGCCCGTTGCCCCTGTCTCCTGGCCCCTCTGCGAGGGGGCTCCGCCCGCAGACGGTGGGGGAGAGAACTTTGTGGTCGCCCGAAATAGTTAGGGCTGCCGCAAGGCTCTCTCCCACCGGCCCTGCGGGGCCACCTCCCTCGCAGAGGGAGGCAAGAAAATAGCAACAAAAAAGCGGAGCGCCTTTCCCGGCGCTCCGCTCCTATTATAGTAAGGTAGAATTACTTGCCAAGCACGGCCTTGATGTAGGCGGCCTCACGTGCGGCGATCTGATCCTGATACGCCTTCACGGCCTTCGCATAGGCGGCCTCGCGTGCATCAGCCTTGGCCTGCGTGGCCTTGCCTGCAGCAATTACCGCGGCGACGCGCGCGTCAGCCTGGGACTGGGCAGCCTTGCCCGCGGCGATGACGGCCAGACAGTCTGCATCGGCCTTCGCCTGGGCAGCCTTGGCGGCCTTCAGAATTGCGGCGCTGTCGGCGTCTGCCTTGGCCTTTGCATTCTTGGAATAAGCATCCACCGCTGCAGTGTAGGCGGCTTCCTTCGCGGCGATCTGAGCCTGGTAGGCCTTGACGGCGGCGATATACTCGCTGTTGGCATCTGCGAAGACAGGTACAGCGAAGGCGGATACCATGCACAGGGAAATCAGGATAGCAAGCAGTTTCTTCATTGTCAGGACCTCCTCAAAATGTAGCGTCAGAACTTGCATGGCCGGAACTGTTCCGGCTTTGTCTCTATCTTTATTATAGCAAAACGGGGTACACAATGCAACAGAAATCGACTCGTCAAGTCCATGAATCTGGCGATCTGTTTTTGTGCAAAATGTCTATTTATCTCTGATAAATAGACAAAACGCGCACGGACGGAAGCTGGCCGCGCGGCGGCGGGGGGGACGGTCCGCTTCATTCTATGCGCGGACTTACCAAAATGCAATGCTGCCGCCCAAACCGGCGCAAGATTTGCACATTTTGCTTCAGAAATGAAAAATTCTCCGTATTGCACGATTTTTTCAAGATTTTTTTGGCAATACTCTTGACATTCCGGCCGGGATGCTGTAATATAATCATTGCGTGAGATGCGGGGTGTAGTGCGGCCATCTGGCCGGACGACCTGCAAAAAGCGCGTGAATAAGTGAAGAAAGGAGAAAAGAAATGCCTACTTTTAACCAGCTCGTGCGCAAAGGCCGTGAGGTTCTGGTCAAAAAGAGCACCGCGCCTGCCCTTCTGAAGAGCTACAACTCCCAGAAAAAGGAGTACACCAACCTCAACAGCCCGCAGAAGCGTGGTGTCTGCACTGCCGTGCGTACCATGACCCCCAAGAAGCCTAACTCTGCTCTGCGTAAAGTTGCCCGTGTCCGCCTCACGAATGGTATCGAGGTCACCTCTTACATTCCCGGTATCGGCCATAACCTGCAGGAGCACAGCGTTGTTCTGATCCGCGGCGGTCGTGTCAAGGATCTGCCCGGTGTCCGTTACCACATCATCCGTGGTACTCTGGATACTCAGGGTGTTGCGAACCGTAATCAGGCCCGCAGCAAATACGGTGCTAAGCGCCCCAAGGCCGGTGCCAAGAAGTAAGGAAACATCTTTTCGCCATAAAATAGGCCAACGCCTTTTTTGTGGCACAACGGGAGTTTCTTAACTTTCGAGTACCGATGATATCATTTATGTGAAGGAGGGAAGAAAGATGCCCAGAAGAGGTAATGTCGCGAAACGCGAAGTTCTGGCCGATCCTATTTACAATTCCAAGGTTGTCACCCGCCTGGTCAACTACATCATGCTGGATGGCAAGAAAGGTGTTGCGCAGGAGATCGTTTACGATGCATTCGACATCGTGAAGGAAAAGACCGGCAACGACCCGCTCGAGATGTTCGAGAAGGCAATGGAGAACATCATGCCTAACCTCGAGTGCAAGACCCGCCGTGTCGGCGGCGCTAACTATCAGGTTCCTCTGGAAGTTAGCCCTGCCCGCCGCGAGACCCTCGGCCTGCGCTGGCTGACCGCTTACAGCCGCGCCCGTGGCGAGAAGACCATGTCTGCTCGTCTGGCTGCTGAGATCATCGACGCCACCAACGGTGTCGGCGGCTCTGTCAAGAAACGCGAGGATACGCACAAGATGGCCGAGGCCAACAAGGCTTTTGCCCACTATCGTTATTGATTCGCTGTCGAGGAGGTATAAGCCATGGCTACGCCGAGAGATGTATCTCTGCAAATGACCCGTAACATCGGTATCATGGCCCACATCGACGCAGGTAAGACCACCACCACCGAGCGCATCCTGTACTACACCGGTATCAACCATAAGATCGGTGAGGTTCATGACGGCGCTGCTACGATGGACTGGATGGAACAGGAGCAGGAGCGTGGTATCACCATCACTTCCGCTGCTACCACCTGCTATTGGAGCCATACCGAGACCCAGCACGATCCGGTTCTCTTCAAGAAGAACCGCCATCGTATCAACATCATCGACACCCCGGGTCACGTTGACTTCACTGTTGAGGTTCAGCGTTCTCTGCGCGTTCTGGACGGTTCCGTTACCGTTCTGGCCGCTAAGGGCGGTGTTGAGCCGCAGTCTGAGACCGTTTGGCGTCAGGCTGACGAGTACAAGGTTCCCCGCATGGTGTACGTCAACAAGATGGACACCATGGGTGCCGATTTCTACCGCTGCGTTCAGATGCTCCATGATCGTCTGCACGCCAACGGTGTGCCCATCCAGCTGCCCGTCGGTCAGGAGGATACCTTTAAGGGTATTATCGACCTGATCGATATGCAGGCTGACATCTACTATGATGACATGGGCAATGACGTCCGCGTTGAGCCTATCCCCGAGGATATGCTGGAGAAGGCTCAGGAGTACCATGACAAGCTGATCGAGGCTGTTGCCGAGACCGACGAAGAGCTCATGATGAAGTACCTGGAAGGCGAAGAGCTGACCAAGGATGAAATCAAGGCGGCTCTGCGTAAGGCTACCATCTCTAACGAGATCGTTCCCGTTGTCTGCGGCTCCTCCTACAAGAACCGCGGCGTTCAGAAGCTGCTGGATGCCATTGTTGACTACATGCCGGCTCCTACCGACGTTGCAGCCATCAAGGGCACCAACCCCGAGACCGGCGAGGAGGAGGATCGTATCTCCTCCGACGACCAGCCGTTCGCAGCTCTGGCCTTCAAGATCATGACTGACCCGTATGTCGGTAAGCTCTGCTTCTTCCGTGTGTACTCCGGTACGCTGGACGCAGGCACCACCGTATACAACTCTGTCAAGGATAACAACGAGCGTATCGGCCGTATCCTGCAGATGCACGCCAACAACCGTAAGGACATCGACACCGTTTACGCGGGCGATATTGCGGCTGCTGTCGGTCTGAAGAATACCACCACCGGTGACACGCTGTGCGACGAGAAGCACCCCATCATTCTGGAGTCCATGAACTTCCCGGAGCCCGTTATCCGCGTTGCCATCGAGCCCAAGACCAAGGCCGGCTCTGAGAAGATGGGCATTGCGCTGGCAAAGCTCGCTGAAGAAGACCCGACCTTCCGCACCTGGACCGATGAGGAGACCGGCCAGACGATCATCGCCGGCATGGGCGAGCTCCATCTGGAAATCATCGTCGACCGTCTGCTCCGCGAGTTCAAGGTCGAGGCAAACGTTGGCGCTCCCCAGGTTGCTTACCGCGAGACCATTCGCAAGGAAGCCAATCAGGAGACCAAGTACGCCCGCCAGTCCGGCGGTAAGGGCCAGTATGGTCACGTTAAGATCAAGCTGGAGCCCAACCCCGGCAAGGGTTATGAGTTCGTCAACGGTGTCGTTGGCGGCGCTATCCCGAAGGAATATATCCCCGCTGTTGACAATGGTATCCAAGGCGCGATGAAGTCCGGTGTTCTCGCCGGCTATCCCGTCGTTGATGTCAAGGTCACCCTGTGGGATGGTTCTTATCATGAGGTCGACTCCTCTGAAATGGCGTTCTCCATCGCTGGTTCTATGGCATTCAAGGATGCCATGAAGAAGTGCGATCCCGTCATCATGGAGCCCATCATGAAGGTCAATGTTATCGTGCCCGATGAGTATATGGGCAACGTTATCGGCGACCTGAACAGCCGCCGCGGCCAGATCACCAACCAGGAGTCTCAGGACGGTACCGCCCGCGTGACGGCTATGGTTCCTCTGTCCGAGATGTTCGGCTACGCCACCGACCTGCGTTCCAAGACCCAGGGCCGTGGCCAGTACTCCATGGAGCCTGATGAGTATCAGCAGGTTCCCAAGAGCGTTGCCGACAAGATCATGGCCGAGCGCGCTCACAAAGTCTGATTTTTTAAGTCATACTTCATAAAATAGACTTGCAATTTCTCTTTAAATTTTGTATGATAGTCTTACGCAAGACTACCAATATGTTTTAATTAAAGGAGGACACTTCCAATGGCTGAAAAGGAAAAATTTGACCGCTCTTTGGAGCACGTCAACATTGGCACCATCGGTCACGTTGACCACGGCAAGACCACTCTGACCGCTGCCATCACCAAGACTCTGGCTCTGAAGGGCGACGCCGACTTCATGGATTACTCCAGCATCGACAAGGCTCCCGAGGAGAAGGCTCGTGGTATCACGATCAACACCGCTCACGTTGAGTACCACACCGAGAAGCGTTACTACGCCCACGTTGACTGCCCGGGCCATGCTGACTACATCAAGAACATGATCACCGGTGCTGCTCAGATGGACGGCGCCATCCTGGTCGTCGCTGCTACCGATGGTCCCATGCCCCAGACCCGTGAGCACATCCTGCTCGCCCGTCAGGTCGGCGTGCCCAAGATCGTTGTCTTCATGAACAAGTGCGACATGGTCGACGACGAGGAGCTGCTGGATCTGGTCGAGATGGAGATCCGTGAGCTGCTGAATGAGTACGACTTCGATGGCGACAACACCCCCATCATCCGTGGTTCTGCTCTGAAGGCTCTGGAGTCCACCAGCACCGATCCCAACGCCCCCGAGTACAAGTGCATTTGGGAGCTGATGGACGCTGTTGACAGCTACATCCCCACTCCTGATCGTGCTGCTGACAAGCCCTTCCTGATGCCCGTTGAGGACGTTATGACCATTTCTGGCCGTGGCACCGTCGCCACCGGTCGTGTCGAGCGTGGTACTGCCCACGTCGGTGACCAGATGGAGATCGTCGGTCTCAAGGAAGAGAAGATGACCACCACCATCACCGGCCTCGAGATGTTCCGCAAGAGCCTGGAGTTCGCTCAGGCTGGCGATAACATCGGCGCCCTGCTGCGTGGCGTTGACCGTGACCAGATCGAGCGTGGCCAGTGCCTGTGCCAGCCCGGCTCTGTTCATCCCCACACCACCTTCGACGGCCACGTTTACGTCCTGAAGAAGGAAGAGGGCGGCCGTCATACCCCGTTCTTCAACAACTATCGTCCTCAGTTCTACTTCCGCACCACCGACGTTACCGGCATCATCACCCTGCCCGAGGGCACCGAGATGTGCATGCCCGGTGACAACGTCGATATGCATGTTGAGCTGATCACCCCCGTTGCCATGGAAGAGGGCCTGCGTTTCGCTATCCGCGAGGGCGGCCACACCGTTGGTTCCGGCGTTGTTTCCAAGATCGAGAAGTAATTTCTTGCTCCGAAAAGCAATACAAAGGGCGCTGTCCGTAAGGGCAGCGCCCTTTTTTGGTGCGCCCCAACATCATAAAACACATTGCGCCGTGTTTGTGCACTCTACACAAACGCGGCGCAATTATTTTGCAGAAAAAGTCAAATAAAAAGCATAAAACCTATTGACACTCTAGGTAAATAGGTATATTATACTGGCATCGGGTTTGAACAATGCAAACCAAAAACAGGAAAGGGGAATACCGCTATGTCCGCTATGTGTTGTTGTCGTATGCGCTGTCACCGGGCATGGTCTGTGGGGCCTACCAGACTCCCCATGTGTTGAACCTGACCTTTGTCCGGGAACCTTCGCAGAGAAGGCCCGGATTTTTTTACCTATTTTTTTCGTGACCCGATAGGGAAGGGGGAGCCTTTTGTGGATTGGAATGTGGTCGCACAGTACTTGCCGCTGTTTGAAAAAGCGGCATGGCTGACCCTGCGTCTGGGGCTGGCAGGTATCGCGCTGGCTATTGTCATCGGGCTGGTCTGCGCACTGGTCCAGTATTATAAGGTGCCTGTGCTGCGCCGCGTCGTCGGCTTTTACATCCAGCTCAGCCGCAACACGCCGCTCCTGGTCCAGCTGTTTTTCATCTATTATGGTTTGCCGAAGATCGGCATCAGGACTGACGCTGCGGTCTGCGGCATTGCAGGTCTGGCGTTTCTGGGCGGCAGCTACATGGCGGAGGCGTTCCGCAGCGGGCTGGAATCCATCGAGCCGATCCAGACCGAGAGCGCCTACAGCCTCGGCATGGACCGGATGCAGACGATGCGCTACGTCATCCTGCCGCAGGCCATGTCCACCAGCGTCCCGGCGTTCGTCGCTAATGTCATTTTCCTTTTAAAGGAAACCAGCGTGTTCAGCGCTATCAGCCTGATGGACCTGATGTTCACGGCGAAGGACCTCATCGGCCTGTACTACAAAACCACCGAGAGCCTGTTCCTTCTTGTGGTCTTTTACCTGCTGATCCTGCTCCCGGTTTCGCTGCTGGGGTCTCTGCTGGAAAGGAGGCTGCGCTATGCCGGATTTGGGGCTTAACGTACTGCTCAAGGGCAAAAACATGGCCCGCCTGCTGGGCGGCCTGTGGGTGGCCCTGCGCATCAGCCTGCTTTCCGTCGCCATCAGCATCCCGCTGGGCATCCTGCTGGGCGTGCTGATGAGCGGCAAAAATCCCGTTGTAAAAGCCATCCTGCGGGTTTATCTCGAAATCATCCGCATTATGCCGCAGATGGTGCTGCTGTTCCTTGTGTTTTTCGGCACGACCCGCGCGTGGGGCTGGGACCTCTCGGGCGAGACGGCATCCGTCATCGTGTTTGTGCTGTGGGGCACGGCAGAGATGAGCGACCTTGTGAGAGGTGCGCTGATCTCCATCCCGAAGCACCAGTATGAGAGCAGCGAGGCGCTGGGCCTGACGAAGGCGCAGACCTATTGGTACATCATCATTCCGCAGACGGTGCGCCGCCTGATCCCGTTGAGCATCAACCTGATCACCCGCATGATCAAGACCACCAGCCTTGTGCTGATGATCGGCGTCGTCGAGGTGCTGAAGGTCGCGCAGCAGATCATTGAGGCCAACCGCATGGCCAGCCCGAACGCTGCATTCGGCATCTATCTGGTCGTGTTCCTGCTGTATTTCCTCGCCTGCTGGCCCATCAGCCTGCTGGCATCGTACTTAGAGAAAAAATGGAGGTAAGGAACCATGGCAGAACCGATTTTGACCGTAGAGCATCTGGTCAAGGGCTATGGGGAAAATACCGTGCTGGATGACGTCAGCTTTTCCGTCCGTCCCGGCGAGGTCGTCGTGGTGGTAGGCCCCAGCGGCTGCGGCAAGAGCACGCTGCTGCGCTGCATCAACGCGCTGGAACCCACCCAGAGCGGGCGCGTCCGCCTGGGCAATGAGACTGTCGCCTACGGCGGCAAGGGGCTGACGAGTCTGCGCCAGCGCATCGGCATGGTATTCCAGAGCTATGAGCTGTTCCCGCATCTGACCGTGCTGGACAACGTTATGCTGGCTCCGCTCAAGGTGGCCAAGCGTCCCAAAGACGAGGTGCAGAAAGAAGCCGAGGCCCTGCTGGACCGCGTGAACCTGCTGAACAAGGCCAGGAGCTACCCGCGGGAGTTGTCCGGCGGCCAGAAGCAGCGCGTTGCCATCGTCCGCGCACTGGCGATGCACCCTGAAATTTTGTTGTTCGATGAAGTGACTGCAGCCCTTGACCCCGAAATGGTCCGCGAGGTGCTGGACGTTATGCTCGATTTGGCGAAGCAGGGCCGCACGATGATCATTGTCACCCACGAGATGCAGTTTGCCCGCGCGATTGCGGATCGTGTCATCTTCCTGGACGGCGGCAAAATCGTCGAGGAGAGCACGCCGGAGGCGTTCTTCGACCACCCCAAGACAGAGCGCGCGCAGAAGTTCCTGCGCACCTTCACCTTTGACAGTGTGAAGTAATGGACTTGGCCCCCTCTGCGAGGGGGCTCCCGCGAAGCGGGTGGGGGAGAGAACCTCGCCATTACCCAAAACATTTAGAACTGTGGCAAAGTTCAACCCTTCCGGCTCTTCGAGCCACCTCCCCTGCTAGGGGAGGCAAGCGCCCGCTTCGCGGGGCATACCATAGATTCCCTTTTGTGGAAAGAAATACATAGAGGAAAACGAAAGACGAAAAAAGGAGAATATCACCATGAAAAAAGCAACCAAATTGACCGCCGCGGCCCTGGCCGCAACCCTGGGCCTGTCTCTGGCCGCCTGCGGCAGCAGCGCCTCCACGGGCACTGCCTCGACCTCGGCATCCGCCGACGGTGTTGTTTACCGCACGCTGGACGAAATCAAGGCGGACGGCACGATCAACATCGGCGTTTTCTCTGACAAGAACCCGTTCGGCTACGTCGATGAAAACGGCGAGTATCAGGGCTATGACATCTACTTTGCCAACCGCCTGGCCGAGGATCTGGGCGTCAAGGTGAACTACGTCTCCACCGAGGCCGCCAACCGCATCGAGTACCTGCAGACCGGCAAGGTCGATGTCATTCTGGCCAACTTCACGGTCACGCCGGAGCGTGCCGAGGAGGTCGATTTTGCGCTGCCCTACATGAACGTTGCACTGGGCATCGTTTCCCCGGACTCCAACGTCATCACGTCGCTGGACAGCTGGAACGCCGATGACCAGATGATCGTCATCTCCGGCACTACCGCAGAGACCTACCTAACCCAGAACTACCCTGACATCCCGCTGAAGAAGTATGACTCCTACGCCACGGCCAAGAGCGCGATGGAGAACGGCGGCGTGGCCTGGGCCAACGACAACACCGAGGTCATCGCGTTTGCCAGCCAGAACCCCGGCTACACTGTCGGCATCCCGTCCCTGGGCAGCCAGGACACGATTGCCCCCGCCGTCAGCAAGGGCAACGAGACGCTGCTGAATGCCATCAACGACGAGATCAAGGCTCTGGGCAAGGAGAATTTCTTCCACGCCGACTATGAGGCCACTCTCGTTGACACCTACGGCACTGACTATGAGGACAGCCTCGTGGTAGAGGGCGGCGAGACGAGCGCACAGTAAAGGTAAAAAGGCTTCCCCCGCGGGGAAAGTTGTCGGCGGCTCCGACCGCTGACGGATGAGGGGCAGGTTTGTCTTGTGACCCGTAAATGGGGATATAATTGCAGACCCGCCCCCTCATTCGGCCCTGCGGGGCCACCTTCCCCCAAGGGGGAAGGCTTAGAAAAGAAAAAGCGGCAGACCACAAACGGTCTGCCGCCTTTTCTATGCCTTATTCCACGCCAAATTCCGCTTTTACCCGCGCGTACATCTCCCGCTGGGCGTTCGCTTCGTTATCGTCATCCACGCTGCCAAAGGCGCGCTTGGCGGCGCTGCCGGGGCCGGTGGAGCCGTGCTCACCAAAGCGGGCGGTCTTTTCGTTCTCGGGGTCACGCCAGTTGTCCCAGCCGTCGGCGCAGACTTCGTCGCTCAACGCGCAGTCCAGCCAGTAGCAGGCCGCGTCCGCGCGCCAGGGGCGGCCCAGATAGACGCTGCCGGGCGCACAGCTGCCCTGCACGGCGCAGTTCACAAACAGGTAGCCGGGCTTGCCTGCGGGCGTGCTGGGAGCCGTGATATAGCAGGTGCCGCTGATGTGATGCCACGGTTCAAGGCGGCAGGTGTCGAACACAGCGTTTGCACCGCCAAAGATAAAGTCGATGTTGCCGCGAATCGTGCAGTTTTTGTAGTACTGCATGGTGTCCAGCCGGGGCGTGTTCTCCCGCGGGCCGCGGAAGCCGTTTTGCTCGCGCTCCTGCAGGGGCAGGGGAGCGGTAAACAGCGTGTCCTGGTTGCCGTAGAGGTTCACATTCTCCATCAGTACGCGGCTTGCGTCGGCGTAGACGGCCAGTGCCTGACCGGCCTTTGCGCCGTCCCCGGCGTTGTTCTGCACGGTCAGGTTGCGCACAACGGCCCTGCCGCCGCCCAGAAACAGCGTTGCGCTGCGGAAGGTGCCGGTCTTGACCTCGCCCGGCCACGGGTCACGCCCGCCCACAGACGCCGTGATGACTGTCGCATTGCGGTACTCGCCCTCGATGACATAGTCCGCCAGCTCAATGAAGGGCCGTTCCTCGTAGATGCCGTGCCTGATGTAGAACCGCACCGGCTCGTCCGGCGTGGCCGCACAGGCAGCAACGGCCTCGGTCAGCGTGCGGTAGTCGCCCGCACCGCTCTCGTCAACGACCCATGTTTTGCGTTCCGTTTCGGTCATGCAAAAAATCCTCTCATAAATGCAATATCGCTGCCAGCGCGGGCTGGCACAGCCTCCTCGCGCAGCACGGGCAGAGCGTCCTGCGGCAGCTGCCGCAGCATGGCGAACGCGCCCGCGTAGTCGGTCAGGCTGTCCTCCAGGCTCGTGTGGAGCAGCCCGCCGTCCGGCGCAAAGGCCTGCCCCTTGAAGTGGACGGCCACGATCTGGTCGCCCAGCAGCTCGCCCACGTCGTTCCAGATGCGGTCCTGCGCGTCGACGTTCCCGGCATCCACCAGATTGCTCATGTCAAAGATGACCTTCAGGTTCGGGCTGCGCATCGTGTCCAAAATATGCCGCGTCGCGGCGGCGGAGTTCATGCTGTGGTAGGTCACGGGCTCTACGGCGACGGTCACGCCCAGTGCCTCGGCGGCGGGCAGAATGTCCGCCAGACTGCGGCAGAGCAGCTCCTGCGCTTCCTCGCGGGTCGTACCGGCAGGCTGCTTTTCCATGCTGGTCGTCTCGGTGCCGATGCACCCGGCACCCAGCGCCTTGCAGACGGCCAGCTGGCTCTTGAAGTCCGCCGCATTCTTCAAACGGCTCTCATCGTTGATGGCTAGCTCCACGTAGGTTCCCAGCACGGCCACCTGAATGCTGTGCGCCTTTTCAGCGGCGACGGTCTCGGCGACCAGCGCGTCGGTCACGTCCGCATAGCTCCTGACGGACGGCACACACTTTTTATAGGCCAGCTGCACAGCGGCAAAGCCGTCGGCGGCAACGCGCCCGAACAGCTCGTCCGGGCTGCCCTTGCCGTAGTCGTGCAGGCGGGCACCGACGATAAATTTCGGCATAGTGTGCCCTCCTTACTGCTTTTGTGCGGCCAGAATTTCCGTGTAGGCCAGCAGCAGCGGGCCTACGCCCTTGGCGTCGTTCTCGACGATGGGCTCGCTGAAATAGTACGCCAGACTGCCATCGCGGCGGGTCGCGCCGCCGAGACCGGCCACCAGACAGATGCCGCCCAGCTGCAAAGCGCCGTCCGCGCCCACGCCCAGATGGCGGTCACAGGTGCCGTAGAACGCCTTCTCGCCGTAGGCCGTGTAGCGCTTGGGCAGGTAGCCCAGACGCACGCCCTTGAGCACGGCGTAGGCGAACAGTGCGCTGCCGGAGGTCTCAAGGTAGTTGCCTTCGACCCCGGCCTTGTCTACGACCTGCCAGAACATGCCGCTCTCGGCATCCTGGAAGGCGATCATCGCGTCCACCGCGTCCTTCAGCATTGCCATGATGGCGCGGTACTCGTAGTAAAGCTGGTTGTCCATCCGCTCCAACGTGTCTACCATGGCCACTAGGAACCAGCCCATGGCGCGCAGCCAGAAGTTGGCGCTGCAGCCGGTCTCGGGGTTTGCCCAGTACATCTCGCGGCTCTCGTCGTAGCCGTGGTAGTACAGGCCGGTCTTGGCGTCCTTCATGTGCCTCCGGATGTTCATGAACTGCTTGTAGCTGTCAATGCAGCCGTGCATCCCGTTGCAGCGTGTCTCATACTCCATGTAGAAGGGCTGGGCCATGTAAGTGCCGTCCAGCCAGACCTGGTTGGGATAGATCTTCTTGTGCCAGAAGTTGCCCTCCTTCGTGCGGGGCTGGGTCTCCAGCTGGCCGCGGATCGTCTCAATGGCGTCGCGGTAGCGCTGGTCGCCGGTCAGGTCGTACAGCGTAAACAGGTTTTTGCCCTGGTTGACGTTGTCCAGGTTGTACTCGGCAGGGTCGTAGGTCTCAATGACGCCGTTGTCCTTGACAAAGTAGTCCAGAAACTTCTTGGAGAAGTCCAAAAACTTCTCATCGCCGGTGGTCTTGTACAGGCTCAGGCAGGCCGTGATCATGCAGCCGTCGATGTAATTCCACTTGTTGGGCTTGCCGCTGCGGACCTTCTCGATGTTCCAGAGCGGTGCCTCGGCGGTGGAGCCTGCGATCAGGTAGTCCACGTAATGGCCCAGCGTGGTCAGAATCTCTTCATGGGTCATGGTTCAGTCCTCCTCAAAGCTATCTACGTTTGTCAGCTGCAGGCGCTCACCCTTGTAGCCGGTGATCGCAACGTTGTGCAGCTCAATTTTATGCACGTTCTCGGCATGGACGCCCACCTTGCAGGAGGCATTCGCGCCGCACATCATGGCGGCCTGACCGGCTTTGGCGTCCGGCGTAAAGCTGATTTTTACGTTGTGCATCTTGACACCCTCGATCGGGTGCTCGGGCAGGCCGCTGAACCAGCAGCCTGCGTACTGGGCGTCGGTGGCCGTGATGTTTTCCATCTCCAGCGTGCCCAGTGTCGGGGTCATCTCGTCGACAGGCAGGGCCTCGTGGGTCTGCACATAGTCGCTGCGGCCATCGGGGTCGCAAAAATAGAACATGTTGATGACAAACGGCGCCAGCACGCCATCCATAACGACGTCGCGGAATACCAGCCCGTCGATGACGGCGTACTTGCCGCGCCCGCGGCGGGTCTTGACACGCAGACCCCGGTCCGTATGGTCCATCAGGCACTGGGTCACGGTGACGTTCTTGACGCCGCCGCTCATCTCGCTGCCGATGACAAGGCCGCCGTGGCCGCGGCTCAGGCAGCAGTTGCGGATGATAACGTTCTCACAGGGAACATGCAGCTTCATGCCTAAGAACAGCTTACCGGATTTCAGCGCGATGCAGTCGTCACCGACGTGTACATGGTTGCCGATGATGTTGACATTCTTGCAGCTCTCGGGGTCGATGCCGTCGGTGTTGGGGCTCGTGGAGCTGTTGCGGATGCGGATGTTCAGGATGTCCACATTCTCGGAGTAGGTCGGGTGGATGGTCCAGGAATAGCTGTTGCAGACCAGAACGCCGTGCAGCACGACATTTTTGGCGCCGCTGGTGAAGAACAGGCGCGGACGCCAGGCAATATTATTTTTCTTCGGGTTCTGGTACCAGTCGCCGTTCTGGGCGTTGGCGTCAATCTTGCCCTCGCCGGTGATCGTTACGCTCTCGGCGTTGATGACGTTGATAAGACCCGCAAAGCTGTCCAGCGGGTTGCCCTCCCACAGACCGAGGTAGTGCTCGTCCTTCTCGTTATGGCAGGGGAGAACACCGGGCAGAATGGGGTAGTCAGTGCGGTTGGTGCCGCCCAGCAGCGTGCAGCCCTTTTCGAGATACAGCGTCGTGCTGCTCTGCAAAAACAGGCTTTGGGTGCGGTAGGTGCCGGCGGGCACGTAGACCGTGCCGCCCGCGGGGCAGGTGGACAGCGCCGCCTGCAGCTTGGCCGTGTTGTCGGTCACGCCGTCGGCGACGAGGCCGTAGCGGGAGGCATCCACGAAGAAGCTCTCCTCCGCGGTGGTAAAGTCCAGCGTATCGGTCACGCCGTCAAGGGTGACGGCCAGCGTGTAGCTGCGGCCCGGCTCCAGCGAATAGAGTGAGAACACATTCGTATCGCCCTCACAGACTGTGGCGCCGTCCAATGAGACTGTATAAGGAGCCGGGGCGCGGTAGCAGCCGGAGTTGACCAGCTCAAACACTGCGCTGCGCGCCATAGAACGTACAAGCGTGATTTTCATGTGTGAACCCCCAGGTGTTCAAAAATAGTATAAAAATAGTTTGAAAAACAGCAAAAAATGTGCTATTCTAAAAAAGACAACAATAACCAATCGCCGGGTGCCCCGCACCACGGTAGTGAGGAGCAGCGTTATGGTTTCGGAATATGTCTACTCGCCCCACGTTGACTTTTTTATTGACCGCGTGGACCGTGACTCCGGGTATGAGATGGCCAGCTTCCATATCCATCATAAATACGAGATCTATTATGAGATAGAGGGCAGCCGCCGCTATTTTATTGAGGATGCCGCCTATATCGTCAACGCGGGATGTGTGGTGCTGATCGGTGAAAACCAGATCCACAAGACTGCCTCGCTCGGCGACACAGCCTCGAGCCGTATCGTGATGAATTTCAGCCGCGAGTACCTCGACAAAATTATGGACATCTTCCCGGAGGTGGACTTTTTCTCCTTCTTGAGTGAGGAGCATAACCACCTGCTGTCAAATATCACAGTCAAGCAGCAGAACCACATCCAGGGCCTGCTGCAGCAGCTGCTGGCCCTGCAGGAGGAAACCTCCCCGGAATCCGATGCACTGCGCAAGATGCTGCTGGCCACGCTTTTGCTGGAGCTCAAGGACCTCTGCCGCCAGCAGCAGGAGCAGGGCGGCGAGAATGGCCGCGTCAGCAACCACATTGTGGATCAGATCCAGGCCTATATCGCCGAGCACTACGCCGAGAAGCTGACCCTGACCGGCATCGCCAGTCAGTTCTATATCAGCCCGTATTATCTGAGCCGCCTTTTCAAGAAGTCCATCAACCTCTCGCTCATCGAGTATATCAACGGCGTGCGCATCAAGGCCGCGCAGAACCTCATTGAGAAGTCGAACGAGAGCATCTCGGACATTGCGGAAAAGACCGGCTTTATGACGACGGCGCATTTCCGCCGCGTCTTTAAAGATGCCACGGGCCTTTCGCCCCAGCAGTACCGGCAGTATTATAAGAGAGTGAATAAGTAAGAACAGGGAAGCGCTCCGAAAGGGGCGCTTTTTCATTAGGCTTCCCCATCGGGGGAAGCTGTCCGCGCAGCGGACTGATGAGGGCAAACCTTGCAGCCGCAGCCCGTACACGGGTAATAGCGGTACAGTCTCGCCTCATCCGGCCTCGGGCGGGGCCTCGGCCACCTTCCCCTCCGGGGAAGGCTTTCTATCATACAACCCCTCCGCCCGCCAGGGCAGGGGAGTCCGGTTTTCAAAATAAAAGCTGCCCCGTACCCCATTCCTGTGGTACGGGGCAGCCGTGTGCTACAATAGATTTTGGACTGCCAAAGCGGCGTTTAGCCCTTCACGGCGCCGGCGGAAATGCCGTCGATGAAGGCATCCTGTGCGCAGAAGAAAACGACCAACTGCGGGATGATGGAGATCAGGGACAGTGCCAGGATACGGTTCCAGTTGAAACCGCTGTCAGCGTCCATGGACAGCTTGACGAAGATGGACATCGGGTACTTGCTGGGGGTCTGGACGTAAAGCAGGGGACCCATGTAGTCGTTGCAGCTCCACATGAACTGGAACAGACCGCAGGCCACCAGAGAGGGGCTCAGCATCGGGGCAATGATCTTGTACAGGATCTTGACCGGGCCGCAGCCGTCGATGGCGGCAGCCTCGTCCAGATCGTGGGGGATGCTGCGCATGAACTGGACCAGCTGGTAGACGAAGTAGGTCTCCGTCGCAAACAGGGTGGGCACCCACAGGGGCAGGTAGAACGGGCTGTTGATCCAGCCGAAGGAGTTGTACATCAGGTACTGGGGAACGTTCAGAACGACCTGCGGCAGGAACAGGGTGGAGATCATGATGCCGAACAGCATATCGCGGCCCTTGAACTTAAAGCGGCTGAAGCCGTAAGCGGCAATGACCGAGCTGATAACGGTGAAGATGACCTTGGGGATAACGAAGCTGTAGGTGTTGATGAAGGCGCGCCAGATGCTGATGTCGCCGCCGTAGTTCTGGGTGACGGCGTCAATGTAGCCCTGCAGCGTGGGGTTCGCGGTCAGGAAGCCGATGCCGGCGAAGATCTCGGCGTTGGACTTGAAGGTGGCACCCACCATCCAGACCAGCGGGTAGATCATGATGACGCCGACAAGGATCAGCACAAAGTACTGGAAGAAACGGCCGATTTTATGGGCGGTAGAAAGTTTCATTTTTCATTCCTCCTTAATCAGCGTAGTAGACCCAGTGCTTCTGGCTGGTGAAGGCAATCACAGTCAGCAGGGCAACGGCAATGAACATGACCCAAGCCAGCGCACACGCCATGCCCATCTCGTTGGACTTGAAGGCGTAGTTGTAGACCAGCAGGGAGACAAGCGTCGTAGCATTGCGCGGGCCGCCCTGGGTGATGATGTAGGGGCCGTTGAATTCCTGGAACGCCTGTGCGATCTGGGTGACAAGGTTGTAGAAGATAACGGGGGTGATCATCGGAATGGTGATCGAGAAGAACTGGCGGGTCTTGGTAGCACCGTCAATGGTGGCGGCCTCGTACAGGTCGGCAGGCACACCCTTCAGGGCAGCCAGGAACAGAACCATGGCAGAACCGAACTGCCACACACGCAGCAGGCAGATGACGAACAGCGCCCAGGTCTTGTCAGCCAGCCAGTCGGGACCGGCAATGCCGAAGAAGCCGAGGATCGTGTTGACGACGCCGGTATCCTTGAACAGGGCACGCCACAGAACGGCAATGGCCACAGAGCCGCCCAGGATGGACGGGATGTAGTAGACGGTACGGAACAGGTTGACGAACTTGATCTTGAAGTTCAGAATGTAGGCGATGAACAACGCAAAGACCAGCTTGAGGGGCACCGTGATGAAAGCATACTTTACGGTGGTCAGCAGGACGGAGACCGTCTTGCGGCTGGTAAAGATCTCGACGTAGTTCATGAGGCCGTACTGGCTGATGCCCTTGAAGAAGTTCAGGTCAGTAAAGCTGTACACCAGAGAGCTGGCGAACGGATAAGCCTTGAAAATCAGGAAACCAAGGATCCAGGGAATCAGGAAGAAAAGACCGGTGTTTTCGTCGCACCAGCGCTTGAACGGGGTGCGCTGAACCGTTTTGGGGGCTGCAGAGCTCATCCAAAAACCTCCTATCGACAAATTGCTGTATTGCGTTTTAACATAAATAGCCGGCCCCGCCATGCGTGATAACGGGGCAGGAGCCGGCTAAATCTTACATTTTATAAGGACGATTGCAATCAGGCGTTAGCGCTCAGAACGGAGGAAACGCCGTCCAGCAGGATCTCGGCAGCCTCCTGCGGGTCGTACTCGTCGTAGCTCAGACCATCAAAGACATCGGTGTAAATGCCATCGGTGGTGTCCTTCAGCTTGCTGGACTCGAAGTAAGGATCGAGCGGCATGTCAACGAAGGCCAGGACCTTGGTGTTGGCCTCGAGGACCAGAGGCTTCACAGCGTCAGCAGCCTGAGCGGCAGCCAGACCGGCGGTGGAGGCGGGGATGCCGCACTCGGAGCCCATGATGGCAGCGCCCTCGCCGTTCCACAGGAAGTCGATCAGGGCAGCAGCCTCAACGGGATGCTGGCAGGACTTGGTGATGGCCATGCCCATGGAGACCTTGGAGAAGCCGCCGTTGGCCTTGTCGCCGAACTTGATCTCCTCACCGACGGTGAAGCCGGAGTTGTCAGCCAGAGCAGACTGGTACTTGGAGGGGGCAGAATCCCACTCGAAGATGCCGGCGTACTTGCCGTCGATCCATTCCTGAGACTTATCGATGGAGTCGAAGCCTGCAGCGATCATGGTCGGACGGGTGGGGATAACGTGGTTGTCCTCGAGGGAGTCGATGAAGTTCAGGCCGTCAACGATCTCTTCCTCGCTGTACTGGCACTCGTTGTTCTCGACCCAGGCCTTGCCGTACTTGGACTCAAGGTAGAAGGTCATCAGGATCATGCGGTCATACTGACCGATGGCCAGAGGATAGTAATCATCGCCCAGCTTCTCCTGGAAGGCCTTGCCGGCGGCGATCAGATCATCATAAGAGGTGGGAACCGCCTCGATGCCGGCCTGCTTGAAGGTGTTCATGTTCCAGTAGAAGATACGGCCGGTCATCGAGATGGGCACTGCCTGCAGGCTGTCGGCAACGATGCAGGCGTTCTTGGCGGTATCGCTCCACTGGCTCAGGTCGATGACGTCGCTGTACTCGCGCAGATCGACGAACTTCTCGCCCGTGGGGCTGTACTGGTACAGCCAGTTCCAGTTGACCTGCATGACGTCAGAACCCTGATCGGCAGCCAGTGCGGTGGACTGCTTCTCCTCCCAGCCGGACCATGCGCCGTAGGTGGGGGAGACGGTGATGTTGGGATACTTCTCGTGGAAAGCTTCCAGAGCCTTCTGGTAAGCCTCATGGCGGGAGTCGCCGCCCCACCAGCTGATGGTCAGCTCAATAGGATCGGTGGTGTTGATCTCATGGGCCTCGCTGGGAGCGGCCTCGGAAGCAGCAGTAGACTCGGCAGTGGTGCTGTCTGCAGTGCTTGCGGCCTCGCTGGAAGCAGCGGCGCTGCTGGCTGCCGTGCCGCAGCCAGCCAGCAGCGTGGCGGCCATGGCGGCGGCAACACCGAGAGAGATTGCCTTTTTCATGTTTTTGTCCTCCTAAAATTGCTGTGCGATTTATTCTTGCAGACCGTTGTGTGCGGGATACCGTACCACACCATCTGCTGTTCGCTTGCCTATATGATAACAAATCGTTCACAGAAAATAAACAGCTTTTTTGGCTCGTTACGGCAGGGAAACGTACAATTCTTGCCATGTTGGCTGTAACCAATTTGACATCACCGTCAAAACTTACGAATATTGTAAATGGTGTTTGTGCATATTGCTTGGCGCACCCCTGCGCCGCCGCGCGGACACCGCAGCAAACGCAACTATCTTTACCTTGCAAAATACGCAGGAATACGCCGGAAACCGCAAAATATGCAGTATCGTTGCAAAAAACATGCGTTTTTGCAAATATTATTGCATCTGAATCTGTACGGTGCAAGATAAGTGCGCTATTTGCAGAAAAATGATGCGAACCACACAAAAAAATCCCACCGGGCAGCACCCGGCGGGAAAATCAGCGCAAAATATTTACTTTTTGGGATGCCGTGCCAGAAATGCGCGGTACTCGCGGTACCAGCACTGGGGGCAGAGGCTCTGGTATTCCACATCGTCCACCGTGTCGATGGCGACCTGCGCACCTTCAAAGACAAACTCGCCGTTGACCTTGCGCCCGTTGCAGATGGCCTTGCGTCCGCAGGCACAAATCGTTTTGAGTTCCTCAATCGTGTGCGCAATTTCCAGAAGCCGCGTCGAGCCGGGAAAGCCGCGCATCATGAAATCAGCCCGCAAACCGTAGCAGATAACGGGAATACCCAGGTCCACCGTGACCAGAAACAGCTGGTCGGCCTGCTCGGGCGTGAAGAACTGGCTCTCGTCGCAGAGCACACAGGCAATTTTGCCATGGGTGGCCTCGTTGGCCCTGACCAGCTCAACAACGTCCATCTCGGGGGTGACCAGCTGATCGACCTTGCAGCTGATGCCCAGGCGGGAGATGATGGAGTCCTGCCCCTTGGTGTCAATGGCAGGCTTCAGGATCAGCACGCGCATGCCGCGCTCTTTATAATTGTAGGCGACCTGCATGAGTGCGGTAGTCTTGCCGCTGTTCATTGCGCCGTATCGGAAATATAGCTTTGCCATGATGACTCCTTATCGGTTTATTGATAACCGTAGGGGCCGGGCATGCCCGGCCCTCAACCTTCCCGCAATCGCGCGTCAACCAGTAGGCTGAGGGCCGCACATGTGCGGCCCCTACAAGGCGGTCTTTTTATAGAGATATCACTTTTCCTGATTCCGCAGCCGGTATCCAAGGCTCATCAGGCTGTCGCCAAGGTGGACGTTCTCCACTGTGACGTCGGGATACTCCACGGACAGATCGTAGTGGCTGAAATTCCAGAAGCCCTTGATGCCCTGGTTCACCAGTTCCCCGGCCAGATCCATGGCGCTCTGGCGCGGCACGCAGAGCACGGCCACCTCGGGGTGATGCTCCGCACAGAATTTGTCCAGGTCACTCAGCGGCAGAATAGGCACGCCGCACATTTCTTTCCCAATCAGGTCGGGGTTGACATCAAAGACGCCCAGCAGCTTGTAGCCGTTGGCGTCGCGGCTGATGAAGCTGGACACCGCAGAACCCAGACGGCCGGCACCGACCAAAATGGTAGGCAGCTTTTCGCCGTCGCCAAACAGCAGATTGCCGATCTCGGTGCGCAGCACATCGACCTTGTAGCCGATGCCCTGCTGGCCGAACCCGCCAAAGCAGTTGAAATCCTGCCGCACCTGGCTGGCGGTGGTGCCCATCATGTGGGCCAGCTCGCTGGACGAAATCTTGTCCTTGCCGTCGGCAGAAAGATTGGTCAGATAACGATAATATTTCGGCAGCCGCTTAATGACCGGAAGCGACACCTTGTTCTGAACAGCCATGCTCGATTACCTCATATCTGCAATACTCATTTATAACTATTATAAAATGCGCCGCACCAATTGTCAATTTTTTGTCTAAGTTTTTGGCTGATTTCCCAAATATTAGACGGTTGTACAAAAATAACCGGAAACTTTTTGACAATATCGACAAACACCATTGACCCGTCACCCGAAACCGCGCATATTTTGCATTGCCGCTGCGCAGACTTAGTCTGTGCAGCTACTTTTGTTATAAGGAGAGCAGGAATGGAAGCGAACGCAAAAAAGCCCAAAGCCAAGGCCCGCCCTAAGCTAAACCCCACCGAAAACGCCGCGCTGAAGCGTCTGGAGCACGATTTGATCAACGAGGATGGCATTGTGCCTGCGACGAAGGGCCGCCACGCCATCCACTGCCTGACGGTCATCGGCACGATCGAGGGGCACACCCTTTCGCCTGATGCGCAAAAGACGACAAAATATGAGCACGTCATCCCACAGCTGGTGGACATTGAGGAGGACCCCGAGATCGAGGGACTGCTGGTCATCTTGAACACTGTCGGCGGCGACGTGGAGGCCGGGCTGGCGCTGGCAGAGCTGATCGCGGGAGTCAGCAAGCCAAGCGCCACGCTGGTGCTGGGCGGCGGGCACTCCATCGGCATCCCGCTGGCCGTCGCGGCGCGGCACAGCTTTATTGTGCCCACCGCGACAATGACGGTCCATCCGGTGCGCCACTCCGGCATGGTGCTGGGCGTGCCGCAGACGCTGCGCTATTTTGAGCAGATGCAGGAACGCATTGTCAGCTTTGTGACGGAGCACTCCAAAATAACGGCCCGGCGGTTCACCCAGCTCATGCACAATACGGGGGAACTGGTCATGGACATGGGCACGGTCCTGGATGGCCGACAGGCCGTGGAGGAGGGACTCATAGACGAGTTGGGCGGCCTGAGAGACGCGCTGGGGTATTTATATAAGGAAATAGAGAAGTGAAGGCGGAATCGTAGGGACGCATTCTATATGCGTCCGGGGAACTTGCAGCAAGATAAACGTCCACGGGCGGATATGGAATCCGCCCCTACATAATTTTGTTGCGGCAGCCTATTGCAATCTACAATATTATATGCTATATAATATATAACCCTATACACCATACACCCGGAAAGGGGGCACCCTATGGCCATCAACACCACGGCGGGGCTGCTGGATACCATTGTGCTGGCTGTCGTCGGGCGGGAGGAAACGGGCACCTACGGCTATAAGATCACGCAGGAGGTCCGCACGGTGCTGGACCTGTCGGAATCCACGCTGTACCCGGTGCTGCGCCGCCTGCAAAAGGACGGCTGCCTGACCGTCCATGACGAAGCCTTCAATGGCCGCAACCGCCGCTACTATCAAATCACGCCCGCAGGCCGCGCACGGCTGGCAGAGTTTACCGCCGAGTGGGAAGCCTACACCACAAAGATCAACAAGCTCTTTAAGGGGGAGCAGCAATGAAAAAATACGAGTACTTATCCGAGCTGGAAAAGCGGCTGTCTGCCCTGCCTGCTGATGCGCGCCGCGACGCACTGAATTATTATGAGGAATACTTCGACGCCGCAGGCCCCGACAACGAGGACGCCACCGCCGCCGAGCTGGGCGACCCTGCCGAGGCCGCCCGCAAGATTCTGGAAGGGGAGGGGCTGACGCCGGATGCCGACCCTGCCGCACCCGAGAGCGCACGCGGCGGTGCTGTACCGCCCGCCGCCCCGGAGCCGCCCGCCGCCGACCCACAGCCCGCCAGGCCTCAAAAGCACGGTCCCGGGGCAAAAACCATGTGGCTGATTTTCGCCGTTGTCATTGTTGCGGCGCTGCTCATTCAGCTGGGCGTCCTTGTGTTGAGTTTTGCAAAGCCCGGCGGCGGCACAGCGTCGATGGTTGTTGCGCCGACGGAGGAAGAAACTGCTGCATCCGGTCTTGTCCGCACCGAGGACTTTTACAACGGGACCGCCGCCACCGAGGACGCGGACAGCGGCAGCCCATTGGAGAAGATGGTTTTCACCACCGGTCTGGCCGACGCCAAAAATATAACCTTCGACATCGACTACGGCGCGGTCACAGTCGTTGTGGACAGTGGTGCGGCGGAGCCGACCCTTTTCTGCACGAACCTGCGTCAGGACTGGTTCACCTTTACCAACACGGGCGACAACACAAGCCCGGTGCGTGTCAGCTACAAGGTGCCCGCCAACTACAACCTCGGCAAAGGGCCGGGGCCCGAGCCTGAGTTTGTCCTGTCCGTGCCGGATGCGAATACCTTCCATTTTAAAAGGCTCTCCATCACTGTCGCTATGGGCGATGCAGAATTTGACAACAGCAATACCATCGCCGCCGACAGCATCGACTTAGACCTGGCGATGGGCAACTTTACCGGTAGCACCGTGCAGGCAGAGCAGTTTACGGCGAATATCTCAATGGGCGATTTTGATTTGGGGCTGCTGGCGGGCGTTGAAACCGCTAAAGTCGAAGCTGCCATGGGCGATATTGGCCTGACGGTGGACGGCAGGCCCGACGATTACGCGCTTGACCTGCAAACGTCCATGGGGAATGTGATGTTCAACGGCAGGACGATGAGCAGCATCTACACCCAAACAGCCGCCGCGCCCCGCAGCGTGACCCTTACCGCGCCGATGGGCGATGTGGTGCTGACGACGACGCAGTAATCCCGTATTATAGGGGCCGATGCTCGCATCGGCCCGCCCGGCCGCCCCAAAGTCATACTACACACCCAATCCATTGTTCAAAATCCACAACTTTCGTTTTGACAGTGCAAGAAAGATTTCCGCAGAAAACTTTGTATTTTGTCTGCGGTTGTGGTACAATCTTTTTAATAAGCAAATAACATCGAAACAGGAAAGTCAGGAGCGTGTATTATGGCATATTATTTTTCCGAGCCGTCCCGTACCTTTGGTGAATATCTGCTGGTCCCCGGCTACTCCTCCTCGGAGTGCGTCCCTACGGCTGTCAGCCTGAAAACCCCGCTGGTCAAGTACCGCAAGGGCGAGGAAGCCTGCCCGCTGGAAATGAACATCCCGATGGTCTCCGCCATCATGCAGTCCGTCTCCGGTGAGAAGCTGGCGATTGCCCTGGCCAAGCAGGGCGGTGTCTCCTTCATCTACGGCTCCCAGACCATTGAGCAGGAGGCCGATATGGTCCGCCGCGTCAAGGCCTATAAGAAGGGCTTTGTCACCTCCGACTCCAACCTGCCCCCGGAGGCTACCTTGGGCGATGTGCTCGACCTCAAGACCCGCACCGGTCACTCCACCGTCGCTATCACCGACGACGGCACCGCCCACGGCAAACTGCTGGGCATCGTGGCCAGCCGCGACTACCGCCTGTCCCGCATGACGATGGACCTCAAGGTCACCGAGTTCATGACCCCGCTGGACAAGCTGGTCACGGCCCCCGCAACCACCAGCCTGCATGACTGCAACGACATCATCTGGGACAACAAGATCAACTCCCTGCCGCTCGTCGATGAGGAAGGCCACCTGCAGTATATGGTTTTCCGCAAGGACTATGACTCCCACAAGGAGAACGTCAACGAGCTGCTCGACGAGAACAAGAGCTACATTGTCGGCGCTGGCATCAACACCCGCGACTTCGCCGAGCGCGTGCCCGCGCTGGTAGAGGCCGGTGTGGATGTGCTGTGCATCGACTCCTCCGAGGGCTTCAGCGAGTGGCAGTCCCGCACTATCGCCTGGATCCGCGAGAACTACGGCGACAAGGTGAAGGTCGGCGCAGGCAACGTCGTTGACCGCGAGGGCTTCCTGTTCCTGGCCAAGGCCGGCGCAGACTTCATCAAGATCGGCATCGGCGGCGGCTCCATCTGCATCACCCGCGAGACTAAGGGCATCGGACGCGGTCAGGCTACGGCGGTCATTGAGGTCGCCAAGGCCCGCGACGAGTACTACAAGGAGACCGGCGTTTACATCCCCATCTGCTCCGACGGCGGCATCGTGCAGGATTACCACATCACGCTGGCGCTGGCCATGGGTGCGGACTTCGTTATGCTGGGCCGCTACTTCGCCCGCTTCGACGAGTCCCCGACGAACAAGCTGCGCGTCGGCGGCAACTACGTCAAGGAGTACTGGGGCGAGGGCTCCAATCGCGCCCGCAACTGGCAGCGCTACGACCTGGGCGGCGCCCAGAAGCTGAGCTTTGAGGAGGGCGTCGATTCCTACGTGCCCTACGCCGGCCCCTTGGCCGACGGCGTGCAGACGACGCTGTACAAGGTGCGCTCTACCATGTGCAACTGCGGTGCGCTCTCCATCCCCGAACTGCAGGAAAAAGCCCGCCTGACCGTCGTTTCTTCCACCTCCATTGTCGAGGGCGGCAGCCATGACGTCATCCTGAAGAACGGCCCGCAGAACCGCTAAACCATAATAAAAATTGCCGCCGACCGGACAAACCGGTCGGCAGCTTTTTTTACGATTCGGATTGTGCTTTGCCGGTCTCTGCGTTAAAAAACACCACCGGCAGCATCAGCAAAAACGGGTTGGCGGAGAGCAAAAACGGCTTATTCTCCATAAAGAGATACAGCGTCAGCGCTACCAGGCAGATGACCTCGGTGGAGCGATGCTTTTTTGCCAGCCGCCACAGCAGCAGCAGAAAGACCGCTGCAACCAGGATCGCGCCCAGCAGACCCTTGTTCATAGGCACGGCCAAAAAGGTGTTGTCGATGGCGTGGTGCTCGTCACCATCGGTGGGCAGGCCGCCCAATAAAGAAAGCGGCGCGCTCCAGAATACGTTGTGCCAGATCTCAAAACGCCCCGACAACGCAATGCTCAACAGCAGCAGCGCCATCCGCTCATAGGGCCACTCGGGGTTGTAGACATACCCGGCGTAGAGGCTGAACACTGCCAGCGCGACGGGCAGCGCCAGCGCCAACCCGTAAAAGATCTTGCTGTCGAACAGTCTCGGCAGAAATTTTTGGACAAAGAACAGCACAAACAGCACCGCCATGCCGCCAAACGCCCCGCGGCTGCCGGGAACCTTGTAGGTGAAGATCGCCAGCGCGGCCAGCCCCGCCCAGTCAAAGGCACGCAGCCGGTCATGCCGCAGCCATGCCCAGGCAAAAAACACGCCGACGAGCCGCGCGCCAAAGCCGTTGTAGTGGCCGTAGCCGAAATCCCAGTTGCGGCAGTAGAATTTGTAGGGCATCAGCGGCGTGGCAAAGTGTAGCGCTTGCACCAGCACCAGCCCGGCCACCGCCGTGACGAGATAGACGCGCAGGGCGGTCTCCCAATCCACATCCTTGGCCCCCAGCCCGATAAGTGCGGCCAAAAAGAACCACAAATCGCCGCCATACCACGACGAAAACGCCGTGTAGACCAGCACAACGGCGATAAGCACCTTCTGCCAGCGGGCCTCGTACCCGGTCAGCAGGATAATTTTCCCGGCCAGAAGCAGCACGGCGCACCCGGTCAGCCCCAGCCGCATGATGCGGCTGAAACCCGGCAGCGTATCCTGTATGTTGGAGCTGAACACCTCGGACAGCACCAACAGCAGCGCCAGCCCCGTGCAGTAGACGCGCGACGCCAGCGGCTTGTATTTATGGTAAAGCATAGATGAATCCTTTCAAATCAAGTGAAAACATTATAGCATACATAATAAAAAAAGAAAAGTAGGGGCGCATTCCGTATGTGCCCGCGGGGCGTCGAGGACGCCGCCCCCCTACAAACATTGTTGCTCCAACCAAAACACATCCTTGAAAAAACAGCAAAAATCTCTTGACATTCCCCCCAAAATCCGCTAAAATAAAACCATTCCAAATGCAGTGAAGGGGAAAAAGCAGAGTTGAGCCCATTTCAGAGAGCCGCCGGACGGTGCAAGGCGGTATGGCAGGCGCTGTATACTGGCCCCGGAGCAGCCGCGCTGACAGGTAGGCGCGGACGGAACCTGACCGTTATCATGCAGGCGCGATTCGCCCGGTGGCTGATCGTACAGAGCGGCTGTTTTACAGCAATGAGAGTGGTACCGCGGGTACAGCAACGTTGATCTTGCTCCCGTCTCTCAAAGGTCTTTCGCCTTTGGGGGACGGTTTTATGTATGCCTCCTTCAAAGCGCGAACCGAACGCTTTGAAGGAGGCAGTTTTATTATGATGGACGCAACCAAGTACAGTGTAGGGTATTATCCGCCGCCGGTAGAGCCCGGCCATGTCTATGAGTGGCCCCAGAAAGACCATATCGAGCAGGCCCCGGCCTGGTGCAGCGTGGACCTGCGCGACGGCAACCAGAGCCTCATCGTGCCGATGAGCCTGGAGGAAAAGCTCGAATTTTACGATATGCTGGTCAAAATCGGCTTCAAGGAGATCGAGGTCGGCTTCCCCGCTGCCAGCGAGACCGAGTATGAGTTCCTGCGCACCCTGATCGACGGCAACCGCATCCCGCAGGACGTGACCGTGCAGGTCCTGACCCAGTGCCGCGACCACATCATCCGCAAGACGTTTGAGGCCGTCAAGGGTGCGCCCCGTGCCATCATCCACTTCTACAACTCCACCAGCGTCGCCCAGCGTGAGCAGGTATTCAAAAAGTCGAAGGAGGAGATCAAAAAGATCGCCGTCGATGGTGCCAAGCTCGTCAAGCAGCTGAGCGAGGAGTACGATGGCAACTTCCTGTTCGAGTACAGCCCCGAGAGTTTCACCGGCACCGAGCCGGAATACGCCGTCGAGGTCTGCAACGCCGTTCTCGACGTCATGCAGCCCACGCCGGATCGCCCCATGATCATCAACCTGCCGGTCACGGTGGAGATGAGCATGCCGCACATCTACGCCAACCAGATCGAGTGGTGCTCCAAACACCTGAAATATCGTGACAGCGTTATTTTGTCTACCCATCCGCACAATGACCGCGGCTGCGGCGTTGCCGACGCCGAGCTGGCCGTCCTGGCCGGTGCCCAGCGCATCGAGTGCTGCCTGTTCGGCAACGGTGAGCGCACCGGCAACGTCGATGCCATTACGCTGGCCATGAACATGTACAGCCACGGCGTAGACCCGCATCTCGATTTCAGCAATATGCCCGCCATCTGCGAGGTCTATGAGCGCGTGACCCGGATGCACGTCTATGAGCGCACGCCCTATGCGGGCGCACTGGTGTTCGCGGCGTTCAGCGGCAGCCATCAGGACGCCATCGCCAAGGGCATGACCTGGCGCAAAGAGAAGCAGCTCCACCAGTGGACCTGCCCGTACATCCCCATTGACCCGCATGACATTGGCCGCACCTACGATGCCGACGTCATCCGCATCAACTCCCAGAGCGGCAAGGGCGGCATCGGCTTCCTGCTGCAGCAGAACTACGGCTACAATCCGCCGCCGAAGATGCGCGAGGACCTCGGCTACCGCGTCAAGGACGTCAGCGACCACGAGCACCGCGAGCTGAGCGTGAAAGAGGTGCTGGGCGTCTTTGAGAACAGCTACCTCAACCACACCCAGCCGCTCAATGTGCCGGACGCGCACTTCATCCAGAACTCGGACGGCAGCATTACGGCAAATGTCGTCGTCACCGGCGGCGGCAGCACGGTCAAGTGTACGGCCACCGGCAATGGCCGCCTGGATGCCGTTGCCACGGCCATCGAGCAGCAGACCGGGATGCACTTTACGCTCGTACACTACAGCGAGCACGCCCTGGATTCCGACACGAACTCTCGCGCCTGCTCCTACGTCGGCCTGAAATGGGCCTCCGGCGAGGAGACCTGGGGCTGCGGTACCCACACCGATATTATCGTGGCGGGCATTAAGGCTCTAGTCAGCGCTATTAACAATAAGTAACCGTTTCCTTGCCTTCCCCCCAAGGGGAAGCCAAAGAACACAAAACGGAGGTACACGACCATGGGCATGACCATGACCCAGAAAATCTTAGCGGCCCACTGCGGGGAAGCAGCCGTTACGGCGGGCCAGCTCATCAACGCCAGGCTCGACATCGTGCTCGGCAACGATATTACGACCCCGGTGGCCATCAATGAGTTCAACAAGGCGGGCTTTGATTCCGTCTTTGACAAGACCCGCGTCAACATCGTGCTCGACCACTTTGTCCCCAACAAGGACATCAAGAGCGCGACCCAGTCCAAGCAGTGCCGCGAGTTCGCAGACAAGTACGACATCCTCAACTTCTACGACGTTGGCCAGATGGGCGTTGAGCACGCGCTCCTGCCCGAAAAGGGCATCGTGACCGCGGGCGACTGCATCATCGGCGCGGACAGCCACACCTGCACCTACGGCGCGGTGGGCGCGTTCTCCACCGGCGTCGGCTCCACGGATATGGCCGCCGGTATGGCAAAGGGCATGGCCTGGTTCAAGGTCCCCGCCGCCATCAAGGTCGAGCTCAAGGGTCAGCTGCACAAGCCTGTCACAGGCAAGGACGTCATTCTGCATCTGATCGGTGAAATCGGCGTTTCCGGCGCACTGTACAAGAGCCTGGAATTCGTCGGTGACGGTGTGAAGTCCCTGACGATGGAGGACCGCCTCTGCATCTGCAATATGGCCATCGAGGCCGGTGCCAAGAACGGCATCTTCCCGGTGGATGAAATCACCGAGGCATATTTGAAGGGCCGCAGCCAGCGCCCGTGGGTCAAGTACGAGGCCGACCCAGACGCCGAGTATGAGCGCAGCATCGTCATCGACCTTGACGCGCTCGAGCCGACGGTCAGCTACCCGCACCTGCCGGAGAACACCCACCTTGCGAAAGAGGGCAAAGACATCAAGATCGACCAGATCGTCATCGGCTCCTGCACGAACGGACGCATTGAGGACATGGAGGCCGCCTACGAGATTCTGAAGGGCAGACACATTGCTAAGGGCGTGCGCGGCATCATCATCCCCGCCACGATGGCCGTCTACAAGGAGTGCATCCTGCGCGGCTACACCGAGGCGTTCATCGACGCAGGCTGCATCGTCTCGACGCCCACCTGCGGCCCCTGCCTGGGCGGCTACATGGGCATTCTGGCGGCGGGGGAGCGCTGCGTCTCCACCACCAACCGCAACTTCGTGGGCCGTATGGGCCATGTGGATTCCGAGGTCTACCTCGCCAGCCCCGCCACGGCGGCGGCCAGCGCACTGACCGGCTGCATCACTGACCCGAGGGAGGTTTGAGCTATGAACGCAAAAGGTCCTGTTTTCAAATACGGCGACAACATCGACACCGACGTCATCATCCCGGCCCGCTACCTGAACACCCAGAGTGAGGCCGAGCTGGCCAGCCACTGCATGGAGGACATCGACAAGACGTTTGTCACCCGCGTCAAGGCCGGTGACATCATGGTCGGCGGCGAGAACTTCGGCTGCGGCTCCTCCCGTGAGCACGCGCCTGTCGCCATCAAGGCATCCGGCATCAGCTGCGTCATCGCCAAGAGCTTTGCCCGCATCTTCTACCGCAATGCCATCAACATCGGTCTGCCGATTCTGGAGTGCCCCGCCGCCAGTGAGGCAATTGCTGAGGGCGACACGGTCAGCATCGACTTCGACACCGGCGTCATCACCGACGAGACGACGGGCCGGACCTTCCAGGCCGCTCCGTTCCCGCCGTTCATCCAGAATATCATCGCCAAGGGCGGCCTGATGAACAGCTTGAAGGATTAAAAAGGCTTCCCCCGCGGGGGAAGCTGTCACCGAAGGTGACTGATGAGGGGCGGCGCTGCCTTTATTGCCCGTTTATGGGCAGTTGCGGAAAGCTCGCCCCTCATCCGACCTCACTACGTTCGGCCACCTTCCCCCTCAGGGGAAGGCTATATGCGAGAGGAGACACCCATGAACAAAAACATCACTCTGATCTACGGCGACTGCTCCAGCCCCGAGATCGTGACCCAGGCGGTGCGCGTCCTGGATAAGATCGCGGCCAGGCATGGCCACACCTTCACCTACACCCGCGCCTATATGGGCGGCGAGGCCATCGACAGGTTCGGCGACCCGCTCCCCGCGTCGGAGCTGGAAAAGTGCAAAAACTCTGACAGCGTCTTGCTCGGTGCCATCGGCGGCCCCAAGTGGGAGGGTCTGCCCGGCGACCAGCGCCCCGAGAAGGGGCTGCTGCGCCTGCGCGCGGGCATGGGCCTCTACGCCAACAACCGCCCGGCCAAGATCTGGCCGCAGCTGGCGGACGCCTCCCCGCTGAAAAAATCCATCGTTGACCAGGGCATTGATTTCATCGTTGTGCGTGAGCTGATCGGCGGCGTCTACTTCGGCGAGCACAAGACCATCGAGCAGAACGGCGAGAAGGTCGCCATCGACACGATGCCCTACTCCGAGCATGAGATCGAGCGCATTGGCCGCATCGGCTTTGAGACGGCGATGAAGCGCCGCAAAAAGCTGACCTGTGTGGATAAGGCCAACGTGCTGGACACCAGCCGCCTGTGGCGCGCCGTCATGCACCGCCTGCAGGCCGAGTACCCCGAGGTCGAGTACAGCGAGATGTTCGTGGACAACTGCGCCATGCAGATCTGCAAGAACCCTGCGCAGTTTGACGTCATTGTGACGGAAAATATGTTCGGCGACATTCTCTCCGACGAGGCCAGTGAGATCACCGGCAGCATCGGCATGGTGCCGTCCTCCTCGCTGGGTGAGGGCACCTGCGGCCTGTATGAGCCGATCCACGGCTCTGCGCCCGATATTGCCGGGCAGGACGTCGTCAACCCGATTGCCTGCATCCTCTCCGCGGCTATGATGCTGCGCTACAGCTTCGATATGCCCGCCGAGGCCGACGAGATCGAGGCGGCTGTCAACGCTGTTCTCGACGAGGGCTGCCGCACCGCCGACATGATGGCTCCCGGCTGCACCAGGGTAGGCTGCACCGAGATGGGCAACAAGATTTTGGAGCATATTTAAAAGGCTTCCCCCGCGGGGCTGCGCCCGCAGGCGCGTGTCGAAGCGCAACCGCCGTAGGCGGTACTTGGCGCGTAGACTGAAGCTGTCACCGAAGGTGACGGATGAGGGGCGACCTTCCCGCAGCAACCCGTTTATGGGCAATTGCGGAAAGCTCGCCCCTCATCCGACCTCACTGCGTTCGGCCACCTTCCCCCGCGGGGGAAGGCAAAGCATCCCCCGATGGTTCCGCACCATCGGGGGACGCTTTTATTTCTCCATCACATCCCGCCAGGGCCGTTTTTCGGCAAGCTCGTTGCGGCGGTGGTTGCGCCAGACAAGCAGCGCTGCCAGTGCCGCGCCGAACAGGATGACTGCCGCAAGGTTGGGCAGGCCCACCGCGGGCAGCAGCGGCGTGATCCATTTGTCGACGAACCAAAACTCCACGAACCACAAAAACAGCATGGCGGCTGTAATGGCACCGTACCGCACACCTTTTTCGGTGGAGGCTGCCCACTCGGCGGGGACAATGCGCTGCAGCAGCCACGCACTGGGCATCATAATGGCAATGCAGAGCACAAGCCAGACAGCGTCGTAATAGCAGTCCCACGCCCGCCCCATCACCGTATAGGTCGCGGTGGAAACCAACGCAAAGGTGCACAGCCACACAAGGCTGTCTGCCATGTAATCCGCAAACTTCGGCTTGGGCATGCTTGCCAGCAGATTCCGCTTAAAAACATCTACATCCCCGATGACCGACGGCAGATAGTCGCGCCGGGCCTCGGCCTGTGCCGCCATCGCAATCAGGTCCTTGCGGATCAGCTCGATCTCGTACCCAATGCCGCGTGTGTTGTCCACCACGCCGATGATTTCTGTGATGGTGTCGCGGTCGTACTCTGCCAGCGTTGAAAAAATCAGGTCGTTCTCTTTTTTCAAGTCGCGGTATTCGTTGCGCATTGTTTTCATGGTTCAGCCCTCCTTGTCGTGCAAAATGCGGTTCACAGTGTCGCTGGCGTTCTGCCATGCCTCCGTAAATTCGTTAAGGTACTGCACCCCGTCGGAGGTCAGGCGGTAATATTTGCGGCTGGGCCCGCCGGAACCCGCGCGGTACTCGGCGGCGATCAGCCCCTTGCGCTCGAGCCGCAGCAGCAGGGGATAGAGTGTGCCCTCGGTCAGGTCGGCAAAGCCGCTGTCCCGCAGGGTGGTGGCAATGGCATAGCCGTAGGTCGGTTCCCGGTCAATGATTTTTAAAATGCAGCCTTCCAGCGTGCCCTTGCGCAGCTGTGCCTGGTCAAACACCGGCTCACCTCCTCTGACTACCTTGCATTACCATGTTCTCTGGCTATATTGTATTGCAAAGTAGTGGAAATGTCAAGCATAAATCCCACCCGCATTTTTGTGTAGAATAGACAAAAGCGGCAGTCCCTTTTTCAAGAGACTGCCGCCAGCAGAGGTTATTTTCGTTTGTACCAGCAATTCGCCACCGCGTCACACGCCCGCTGCACCGGGCTAAGGTTCAGCACGGCCAGCGTCACCGCGGCCAGCAGCACGGACCAAAGCACAACGACAATCGTCGCCTTCCCGCGCATAAGGTCGTACAGACCCAGCTCGACCAGCAGCGCCTGCACCGGCAGATGCAGCAGATAGATTGCCAGCGTGTGCCGCCCCAGCCCGGCCAGCAGATGCCGACGACTGGCCAGCACAGTCAGCGCCGCCGTGGTCGCGATGCCCACGAGGTAGAACACGACCCGGTACTGCACCCTGTCGCCGCCCGCATAGCTCACATCGTGGAACAGCTCCGCGCTGTGGTCCATGATCGGGTCAGCCCGCAGCACCCAGAGAAAATACGCTCCATAGCCAAGCACCAGCCCCGCCGCAGCCACAAGCCGCACCGGGCGGTGCTCCGCCGCAAACGCGGCCAGCCTGTCCAGCTGCGGGCGGAGCAGCACTCCGCACGCATAAAACGGGTAGAATGCAAATACCCGCACCAGCGTGAAGGGCCAGTCCACCAGCCCGGCAGCCAGCGCCAGCCCCACGGCCAGCGCCATGCCAAGGCAGGAACCGGCCAGCCCCAGCCTGTCCCGCAGCCGGCACAGAACCGGCAGGGTCAGATGCCAGAAGATCAGCGCGTACAGATACCATATATGCCGCCACGGCAGCAGCCACGCGGCCAGCAGGCCGCCCGTCTCGGCAAAATTTTCCCGCAGAACGGCGGCACGGAACGCCAGCATCAGCGTCTGCCCCACAAGGTACAGCCATAGCTGCTGTGTGACCAGCTTGCGCGGGTTGAACCGCGCCACCAGCCCGCTGCAGATGCAGAACAGTGCCATGTGGAACGCATAGATGCAGAAAAACGACGCACTGACGAAGGAATACCCCATGCGGTACTGCTCGATAAAATGGCCGAGCACAACCAGCAGGATGCCAAGGCCCTTCAGCTCGTCAATATAATCGCGGCGCTGAGGCATTATTGATTCTCCCACGGGGAGCGCACGATCTCGCCGGAATCGACCTTGCCGAACTCGGCGACCTCTGCGCTGGCCTTGACGATGCCGCCCGGAGCCACATGCACGCCGCGGCCCAGATGGGCGTTGTGGTCTACGATGGCTCCCGCGTTGACGATGCAGCCCACGCCCAGATGGGCGTCCGCACCGACATACGCCTGCGGCAGGATGATGCAGCCCGGCTCCAGCACGGCGCTGGGGCTGACAGACGCGGCGTCACTGATAAAAACCGGCGTGCTGTAGCCCGCTGCTGCCAGCTTTTGCAGCAGCTCGACGCGCAGCTTGTTGTCGCCCAGCGCCACAAAGGCGGGGCGTCCGCGCTTCAAAATCGCGGGGTCAACGTAATCCCGCAGGCCGCCCACGGCGTCGGGGGCGTTGTCGTCCAGAAAGTCCGCGCTGCCCCAGCCCTCGTCCATCAGCCAGTCGTTCAGTTGGGTGCCAAAGCCGCCGCGGCCCAGGATCAGCGGGCGCTTTGTGTTGAAACCGATTTCAATGAATGCCATAGTTATCCCTCCTGTTGGGTTACTTCGCCGTCGGGGGTCTCGCCCTCGGCGGGCTGTGCGTTGGGGTCCTCCAGGCTGGTACGGGGGTGTACGTCCAGCGGATTGGCCAGTGTGCCGTTCTGCAGGTCGCTCAGGGCCTGGGGGATGCCGGGGAAGAACCGGGCAATGCCGGTGCCGCCGCAGTGCAGACCGTCAAAGAAGTCTGTCTCCTGCAAGCCTTCAATGCACGCGGGGTCGTAGCTGCCGTAAATCGGCACGTTGTTGTCGGCGCAGTACTGCCGCAGCCAGTTTTCTACCTGGAAGAAGCCCTTGTGGTTCTCCGGCTCGGTCAGCAGGTAGCCGTACAGATACGGGTGCCACGGCGACAGCACAAGAATGACCGTTGTGCCTTGCGACTGGGCGTATCTGACGAAGGAGTCGAACGCCTGGATCTGGGTCTGGCTCAGCTCGTCAAAGCCCTCCATGTGTACGCTGTTAAAGCTCATACAGGCCTCGGCGGCCAGCGTGCGGATCTGGTCCTCGGTCTGATTGCGGAACGCTACATCGTACAAAACGCTGCCGTCGGACCGCTTGATCGACGTGGTCTGGTTGTAGGGGTCGCCCTCGACGGGGTTAAACTCTATCGTGTTGCCCTCGTCGTCGGTGACGGTGGCCTGCCCGCGGTTCTTTATGTAGTAGTCTACGTTGCCCTGGAAGTACGCCGGGTCGGCCAGCGCCTTCCACAGCTCGACCTTGTCGGGCTCCTCGTAATCGGTGGGCACGTTCAGGACCTTCGTCAGGAACTCGTTGTACAGGTCGGCGTCGGCGCGCGCGTCAAACGCGGCCTCGCTGCCGTAGAACACCCACGGGTCTATGCTCCACAAAAGAACCTTCGGGGCCTTGCCGTAGGTGACCATCTTGTAGTAGCTTGTCATGTTGTCGCGCACGTCCGCACCGGTGACGCCCATGTTGAAGAAGCTCTCGACGCCGGTGTTTTCGCGGTTGAACTGCAGAACACGGCTCGAGCCGATGCCGATGGCCTCGGGCGTCTCGGGCACATCCTGTGCAAATAACTGTACCACCTCGCGCTCGTCCATCTGCTCGAAGTTTGTAACGTCGTAGCCCTGGAGCATCAAGTCGACGATGCGGCGGGGTGCCAGCGCGCCCTGGAACAGGCCGCTGCGGTCCACATTGTAGCTGAACGCCACCATGAACACCAGCGCCGGCACAAACAGCAGGAACTTGAACGCCGTTTTGATGCCGAAGTAGAGCCGCCGCGCCAGCCCGCGCAGAAACAGCACGAACGGGTTGACCTTCTTTCTGCGGCGGCGCTGCCGGGCGGGTGCGCTGCCGGGGGCACCGCGGTGGATCTTGACCGGCGGTGCGGGAATCGGGGTAGGGGATTTCGCCATGATACACCGCCTTTCTCAATACTGCTGGTAGATGAACGCCGACTGGCCGAAGGCGGCGAAGAACAGAATCGCTGCAGCCATGCCGTAGTAGAGCGTCCAGCGCAGCGGCCAGACCTGCTGGCGGATCCAGCGGGCAACGCTGCGGCCCTTGTGCTCCGCCGCAAAGACGACGAAGCAGCCAAACAGCAGCACGACGGGCAAACGGCCATCAATGCCGCTGCTGTAGATGAGATTAGACACCTGCGCCCACGACCCGGACAGGCCGTCCCAGCCCTGCAAAAGCGAGCCGTACACGGCAAACGGGTCGGTGTTGTAGATGGCCGACGCGAAGAACACGAGCGTCAGGCAGAACAGCGCATTGGTGAAAAGACACTGCCAGAATACCTTGAACCAGCCCATGCGGTAGAGCGGGTTATAGCGGTTGATTCTCTGCCGCGCCCTGGCGGTCATGACACCGAAGGCGGCCAGCAGACCCGTGAACAGGCCCCAAGCCAGATACCGCCAGTCCGCGCCGTGCCACAGGCCGGAGCAGACAAAGACGATGACGATGTTTAAGTAGTGCCGCCACGGGGCGCAGCGGCTGCCGCCGAGGCTGAAATAGACGTAGTCGCGGAACCAACTCGTCATCGAGATATGCCACCGCCGCCAGAAATCGTTGAAGGTCCGCGCCTCAAACGGGGACTGGAAGTTCTCGATCAGGTCATAGCCCAGAATGCGCGCCGCGCCCAGGGCAATGTCGCAGCAGCCGGAAAAGTCCATGTACAGCTGCACGGCAAACAGCACTGTGGCGGCCACAAGGTTCGGGCCGCTCATGCTGCCGACATCGCCGTAGACCAGCGAGACATAGTGGCTCAGGTTGTCGGCAAGGACCATCTTTTTCGTGTAGCCCCACAGCATACGGAACGCGCCGCCCGCGCAGCGGCCATAGCTGAACCGGCGGCTTTTCTGGATCTGCGGGCGCATCTGGGGGTAGCGCTCAATGGGCCCGTTGATGAGGGTGGGGAAGAAGCTGACAAACAGCGCGTAGTGCAGCAGGTTTGTCTCGACCCGGCAGCGGCGCTTGTAGACGTCGATGGTGTAGCTCATCGCCGCAAACGTGAAGTAGCTCAACCCCAGCGGGGCCAGCAGATTCTCCCGGTGGGAGAGGATGCTGCCGCCCACCGTGTCTGCCAGCAGGTTCCAGTATTTGTAGTAGACAAGGATGCCGATGCCGAACCCCACCGACGCAGCCAGTGCCAGCACCCGCACGGGCTTGGCCCTGACCTTGCCGATGATCAGGCCGCACAGCCAGGTCAGCACCGTGGCGGCGGCGATCACCCAGACCAGCGGGCGGTTGACGGGGTCATAGCAGAAGAAGCCGTAGCTGGCGGCCAGCAGAAAGTAGGGCCGCAGCACACGGGGCAGGGCATAGTTGATGAGCGCCACTGCCGCAAAAAAGGCGAGGAACAACAGCGAGGTAATTGCCATGGTCTGATCCTCGCACAGGAAGGCGAGGACCTGCTCCCAAGTTATCGTCATGATTCCTATTCTCCGCAATTATTTCTTTTCTTCCAGGTCGCGCACGCGTTTTTCCAGCATGGCGTTGGCCTGGGTCAGCCGCTTGCACTTGTCGGCCAACTGGCTGATGGCAATGCTCAGCGAGAGCAGTACCACCAGCACAAAGCAGAACATTAACAAAAACACCAGATTGACCGGCATCTCAATGTCCAACAGGTCGCGCAGCACGTAGACCACGTAGGGGAACGCCGCCGCAATGACCAGCCCGACGGCCAGCGCAAGCCAGAGCAGGCTGTACTTGACGCTCATCAGCCCGCGCTTCAAAAACGCAAAGATGATGAGCAGCAGCACCACCGCGCCCAGAATCATAAACAGCTGTAATTGTGCGGTCATGCGCGGCCCCCCTTGCTTTTGCGGATGGACAGACGGTCAATGATGAGCGCCAGCGAGACCTTGATCATGTAGTAGACGCTCTTGAAGCTGTGGATGCTGGACACGCCGCCCTGCCGCTCCCGCATGATGACGGGGGCCTCGGCCACCTTGAAGCCCGCCAAAATCGCGGCCAGCGCGGCCTCCGGCTCCGGGTAGTCAATGGCGTAGTGCCGGGCAAAATAGGCGGTCATCCGCGCATTGGTCGCGCGGAAGCCGCTGGTCACATCCAGCACCCTATGCCCGGACAGCAGGAAAATCAGCCCGCTCAAGAACCGGATGCCGACCCGGCGCATAAAGCTGGTCTGGAAGCCCTCTTTTTTGACAAAGCGGCTGCCGATGCACATATCGCATTCGCCGTCCAGCACCGGCTGCACGATCTCCATCAGGTAGGCGGGGTCGTGCTGGCCGTCGCCGTCCATCTGCACGGCCACATCGTAGCCGTTGCGCACGGCGTACAGGTAGCCGCACTGCACGTTGCCGCCGATGCCCAGATTGACCGGCAGGTCCAGGAACGGGTAATGATGCTTGCGAAGCAGCTCGGCGCTGCTGTCGGTAGAGCAGTCGTTCACGACGAGAAAATCCACCTCCGGGCATTCCGCGCGCAGATTTTCCACCGTATTGACGATGTTATCCTCCTCATTGTAGCACGGGATGATAACAAGAACTTTTTTATCCAAAGGGGTGTACCTCTCAATCGGATAGTTGTCACATCTCTTGGCCCCCTCTGGGAGGGGGCTCCGCCCGCAGGCGGTGGGGGAGAGAACCTTGCGGTTATCCGAAACATTTCGGGCCGTGGCAAGGTTCTCTCCCTCCGGCCCTGCGGGGCCACCTCCCTCCCAGAGGGAGGCAGGGAGAAAACCGCAGAGCGATTTGCAAAAGGAAACGTAGGGGCGGATTCCATATCCGCCCGGGGAACCTGCCGCTGCTGCACACGGCTGCGGGCGAGCAATGCTCGCCCCTGCAACGCGGTTCCGCTCAAACGCCTTTGACCGTAAACTCCTCCAGCCGCTTCAGCAGCTCGGCACGGCGGTAGTGGGCGGTGTAATACGCCTTTGCCTTCGCGCCCAGTGCGGCCCGCTCGGCGTCGGTCATGCGGTACAGCGCCAGCATATTGTCCGCCAGCGCCTTTTGGTCGCAGGCCGGGCTGACAAGCCCGCCGCCGCTCTCCAAGACTGCCGCATAGCCCGCGCCGTTCATCGAGGCCAGCACCGGCTTGGCCGCGGCCATGTAGCTGGCCAGCTTGCCGGGAACGGTCAGTCCCAGATCGGGTGAGTCGGAAAGCGAGATCAGCAGCGCGTCGGCCAGCGCCGTAAACCGGGGCACATCAGCGGCGGGCACACTGCCGTAAAACGTCACGGCGTCCCCGGCGTGCAGGTCGGCAGCCTGTTTCTGCAAAGCCTCGCGGCTCATGCCGTCGCCGACCAGAAGAAGATGCAGGTGCTCCGCCCCGGCGGCGCGGGCGTCCAGCACGGCACGGATCACCATGTCCAGGCTCTGCGCCGGGGTGAACGTGCCGGTGAACACTACGTTGAACCGCCCCGCAAACTGTGCCTCCAGCGCCGCGTCATGCTGCGGCACGGCATAGAAATCCTCGCAGTACTGCGGAATGACCGCCACGTCCGCCGTGCTCTTGCCGGTGCGGGCGCACAGCCGCTCTTGCAGCGGCCCGCTCATGGCGATCAGCCGGTCACAGCGCCTGTACAGGCTGTCGCTGACCGACTGCGCGACCCAGCGCATAAACCTGTTTTTGACCGGCAGCACGCTGTACAGATTCTCCGGCCAGAGGTCAAGGACGTAATTCGTAAACGGTATATGGTGCTTTTTTGCATACCGGATGGAAGGCCAGCACATCAGCACGGGGCTGGTGTTGAAGCAGAACACCGCATCGTACCCGCCGGGCAGACGCTTTAACGCCCCCGCCGCGTAGAGCGGCCAGCTGACGTAGTTGAGAAAAATCGTCTTGCCGGTGTTGCCCTTGCGGGGGATCTCCCGCGCACGGAACACCCGCGCACCCTTGTAGACTTCCTCAAACGGGCCGTCGGCGCTGTAGCCGTCGAACCATTCGCCCTTCGGGTAGTTGGGCAGACCGCAGAGCACGTCCACGGAGAGACCGTCCTGCACGAAGCCTTCGACAATATCGTTGATGCGGAAATTTTCCGGCCAGAAATGCTGGGTCACTACCAGTATGCGCATAATATATCGTGTTCCTGTCGCTTAGTATTTGCGCCACACCATCTTGTTGACAACACCGGTGTAGCTCTGGATGATCTTGACGACCTTGTCGGAGACATTCTCGTCCACGTAGTTGGGCACGGGCAGGCCGAGGTCGCCGTTCCGGTTCATCTCCACAGCCACGTCCACGGCCTGCAGCAGGTGGTCGCCGTCGATGCCCGCCAGAATGAAGCAGGCCTTGTCCAGCGCCTCGGGGCGCTCGGTGGAGGTGCGGATGCAGACCGCCGGGAACGGATGGCCGACGCTCGTGAAGAAGCTGCTTTCCTCGGGCAGCGTGCCGGAGTCGGACACGACGCAGAAGGCGTTCATCTGCAGGCAGTTGTAGTCATGGAAGCCCAGAGGCTCATGCTGAATGACGCGCTTGTCGAGCTTAAAGCCGCTCTGCTCCAGACGCTTGCGGCTGCGGGGATGGCAGGAGTAGAGAATCGGCATATCGTACTTTTCGGCCATCTTGTTGATGGCGGTGAACAGCGAGGTAAAGTTCTTCTCGGTGTCGATGTTCTCCTCGCGGTGGGCAGACAGCAGAATGTACTTGCCCTTCTCGAGACCCAGACGCTGGTGGATGTCGGACGCCTCGATTTTGGCCAGATTCTGGTGCAGCACCTCGGCCATCGGGGAACCGGTCACGTAGGTGCGCTCCTTCGGCAGGCCGGTGTCGGCCAGATAACGGCGGGCATGCTCGGAGTAAGCCATGTTCACATCGGAGATGATGTCCACGATGCGGCGGTTCGTCTCCTCGGGCAGGCACTCGTCCTTGCAGCGGTTGCCGGCCTCCATGTGGAAGATGGGGATGTGCAGCCGCTTCGCACCGATGACGGACAGGCAGCTGTTTGTGTCGCCCAGCACCAGCACGGCGTCGGGCTGGATGGCGGCCATGAGCTTGTAGCTCTCCGAGATGATGTTGCCCATCGTCTCGCCCAGATCCGCGCCGACGGCGTTCATGTAGACCTCGGGGTCGGCCAGCTGCAGGTCGTGGAAGAACACGCCGTTCAGGTTGTAGTCGTAGTTCTGGCCGGTGTGGGCCAGGATAACATCAAAATATTTGCGAGTCTTGTTGATGACGGCGGCCAGACGGATGATCTCCGGGCGGGTGCCGACGATGATGAGCAATTTCAGCTTGCCGTTGTTTTTAAAAGAAATGCTGCTGTAGTCAGACATACTTTTCTCCTTAGTAGCTAATATGTGCAGGGGATGTAGGGGCGAACATCGTTCGCCCGCAGAAACGTTACGACCGGGGCAAACTTCCGGGTCGATGACGAGCATCGACCCCTACATCGCAGGGGCGGATTCCATATCCGCCCGGGAACTTTGCCGCTGCCGCACACGGGCACGGGCGAGCACTGCTCGCCCCTACAATGCGCCCGTTTTACACCTTTTCAAAGAATGTATCCGGGTGGGCCGGGTCGAACTGCTCGTTCGCCCACATCAGGGTGACGAGGTTCTCGGTCTCGCTCAAATTGATGATGTTGTGGGTGTACCCCGGCAGCATGTGGATGGCCTGGGGCTTGTCGCCGGTCACCTCAAATTCCAGCACCTCGCCGCTGCCGACGCGGCGCTCCTGAATCAGACCGTGGCCCGAAACCACGATGAAAAACTCCCACTTCGTGTTGTGCCAGTGCTGACCCTTTGTGATGCCGGGCTTCGAGACGTTGACGCTGAACTGGCCGCAGCTCTCGGTTTTGAGCAGCTCGGTAAAGCTGCCGCGGGCGTCCTCGTTCTTTTTCAGGTCAAAGATGACCTTCTCTTTGGGCAGATAGGACAGATACGTCGAGTACAGCTTTTTTGCAAAGCTGCCTGCCGGAATCTCCGGCAGTACGAGCGTTGCGGGCTGAGCCTTGAACCTTTCCAGCAGGTCCGCAATTTCGCCCAGCGTGACTTTGTGGGTCACCGGCGCAGCACAGTAGCGCCCACTGTCGTGGAAAACCGGCGTCAGACCGTCGTAATCGCAGCGGTGAGGCTTACCCTCCAGCGCGTCGAGCATTTCCTCCACCAGGTCGTCAATGTACAATAGCTCCAGCTCGGTGGCGCGGTCATTGACCGTGATGGGCAGGTCATTGGCGGTGTTATTGCAGAAGGTCGCCACGGCGCTGTTGTAGTTGGGGCGGCACCACTTGCCGAACAGATTCGGGAAGCGGTAGACCAGCACCGGCGCGCCGGTCTCCTGCCCGTAGGTGAAGAACAGCTCCTCACCGGCCAGCTTGCTCTTTCCGTAGTCGCTCTCGCCGTAGCGGCCGATCAGCGTCGCCTGGATCGAGCTGGACAGCATGACCGGGCAGCGGTTGGCGTGAGATTTGAGCGTGTCCAGTAGGGTAGAGGCGAAGCCGAAGTTGCCCTGCATGAACTCGTCGTTATTTTTGGGACGGTTGACACCCGCTAAATTGAACACAAAATCGGCTTCCGCACAAAAGTGGTCCAGCTCTGCGGGGGGCGTGTCGAGGTCATACTCAAACACGTCCTCGATCTGCAAGGCGGGGCGGGTACGGTTCTTGCCGTCGCGGACAGCCTTCAGATTCTCGCAGAGATTGCGCCCCACAAAGCCCTTAGCGCCGGTCACAAGGATCTTCATGCCTTCTCGGCCTCCATCTCTTTCAGCGCGTTTTGGACGTAGTCGGTGGTCAGGATCTTCCTGACCGTGCCCTCCACGTCCAGACGGTGCGTGTTGTGGCTCGTGTAGGAGTCGTCGGCCATCGTGTGGACCTCGCCCTTGACGACGAACTTGTCGTAGTTCAGGTCGCGGTTGTCGGCGGCTACGCGGTAGTAACCGCCCATATCCTCACTGCGCAGGCGCTCCTCGCGGGTCATCAGGGTCTCGAACAGCTTCTCGCCGTGGCGGGTGCCGATGATGTTCGTGCCGGTGTCGCCGAACAGCTGCTGCACGGCCTTGGCCAGGTCACCGATGGTGGAGGCGTCGGACTTCTGGATGAACAAATCGCCCGGGTTTGCATGCTCAAACGCGAACATGACCAGGTCAACGGCCTCGTCCAGATTCATCAGGAAGCGGGTCATATTGGGGTCGGTGATTGTGATGGGGTTGCCGGCGCGGATCTGGTCAATGAACAGCGGAATGACGCTGCCGCGGCTGCACATGACGTTGCCGTAGCGGGTGCAGCAGATCGTCGTGCCGCCGCGCTCGGCGGCCACGCGGGCGTTGGCAAAGATGACGTGCTCCATCATCGCCTTGGAGATGCCCATGGCGTTGATGGGGTAGGCGGCCTTGTCGGTGGACAGGCAGACGACGCGCTCCACGCCCGCGTCAATGGCGGCGTGCAGGACATTGTCCGTGCCGATGATGTTCGTCTGCACGGCCTGCATCGGGAAGAACTCGCAGGAGGGCACCTGTTTCAGCGCTGCCGCGTGGAAGATGTAGTTGACGCCGGGCATGGCATCCCGGATGGACTGCGGGTTGCGCACGTCGCCGATGTAGAACTTGACCTTGCCGGCATACTGCGGGTGGTTGGCCTGCAGCTCGTGGCGCATGTCGTCCTGCTTCTTCTCATCGCGGGAGAAGATGCGGATCTCGCCGATGTCGGTGGACAGGAAATGCTTGAGCACCGTATGCCCGAAGCTGCCCGTGCCGCCGGTGATGAGAAGAGTCTTATCCTTAAAAATGCTGTCTGCCATAATATCCTCCTTATAATTGGCTGCGCAAAAGGCACAGTGATCCTTTATAATCTTATTCATTTTAGCACAAAAATCGCTGCTTGAAAAGGGCACAGGGTTGGAAATTGCTGCTTTTTGTGGTATAATAGCTAAGAAATCACAGCAAAATGCTTTTTACAAGGAGGACACGCCCATGCGCGCCTACGAACGTCTTTTAAAATATGTAAAGGTCCACACGACCTCTGACCCCAACAGCGGCACCCACCCCAGCACGCTGCGCCAGTTTGACCTGGCGAAGATCCTCGTTGAGGAGCTGAAGGAGTTGGGCCTGACCGATGCCCATGTGGACGAGCATTGCTATGTCTACGCCACGCTGCCCGCCACCCCGGGGCAGGAGAGCGCCGCGCCGCTGGGCCTTATCGCCCACATGGACACGGCGGACGACGCCAGCGGTGAGAATGTCCGGCCGCAGATCCACGAAAACTACGACGGCGAGGCTGTCACGCTGCCCGCCACCGGCACGGTGCTGGACCCCAAGGTGTTCCCGTTCCTGCGCGAGATGAAGGGCCAGACTCTTATCACCACCGACGGCTCGACCCTGTTGGGCGCGGACGACAAGGCCGGTGTGGCCGAGATCATGACCGCGCTGGAGCGCATCATTGCCGAAAATCGCCCCCACGGCAAGCTCTGCATCGGCTTCACCCCCGATGAGGAGATCGGCGAGGGCGCGAGCCTGTTTGACGTCGAGGGCTTCGGCGCGGCCTACGCCTACACCGTTGACGGCGAGGACGTCGGCGAGATCAGCTATGAGAACTTCAATGCCGCCGCTGCCGTCGTGACCGTGCACGGCTTCAGCGTCCACCCCGGCAGCGCCAAGAATTCGATGATCAATGCGCAGAACGTGGCCATGGAGTTCCACGCCGCGCTGCCCGCCTTCTCCCGCCCCGAGCACACCGAGGGCCGTGAGGGCTTCTTCCACCTGACGAGTATGCAGGGTGACGTGACCACCGCGCACCTGGGCTACATCGTGCGCGACCACGATGCCGCCAAGTTTGCCGCCCGCAAGGCCCAGATGCAGCATATTGCCGCCTGCCTGAATGACCGCTACGGCGCGGGCACGGTGGAGCTGGACATCAAGGACAGCTATTATAATATGTTGGAGAAAATTCAGCCCCACTTCCATCTGGTCGAGAACGCCCGCAAGGCCATCCGCGCGGCGGGCCTTGAACCCATCGAGACCCCGGTCCGCGGCGGCACCGACGGCGCGACCCTGAGCTATATGGGCCTGCCCTGCCCGAACCTCGGCACCGGCGGCTTCAACTTCCACGGCCCCTGCGAGTGCATCACCGCCGAGAAGATGGATCAGGGCGTCGAGATTTTGCTGAATCTGGTCGAGCTGTATAAATAAGGGCCCGGAGTTTATTGAAAAGGGATTGAATAAGACATAACAACAGCCCGTGCTTCCCAATCGAAGCACGGGCTGTTTGCCTATATGGCTTCCCCCTCGGGGGAAGCTGTCAGCGGCCTCGCCCGCTGGCTGATGAGGGGCGGCCTGCCGTCAAAACTCGCTAACGGATAGCAATGGCACACCCGCCCCTCATCCGGCCCTGCGGGGCCACCTTCCCCCAAAGGGGAAGGCTTTAGGCGCTTACTTCATCTTCCCCACATACACCAGATACGAATACAAATAAATCCACGCGCTGCCGCCAAGAACGGCGGCCAGCAACACGATCAGCGTAGCAATGTCGCCCAGCAGGCCGCCCAGGAAGGCAAGCACCAACAGGACAATGCCCATAACGACAAAGGTGTACCCGCCCATGCGCTGGGTGCGCTGCCAGTTGTGCTCGTCGTTCAGCGCCCAGGGCGTGCGGCAGCCGAAGGTATAATTCTGCTTGATCTGCGGCATAAAATTGCCCAGGATGATGAACAATACGCCGATGCCGCCGCAGACCAGAATGCTGACGAGGTTGCTGCTGTCCGGCAGCTTACCGAAAACAGCCAACTCACTCAGCCAGCTGAACGCGGCCATCATCACGGTGAACAGCACTACGCACAGGTTCCATACCTTGCCGAACTTCTCAAAATTCTGGTGCTTGGGGTCGATTTTGCGGATGACCTCAAACAAAATCAACATCGCAAACGGCAGCGCGGCCAAAATCAAAACCGTGGATTTCGGCCCCCAGCCGTTGACCTGCCCGCTGGCTCCCCAGTGGGTGGGCACAATGTCCGGCAGGGAGGGGTAGAAGTACAGGTGCGCGGCAAAATTCAGCACGCAGACCACGGTTAAAATCCAGAACAGCTTATTCTTTTTCATTGCTATCGTCTCCCTTTACAAGGCCGCAGTCATAGAACCACTTCATCAATTCCTGAAATACGGTCAGATTCACACTGTACACAATGTTCTGGCCGCGGCGCTCATCGGTAATAAGCGCCGCACTTCTTAAAATGTTCAGGTGGTGGCTGACGGACGGCTTTGTCATATCAAAATGTGCGGCGATCTCCCCGGCGGTCAGATCGCCCTGTGCCAGCAGTTCTAAAATGCGCCGCCGCGTCGGGTCGGCCAGCGCCTTGAAAGCATCTCCCAAACAGAACAACTCCTTTCCTGATAAACAATTAGATAAACGTCTAACTGTCTATGCCTATACTATACTCCTATGCACCTGCCGCTGTCAATAGATATTTTGAAAAATATCTAACTATCCGCTCCCCTCCGATTGTTTCTCCAACTTTTACCAATGATTTTTCCTGCAAATTCACAATTTGTTTGCAATTTTCCTATTGACATGGTATGTGAATGTGCTACAATATTAGCAGTCGAACAGATGGAGTGCTAAAGAAAAGCAAACACACAGAATTTGCGAAAACGGATTCTTGAACTGCAAAATCCAAGCGCTTTATGTGCGAGACTGCCAGAACAATGCGCTATCTGCACTAAAGGAGGTACGCACTATGAACATCGAACAAATGACACAGAAAACCCGTGAGGCTTTGCAGGCTGCACAGCGCATCGCGGTGGAATATTCCAACAACGCGGTGGAGCAGGAGCACCTGCTGGCCGCCCTTGCCCAGCAGCAGGACGGGCTTATCCCGCAGCTGCTACAGACCCTCGGCATTGACGCCAATGCCTTTGCCCAGGCGGCCTTGCAGAAGGTCGAGGCGCTGCCCCGCGTGACCGGCTCTGGCCGTGACCCGGAGAAGATCTACATCTCCAACGATCTGGACCGCGCCCTCAATGCCGCCGAGCAGCAGGCCAAGCAGATGAAGGATGAATACATCAGCGTAGAGCATGTACTCCTCGGCATTTTGCAGAGGCCCGGCAAGGCTGCCAGCGAAATCTTCAAGACTTTCGGCATCACAACCGAGAAATTTATGAAGCAGCTGAGTACGGTGCGTGGCAATCAGAGGGTCACGAGTGATAACCCGGAGGACACCTACAACGCTCTGAAAAAGTACGGTCAAGACCTTGTCGAAATGGCAAAGGCGCATAAACTTGACCCTGTGATTGGACGCGATACGGAAATTCGCAATGTCATCCGTATCCTGTCCCGCAAACGCAAGAACAACCCCGTGCTGATCGGTGAGGCCGGTGTCGGTAAGACCGCCATCGCCGAGGGGCTGGCGCAGCGGATCGAAAGCGGAGATGTGCCCGAAAATCTGAAGGATCATACCGTGTTCAGTCTGGACATGGGTGCGCTGGTCGCAGGTGCAAAATACCGCGGCGAGTTTGAGGAGCGCCTGAAGAGCGTCCTTAACGAGGTCAAGAAGTCTGAGGGCAAGATCATCCTCTTCATCGATGAGCTGCACACCATTGTCGGTGCGGGCAAGACCGACGGTGCGATGGATGCCGGCAACCTGCTCAAGCCCATGCTGGCCCGCGGCGAGCTGCACTGCATCGGCGCGACCACGCTGGACGAGTACCGCGAGTATATCGAGAAGGACCCCGCGCTGGAGCGCCGTTTCCAGCCGGTCATGGTCAATGAACCGACTGTCGAGGACACCATCTCGATCCTGCGCGGCCTGAAGGAGCGCTACGAGGTCTACCACGGCGTCAAGATTCAGGACGCCGCCCTGATCGCCGCCGCGACGCTGTCGGACCGCTACATCACGGATCGCTTCCTGCCTGATAAGGCCATCGACCTCGTCGATGAGGCTTGCGCTATGGTCAAGACCGAGCTGGATTCGATGCCCGCCGAGTTGGACGAGATGAACCACCGCATCACCCAGCTGCAAATCGAGGAGGCCTCTTTAAAGAAAGAGACCGACGAGCTGTCCAAGCAGCGTTTGGCCACGCTGGAAAAGGAGATGGCCGAGCTGCGCGACAGCTTCAACAGCAAGAAGGCGCAGTGGGAGAACGAGAAGAACGCCGTGAACAAGGTGCAGAGCCTGCGCGCTGAGGTGGAATCCACCAAGGCCGAGATCGAAAAGGCGACCCGCACCGGCGACTACGCCAAGGCCGGTGAGCTGCAATACGGCAAGCTGCCCACCCTGCAAAAGCAGTTGGAGGAAGAAGAAAAGCTGGCCGAAGCAAAGAAAGAATCCAGCCTGCTTCGTGACCGCGTAACGGAAGAAGAAATTGCGAACATCGTCGCCCGCTGGACCGGCATCCCGGTCTCCAAGCTCGTCGAAGGCGAACGCGAGAAGCTGCTCCGCCTGCCGGACACGCTGCATCAGCGGGTCATCGGCCAGGACGAGGCCGTGCAGAAGGTCTCGGACGCTATCCTGCGCTCCCGCGCCGGCATCGCGAACCCGAACCGCCCCATCGGCAGCTTCCTGTTCCTCGGCCCCACGGGCGTCGGCAAGACCGAGCTGGCCAAGGCGCTGGCGCAGGCCCTGTTTGACGACGAGAAGAACATGGTCCGTATCGACATGACCGAGTATATGGAGAAATTCAGCGTCTCGCGTCTGATCGGTGCGCCTCCGGGATACGTCGGCTATGAGGAGGGCGGCCAGCTGACCGAGGCCGTGCGCCGCCACCCCTACAGCGTTGTGCTGTTCGATGAGGTCGAAAAGGCCCACCCGGACGTGTTCAACATCCTGCTGCAGGTGCTGGACGATGGCCGCATTACCGACAGCCAGGGCCGCACGGTGGACTTCAAGAACACCGTCATCATCCTGACGTCGAACCTGGGCTCCGACCTGATTCTGGAGGATCTGGAAAAGAGCCGCGCCAACGGCAGCAACGAGCTGTCCGACGAGGCCAGAAACGCCATTGACCAGCTGCTCAAGCGCCAGTTCCGCCCCGAGTTCCTGAACCGTCTGGACGACATTGTCTACTACAAGAGCCTGACCAAGACCGAAATCGGCTCCATCGTCGACCTGATGCTGGCCGACCTGCGCAAGCGTCTGGAGGACAAACAGCTGAAACTGGTTGTCACCGACGCGGCCAAGAACGCCATCATCGACGGCGGCTATGACCCGATCTACGGTGCCCGCCCCTTGAAGCGGTACATCCAGTCCCATGTGGAAACGATGATCGCGAAGGAAATCATCGGCGGCGCCCACACGGCAGGGGACACCCTGACCGTGGATGCGGATGGGAACGGACAGCTGGTGCTGCGCTGAACCCTACAATAATAAATGACGCTCCGGGCGGTATGGAAAATGTTCCATACCGCCCGGAGCGTTTTTGCTTGTCTTGCAGCATTGCAGGGACCGCGCATCTGCGGCCTGCAAGATTCCGGTGGCCCCGGCGCTTCCGGGGCGATGACGAGCATCGACCCCTACGCCGTAGGGGCGGATTCCATATCCGCCCGCTCATCCGGGCGTTTGCGGGTAAGCTGCGGGCCGGGCGTGCCCGGCCCCTACAGGTATACCAAATTACAGCACACCCAGTCCCGTCAGCAGCGTCTTGACACCGATCAGGATCAGCACAATGCCGCCGATGCGCTCGGCGGGGGCGCGGTACTTGTCGCCGAACATGGCACCGACCTTGACGCCGATGGCGGACAGCAGGCAGGTGATAACGCCGATCAGCCCGGCAGCGGGCAGAATGTCCACCTGCATGGCTGCAAAGCTGACGCCGACGGCGAACGCATCAATGCTGGTGGCGATGGCCAGCGGCAGCATGGCTTTGGCGGAGTAGTCGTCGTCCAGCTGCTCGTCGCCGCCAAAGCTCTCCTTGATCATGTTCGCACCGATGAGTGCCAGCAGCACAAACGCGATCCACGGACCGAACTTCGTCAGCAGCGCGGCAAACCGGTCACCGAGAAAATAGCCCAGTGCAGGCATCAAAAACTGAAACCCGCCGAACCAGACGCCGCAGATCATAGCGTGCTGCAGACTTACCTTGCGGACGGACAGCCCCTTGCAGATCGAGACGGCGAATGCGTCCATCGAGAGGCTGACGGCAATCAGGAACAGGTCGAATAAAGTCATGATTTTTCCTCCGTTTTGGCAGGGTGCAGACAATAAAAAAGACCTATCCACCCGTGAAAACGGGCAGATAAGTCTCGTCGTTTAAAGTAAAGCCAGAGCAAACGCTCATTGTGTTGGCAGAACTGCGCGGCGGCTGCTCCACCGCTGCGCTGACTACTCCCTTATTGCTTCGGATAGTGTAGCATAGGTGAGAATGCTTGTCAATACGTTAGAAATGGCTAATCTCAAACAAAAGGCTTCCCCCGCGTGGGAAGCTGTCAGTGGCTCCGACCACTGACTGATGAGGACCGACCCTGCCATGGTATCCCACAAACGGGTAAAAATGGCAAACATACCCCTCATCCGGCCCTGCGGGGCCGGCTTCAGTCTACGCGCTAAGAGCCGCCTACGGCGGTTGCGCTCCGACACGCGCCTGCGGGCGCAGCCCCACAGAGGAAGGCAAGATGCTTGCATAATCCCCCATTTTAGAGTACAATATACACAAATCTGCATTCCGGGGGAATAACCATGCAATATAAAGTTTTGGCGCTGGACCTTGACGGCACCCTGACCAACACCGAAAAAGTCATCACGCCGCGCACAAAGGCGGCATTGCAGGAGGCGGCCCGCCGCGGCGTCTGCATCGTGCTGGCCAGCGGGCGGCCCACCGTCGGCATTGAGCCGCTGGCCAGGGAGCTCGAGCTCGAAAAGTACGGCGGCTGTATTTTGAGTTACAACGGCGGCAAGATCATCGACTGCCGGACCGGACAGACGCTGGTGCAGCATGCCTTCCCGGCAGACCTGATCGAGCCGGTCTGCACGTTCAGCCGCTATTGGAACGTCGTGCCGCTGACCTACGACAAAAACGGCATCGTGACCGAGGTCCCCGACGCCCCCTACGTGCTGGAGGAAGCCCGCATCAACAAGATCCCCGTGCGCAAGGTGGAAAACCTGCCCGCCGAGGTGACCTACCCCATCAACAAGCTGCTGCTGACTGGCGACCCCGCCGACATGCCGCACGTTGAGGAGCTGATGCAGCAGGAGTTTGCGGGCAAGCTGTCCATCTGCCGCAGCGCACCTTTCTTTATTGAAACAATGCCCCTCGGCGTCGGCAAGGATACCTCGCTGGAAATTCTGCTGCGCGCCAAGGGCCTGACCCCCGCCAACCTGATGGCCTGCGGTGACGGCTGGAACGACCTGCCGATGATACGCCTGGCCGGTATGGGCGTGGCCATGGGCAACGCCCAGCCGCCGGTCAAGGCCGCGGCCAACTACCTGACCGCCGATAACGACCACGACGGCGTGGGCCTGGCAGTGGAAAAGTTTATTTTGAATGAGGAGACCTGACCTGTGAATCTGATCGTTTTCGATTTGGAATGGAACATCGGCTACCAGCCGAAAACCTTCCTCTATCACGGCACGGAGCTGACGCTGCGCGGTGAAATCATTCAGATCGGCGCGGCCCGCATCAATGACCGCGGCGATGTGCTGGATACGTTTGAGGTCAACCTCAAGCCGCACATTTTCCGCAAATTGCAGCATCATATCGCCAAGGTCACGGGTCTGTCCCAGGGCGACCTGGACGCGGGCCTGCCGATGAAGGAGGGCCTGCAGAAATTTCTTGACTGGGCGGGCGACGATGCCGAGCTGGCCGAGTGGGGCCTGGACGACGTGCCGGTTTTAAAGCAAAACCTGTTCCTCGTCGGGCTGGATGAAAACTGGCCGAACCGCTGGTACGACCTGCAGCGCATCTTCCTGCAGGCTTACCCCCGCAAGGAGGGAGAGGGCCTGACCCTGGAAAGCGTTGTGGACCGCCTGGGCATCCCCAAGGAAGAACCGTTCCACAACGCACTGGACGACGCGCTCTATACGGCCAGGGTCTGCCGCAAGCTGCCGCTGGCCGAGGGCCTCGCGACCTATCCGACGGAGGAGGAGCTGCTGACCGAGGCACTGCTCGGCGCCGAGAACACGGGCCGCGACGTGAAGCTGTTCATGAACCGCATGGAACACGACGACTACCGCAGCGTGCCCGAGCTGTATCAGGCCGGCTGCCCTGAGTGCGGCGCACCGCTGCAAAACGACGAGGTCTGGCTCAAGCGCGGCAACACGGGCTACTTTACCAGAGCAGCCTGCCCCTACTGCGGGCACTGGTATCTGCGCTTTAAGCTGAGCCGCCGCGACGGCCTGCATTGGAGCTTTGCCCGCTGCATCGACCCGGCTACCCCGGAGTACGATGCCAGATGGGATAAGCAGAAGGCAGCTCTGCTTGAGCGCATGAAGCGCAAGCAGGCGCGGAATATAAAAGAGTGATGAACCCCAAGCTCCGGCTCTGCGGGGAACCTCCCTCGTAACCGGGGGAGACTTTTTTTATTTTCCGCCCTCCCGCTCTTGACAAATCCGGCGTTCTGTCTTATGATTGATAAAAACGTAACACAATTTTTACAAAATTGCAAATATAGCAACAAGAGGTACAAGATGGATACAGAACGCTGGCAGATCTTATTAAAGGCAATCGACCACGGCAGCCTGCGTGCGGCGGCGGAGGAGATGGGTTTTACGGTCTCCGGCATCAGCCGCAGCGTGGCAACGCTGGAAAAGGAGCTGGGCTTTGCCCTGCTGTACCGCGCCAAAAGCGGTGTGCAGCCCACCGCGGAATGCTGCCAGCTGCTGCCGTCGGTGCGTGAGCTGCTGTTTGCGCAGGAGCGGCTGGAACAGACCGCAGCCAAGGTGCGCGGCGCAGACTGCGGCACCATTGTCATCGGTACGGCGTATAACTGCTACTATGAGTGGGTCACCCGGATGATGGCGGCGTTCCGCACACGGCACCCCGGCGTGGTCATCAAGATCGTCAACGGCACCAGCAGCGAGCTGGCCGAGATGCTGCTGGATCACCGCACGGATTTCTGCCTCATCAGCCACCGTGACTCGCTGCCGGTCTGGCTGCCCATCCGTCAGGACGAGCTGATGGTCCTGCTGCCCAAAAACCACCCGCTGGCGGACCGTGAGTCCTTCCCGGTGGAAAGCCTGAAGACCGAGCCGTTCATCGACAGCTACCCGGGCATGGAGACCGACATTACCCTGATTTTTGACAAGCTGAAGGCCCGCCCCGACGCGCGCTATTCCACGATGGACATCACGGCGACCTATGCCATGGTGTCGGCGGGCTTGGGCATCAGCGTAAACAACGCCATCAACCACCAGGGCGGCTATCCCGGCGTCGTGGAGCGCCCGATGAATCCCCACCAGATGATGGAGATCGGTCTCGCCTGCGGCGAGAACCTCGCCCCCGCCGCCCAGGCGTTCCTGGATTTCGTGAAGGAGCGGCTGCCGGAATAAGAATGCCTTCCCCCGCGGGCGGGGGAAGGTGGCCGAGGCCCCGCCCGAGGCCGGATGAGGGGGTGGGTATATGTTATATCCCGCCAACGGATGATGGCCGTACACCTGCCCCTCATCAGTCAGCGGTCAGGGCCGCTGACAGCTTCCCCCCAAGGGGGAAGCCGACAAAAATATACCGCCGTGCAAATCCATGCACGGCGGTATATTTTTGCCTCAATACGTGATAATGATGCCCTGATCCTGCGCGTAGAAGCTGCACAGGCCGGAGCAGGGCACGATCTTCACCGGAGCGCCGGGCCACTTGGCCTCAATGCCGTGATGCAAAAGCTGGGCGGCGTTCTGATTGCCGCACTCGCTGATGAGCACCGGATGGACACCATCGTATTTGTCTTCGTCCATCTGCTCCAGAATCTTTGCCAGCACGCGGGTCTCGCCGCGGGTCTTGAAGAAAAAGTCGATCTTGCCGTCCGGCGTGCGGCGGCCCAGAACGCGCATGTTCAGGCGGCCTGCGATAAAACCAACTACCCTGTTTACACGGCCGTTCTTGGCCAGATTGTCAAAGCTCGCCAGTGCAAACAGGATGTGGGTGCTATCGGCAAACTTTTTCAGCGCAAAGCAGATGTCGTCAAATGTTTGATCCTCGCCGATCAGCTTGTTGGCCAGCTCGGCGGCACCGGCCAGCGCACCGGAGCAGCTCAGCGTGTCCAGCACAAAAATTTTCTTTTCGGGGTGCTCCTCCAGCACCATCTCGCGCGCGGCCATGGCGGCATTGTAGCTGCCGGACAGGTTGCTGCTGATGGTGAGGGCAAACACGTTGTCCGCCTGCAAAAAATATTCGGCCCATTCCTCGGGGCTGGGGCAGGCGGTGGTGCTGGCGCCGTTGTAGTCGGTCATGGCCTGCAGCATCTGCTGGGTGTTCAGCGTGGCAAGGTCAACATACTCGCGTTCACCAACGCGGATTTTAAACGGTACAAGGGCAAACTGCACGCCCGGTGCCGGGTTTTTCAGCTCGCGGATCTCGCAGGAGCTGTCGGATACGATCATCCATGCCATGGGGCAGGACCTCCGTTCTGTGATGATTGGTCACGTCTATTCTTACTCTTATTATAGAGGTACAGGAGAAAAGCGTCAAGCTGATTTTTGCAAACGTCCCTTTTTCGGCCTGTAAAATTTGCTGTGGCCACTTGTACCCGGTGCGGTTCCGGCGTATAATAGCTATACATGCTTGATTGCGTAAAGAATAGGAGCTTTTATGGCTGATTTTTATACCTACCGTAATGAGGTCGCAGGCAGGCGCCGCAAGCGCAGACTGTTCCTGATCCTCATCGTTGTTTTAGTGGTGCTCTGCATCGGCGTGGGCTACTTCTGGTTCACCCGTAAGAGTGCCCCGGCTCAGACTTCCCCGGCGGAATCTGCTACGCCGGAGCAGGCCGCATCCGCCGCTGTGCCCACCGCGGCCCCCTCGGCAGCCCCGGCAGACATTGCCGAGCCGCAGCGCATCCTGCCGGGCGTCGATACCGCCGCGTGGGACAAGTCCGAGGCCGTCGCGGCCACGATCGACACCGAGTACCGCAACACCGATCACCGCATGGTGGCCGTCCCGATGCTGGGCACTGTGACGAACGACTATTTCAACACCGTCACCTTCGCGGGCGACAGCATCGCGTCGGGCCTTGGCATCTACGATACGGGCTACCACAATGCCCACTACGCCACCTACGTCAGCGCGGGCGTGCAGACCTTTGTCAACAATGTCAGCGTCAAGAACGCCGTCACCGGTGCGAACGAGACCCCGATGGAAACCATTGCCGCCAGCCAGCCGGATTATCTTTATATCCTTGTCGGCACGAACAACCTCGTCGTGCAGGGCAGTGAGGACAGCTTTATCGCCTACTACGAGCGCCTCATTGATATGCTGCGTGAGCAGCTGAACCCCGGCGTGACGATTTATATCCAGTCCATCCCCGGCGTACAGGAGGATGTGGTCGCCTCCAAGCCCGGTCTGGACAACACCCGCATTGCCACGGTCAACGACCTGCTGGCCAACATGGCGCTGCGCAAGGGCTGCTACTATATCAACATCCGCGAGGCCCTGACCAACCCCGCCGACGGCAGCCAGATCGACGACTACGCCACGAAGGACGGCGTCCACTTCAATGCCGCAGGCTACCATGCCTGGGCTGAATATCTGGCCACCCACACGGTCTGGAACCGCCGCAGCGTCTACAGCGGCGAGAACCCGTACTACATCTACGGGACCTGAAAATAATTCCCGGATTGCACAAATCCCCTGCAAAGTGTAAAAAGCACCTTACAGGGGACTTTTTTGTATATTTGTCCGAAAAAGCACCCGATTTATGTCGAACTTGTACAAAACGAATGGGTAACATACGAAAATTTTAGCAGAATATTACACAAAAGACCTTGCATTTCCCGTAAGAAACAGGTAATATAGAGACAGAGATTATACAGAGTCAGTGTACTGTATTCACTACAGCACCGCTCAAAAGGGGAGATTACGTTGAAACAGCGCAAAGAAACGCCCAAAAGCTCCGATCTGCCCATTTATCTGTTCAAGCAGGGCAACAATCAGGAGGCCTATCGCTACTTCGGTGCGCATCTGTGCGAGGAAAACGGCGAGGCCGGCGCGGTGTTCCGTGTCTGGGCACCGCACGCCAAGGCCGTTTCCATCGTGGGTGACTTCAACAGCTGGACGCCCGGCGAGCACCCGATGGAAAAGGTGACGGACGGTATCTGGGAGCGCTTCGTTCCCGGCATCAAACAATTTGACGTCTACAAATACTGCATCACCACCCCGGCGGATGAGCTGGTCTATAAGGCTGACCCGTATGCCTTCCATACCGAGACCCGCCCGTCCAACGGCAGCAAGGTCTATGATATTGAGGGCTACACCTGGGGGGATGCCGCCTGGGTCAGTGACGAGGAAAAGCGGGATGTCATCAACAGCCCGATGTCCATTTACGAGCTGCAGGCCGGCAGCTGGAAGATGAAGGATCCCGAAAACGGCGTGCCCTACAACTATGCCGAGCTGGCCGACGAGCTGATCCCGTACATAAAGGAAATGGGCTACACCCACGTGGAGCTGCTGCCCATCACCGAGTATCCCTTCGACGGCAGCTGGGGCTATCAGGTCACGGGCTATTTTGCCCCGACAAGCCGCTACGGCACGCCGAAGGACTTCATGGCCTTCGTCGACAAGCTGCATCGGGCGGGCATCGGCGTCATTCTGGACTGGGTCCCGGCCCACTTCCCGAAGGATGGCTACGGCCTGTACATGTTCGACGGCGCCCCCTGCTATGAGGACCCCAACCCCCGCCGCGGTGAGCACAAGGAATGGGGCACGATGGTCTTTAACTACGGCATGAAGGAGGTCGAGAGCTTCCTGATCTCCAGCGCCATGTTCTGGGTGGACCGCTATCATGTGGACGGTCTGCGCGTCGATGCTGTCGCCAGTATGCTCTACCTCGACTACAACCGCAAGGACGGCGAGTGGGAGCAGAACGTCAACGGCGGCAAGGAAAATCTCGAGGCCATCGCCTTCCTGCAGAAGCTGAACACGGCTATCTTGGGCCGCTATCCGCATAAAATGATGATCGCCGAGGAATCCACCGCTTGGCCGCTGGTCACAAAGCCCGCGTCCGACGGGGGATTGGGCTTCAATTTCAAGTGGAACATGGGCTGGATGAACGACATGCTCAGCTACATGAAGACCGACCCGCTCTTCCGCGCCGGCAACCACGGCAAGGTCACGTTCAGTTTCTTCTATGCGTTCAGTGAGAACTTCGTGCTGCCCATCAGCCACGACGAGGTCGTCCACGGCAAGTGCAGCCTGCTGAACAAGATGCCCGGCGATTATGAGGAAAAATTCTCGAACCTGCGCACTTTCTTCGGCTACATGATGGCCCACCCCGGCAAAAAGCTGCTCTTTATGGGCCAGGACTTCGGCCAGTTTATCGAGTGGGACGAGAAGAAGCCGCTCGACTGGATGCTGCTCGGCTACGATAAGCACCGTGAGCTGCAAAGCTACGTCAGGGATCTGAACCACTTCTACCGTGACACGCCCGCCCTGTGGCAGGTCGATTACAGCTGGGAGGGCTTCCAGTGGATCGTGCCCGACGACAGCAAGCAGAGCGTCATCGCGTTCCTGCGCCGCGACGCTGCGGGCAAGATGGTGCTTGTCGTATGCAACTTCAACCCGGTGCTGCGTAAGGAGTACAAGATGGGCGTGCCGAACCCCGGCAGCTACAAGGAGATCCTCAACTCCGACGATAAGAAGTACGGCGGCTCCGGCGTGACCAACGGCACGGTCAAGGCGAAGAAGGGCCCGATGCACGGCTTCGACCAGCATATTTCGCTGACGCTGCCGCCGCTGTCCACCCTCTACCTGAGCGTGCCCGCTGCCCGCAAGCCGCGCGCCGCCAAGGCGGAAGACAAGGCAGAGGGAAAGCTCGCCAAGCCCGCCGCCAAAAAGACGGCAAAAACCACTGCCAAGACTGCGGCCCCTGCCGCAGACGCCGGGATCGAGGCGGCTCCCAAGCGCCGCGGACGTCCGCCCAAGGCCAAAACGACGGTGTAAGCCGTCTTTGGATATATGTTAAAAACGGCATTCTGCCAAAATTTTAAGGGGAGAAATCTTATGGCTAAAGAAATGATCGCAATGATCCTGGCAGGCGGCCAGGGCTCGCGTCTATACGCGCTGACCCAGAAGCTCGCCAAGCCGGCAGTTCCGTTTGGCGGAAAGTATCGTATCATCGACTTCCCGCTGTCCAACTGTGTCAATTCTGACATTGACACGGTGGGCATCCTGACCCAGTATCAGCCCCTCGTTCTGAACGAGTACATCGGCAACGGCCAGCCGTGGGACCTTGACCGCCTGCACGGCGGTGTTCACGTTCTGCCGCCGTACCAGCAGGCTTCCGGCTCTGACTGGTACAAGGGCACGGCCAACGCCATCTATCAGAACCTGTCTTTCATTGACCGCTATGACCCCAAGTATGTCATCATCCTGTCCGGCGACCAGATCTGCAAGCAGGATTACTCTGACTTCCTGCGCTTCCATAAGGAGAAGAACGCAGAGTTCTCCGTCGCCGTTATGGAGGTGCCATGGAGCGAGGCATCCCGCTTTGGCCTGATGGTCACCGATGAGGATGACCGCATCAACGCCTTCCAGGAAAAGCCGAAGGAGCCCAAGTCCAACCTGGCTTCCATGGGCATCTACATCTTCAACTGGGACATCCTGAAGAAATACCTGAGCGAGGACGAGGCTGACCCCAACTCCGAGAACGACTTTGGCAAGAACGTCATTCCCAACCTGCTGAAGGATGGCCGCCGTATGTATGCGTACCACTTCAGCGGCTACTGGAAGGACGTCGGCACGATCTCCAGCCTGTGGCAGGCCAACATGGAGGTCCTGGACCCGAAGCATTCCGGCATCAACCTGTTCGATGAGAACTGGAAGATCTACTCCCGCAACACGGGCCGTCCCTGCCAGCAGATCGGCAGCGACGCCACCATTTCCAACTCGATGATCTCCGAGGGCTGCAAGGTCAACGGTACGGTCAACAATTCCATCCTGTTTCCCGGCGCAGTCGTTGAGAAGGGCGCTACGGTGGAAGCAGCCGTCGTTATGGGCGGCACAGTCATCAAGGCCGGTGCGTCCGTCAAGCACTGCATCGTGGCCGAGAACGTCACGATCGAGGAGGGCGCAACCGTCGGCGCTATGCCCGAGGGCGGCCTGAACATTGCCGAGCCCGGCGATGTCGCCACCGTCGGCTCCGGCGTCGTCATCGGCAAAGGCGCAGTGGTTGGCCCCAAGGCAATGGTCTCCAGCGATGTAAAGGATGGTGAGGAACAATGGTAAACAGCAATGTGAATGCTCTCGGCGTCATTTTCGCCAATACGTATGATAACCTCGTTCCCGAACTGGTGGCGGAGCGCTCCATGGCCTCCATCCCGTTCGGCGGACGTTACCGCCTGATCGACTTCACGCTGTCCAGCATGGCCAACGCCGGCATCGACAACGTGTCCGTCATCGTGCGTAAAAACTACCACTCTCTTATGGATCACCTGGGCGCAGGCCGTGAGTGGGACCTGACCCGTAAGCGCGGCGGCCTGAATATCGTCCCGCCCTTTGCCGAGCGCAGCGTCAAGCTGTACTCCGGCCGTGTGGACGCACTGGACAGCATCCTGAACTGGCTCGAGGCGCAGAAGGAGCGCTACGTCATCCTGTCTGACTCCTACATTGCCATGAACTTCGACTTCAATAAGCTGATCGATGCCCATGTCAAGTCCGGCGCTGACGTCACGATGGTTTACAACCGCGCCGCCATCCCCGAGGGTGCCCGCAGTGATAACTACACCATCCGTCTGGATGACAATGACCGCGTTGTTGAGATTCTGTCCAACGACTACCGCATCGGTGAGCAGAACCTCGCCATGAACATCTATGTCATTGAGCGCGAGAGCCTGATCCACCTGATCCACGATGCCTCCGTCCGCGGCCTCGTCTACTTCGAGCGCGACATCCTGGCCCGCAACCTCAAGCTGCTGAACGTCCATGCCTACCAGTTCGACGGCTATGTCGCCCGCGTCTCCGACATGAAGAGCTACTTCGACGAGAATATGCGTCTGCTCCAGGACGGCAGCATGGACGCCCTGTTCGGACCCGCGCCCATCTACACGAAGATTCGTGACGATAACCCGACCCGCTACCTGGAGGGCAGCTCTGTCAAGAACAGCCTGCTGGCTGACGGCTGCGTCATCGAGGGCTCCGTTGAGAACAGCGTGCTGTTCCGCGGCTGCAAGATCAAGAAGGGCGCTGTTGTCAAGAACTGCGTCCTGATGCAGGATACCGTTGTTGAGCCGAACTGCAATGTGGAGTACGTCGTCACCGACAAGAACGTCCACATCACCGAGGACAAGAAGCTGACCGGCACCGACACCTTCCCGGTGTTCGTCGCCAAGGGCCACAGCGTATAAAATACCCCCGCCAGCAAAACGCTGACACAGGGGAGACATAACGCTCATAGAGGTCGAACTCCCTCTCCCCGGAGACGACTTTGATGAGAGGGCGGGGGAGAGCCAGACTTTCCCTCGCCCTCATTTTGTGAAACTCGCACGGAGGTGCTTATGAAAATCCTGTACGCAGCCAGCGAGGCTGCACCCTTTGCCAAGTCCGGCGGCCTGGCCGATGTTGCGGGCGCTCTGCCCAAGGCGCTGGTCCGCGACGGCATCGACGCCCGCGTCGTTATGCCGCTGTACGGCGACCTGAAATTCAAGGATACGCTGACCTATGTCACCAACTTCAGCGTGCCCGTGGGCTGGCGCAGCCAGTACTGCGGCCTGTTCAAGGCCGAGCGCGACGGCGTTGTCTTTTACTTCATCGACAACGAGTATTACTTCAAGCGCAGCGGCCTGTACGGCTTCTATGACGACGGCGAGCGTTTCGCGTTCTTCTCCCGCGCCATTCTGGAGATGCTGTTCTACACCGACTTTGAGCCGGACATCATCAACTGCAATGACTGGCAGACCGCACTGACGCCCGTCTACCTGAACCTGTACTACCGCCATCTGGATAAGTTCAGCCGCATCAAGACGGTGTTCACGATCCACAACATTGCCTACCAGGGCAAGTATGGTCTGGATATTCTCGAGGATACCTGCGGCATCGGCGCACGTGACGCCCATGTTGTGGAGTATGACGGCTGCGCCAACTTCATGAAGGGCGCCATCGAGTGTGCAGACAAGGTCACCACCGTCAGCCCGACCTACGCGCAGGAGATCCTCGACCCGTGGTTCAGCCACGGTCTGGACGGCTTGCTGCGCCAGAAGCAGTATAAGCTGTGCGGCATTCTGAACGGTATTGACGTCGATGTCTTTAACCCTGCCACCGACCCTGACATTGCCAAAAACTACGACGCCGAGACCTTCCAGGAGGGCAAGGCTGTCTGCAAAGAGGCCCTGCAGGACGAGTTCGGCCTGCATAAGGACGGCAGCCCGGTCATGGCCATGGTCACCCGGTTGGTTGGCCACAAGGGCGTTGACCTGGTTCAGGCCATCGCCGAGGGTCTGCTGCAGCAGGGCATCGAGCTGGTTATCCTCGGCTCCGGCGAGGCCCAGTATGAGAACTTCTTCAACGAGCTGTGCGCACGCAACCCGGGCCGCGTCGGTGTCTACATCGGCTTCAACGCCAAGCTGGCACAGCAGATCTACGCCGGTGCCGACATCTTCCTGATGCCGTCCCGCTCCGAGCCCTGCGGCCTGGCCCAGATGGTCTCCTGCCGCTACGGCACGATCCCCGTCATCCGCGAGACCGGCGGCCTGAAGGACTCTATTCACGACTCCGGCGACGGCTACGGCAACGGCTTTACCTTTGCCAACTACAACGCCCATGAGCTGTATGAGGCCTGCTGGCGCGCCAAGGAAGGCTATTGGCAGAAGGACGGCTGGCCCGTGCTGGTCAAGCGCGCCATGGAGTGCGACTTCAGCTGGTCCAACTCCGCCAAGAGCTACGAGGGCCTGTACAACGAGGTCGTCAACCTCTGGTAATCATTTCATAAAATGCGGTCTTTCGTCGAAAAGCGGAGGACCGCATTTTTCGTTGAAAAAAGCAGCATTTTTCTCAAAAAATCGCTTGACATTTCTTCTGCCAGCCGTTATAATAATACACGTCGTCAGGGCCGCGGCCCACGGCGAAAAGAATATGCGGATGTGGCGGAACTGGCAGACGCGCTAGATTCAGGTTCTAGTTCCCTTAAAAGAGTGTGGGTTCAAATCCCTTCATCCGCACCAAAATCCTCGAACGTTTGT